>Ga0207689_10005631_pt1 | contig 11160 bp, 9 predicted proteins | sample KBSMisM52_FD_184312 | JGI IMG/M metagenome (GOLD analysis project Ga0207689, IMG submission 184312) | Miscanthus rhizosphere microbial communities from Kellogg Biological Station, Michigan, USA - KBS Miscanthus M5-2 (SPAdes) (version 2) | ecosystem: Host-associated > Plants > Roots > Rhizosphere... | reverse complement strand
CAGCGTGGCGTCCCCGACGGGATTCGAACCCGTGTTACCGCCGTGAAAGGGCGATGTCCTAGGCCGGGCTAGACGACGGGGACGTCTCTATAAAGGCAGGCATACCGCAGGCAAACATCTATAGTAACAAGCTGGTTTTCGCACTGTCAAAGCAAGGCTTTCATCCAAACAACGTGTTCATATAAACGCGCTGCCTCGTTCACCGTGCCGCCCTGAGATTTACAATTGTCGAGAGGAGTCTCATGGCGGATCCACTCTATTTTAGTGTCTGGTTTCCGAACTTTGACGAGGCAGATATGCTGCCGCGCGTGATTTCGGTCATGAAGCAGTTTCCTTTTTCTCAGCAGCGGCCTGGTATTACGTATCTGTCTGTCCATCCGGTCTCATGGAACGAAGCCACGGTGCTCGAGCGCCGGTTCACGCCGGGCATCACCCCTGAGGAGGCGGCCACTGTCGCCAGCGAGCTTCTGCACGAGGACTACGCTTACATCTTTGAAGCGTACTGGGACCTTTGGATTTTGGACCCAAACCAACGTCAGTGGTCGATGCAGCCGACCGCGGTTCAATTCATCTTGCAGGGAGTTGAATTCGGAGAACAGACAGCCGTGGAAACCGGGCATGTTCAAGTGGATATGGGACTGGATGCGCCGTTCTTGCTGGAAACCGAATCTCTCACGCTAGAAGGCGAGGACCGAATACGGATCAATGTACAAAGGCTGGTGGAGTTCACAATCAAGGTAGAGAAAAATACCGGCGCCACCGGACGACTCTTGTGGTCTGACTCCGAAGACAACCTCGCACAGAAGCTAATCTCTCGCCTGCAGCGGATTCAATAATCAAGGCTTTCGACGTGACGCATCATGAACTTGGCATGATGCGTCACGCCAGATTCGCAAGCGAATGCAGACTATTTCGTTCTGCCGCCCTCGACCTTCAGCTTGTCACTGGCCGCCGCCTGCGCTGCTGCCAAGCGGGCAGTAAGCACACGGAACGGAGAGCACGAGACGTAGTTGAGGCCTACCTTGTGGCAGAACTCAACCGACGATGGTTCGCCACCATGCTCGCCGCAGATTCCGACCTTCAGCGTCGGACGTGTCTTCCGTCCGCGCTCGGTCGCCATCTTCACAAGCTGGCCCACCCCCTCTTGATCAAGCACTGCGAACGGATCTTGCTTCAGAATTCCTTCCGCAATGTAAGTAGGAAGAACCTTGTTGACGTCGTCGCGTGAAAAGCCAAAAGTTGTTTGGGTCAGATCGTTCGTACCGAATGAGAAGAATTGTGCTTCTTTCGCGATCTCGTCAGCCACCAACGCTGCCCGCGGCAGTTCAATCATGGTGCCGACCAGGTAGTCGACCTTGCGACCCTTCTCCTTGAATACTTCCTCCGCGACACGATTTACGATTGCCGCCTGGTTCGCCATTTCCTTCAGAGTCGCTGTCAGAGGAATCATGACTTCGGGAAGCACTTTGACGCCGGCTTTCGCAACATCGCACGCCGCTTCAAAAATGGCGCGAGCCTGCATCTCGGTAATTTCTGGATAGGTGATGCCAAGGCGGCAGCCGCGATGTCCGAGCATTGGGTTGAACTCGTGCAGTTCTTCCACGCGACGAAGGAGAGTTCGCAGCTCTTTCAGCTTGGACGCTTTCGGTTTCGTCGCCTCCAGGACTGCGATTTCAACCATTAAGTCTTCGCGGCGCGGCAGGAACTCGTGGAGCGGCGGATCGAGCGTACGAATGGTCACAGGGAATCCATCCATCGCGCGAAACACACCCGCAAAGTCGGAGCGCTGAAGAGGCAACAGCTTTTTGAGCGCCGCGCGTCGATCCTTCTCGGTATTGGCGAGAATCATCGCGCGCATGTGTGGAAGTTTCTTTTCGCCGAAGAACATGTGCTCTGTACGACACAGACCGATGCCTTCTGCACCAAATGCTCGTGCCTGCTCGGCATCACGCGGAATGTCGGCGTTGGCGCGAACGCCGAGCTTTCGGAAGGGCTCGGCCCACTTCATGAAGGTGAGCAGTTCCGGATCGTCAGCCTTGGGCGGGATTGTTTCGAGTTTTCCCTTGATCACGCGGCCGGTGGTGCCGTCAAGTGAGATCCAGTCACCCTCTTTGAACTCTTGGCCTTTGACTCTCATCACACGAGACTTCTCGTTGACTTCAATGTCGCCCGCGCCCGCCACACAGCACTTGCCCATTCCTCGTGTCACAACGGCGGCATGACTCGTCATTCCACCACGCGAAGTGAGAATGCCTTTGGCCACTTCCATCCCGTGGATGTCCTCAGGAGTGGTTTCAGCGCGAACAAGGATCACGGGATTCTTGCCGCCGTGGCCGGCTTTCGCGACAGCTTCATCTGCGGTGAAAACGATTTGGCCGACCGCGGCGCCGGGCGATGCCGGAAGGCCCTTAGCCAACACTTCGACCTTCACACCCTTTTCTTTTAAGCGCGGGACCAGGAAGTCATAGAGCTGGTTCGGATCGACGCGGAAGATCGCCTCCTCCTTCGTGATCAAGCCTTCCTCGACCATCTGTAGCGCAACGCGCACGGCAGCCAGGCCGGTACGCTTGGCGTTGCGTGTTTGAAGCATGTAGAGCTTTCCGTCTTGGATGGTGAATTCGAAGTCCTGCACGTCGCGGTAGTGTTTTTCCAGGCGCGTGGTAATGTCGCGCAGCTGGTTGTAAACATCCGGCATAATTCGTTCCAACTCGGTGATGTGGGCCGGAGTGCGAACGCCGGAAACGACATCTTCGCCTTGCGCGTTGAGCAGGAACTCACCGTAAAACGTCTTGTCACCGATTGCAGGGTCGCGGGTAAAACCAACACCGGTTCCGCTGGTCTCGCCGAGGTTCCCATAGACCATCGCCTGCACATTGACCGCCGTGCCGAGCTCATCCGAAATATTGTTGATGCGGCGATAATGCTTGGCGCGATCGTTCTGCCATGAACGGAACACAGCGTCGCGCGCCATCACCAGTTGTTCTTTCGGATCTTGAGGGAAATCGTGCTTGGTGTGTTTCTTAACGACTTTCTTGTAATCTTCGATCACCTCTTTTAAGGCTTTGGCATCGAGATCGGTATCCAGCTTGGCCTTCTTCTGTTTCTTCTTTCCGTCAAAGACATGCTCGAACTCGCTCTTGTCGATTTCGAGAACTACGTTGCCAAACATCTGGATCAGGCGTCTGTAGGAGTCGTATGCAAAGCGCGGGTTGTTGGTGCGCTTCGCCAGCGCCTCCACGCTGTTATCGTTCAAGCCGAGATTCAGGATGGTATCCATCATGCCGGGCATGGAAAATTTGGCGCCCGAACGCACACTGACGAGCAGTGGATTGTCACCGCGACCCAGACTCTGTCCTTGCAGACTTTCTAACTTGCGAAGCGCGTCTTCCATCTGCCGATCGACTTCGCCCGAGGCGGTGCCTTTCCGCATGTACTCTCGACACGCCTCGGTTTGGATGGTGAATCCCGGAGGCACTGGCAGGCCCGCGTTTGTCATTTCGGCCAGACCGGCGCCCTTTCCGCCGAGATCATCCTTCATCTTGCCGTTGCCGTCAGCCTTGCCACCGCCAAAGGAGTAGACGTATTTCGTACCGCCAGCTTTCGATTCCATCACTTCCACATCACTTTCCGCGAGAGTTTGCGTAGCCATAATTATGAGTCCTTTATCGTTCAGATTTCCTGAATTGCAGTAAACCTTGCATGCATCCCTGAAAGCAGGAATGGAGTTCTATTTGCCTTCCGTCACGATCTCAGAGAAATCTGCGATCGTTGAAAATTCCTTCACCAAGGTCTCAAGAAGAGCGAGCCGATTGGCACGGACCCGTTCGTCGTCGACCATGACCATCACCTTATCGAAAAACTTGTCGACGGCAGGCCGCAGCTTGGCAATCTCCAACAGGGCCTGGTCGTAGTTTCGCTCAGCGCGAAGAGTGCGGACCCTCTCCGCCGTGGGGGGAATCAATGCTGCCAGTTCTCGTTCGGCGTCCTCTATCAGAGCGGCCTGCTCGATGCGACTCGATGGAATCTTCCCCGACTCCCGGGCCTGACGCAGAATGTTCTTCATTCTTTTGAATGCCACCGAGATCGAAGCGAAATCCCCAGAGGAGCGGACCTTGGTGACTGCTTCGGCTCTGGCCAGATCATCAACGATGTCGCCCGAACCAGCGGCCAAGACCGCATTCACAACGTCGTACGCATAGCCGCGGGAATCTTTTAAGTAGAATTCGAGCCGTTCGCGGAAGAAGCCATTGATAGCATTTGGGTAATCGACTGTTGCGACGAACTTACCTTCCGCCGGTGACCCAGCATAACGGGCGCGGGCGTCTGTCATAAGCTCCTGCAACCGGAATGGCAGCTTATGTTCGGCAATCGTCTTGACGATACCGTTGGCCTGTCGACGGAGAGCGAACGGATCTTTTGAGCCACTGGGGATCAAACCCAACGCGAACATGCCGGCAATGGAATCCGCCTTGTCAGCAATGGAAAGCACGGCGCCCTCGACGGTACGCGGCACGGAATCATCCATTGATTCGGGTTTGTAGTGGTCGTAAATCGCGGTGGAGATTCCTTGGCGCACATCATCACTCAGATGTTCGTCGAGTTCCTGCACGCGGGCATAGAGGCCGCCAACGATGCCCTGCAACTCGGTGAATTCCTTGACTAGTTCGGTTGTGAGATCCGTTTTCGCCAAGCACGCTGCCTTGTGCACGATGCCAGGACGCACGGCCATCCCACTTTGCTTCACAATTTCCGACAGCCAACTCGCCAACCTCTGCACGCGAATCGTCTTGTCGTAATAGCTGCCAAGGTCCTTCTGAAAAGTTACGTGCCGTAGCAATTCCAAGCGCTCGCGCAGCGGTTTTTTCTGATCGGTCTGCCAGAAAAACCGAGCGTCATTGAAACGCGCACGGAGAACGCGCTCGTTCCCGTGCCGGATGATGCCGTCTCGATCGCCGTCAGTGTTCAGCACCGCAAGGAAGTGTGCTGCCAACTTGCCGTTGGAATCTTCAACTGCAAAATATTTCTGATGGTCCCGCATCACCGTGACCAAGACTTCTTCGGGGAGTGTCAGGAATTCGATATCAAAACTGCCGAGAATCGCTGACGGGTATTCGGTCAAATTCACGACTGTATCGAGAAGTTCTTTGTCTTCCCGCCAACGCGCACCGGGGATTGCCCTGGTCGCGGCATCAAGAGATTTTCGAATCTGTTTTTCTCGCTCTTCCCTTCCAAGCACTTTTGCGGACTCGAGCACCCTTACATACTCGGCGCCAGCCCGAGGCACTCGAACAGGAGCATCATTCAAAATCCTGTGACCGCGAGAAGAGTTCCCGGCATGGATTCCATCAAACTCTAGCGGAACAATCTCCTCGTCCAGCAAGGCAACGATCCAACGTACCGGACGGACGAACTTTTCGTTCGGCTTCCGCCAATACATGTTCTTGGGCCAATAAATGGAATTGATTTCCTTCGGCAACAGGTCCGCAAGAATCTCGCGGGCGGCGCGACCCTTCTTTGTAATCGTTGCGGCGAGGTATTCGCCCTTGGGGGTCGCGACAGTTTCAAGCTTGGAAACTTCAACGCCAGCCTTTTTTGCAAATGCGTGCGCGGCAGGTGTGGGCTGCCCGTCTTTGTAAGCGATGTTGGCGGAAGGCCCGTTCACCCGCTCCGTCAAGTCGGGCTGGGAAACCGAAATTCCCGAGGCGAGAACGGACAAACGACGAGGTGTATCGAAGGCGACGACCTCACCGGAAGTCAATCGCTCTCGTTTCAGCAAATCGGTCACGCGTTGTTTCAGTTCGCGTGACGCTGCATCGATCATTCGTGCGGGGATTTCTTCGGTTCCGATTTCGAGCAGAAAATCTGGCATCAGGCTATCAATCTATCTTCCCAAAGTGACTGAATCTTGAATGTGATGGGCATCACCAGACCGGCGATTCTTAGGCCACGGGCGCTGGATGCGGCTTCCGCTGATGTTTCTTTGCCACCGGTGCAGGGTCATCAGCTTCGCCTGCATCGATTTCGTTTAGCTGTTTCTCGGAACTTTGTTGGTCCACCCATGCTTTCGCGATCCCAACCGCCAAGGCTCGCACCCGCGCAATCACACCGACTCGTTCCGTCACTGAAATGGCCCCGCGGGCGTCAAGAATATTGAAGAAATGGGAGCACTTCAGACACAGATCATATGCGCCGAGTAACGGAAAACGCTTCTTCTCTTCCGAGGTGGCATTCTTGTTTTTTGCCAGCGATGCGTATTGATCTACCAGCGCTTTGCACTCCGCTTCGCAAAGCTCGAAGTGTTTCCACGCTTTCTCAACATCGGCTGCTTCAAAGTTGTAAACGGAAAATTGCTGCTCGTCGGCGAATCGGACGTCGCCATATTTCGTGACGCGCCCATTCAACGGATCTCGCGCCCAGACGATGTCGTAGATCGAATCGACATCTTGCAGAAACGCGCCGATACGTTCCAATCCGTAGGTCAATTCTGCACAAATCGGATCCAGATCCACGCCGCCGCATTGCTGGAAGTAGGTGAACTGCGTGATTTCCAAGCCATCCAGCATCACCTGCCAGCCGATACCCCACGCTCCCAACGTCGGCGATTCCCAGTTGTCTTCTTCGAACTTGATGTCGTGCTGAAGAAGATCGATCCCCAGCGCCCCGAGCGATTCGAGATAGAGTTCCTGCACATTTTCCGGCGGCGGTTTGAGAATCACCTGCAGCTGCATGTGCTTGAACAATCGGTTCGGATTCTCGCCGTACCGCCCGTCGGCGGGACGCCGGGACGGCTGCACATACGCCACCTTGTACGGTTTCGGTCCAAGAACTCGCAGAAACGTTTCAGGCGCCATGGTCCCCGCGCCCACCTCAACGTCGTACGGTTGTTGAAGAACACATCCTCGTTCGGCCCAAAAGCTTTGTAGCTTGAGGATCAATTCCTGGAACGTCGGCGGATTAGGTTTAGAACTTGTCAAGATTCACACGCTCAAGTCAGCGATTAGCGCTCGTTGTTCAAACGCTTATTCTTTCTAACATTCCCGCCGTAACCAGCTTTCTCTCCAGGTGACGCTCGAGAATCTGAATCAAGAACTTTCTCAAATCCGCGGCCTTGGCTTTCGGCCAATCCCGCTGGTCAAGACCTTCGACGGGAGTGCGAAACATTTGTGCAGCCAGCATTCGTGACTCACCGGATAATTCCGACGACGCCAGGCGCTTGTCGTCGACGCACATTAATCCGTCGGCGAGCACATGATAAAAAGCTCGGCTTCCGTTGAGTCCACGACCGCAAACAATACATTCACCCAGCTCCGGCAGAAATCCGACTAACCTGGTCATCCAGAGCTCAAAATAGGTCACTGGCAGCCAGATTTCCGAACCTTGCAGCGCTGCCAAGACCGCCAATGCAAGCCGGAACACGGCGTCATTTGCCTCGCGGTCCGGTAGCAACTCATCCAGCAGTTCAGCGAGATGCCCGAGCGCGGCTGCCCGCGGATAGCTGACTTCCCTCGCTAACGGCGATTCCAGAACTTCACAAGAATCTAGCCGCGCCAGCTCCTGTCGTTCGCGGTCTTCGTAGTAAGCGCGAACATAAGTCAGCGGCTCAAGCGCACCGCCAAAGCGCCGTCGCGATTTTTTGGCTGCGCGTGCCACTCCCTTCACTTTGCCTTCCAGCCGGGTAAATAAGGTCACCAGCAGGTCCGCTTCGCGCAGGGGGTACGTCCGCAGGACGATCGCTTCCGACTCCTTCAGCGCCATGGAAGCCTGGCTGCAGCTCCACGCCTGATAGCAGCGTCCGCTTGCAGCAGGTAATCTTCGATTGTAATGGACGCACCGCGAGATGTCAGCTTACGAACCCGTATAGATAGAGGTACCGTCGCAAGGTCAAAGCACCGACGGTGTCTGCTATATTTCCGAGAGGTTTGATCGTAGACGGCGACTCGTATGGAACTGGAACTCATCTCCCCGACTGAAATCGCCAAGGAAAAGATCCAGTCCATACAGGACTACACGCTGCTGGCTGTTCGTGCCCTCGCGAACCTATTTCGACGGCCGCTCTACGTGGCGGATGTCATGCAGCAGGCGGACTCGATCGGCGTCGGGTCTCTGCCGATCGTCGTGCTCACTGGCCTTTCCATCGGAGCGCTCTTAGCCCTTAATTCTGCAAACACGCTGCAGCGATTCGGTGGCATTACGCTGATCGGACAACTGGTTTCCATCGGCATGGTGACCGAGTTGGGTCCCTTGATCACGGGCTTGATGGTTGCAGGGCGGAATGCATCGGGGATGGCAAGCGAACTCGGCTCCATGGTGGTGACCGAACAAATCGACGCGATGCGCGCACTTGGCACCGATCCTGCCAAAAAGCTTGTTACCCCGCGGGTGGTAGCCACCATTTTCATGCTGTTTTTTCTGACGATCATCGCCGACTTGCTCGGCCTTGTTGGTGGGAATCTGGTGGCGTCGCTCTTGTTCGGACTCGACATCCGCCAATATTGGACCTCCGCCTGGCAGATTCTCGTCTTCCGCGATGTCTTTATGGGTTTGATAAAGCCGGTACTGTTCGGCTTTGTCATCTCCACCATCGGCTGCTACTACGGTATGTCTACGACGGGTGGAACGCAGGGTGTAGGACGCTCAACGACTCAAGCCGTTGTTGCCTCGTCCGTTCTCATCCTAGTGGTGGATTTCTTTGTCACGAAACTCATCTTCGCGGTTCTCGGATATCGGTGATCGATGGCTTCTCCGACGCTGCCCGCTGAATCGACCGCCCGTCCCACAGCACCCCGTGGCGGCGACGCCATCTCATTCAAAGACGTCGCAATCGCGTTCGAGGACAAACCAGTTCTGGACGGCATTACGTTTCGGCTTGCACAGGGAGAGGCAAAGGCAATTTTTGGAGTCGCGGGCTCAGGCAAAAGCACCTTGCTCAAGCTCGCTTTGGGACTGATCAAGCCGGATGCGGGGCATATCTCCGTGTTGGACCAAGAAATTACCCAGATGCGGGAAGAAGATCTTTTCGAGGTGCGACGCAAGGTGGGGATGGTCTTTCAGGAGAGCGCGCTCTTCGATTCGTTGACGGTTCGGAACAATGTCGCGTTCCGGCTTATGGAAGAACACGACATCTCTGATGATGAGATTGAGGAGCGGGTGAAGGAAGCGTTACGATTCGTCGAACTCGAGCACACGCTCGACAAGTTTCCGTCTGAGCTCTCGGGCGGCATGCGGCGCCGCGTAGCCATTGCGCGCGCGATCATCACTCAACCGGAGGTAATTCTCTACGATTCGCCTACGGGAGGCCTTGACCCGGTCACGTCAAATACGATTATCGAGCTCATCGTGAAACAGCGTGACGTGTACAAGACCAGTTCACTGATGGTAACCCACCGCCTGCAGGATGCCTTTACCATGGCCAACCATCAATTCGATCCAAAGAAGAACGAGATGCGGAAACTGCCTCACGGCGTGAGGAACGACATTCCGATGACCTTCATGATCCTGCGAGATGGAAAAGCAATCTTCGATGGCGATGTCGAGGAACTGGTAGCGACCAAGGACGACTACATCCGAGAATATATTTCGTGAGTGAGTGGTACCGGCGTTTGGGGATTCCGCTTCTTTTTGCAACGCCTGTATCGCTGATAGCCGTGTCTTACATCGGGAGACAGCATCGGCGTTTTTTGGAGCGATCCAGGCCGCTGTCTGAGTCGCAGCGCGCACGACTCAGTCCCTTCTTTTCCTCTACCACGCTGAATACCGTGCGGTTGGCCAATGACTTTGTACCGGTTCCTCCGCTTTATCGGATGATCAGACGACTGGGCCTGCGCAACATGCCGGACCTGTCGGCCATTGCAGGAATTACGTTCATGGACATCATTGTCCACAGCGAGCGACTGTCGGACGCACTGCTGTTCCACGAACTCGTTCACGTGGTGCAGTATGAAGTTTTGGGCCTTAGACGCTTCGCGGGGTATTACGTGCGGGGATTTCTTACCAGCGGAAGCTACGACGATATTCCGCTTGAGAGACAGGCGTATTCTCTCGGACACCGTTTTGAGCAGCGTCCGAGAGAAGGGTTTTCAGTTTTGGAGGAAGTACGGGAGTGGCAAGCAAGTGGTCGGTTCTAACGCCGCTGAGCGTCGTCGCCATCGGGATAACTCTAGCTCGATGGTCTAGCTTTTCGATTCCGCCATCGCTTTGAGCCGGCTTTCTACTCGGGCCGAGACGATTTTCAGCCGCTCCCTGCCTGATTTGTTTTCCGTGATCACTCGCTCCACATTGCCCATCAGGGTGGGGCTGTTCAGCTTCTTACGCACCTCTTTTAACATGGGCTGCAGTTTCGCATAGAGAAACACCATCTCGCCGCTTACACCGGCTTCGAGGAACAAATCTGCGTTGATCACGCCATGAACAACCATGGCTGCAGCCATATCCCAATATCCGCCAACCTGGCGCAACCAGGCGTTTTCCTGGGTTCCCATGGCATTGGCGACTTTCACAAAGTCATCCGCGTTTTTTGGCCAGAACTCCATCAGCATCCAGTTCCTGGCCTTGCGCATTTCCGGTTCGCGACGAAGGTCGTACAGTTTCAAAATCAATTCAGCGTCAGATGCAATAGCTTTCTTCGACATTCGATTTCCTCAATGATCTTGGCACCGTGGTTTAATCCGCCGACTGGGCGGGGGCAGCCTCTGGAGGAGCGGCCCGTTCGTAATCGCATTCCTTGTTCGGGCACGCGATCACAGGACCATCCTTGCGCTGTTTCTCGACCAGAAATTCATGTCCACAACTTGGACACTTTTCAGGAATTGGCTTGTTCGCCGAAGTAAATTTGCACTTCGGATAGTTCGAACATCCATAGAACGTGTTGCCCTTGCGCGCTCGCTTTTCGACGAGCTCGCCGTCCTTGCACTCCGGGCATTTCACACCGATGAAGTTCTGCTTCACATACTTGCACTCGGGGTACCCGCTGCAAGCCGTAAATTCGCCGTAGCGTCCGTGGCGGATCATCAGGTTGCGCCCGCATTTCGGACAAGGCTCGTCCAGCGGAATGTCAGGTACTCGCTTGCCTTGGTCTAACCGCCTTGTCGTCTTGCAGTCCGGATAGCCGGTACACGCCATGAATTGTCCGAAGCGACCGCGCTTCAAAACCATCACGCGTCC
>Ga0207689_10005630_pt1 | contig 11161 bp, 7 predicted proteins | sample KBSMisM52_FD_184312 | JGI IMG/M metagenome (GOLD analysis project Ga0207689, IMG submission 184312) | Miscanthus rhizosphere microbial communities from Kellogg Biological Station, Michigan, USA - KBS Miscanthus M5-2 (SPAdes) (version 2) | ecosystem: Host-associated > Plants > Roots > Rhizosphere... | reverse complement strand
CCTTGCCGGGGCTCTTCTGCACGTCCACCCCTTGGGACTCGATCGGCTTGAAGTAGCCGAGCTGATTCAAGCGCCGGATGCTGTTCTTCAGCGCCTCGGTGTTGAACACGCCTTCCTCCAGCAGCATGAGCTCCCGGCGGATGACGTTGTCCTTCGTGTGCGTATTGCCGGTCAGCGTGATGCGATTGATGAAGTACTGCTTGCCTTCGCTGACCTGGAGGGTGACGTCGACGATGCCCGTTCCGTCGCGGGGCTTCAAGTCCGGGTAGGCGGTGAACTCGTAGTAGCCGCCGCTCCCGTACACTTCGCGCGCCCGATCGAGCGCCTTCCTGATGCGCTGCTGGCTGTAGACGTCCCCCTCTTTCATGGGAACCAGCGACGCCAGCGCTTCCGATTTCACGACGGTATTGCCGCTGACGGTGAGTCGGCCGACCCGGTACTGACGGCCCTCGGTCACGGGGATTCGCAGCTGAATCCATCGCGTCAGGCCGTCGTCTGAATCGTCGAGCGTGCGAAGCTGCGGCTGGCCGACCTGGGCGCCGATATAGCCGCGGTCCCTGTAGAAGTCGACGACGCGTTCGGCGTCCTCGCCGTACTTCTCCTCGTTGTAGGTACCGCGTCCGTTGAGCAGGCCGAGGAAACCCTGCGCACGGTTGTCCTTCAGCGCGGCGGCGAGTTGATCGTCCGTGAAGACGCGGTTGCCCAGGAACTGCACATCGCGGACCGCGACCTTGGGCCCCTCAGAAATCGCGAACGTGACATTCACCCGCTTCACCGCGCCCTCGACCGGCGTAATCACCGGCTTGACCTCGGCGAACTGATAGCCCTTGAGCCCATACAGGTCGCGAACGGCGCCGGCGACACGGCGAAGCCGGGCGGCGTCAACGAAGGAATCGATGCGGACCACCAGATCCCGCTTCTTGAGCTCGTCGTCGATCGCAGAACGAGACACGCGGGAGGAACCCTCGTAGTCAACGATCTTCACCCGCTGGCGCTCCTCCATCTTGAACACGACGAGCTTGCCGATGACGCCATTGCTGAACCGGTAGTCCTGAACGTCCACCGCGAGGTCGTCGAGGAAGCCGGTGTCCCACAGCCGGCGGAAGTCCGCGAGCGCCACCCTTTCGCTCTCGTCGGTGTAGGGGATCCACAGACGGCGCGACGGCTCGCTGGGACGCGTTTGCACGTAGGCGAGATAGGTCTGCGGCTCGATCAGCGACTGACCGCCCTGACGTTCGAAGCAGAGCACGATGGCGAACACGACCGGTCCGCTACCGTCGGGTGGAAGGGTCGCCGGCGGCGGCAACGGAATGCCGCAGACCGCCGACGGGGCCGCCGCATCGGCGGGCGACTGCGACGCCGCCGTCAGCGCGAGCGCAAGAGTGGCTGCGAGCATCGTCATCGCACGCGAATGCGAACGCCGAGCTGCGCCGAGATCCGCGTCACGAGTTCATCCTCGGATCCCCTGCTCAGCCCGACGCCATACCCGCCCTCGGCGAACAACGATGCCCGGGACGAGACGGCCGCGTGCAGGCCGAGCTTGAAGACGATCGAGCCGGCGTCGCGCTCCGCCCGTTGCGTCAGCTGGGCCCAGTACTCGCCCGCGCCATAGAGGCTGATCATGGATTTCGGCCGCAGGAAGTACATGCCGCCAGCGAACGCGCGCAGCGCGGGAGCGCCCGTGCCGGTCAGCAGTGCCGCCTCGTCGTCCTTGTCACCGCCGAGCGATCCGCTGCCGGCGGCGCCAAGGCGGATCGCGATGTGGCCGGTCACGAATCGCACGCCGTCGGCCTGAATGAGGTAGTTGAACGGCATCAACTTTTCCGTGGAGAAGGCGCGGTCAACGAAGCCGGACACGCCAATCAGGGTCGTTCCGGACCGTCCGACGATCCGTGGTTCCACCTCTTCATCGACGGACGCCGGCTGCGGCGGAGCCGGCGGCCCCTGCGCAAACACGGTGGTGGAACACAGGAACAGAATTGCGCAGCAGAAGCCGGCGCCGCGGGAGATGACAGCCATGGGCGCCGGGCTACCGGGCGACCGCGCCGTCGTACACGCGACGGACTGTCTGCGGTTGCGGCATGCGCCAGTTCTCGATCGTCACCGTCACCTGCAGCCGGCGTGGATCGCCATCGACCGCGTAGGTCTCGGTGACCTTGGTGCCACCGGCCAGTGACGCGATCTTCACCAGCCGCGCCTTGTCCCACTTGACCTGGGTTTCGACGTCCGTGTCGTCGATCGCCAGCTTCACCTTCTTGCCGTTGGTCGGCAGTCGTTGCGTTCGACCGTCGCCAAGGGTGAAGATCACCGACTCGGCCTGGACGGTGATCGTCAGACGCTCGGGAGTCTCGAGCACCGACCGCATCTGTGCCTGGAGCTTCTTCACGTCCTCGGGATTCGGACGGTCCCCGCCGCCGCCCGGACCGCCGTCCCGGCCGCGTCCGCCGCCGAAACCACCCATGCCGCCACCACGACCGGGCGGCGGTTGCCCCTCCCGGCCGCCACGTTCCGCGGCACCAGGTATCTGCGGCTTGTCGCTCAGGTCCTGGTTGACGGTCCACGCGCCGGACAGTGCCATCCGCTCCGGCGGCACGTCCGCCTGCAGCGCGTATGCGAGGCGGTTCACACCGAACAGAAGCACGACCAGCGCGAACGATCGGTAGCGGGATCCGGTTTTCATGATCACTGTCATGAACAAGTAGACGCCCGGCCTTCCGCGCGGCCGGTTAAGGTTTGTAAAGCCGCGCGATTCGTGATTCTTAAGATTTGTTAAGCGGAGCCGCACGGCCGGGGATCGGGCCACAATGAGAGGGTGGACGCGCCCTCGGTTCTCCTCATCGACGACGACGCGCGCCTATGCGCCCTGCTCAGCGAGTATCTGGGCCAGCACGGCCTCGCGCTGTCCTGGGCCAACGATGGCGTGGCCGGTTTGTCGCGGATCGTCCAGGAGACATTCGACGTCGTGATCCTCGACGTCATGCTGCCGGGAATAGACGGGTTCGAAGTCCTCCGTCTGCTCCGGCGGCGGACCGCCGTCCCGGTCATCATGCTGACCGCGAGAGTCGCGCAAGAGGATCGGATCCAGGGCCTCGACGGCGGAGCGGACGACTACCTGCTGAAGCCCTTTGCCGCGCCGGAACTGCTCGCCAGGATTCGCGCCCTGCTGCGCCGAAGCCGGGTTGGCCGGGTCGAGAGCGTGGTTCGGGTTCAGTCCCTCTCGGTTGACGCCGAAAGCCGGAAGGCGTCGGTGGTCGACCGGACCTTGGAGTTGACCTCCACCGAGTTCGACATTCTCGACTTCCTCGCCCGCGCGGCCGGACGGATTGTGTCGCGCGACGAGATGACGCGCGCCCTCCACCAGCGGGAGGCCGGGGCCTACGATCGCTCGCTCGACGTCCATATCAGCCACCTGCGGCGCAAGCTCGAACGCGCCGGCGGACCGGCGATCCGCACGGTCCGCGGTGCGGGCTATCTGCTGGCGCGCGAGGGCTGATGCGCTCGCTCTACGGCCGGATCTTCGTCGCGTTCTTCACGACGCTCGTGCTGTCGGTGTTCTCGTTCGTGACCATCTTTTTCGCGAGCACCCGACCGCGGATCAACCGCAACGTGCGGAGCTTCGTCGCGGTGGAAGCCGACACCGCCGCATGGGCGCTCTCCATCGGCGGACGCGACGCGCTGCGCACCTATCTCGACAACCTGAACACCGGTTTCACCGCGCGGCACTACTTCGTCGACAGCCGCGGCGTCGATGTGCTGTCGGGAGACGATCGCTCGGCGCTTCTCAGTCTGGGCCGAATCGGGGAACGGCCGCGGCCGGTCGACGGCAAGGGCGTCTTCGTGGAGCCCAGCGCCGACGGCCGATTCACGTTGATCGCGGAAATGCCGGTGCCGACGCTCAACCTGACCGCCGTGCTGCCCTATTTCGGCCTCTTGTTCGGCGCCATCGCCGGCGTGTGCTGGCTCATTGCCGCGGGCATCGCCTCGCCCGTCCGGCGGCTGGCGACCGTCGTCGAACGCTTCGGCGCGGGTGACATGTCCGCGCGGATCGACCTGCGCCGCCGCGACGAGCTGGGCGACCTGGCGTCCGCCTACAACAAGATGGCCGACCGCATCGGCGTGCTCCTGGCGGCGGAACGGCAACTGCTGCAGGATATTTCGCACGAACTGCGGACCCCGCTCGCACGACTGCACGTCGGCATCGAGCTGTCGCGATCGGCGGAGGATCGGCAGGCCTCGGCCGACCGTCTCCAGCAGGAAGCCCACCGCTTGACCGCACTCGTCACCTCGCTGATCGAAACGACGCGGGCCGAGGGGAACCTCGACGCACCGGAGATGGAGATCTTCGACCTGACCGCTCTCCTCCGCGAGTTGTCGGGTCAGTTCGCGGCCGACGGCGAGCGGCGCGGCATCGCCATCGCGTTGGCGATCGACACGCCCGTCACGATCCGCGGCAATGTCGAACTCGTGCGCCGCGCCATCGACAACGTGCTGCGGAACGCGCTCCGTCATGCACCGGATCGGTCACGCATCGATGTCGAGTGCCATCAGCGCAATGGTCAGGTGCTGACCGCGATTCGCGATTGGGGAGAGGGCGTGCCGCAGCAGGCGATCGAGCGCTTGGGCGCGCCGTTCTTCAGGGTGGACGAGTCGCGGTCGGAAAGTACGGGTGGGATGGGGCTCGGTCTCGCCATCGCCAAACGGGCGATGCATCTTCACCACGGAACGCTGGTGGCCGAGAACGCCGGCCCGGGACTGCGGATCGTTCTCACGCTTCCTGCCGCCAATCTCACATCATCGCTCTCATGAAGTAGACGAGACCATACACGGTGAACATGCCGATGGCCGCTGCGACGAGCAGAGAGGCGATCAGCTCGCGCCAGTCGATTCCTGGGCGCAGATCTCGTTCGTGATTGCTCATGCGATGGTTGTGCGCCACACCGCTGGTGAGGCGCGGCCCCGCCCAGTGCAACGCAAGTGCCAGTCGCGGAAGTGACGGACGCGCCGGACCTTCCCACATCGGGCGTACCTGCTGTCACCCTGCGGGCACATCGATGCTCAACCTTGAGGACACGTCGAGTGTGTCGCGTTCGCCAATCAGCGGCACCGCGACCGTATCGCCGGCCGCTGCGCGTCCGCGACTCCATGGGCGCACGCCGACCGAGGCCGCCAGACAGGAGGCGTTCCTGCCACCGTTCCGCCGCCTGGCGTCGTGATGGTACGGCTCCCCCCGGTGAGCACGTCGGACCAGATGCCGTCAACCGTTGGGCGCACCAGGCAAGCTTCCCCACCGGCGCCGAGAGCGTGCCGGACAGCTTGCCGCCGGCGGTGGTCCGCCCCGAGAACTGGATCTTCATTGCGCCGTCCGGGCCCTGGACCAGGACCGCGAACGACACCTTGCCCTTGCTGTAGTACCCCTTCAGGTTGGAGGCGCCCCGCTCGTCAGCGTAGGTGCCACTCAGCGTCGTGCCCTCCTGTTCCAGCTCGACCTCCACGTCGCGCGGGCCCTGCGGGGAGTCGATCCTCAACAACCACGTCCCCGCCAGGGGCGCCGGCGCGTCCTGCGCGACGCTGACGATCGAGACGAACGCGAGGAACACGGCGATCATGATCTCTTCCTACTTCGTAGGCGCGCATCGTGGTTGGCTGCGTTTGGCGGGTCGCCGGCCGGCCTCGGACCGGCCACGGTCAAGAAGCCGGATCCAATAGGAGGCGCATGAGGCCGAACGGCGACCCATGGGGATGCGTGCGTCAAGTCAGACGGGAGAACGAGCGCGGCGGACGGTTACGATTTGTAAAGACAGCCTTCGACGGGGCCAGTCACTGTCCTGACCCGGGCCGCGGCGTGACAAACAGCGCGAGCCGCGAGAACGCGAACTTGCGCGACACCTCGTCGGCCATGTTCACCTGGCAGGTGTAGAGGCCGGGCCGCAGATCCTCCGATCGAATCTGGAACTGAAAGATCGCCGCGCGCCGGTCGGCGGCATCGACGGCGACGTGGTCGACGACGGGTGTTTCGAACACCTTCACGCGGCCGCGATAGAACGCGAGGCTCGTGCGCAACTGCGGGCGGTTGTCGGCCGGATCCACCGCCGGATCGTAGACCTCGAAGTAGAAGTACATCGGCTCGCCCAGGGCCACGGTGTGCGTGAGGCTCTGGACGATCTCCTGTCCGTTGCGCACGAGCGGATTGTCGGTGAACCGTGCGAACGCTCCGCCGCCCCGGCTAGCGACATCCACCGGAGGCAATCCTCCGCCGGGGAACTCGCCGCCCGCAAAGCCGCCGCCCCGGCCACCTGGCGGAGGCAGGCCGCCAAAGGACGCCGCGCGCAGCTGCGTGCTGAAGACGATCGGGCTCGAGCGAACCGGCTGACTCTTGAGATCCGGAATGGTGATCGGGAACTCGAACGTGCCCATGACGCCGTCCGTGTTCTCGCGCACCGCCACTTTCACCTTGAAGTGGCCGGCCGGCAGATCGGTGACGCCGGACTGATACTGGACGCTCTTCTCGCCGATCGCGGCGAGCTGCTCGGCGGTGAATTGCATCGTGTCGCGAATCCGGCCAACGGATCGGCCCTGCTCGTCGATCACGGCGCCGAGCAGGTCGAGCGAGGTCGTTCGCTTGTCGGCGGCGCCCGCGGCCGGCGTCTTCGCCTCCGGCAGGTGCAGGAACGCGCCCGGCACCGCGATCGAGACGGGCACGTAGAACTTGCCGCTCGCGGTACGGAACCACGCGGTCGACGCCACGACCGGCAGGTCGGTCGACGACATGGCGGCGCCAATCTGCTCCTCGAGCTGGCGCTCGCGGTCTTCCTTGCGCAGGTGCGCGAAATCGGTGCCGGCGTAGTAGCCCGCGCGCGCCGTGACCGTGTAGCCCAGGTTCGCCGCGGCGTTCTTCAAGCGCACGCCGATGCGCCGGTACTTGCCGTCGCGCGCGGTGTTCGAGCTCTCGTAGCCAATGAGGTAGTACCCCGAGATGTCCTTCTGCACCCGCGTGAACGCCGGCGCGAAATCGTTGGCGTCGAGATAGGCCGATCCGCCCGTGTCCGAAGCGAGCGTGCTGAGAGTCTCCCTGGAGGAGTTTCCCGCCGCGAACTGGTTCATCATGGCGGCACCCGAGAACGCCCCTTGCCCCCCGACGCTGCGCTGCGCCGCGTCGCCGCCGGGGACGACCGCCTGCAGGCCGCGCGTGTCGACCGGATAGATCGACACGTGCGCGCGGACCGCGGCATTGATCGCCGACCGCAGCTCGACCTGGTTGTCCTCGCCGCTGCGCTGCATGCCGGCGCTGAAGTAGAGGATCGACTTCTTCTGCTCGAGCGGCGCCAGCGTCTCGGCCAGCGCCTTCAGCGCGCGCAGCCGGATGTCGTTGTTGAACATGTCCATCTCGGACGTGTCGGTCGAGGACGTGTCGTCGGCGGCGAGCTGCTCGTCGGTGGCCGCGGTGTCGGCCGTCGCGGGAGGCGTCGCCGTGCCTTCCTTGTAGCCCAGCGTCGCCAGCGCCGCCGCGACCTTCGACTTGTCGGCGGAGAAGTCGGTCAGGACGTCGAGCTGCGAGCTGATCGACGCGACCGCGATCATGTCGGCCGGCGTCATGTTCTTGTCCACGAACGTCGATGCCGAGTCCACCGCGCGCTGCACGTCTTCGGGCTGCATCGAGGCGACGTCGAAGAGCAGGATGATGAGTCGGCGTCCCGCAAGCTGCTCGGAGGTCATCGGCTTCGGCGCGTCGTTCTCGGCGGGCGCGGCAGGCGCGGCCGCGGTCGCGGGTGAGCGCCGCGTGTCTTCCGACAGTCTTGCGTTCGCGCCCGCCAGCAGATCCGCGGTCTCGACCGGCGCCGGGTTGGCCTTGATCTCCTCGAAGCTGAAGCTGCGGATGTCCTGCGCCTTGCCGTCTTCCGTGACCTCGAAGTCGGCGGCGGTCAGGCCGCGGACGACGGCGCCCGAGGCGTCGCGGACGACGACATCGACCGAAACGAGCTGGGTGCCGCCGCGAAACGTCGGCCGCGGCTGCGACGGTTGCGCCGCGGCGGTTCCCTGAGCGCCGCCCGCCCCGGACGGATGCGCGGCCGGCGTGAATGCGACGAGCGCGGCGGTCAGCAGCGAAGCGGTCAACGAGCGTGAGGCGCGCATCAGAACCGGAACCGCAGGTTCAGTTGCACCGATCGCATCGCCCGCACCGAGATCACGTGGCCGAACGTGGGGGAGTTGACGACCGTGTCGATGGCGCCGAAGTTGACCATGTTGAGCAGGTTGCTGCCGGTCACCTGCAGCGTCAGCGCGCGGTTGTTCTTCATGCGGATGTCGCGCGACATCTGCCCGTTGAGCAGGCGGCTGCCGGGCCCGATGATGAAGTTGCGCGGCGCGTTGCCGAACTGCCCCGGCGGCGGCACGCTGAAGGCCGCGGTGTTGAAGAAGAGCGCCACACCCGGATCGCTCACCGCGACGGCGCTGCCGTTGTAGTCGGCGCGCAGCGTACCGTTGGTGCCGCGAGAGACGTCGCTGGCGATGTTGGTCACGCGCGGCGTGAACGGCGTGCCGGACTGCCACGTGAAGGCGGCCGATCCGCGCCAGCCGCCGGCGATCGCCGCCAGCCGTCCGCCGTCGTGCAGCCAGTGCTTGTTCGGCCCGAACGGCAGCTCGAACGACAGATCGGTGTTGAGCTGATGGCGACGGTCGAAGCTCGAGAGCGAGTACTCGGCGGCCAGATCCTGGTCGTTCTGCGCGACGACGGTACCGGCGCCTCCGATCGTCGAGGCATCGTCCATCGACTTGGCCAGCGTATAGGTCGCGCTGCCGCCGATGCCCTTCACCATCCGCCGCTGCACGCGGAAGGTGGCGGCGTTCAGCACCGAGATGCCGCCCGAGTCCTGCCACAGGAACGGCTGCACGTCGGGGATGCGCAGGCCGAGCGGCCCGCGGTTCGGCGCGCGGACAATGTCTAGGCTGGCGCCGGTCGTCCGCGTGTACGACGCGCCGACGTTCCACGACTGGTTGAGGTCTTTCGACAGATCGGCGTTCCACGTCTGCACGCGGCCGAGCGCGTAGCTCTTGTCGATCCCGTAGTTGTTCAGCACGTCATCGGTCGTCGGCACGGTGAAGACGCTGCTCACGAGCAGCGGCACCGTCGTCGTCCCCAGCTGCGTGTTGCTGGCGGCGAACGGCGGCTGCGAGGCGAGCTGGCGGGCGATCGTCGCGTAGGAGCCGCTGTTGTAGCTGATGCCGTAGCCGCCGCGCAGGATCAGCCCCGGCTTCAGCCGGTAGGCCGCGCCGAGCCGCGGCGCGATATTGTTGATGTCGGTCTGCACCAGTCCACTGGGAAAGCTGCCGGAGTAGGGACCGGTTTCTCCCGCCAGCACCGGCGCGACGGCGGTGAAGTTGGAGTTGGCGTCGAGGTTCACCAGGTGCCCGTTTCCCTCGGTAAAAGGGGAGATCAATTCGTAGCGGACGCCGAGGTTCAGCGTCAGCTTCGCGCTCTTCCGCCACTCGTCCTGGAAGAAGAGACTGGCCGAGCGCCCGTGCAGGTTGACCGTCCCCGGCCCGTACTGCAGCGTCGCCGACTGCGAGAGGCCGAGCAGGAAGTCGGCGAAGTCGGCGCCGGTGATGCGCGATCCCGGAAGACCGCCGGCGTAGAGCCCGGTGAAGACGAACGCGCCGTTGGCGTTCGGATCGGTGCGTGCGCTCGATCGATCCAGCCGGAAGTCACCGCCCGCGCGCAGCTGGTGCGTCTTCCACGGCTGCGTCCAGCTGTAGGCGAGCGCCACGCGCTTGTCGTTGCGGCGCGACGGCGTCACGTCGCGCACGCCTTGAAACGTCGAGAACGACAGCGCCGGCAGGCCGTAGTCGAAGGGATCCGCCGACACGCCGGCGATGCCCGCATCGCCGGCGACGTTCAGCGTGTTGGCGAAGTTGTTCAGGCTCTGCGACGAGGTCGACGAGTAGTTCACGTTCACCGTGTGCATCGTCCGGCGGTGCCGGATGTTGAACGACACAGGGACGGCGATGCTGTCGCCCGACGTGTGGCCGCCGAGCGCGGGCAGCACGTTGAGCTGATCGCTGTCGTTGCGGCGGTACTGCAGCTGCGCCGTCATGTTCACGGCCGTCCCCTGCGCCTGGCCGCGCCCGCCCCGGCCGCCCGCCGCCCGGCCGCCGCCGCCGAACCCGCCGCGTCCGCCGCCGCCGCGGCCACCGCCGGCCGCCGCCGGCGTGAAGTTGTGCGTCACGCGGACGTTGAGCGTGTCGTTGACCGACGACACCGTGTCGACGCGATGGAAGTTCTGCGTCAGCCCGCCGAGGTTCGGCAGCGGGTAGTAGTCGAGCAGCGCCAGCGACGTCGGGCTGATGCGGTCAACGGGAATCTGGTTGTTCGGGAACGGCTGCCCGGTCGCCGGATCGATCAGCGGGGCATTCACCAGCGAGAAATCGCCGGCGCGCATCGCGGCGGTCGGCACCGTCGCGTACTGATCGAACAGGTTGCTGCCGCGGGATCCGTTGTAGGTCACGACGAAGTTGGTGCGGCGCGTGCCGTCGTAGATGCCGTGGATCTTGACCGGACCGCCGATCGTCGCGCCGAAGTTCTGGCGCGTATACGGGTTCTTCACCGCCGGCGCATCCGCGCGCAGTTGATACGGCGTCGCGTCGAGCGCCGAGCCGCCGAACGTGTAGTTCGACGTGCCGCTGAGGCGATTCTGCTGGGCGCCGCGTCCGCCGAGGAAGAACCCTCCATCGCCCGGACCGCCGCGTCCCGCCGGAGCGCCGCGGCCGGCCTGGCCGGGCGCACCGCCGCGTCCGCCCGGACCACCGGGACCGCCGCGTCCGCCCGGGCCGCCGCGTCCACCCGGGAACTGCCCGTCGCCGCCGGGCGGGCCGAACGCGTTGTTGAACTCGCCGGTCGTCGGATCGAAGACGCCGCGGCCGATCGCGTCGAAGCGATCGTTCATCATGCCGCGGTCGACGCTGGCGGCGTTGCCGCTGATCGTGATCGCATCGGCCGGCGCGTCGCTCGAGAAGCCGGGCGGCAGCAGCAGCCGGATGCCGGCTTCCTCCGCTTCCCGCTCGGGTGCCGGCGTCGTGCCCGCCGCTCCCGTGGCGTCGACGACTGTGCCCTGCGAAGCTGTCGCGGCCGGCTGTACCTGCACCGCGTTCGATTGTCCGCGCTGACCCG
>Ga0207689_10005627_pt1 | contig 11166 bp, 10 predicted proteins | sample KBSMisM52_FD_184312 | JGI IMG/M metagenome (GOLD analysis project Ga0207689, IMG submission 184312) | Miscanthus rhizosphere microbial communities from Kellogg Biological Station, Michigan, USA - KBS Miscanthus M5-2 (SPAdes) (version 2) | ecosystem: Host-associated > Plants > Roots >... | reverse complement strand
ACTGTATATCTTACCATTAACCGCAGTGCTGCTCCGTTTATACAAATGCCGCAACTGGTGGGCCAGAGCTTTCGTAGTGCGCAAATACTGCTAAAACAAACCGGATTAAAACTGGGCGACACTTCTTTTGTGGCGGATTTTGCCAAGAATTCTGTAAAAAAACAATCTTATAACGGAGCTGAAATCAGTTTTGGCACAAAGGTTCCACTGGGTGCCAAAATAGATCTTGTAATAAGTAATGGTATTGCAGATGTTGATATGTCTGTGCCGCAATTAATTGGTATGACATACAACGAAGCGAAAGTATTGATGGAAGGTGTTGGACTGGAATTTGGATCGGTAGTGCCGGAGCCCGGCATAAAAGATACCCTGAATGCATTTATATACTGGCAAAACCCGCCCCGGCTTACAGAAGACCGCCGCGTAAACAGGATTCACCCCGGGCAGTTGATTGATATTAGACTGAGTGTTGAAAAACCGGCCGTATCAGATTCTGTGGTTGCGCCGGTAAAAGATAAATCTGATAACAATTATTAAGAACCGCAATTAATTCGTAATAGCATGACAAGTATTACTGTAGAGCAATTAAAAGCCAGGATGGATGCAGGAGAAAAGCTTAACCTGATTGATGTACGCGAACCCAACGAATACCAGGAATTCAATATTGGTGCTAAACTGATTCCATTGGGTAAAATACAATCCATGCAGGCCGATGAACTGGACGGGTTGGAAAATGAAGAAATTATTTTGCATTGCCGCAGCGGCAAGCGCAGCGCCATGGCCGCTATGTATCTAGAAGCGCAGGGTTTTACCAATACGGTAAATGTAGAGGGTGGTATATTGGCCTGGCAGGAGAAATTTGTTTGAAAGGCAGCTGGGGATTGGCAGGGTGACGTCACGGATAAGCGGATATTATGACCCCGGCGTTCTTCGATGGCCCATTTCCAACTGGTTAAGATAGCTGAAACGCCGCCGGCCAGTTAAGACGGACGGCATATTTCTGATATAGTTGAATCATCCACACACCAAGTGCCGCGCCAAGTGTGTTTAATATAATGTCGTCGGTGTCTGCTACACCCACGCTGAAAATAAACTGAGTGTATTCTACACAGGTGCTTACCAGCCAGGCAAGGAAGATGGTTTTCCAGCGTTCTTCTATTTTTAAGAGGGTGACCATGAAAAATGGCATAGGAATAAACAGGAGGATATTGCCCAATAAATCCGTAAAAAAATTCCATTTGTCAACTGGCCGCAGGGAGCCATATATGGCCAGCTCATCCAACTTGTGCTTCAGGGGCATCACATTTACCACTACCCGGTGTTTTAAGAAAGTGGGCCATGGCCTCCGGCTGGCCAGGAAAAAAATATATGTTAATGCGCCCGCATAACAGGCGGCTCCTATCCTCACTAATGATTTCATGTTGTGAAACAGGCAAAACTTGTACCGGGGTAGGTAATAGAAATGTTAAACGCAATTAAACGCGGGCAGGCGGAAAAAATAAACCCCATCTGCTTTGCTGGTTATTGATTCCGGGCATTTGTAAAAGCTCATATTTCACAAATTAACTGCAAAAGCGCTTTAAGCTGTTTTCGGCACTGCAGGGGTTATTGCAGCAAAAAACGTAAGTAAGAGGTGGGTCAGGAAAAATGTTTTGATGAAAGTGTTTGTATTTGATTGTCAGATATAAGGTATAGCCGCGGCAGCCATTTCTTCAACAGGGTCAGCAACAGGATACCCAGTGCGGCGCCCACGGTATTCAGAATAATGTCGTCAATATCCGCCACGCCAATGCTGAAGATATATTGAGTTAACTCCACGCAGGTACTCATTGTACCGCAGATAAACAGGATTAACCAGGGATTGGTAATTTTGAAGATGAAGCGGAGGAAGAAAACGATGGGAACAAACAACCCGATATTGCCAACAATATTAACTATGAAATTCAGTTTCAGCCAGGGGGAGAGGTTGTGGTAGTAACCCAGTTCCGCTATCCTATTTTTCAGGGGAAAAATATTTTTCGGCATGTTGTGCCGGAACAACGTAGCGTGCGGCCTTCGCCGGGCCAGGAAAAAAATGTAAAAAAGCAGGGCAGCATATAGCGCACCGCTGATTCTGATAAACATTTTCATGCGGTGAAAATAAGGAGATAATGGCGCAGCGATTTAATTTTTAACCAAAGAATTTACAACAGACTTTGCCCGTCGCGCTCATCACTCAAAACCCTGCCTAAAATGGCCAGGATTGCATCAAGCCGTTGGGCGGCAACTTTTGTGACCTTGTCAAATAGTTGGAATGGCCGCGGCAACTATTTTTAAGGAGTAATATAATATTGTGGGGATCATGGTAAGTTATAGTGATTTGGATCCTGTAAATAGTTTTTTTAAATAGGCTTTAGAGAGCAGGACGAGAAACCAGGCATTTGTCACCGTATATCTCTTAAATAATCTTTTGGGTTCCTGCATTAGCCTAAAAAGCCATTCCAATCCGTTTTTTTGCATCCATACAGGAGCCCTTTTTTGCCTCCCGATTAGAACAGGTAATGCACCACCGATGCCAATCATGACTCCGTTTATTTTTTCTCTCATAATGGACATCCAGATTTCCTGTTTTGGACAACCTAAAATGATAAATATAATTTTTGCATTAGACCTGTTGATTTCCAGAACATCTGCTTCGGTTTCGGCAATTGAAAGTTGCCTGAACGGCGGAGCAATACATCCTGCAATAACCAGCCCGGGAAATTTATTTTTTATATAGCATCTTGCATCTTCAAGCATTGTGGCGGTGCCCCCGTAAAAAAAAGCCGGTATATTATTTTTTTCCATTTCAGCCAGCAAGTCAGGGAAAATATCCATACCCGCAACACGATCCTGCTTTATATTATGAAGTATTTGTAATGCCCAGGTAATTGGTTTGCCATCGGGGGTTACGAGATCTGCTTCTTTTAAAATATTTTTAAAATGGACTTTCCGCTGTGCTTCAATCATCATATGTACATTTAGTAAGCATACATATGACCCATAAGGATGCTCAGAAAGTTGAACAATTTTCCTGACAAAATGATGGTACTCTCCAATTGTTATTGGAACATCAAATATTGGCTGAACTTTCATGGTGATTTTTATAATTGTAGAGATTTGCCGGCCGCCGTTTTATATAAGGCAATCGCATAATTGATCCTCTAACTGGCAATAGTTTGCCATAAGATTAAATGCGATTAATCTTTGGGTTGGTCCTTTTGTTTCCGGGTATGAGACGATTAACTGAACATAACCGTCAGTCTGAACTTTGCACAGATAATAATTTCTGTTCTTCTATTATTACATTAAATAATTGAAGACATCATCAATGGGAAAAGCTTGAAGTGGTTATCTAAATAGAAACCAATGTTACCTTTTTCAGGTAGCAGCGTTATATATCAGGTTTAAGTTCTGGATATAATTATTCGGATTGTAGTTTTGTAAGATATGTTTTTTAGCATTTCTGCCTAAAACTTCGAGTGCTGTTCTGTCGCCGTTTAATTGCGCTATTGAACCAGCAATTTCTTCTCCGGAATATTTGGTCACGATAATTCCGGTTTCTTTATTTTTTACCAGATGTTGCATGGATCCATCGCTTGTTGTTATTGGAACAAGCCCAAATGACATGCTTTCTATCAGGGCTATTGGAAGGCCCTCGCCGGAAACCGACGGCAATAGAAAAATATCACATTTTTGCATCAATGAATTTTTATCTTTACCTGATACAACGCCTTTAAAAATAAAATTTTCTTTAAGCAGCGATGAAAATTTCGAAATATACAGATCCTGCTCAGTTCCTTTTCCGGCAAGAAACAAATTAAACTTGATCTCTCTCTTTTGCAGCAGTACACATGCTTCATAGATATATTCAATTCCTTTGCTCCTCACTATCCGGCCCATAAACAAAAGATTGAGGGGTTTGTTGCCGGAATAAACGCGGTCAAATGTCTTTGCTTCATCAGTATTAATACTGTTAGGTAGAATAAACACATTATTAATATTGAATTTTTTGGATAAAATATCTTTTTCAGATGCACTCAAAACTATTTTTGGTGTTTTGGTTGTCAAAATCAGGGTCGAAATCTTTCGCAGCCATTTGGGCGGATCTGAAACAAGGTATATGCCGCCATGCAAATGAATAACCATTTTTCTTCGTAGCAACCGGGCGGCTACAATAAAAGGGAAGTCTCTTATAATGGAGGGCTTTTCTAATGCGTGGTTAAAATGTATAACAACATTTTTATTAGCAATCAGCATTCTGCACCAAACAAAAAAGGACCATAGAATCCCCAGCAGCCATTTTAGTCCTCTTTTTTGATCGTCCGTTTTGCCCAATTTAAAATGCGAGTAAACATGGCTTTTGTTGTTTTTTATTATAAATTTTGTTATTGTAGAAATACCACTAACATTTAAACTTTCGTCCAGGCATGGAGACGTAATTATTATTTGATTCCTCATAGCGCCAGCTTATTCTTAATTTTTTATATTGATTTTTCGCTGGCAGGATTGCCAACGGCCAAACTATTTGATCTTATGTTTTTAACAACTACAGCGCCACTTCCGATTACCACGTTGTCGCCAATGTTTATATCTCCAATAATGCAAGCATTGCTTCCAATATCAACATTGTTACCTATTGTCGGGGATCTGCTCATGCTGCCGTTGCGCAGTTTTTTATTCCCGATGGTCGTGCAATGTCTTAGTGTGCAATTCTCGCCGATGATTGCTTTTTTGTTTATTACGAGGCACTGACCGTGGAATAGTTTCAGGTTTTTGCCCACTTTTAGATTCCAGGGGATTTCGATACTTAGGATCCACTCCACGAATATTTTGTAAAATATCAGGTAGGGAAATCCTATATAATAATTGATTTTTTTTCTGGCGCACAGATTTGCCATCCTGAACAGGATCAATATTATTCTTCCTTTCGTGTTTTTTTGATTGGCTGTCCAGTCCTGAAATATGAAGTAAATAGAATTCATAGTTTGGTTTCGCTTAGTTTGTTGCGGCAAATAAAGCCTCCCATTTGTCCGCAATATTCGAAACATGGTACCTTTTACTCAGGGTTACTGCATTTAATGCCATGGATTGCCTGTTTTTTTTGTCCTGCATCAGGTGTGAAAGCTTTTCAGCAAATTGGTCGACATTGTTATTCGCTATTATGTACCCATTTTCCTCATTGGAAATTATATCATGTAGGGCCGAAAAGTTGTCAAAAACTACGGGTACTACACCGTTTTGTAACGCTTCCAGCAGTGAGAGGGGAAATCCTTCCCAGATGGAAGTCATCATGAAAATTGAAGCTTTTTTGTAATAGTTCAGCAGGTTCGTTTGCCGGCCCAGAAATACTACATTATGTAGTTTATTTGCTGCAACATATTTTTTATAAAAATTTTCATCAGGGCCGGTGCCTATGATAACTAATCTCCAGTCGCCAGTATTTGGTTGTAAGCGTTGCCATATTTTTAGTGCAACAAATATTTTTTTTTGGGTTTCCTCAAGACGGCACGCAATTAAAACCAGGTTTTGCTTGTCGTTTATTTCTTCATTTTGTATATAGCCGGGAAAGGTCAATGGATTGGATATAGTAATTAATTTGTGTCCTGCATCATTTTCGGCATATATTTCATTGAAAGATTTTCTAAATGAGTCCGATAACAAAATGAATTTGTCGGAAATATTATAAATGGCTGTGGTTGATTTTACATGGGGATTATATATTGGATAAATGATCCTTTTTAATAGTTTCTTTAGATTATTTTTTAACACTTTATGGTTTAAGGTGTCAGTCTTCAATGCATACGTGTTTCTCCAATGAGAGGGTGATGCATGCAGGTATCCAAAGAAAGGGTATGAAGGATATTTTTGTCGTATAGCCCGGTATACTTTGATAAACCTGGTGGCATATGCATTGTGACAAATAAAAATATTTATTTCATTTGTCTTTATAAAGTTCAGGATCGACGCTGCAAAAAATCTGTATGGTTTGTTCAGGTCGGCTTTCAATTTTGTTTCTACGGGATATTCTTTATTATCGGCATTATAAAAAACAAAATAGCAGCGATACCCACGCCTGGTTAACTCTTTTGAAATAATGTCTGAGGCCCTTGGAACACCGCCTTCACTTGGTAGTATAGAATCCTGGAAGAATAATATATTTTTTGCGTCTGTTGTTTTCATTTTTTCGGATTGCAGGTAAGCACATGGTTAAACATGTCAATGTATTTGCTAACTAAGGTCTCGGCTGAAAAGTGTAACTTGTTATGTTTGCAGGCTTTATTTTGCAATAATGTATATTCAGCCGGTGCAAGATGCAGGCAATTGGTCATTATATGCGCCAAACTATCGGTATCGCACGAGTCAAAAATAAAGCCATTAACACCATTTTTTACTTCATCCAGAAATCCCTCAAGATTTGAAGTAAGTACAGGTGTACAATAATTAAAAGCAACTTTTAATGCCCCGCTTTGCGATAGTTGCCTGTATGGAAATACGACATAGTGGCTCTGTGCAAACAGATCGGGTATTTCTGAATTTTGGTGCAACCTTATATCACATTCAAAAATGTCCGGATATCTTATTTTCGATTTGTAGACTGACCAATCCGAACATGATCCGTGAATGGCGACCTTAAAGCCGCGTACGCCCTTATCGTACATATTGCAGGCGGCTTCTATTAACAGGCCGAGATTTTTGTTTGGATGAATTGAGCCAAAGAAAAGAAAAACTATATGATCTGTTCGTTTTAGCAGATTACTTTTTCCGAAGTCTTTTAGCCCCAATGGAATGACGAAGATTTTTGTTTTTTTATAATTGGAACTAAAAATCTGTGCTTGTGTACCGGAAAACATATTAACGAATGCAACAGTGCTAAAAGCAAGCTTGAATGCCGCTTTTGATATCCGGAACATCTTAAAACTTGATTTCACATTGCCGTCGTGTGCAGTTACGATTGTTTTCTTTTTATTTAATCGCCAATAAAGACGTAGAATGTATGGGCTGGAAGGCACCTCGTTAAAGTATACCAGGTCTGAATTAATGGCTTTAATGCGGACGTGAAGTTTTTCATAGAAAAGCAGCATTTTTGGACTTCTCGCTCTGTGTTTACACTGAATAATTTCAACATGAAGCCCCGGTAGTTGTGAAATTTCTTTGAAGTCGCCGGCACAAAATCTGGCGTTCCTGGCTGGTAAAATAATTAACCAGTGTATATCAAAAAGTTTTAGCAGCCCCGTGAATAGTTGTGGATTGAAATCGCAGTCCACGAAATAGTCCGCTGTTACCCAGGTTATTTTTGGTTTTCTTATGTCTTTTATCACTGAATGGTACATTTTGCTTCGCCTGTTAGGTTTTGGCCTGTTATTCCAGGTCCCGATTATGGTCAGGTAATAATTTGCTTTCGGAGCCGGCTTTAAACTTGTATTTTATATAATAATAGATAGCGATGGCAGCCCAATAGAACAGGAATGTTAAGAAGGGGCCGGCTAAGGTTGAAAGCTGTGTAGTGGTGAGCACTGTCGCCAGGCTTATAATATAAAACGCTGCGATATTGTTAAACGTTAATATTTTCTTTCTGAAGAGGAGAATATCCTGGCATATGCGAAAAATTACAAAAGCAATAAAAATGGAAAAATTTACAATTGCCAGTGATTTCATAAAATGCAGACCAATAATACACAGGGTTACGTTAACAAACAGAATAATGCAATTGAATAACATGTCTGTTTTTTCCATCTTCATTGCAATAAGCATATTTGCCTGCAGCAATGCTGTTGGAAATATCAGGATTGTAAGAAACATTTGCTTTGAATAGACCGCGTTCCCTGCATACGTTGGGCCGAAGGCAAACGGCAAAAGAAAATCAGCAAACGAATAGACAAAGGTATAAGCCAAAAGCCCGAATAATAAGTAGTAGGTATGAAACTTTGCATAGAACGACTTCAATTTAGCATAATTTTTTTCCCGGTAAAACTTTATGAGAGACGGGTATACTGATGAAGAGACAATTACGGGTAAAATTTGAGCTATTGAGAAAAGTTTGTATGAAATTTCATAGTTGGCGAGGTCGGTACTGGTTAATGCTTTGGAGATTATAATGGTAGAAATGCGCCAATTGAACATTGCTACTCCTCCGATGACTATAAAAGGCCAGTTTGCAAAAATTATTTTTTTAAAATCTTGCGGAATTATTTTGTACTTGTGCAAACTTTTCAAATGGATAATATCGGATGAGCCGTACGCGAGAAACAGGTTAAGCGAAAGAAACCTGATGACCAGTAGAGTAATTACAAGAATAGTTATTGAAAAAACATGAATTAGCAGGAAACAGCTTACCAGGAATTTCAAAAATGATTCTATCGTTAAAATGATAAAAGTTTTTCGTTGTTCAAGCATTGCAATGTTTATTGATTTTATTGCATTGATTAAATTATCAAATACAATATTGATCCCCAGGATAATTGCAAGAAAATGGATGGCCGGATCATCGTAGACTAAATAGGCAAAGAAGATATTTATAACATAGAAAAGTATACCGAGAATTAGTTGTATTTTAAAAAATTTGTTAGTTAAATCAACTTTGTCAGTGACATACGGAATTTCTCTTATAAACCACTGACTGAGCCCTAAAGTAGAAAATGCAATTATCAATTGATACAAAGCATTAGCGATAATATAATTGGCAAATTCGTGCGTTGGATATTCCCGGGCAATGATGACAAAGAATAAACTGAGAAATACGCTTTGCGAAACCTGGGCAAATACACCCCAGAAGCTGTTGCTGAATGTGGGGTTTTTTAATAGGGTCGATGTGTGTATAGCTAATTTACTAAGCATGGTTTTTTTGGGGGGAGTGGTTCAGCGATATTAACAAGCACAGTATGGTCGCCAAAAGAACTACGGTTCTCTTGTCGTCTAATGTATTTGTAGTTATAAATGCAATCATCCAGGCAAATGTGCTTGCAACTAAAAAGAAGATGTTGTAATTAACTTTTTTGCCGATGTATAATTTGATAGAAGTAATAAGCGGCGTCGTAACGATCAGGAGAATGCTTAATAGTCCTGATATTCCGCATTCAGCCAGGATATTCAGATAACCGTTTTCGGTACCATAGTAAACCACCTCATTGTTGATGAGATAATAGCCATTAAAACTAAAATGCCTTAAATTGAAGCTGGTATAGTTGCCGATACCAACTCCCCATAAAGGGTTGCTGGAAAAGACCTGCCAGCCTTCTCTCCATATCTGGCTTCGGATAGCAAATGAGTCATTAACGCCTTCGTCCCTGTTAAATACAGCAAAAGATTGTGGAAAGCTGATAACAGCTATGTATCCCGCTAAACAACACGTTGCAACAAACAGACGGAATTTGTTTTTGCCTGATATAAATAGAATAAATAAACCTGCACAAAAACCCAGCAGGCCAGCTCTTCCTCCTGTCATGAATATCACAAAAACAATCAGCAGAAATAGCGCGATATTATAAAATTGTGTTTTCAGTGGTGCTGTATTAATGGCAATCAGAAATAAAAAGCTGCACATGGCTAAGAACTGTGCGTATACCTGGGGATCGAAGAAAAAGCTTGGGTAGCGTATTAGTCCTTCAACCTGCGTATTTGGATTTAAGTTTGGATAAAAGGTGAACCCTAGTCCTTCTTTCAACTGAATAAAAAAGAACACCACTGAAAACAGGCATATGATTTTTAGAAATTTCAATACAAGCCTGGAAAATGCGGGATCGTTTTTATATTCATCAATTAGCATTTTACCGTATATAAAAACTGACAGATATTTAAGTCCACTAATTAGCGAATTACTAACAAAATCTGACTGAAGGCTGCCTATGAATAAAGTGATGGCCAGACTGAAAAAAAGTATATAGTAAATGCGTTTTAAATTGAAATTGGATACAAAATCTTTTATGCGGAATAATAAAATGTAATATGAAATTGCGTCGAACACTGATAGGGTTCCAAATTGTTCAGTAGTTATATGTAAGTCTATGAATGGGAATAACGCCAGTACAAACAGTATATAGGCCCTGTTTTTATTTTTACTTCCGTGGAAGTATGCCAGGAACAATATAATAGTGCAAAAGCCAAGTAAATGTTTTAATGCCATTATTGGATATTTCCGATTCTATTGGCGGGTATTGAAATTTAATTATCCGGAGTGTGATAAAATTGTGGATTGCTGCACGAGCCCGCTATTGGTTACATTTCACCGCAATTTTTTAAGTTCAGGAATGATGTATGTGTTTTATCATTTTGTGTGTGTTAGGCATGCCCGTAACCTTGATCCTGGCCATATACATCACTGCCAAATCCTCTGGTTTGGATCCCGTTAAATACAATTGCCATATTTTTTAACTCATTTACCCGGTTTACTTTGTCTAATTTTTCTATTGCGGGCCGCGGGGTATGGGCGTGGCGGATTACATATATTGTGGCATGGCATAATGGCGAAAGTGAATAGGCATCTGATTTTGCCGAGACGGGTGCCGTGTCGACCAATATAAAATCGAAATTATCTGACAGATAGCGTATTAATTCTTCCATTTTGCCATTTAGTAATAATTCAGATGGATTAAGAGGAGGTGCACCCGCTGGTACCAGGAAAAGATTGTCGTGTATTCCGGAAGCACAAATGAATTGGTTGGGGGTTTGGTTGCCATCTAAATAATTGCTAAGTCCCCGGTCTTGATGAATATTGAAATTGCCGGTTAAAGAAGGGTTAATTAAATCCGCATCAATCAGTACCACTTTTTTTCCGGACAGGGCCAGGCTATGGCCTAAGTTTGCTGTAATAAAACTTTTACCATCGTTGGCAATGGTGGAGGTAATCAATATTGATTTCCCGGTTGTTCCCAGGCCCAGGGATTTGAGGGAAGCCCTTAGTTTGCGAAATTGTTCGGCTACCCGGCCTGATGGGGCTTCACTAAACACAAAAGGATTTGCTGATTTTGAAAAACTTATTTCTCCCAGAACGATAGCAGCTGTTAAATTTTCAATTTCACTTCTGTATAGAATCCTGTTATTAAATAATTCCTTTACAGTAATGATTAATAAACCGGTTCCTATTGCGCATACGATTGCTATCAGGTACACCAAAATTTTATTGGGGCTTACGGGCAATAGCGATGATTT
>Ga0207689_10005625_pt1 | contig 11167 bp, 9 predicted proteins | sample KBSMisM52_FD_184312 | JGI IMG/M metagenome (GOLD analysis project Ga0207689, IMG submission 184312) | Miscanthus rhizosphere microbial communities from Kellogg Biological Station, Michigan, USA - KBS Miscanthus M5-2 (SPAdes) (version 2) | ecosystem: Host-associated > Plants > Roots > Rhizosphere... | reverse complement strand
GCCAGAAAGTCGGGCATCGAGATCCAGGGAACCCAGGCGCGGCCGTTGCCCAGCGGCCCGCCGACGCCGAGCTTGAACGGCAGCAGCAGCGGCTTGAGGTAGCCGCCCCCGGTGCCCATCGGGAGCCCGGTGCGCATGAGTACCAGCCGCACCCCGGAGTCGGCGACGGGGGCGGCGGCTCGCTCCCAGGCCTGGGCCATCTCGGTGAGGAACCCGCCGCCGCTGGGCTCGTCGGTCTCGTCGACGGCCTTCTCGCCGGGTTCGCCGTACCAGTCCACCCCGGACATCTGCAGCATCGTGCGGGGCCGCTCGTCCTGCGGGAGAGCGGCGATCGCCGTCACCAGGGTGCCCGTGGTGTCGGTGCGGCTGGTCAGCAGTTCCCGCTTGTAGGCGTCGGTCCAGCGCTTGTCGCCGACGTTGGCACCGGCGAGGTTGACGACCGCGTCGACGGCCGGCAGCTCGACCTTTCCGGCGGCCGGCTCCCAGCGCAGCTCGTCGGGGCCGGACGGCGGCCGCCGCACCAGCCGCACGACCTCATGCCCCGATTCCCGCAACCGGGCAACCAGTTTGGTCCCGAGAAACCCGGAAGCCCCAGCAACCAGGACCCGCATCCGTTCCCCTCTGGCTCTTCACGATCTTGGTCCCGGATGGGCGCCCCTGGCGCCCACCCGGGACCAAGATCGACGTGGGTTACGCCAGGCCGAGTTCCGCCTCGAACTGGCCTTCCTCCAGGCGCTTCTTGATGGTGTTCAGGAAGCGGGCCGCCTCCGCGCCGTCGACGAGGCGGTGGTCGTACGAGAGCGCGAAGTAGACCATCGACCGCGGCACGATCGCGTCGCCCAGGTTCGGGTCGGAGACCACGACCGGGCGCTTCACGACGGCGCCGGTGCCGAGGATCGCCACCTGCGGCTGGTTGATGATCGGTGTGTCGAACAGCGCGCCGCGGCTGCCGGTGTTGGTCAGCGTGAGCGTGCCGCCGGACACCTCGTCGGGCTCCAGCTTCATCGTGCGGGTGCGCTCGGCCAGGTCGGCGATGCGCTTGGCGATGCCGACCATGTTGAGGTCGCCGGCGTCGCGGATGACCGGCACGATCAGACCGCGCTCGGTGTCGACGGCGATCCCGAGATGCTCGGCCGCGTGGTAGGTGATGGTGCCCTCTTCGGTGTTGATCGACGCGTTGACCACCGGGTGCACCCGCATCGCCTCGATCGTCGCCAGCGCGAAGAACGGCAGGAACGACAGCTTCACGCCGTTGTTCTGCTCGAAGTCGCGCTTGGCGCGGTCGCGCAGGCGCGCGATCCGCGTCACGTCGATCTCGACGACGGTGGTGAGCTGCGCCGACACCTGCAGCGACTCCACCATGCGCTTGGCGATCAGCGCCCGCAGCCGGGACATCTTCTCGGTGCGGCCGCGCAACGGGCTCGGCTCGGCGGCGGCCGGCTTGCTCGCCGCCGGCTTGCTCCCGGCGGCCGCCGGCGCCGCGGCCGGCTTGGCCGCCTCCGCGCGCTTGCGCTCCGCGGCCTCGAGGACGTCCTGCTTGCGGATGCGGCCGCCGACGCCGGTGCCGCGCAGGGACGCCAGGTCGACGCCGTGCTCGCCGGCCAGCTTGCGCACCAGCGGCGTGACGTACCCGGCCGACTCCGTGGCGGCCTGCCCGCCGTTGCCACCGGCGGCGGCCTGCGCGGGCTGCGCCTGCTCGACCGGCGCCTGCGGCTCGGTCTTCTCGACCATCCGCGGCGCCTCTTCCGACTCCTCCGGCGGCACCGACCGCGGCCGCTCCGGCTTCTTGTCCGGCTCGGCCTTCTGCTCGGGCTCGGTCTCCTGCTCGGCCTTCTGCTCGGGCTCCTGCTCGGGCTCGGCCTTCTGCTCCGCCGGCGCGGCCTGCGCCGCGCCGTCTCCGCCACCGGACCCGGCCGTACCGATCACGGCGAGTTCGGCCCCGACCTCGACGGTTTCGTCCTCGGCCACCTTGATCTCGAGCAGCGTGCCGGCCACCGGCGACGGGATCTCGGTGTCGACCTTGTCGGTGGAGACCTCGAGCAGCGGCTCGTCGGCCTCGACCGTGTCGCCGACCGACTTGAGCCAGCGGGTGACCGTTCCCTCGGTGACGCTCTCGCCGAGCGCCGGCATCTTGATCGCGGTCCCCTCGCCGCCACCGGACTCGGCGGCCTCCGCCTTCACCGGCTCGGCCTCGGCCTGCTTGGGCTCGGTCTCAGGATCCGGCTTCTCCTCGGCCTGCTGCGGCTCCGGCTCGGGTTCCGGCTCCGGCTCGGGTTCCGGCTCCGGCTCGGGTTCCGGCTCGGCCTCCGCGGCCTCGGACTCCTGGGCGGCGGGAGCGGCGCTGTCCCCGTCGCCTGAATCGCTCTCGCCCTCACCGCTGATCACCGCGAGTTCGCTGCCGACCTCTGCCGTCTCGTCTTCGCCGACGACGATGCGGGACAGCACGCCGGCGGCCGGCGACGGGATCTCGGTGTCGACCTTGTCCGTGGAGACCTCGAGCAGCGGCTCGTCGGCCTCGACGTGGTCACCCTCCTGCTTCAACCAGCGCGTGACGGTACCCTCGGTGACGCTCTCGCCGAGCCGGGGCATGGTGACCGATACCGGCATCTCCTCAAGTCTCCTTAACCGTGGACGTGCAGCGGCTTGCCGGCCAGCGCAAGGTGCGCCTCGCCGAGGGCCTCCGACTGGGTGGGGTGGCCGTGGATCAGGGCGGCGACGTCGGCAGGGTACGCCTCCCAGTTGTAGATCAGTTGCGCCTCGCCGACGAGTTCGCTGACCCGGCTGCCGACCATGTGGATGCCGACCACCGGTCCCTCGGGCGCGCGCACGAGCTTGACGAAGCCCTGCGTCTTGAGGATCTGGCTCTTGCCGTTGCCGGCCAGGTCGTAGGTGAATGTCTCGATCTTGTCGCCGTACTTCTCGCGGGCCTGCGCCTCGGTGAGCCCCATCGAGGCGACCTCCGGGTCGCAGTACGTGACGCGTGGGATACCCGCTTCGTCGATGACCGGCGGCTTCTGCCCGGCGATCTCCTCGGCGACGAAGATGCCCTGCTGGAAGCCGCGGTGGGCGAGTTGCAGGCCGGGCACGATGTCGCCGACGGCGTACACGTTCGGCACGCCGGTGCGCAACCGCTCGTCGGTGATGACGAAGCCGCGGTCGAGCTTGACGCCCTGCTCCTCGTAGCCGAGGTTGGCGGTCACCGGGCCGCGGCCGACGGCCACGAGCAGGATCTCGGCCTCGAGCGTCTCACCGCCCTGGAGCGTCACGCGGACGCCGGTGTCGGTGCGCTCGACCTTTTCGAACGGCTTGCCGACCTTGAACGCGATCTTGCGACGGCGGAACGCCCGCTCGACCGCCTTCGAGGACGCCTCGTCTTCGGGCGGGAGCAGCCGGGGGAGCGCCTCGACGATCGTCACGTCGACGCCGAGGGACTTCCACGCGCTGGCGAACTCGCAGCCGATCACGCCGCCGCCGAGCACGATGGCCGACGCGGGCGCGGAGTCGAGGCTGAGCGCGTGCTCGGAGGCGATGATCCGCTCGCCGTCGATCTCGAGGCCGGGCAGCGTCCGCGAGTAGGAGCCGGTGGCCAGGATGACGTTGCGGCCCTCGTAGCGGGTGCCGTTCACCTCGACGGCGTTCGGCGCGACGAGCTTGCCCTCGCCCTCGACGTAGGTGATCTTGTGGGCCTTCACCAGGCCCTGCAGGCCCTTGTAGAGGCGGTTGACGACGCCGTCCTTGTACGCGTTGACGGCCTTGAAGTCGACGCCGTTGAACGTGGCCTGCACGCCGAAGACCTCGGCGTCGCGGGTGTTGTCGGCGACCTCGCCGGCGTGCAGCAGCGCCTTGGTGGGGATGCAGCCCCGGTGCAGGCACGTGCCGCCGACCTTGTCCTTCTCGATCAGGGCCACCGACAGGCCGAGTTCGGTCGCGCGGAAGGCGGCCGCGTAGCCGCCACTGCCGCCGCCCAGTACGACGACATCGTGGCTTGAGGTCTCGCTCACGTCTTTACTCCTGAGGTCGTGGTTGCGGCGGTGCCAGCGGGTCGCGCTGACTGCCGGGCACGCGAAGGGCGCGCCAGGGGTGCGGCGGCCCGACGATCCTTCGTCATCTTGTCACTCTGCGCGCTTGCGTGCGAAGCGAGGTGCCCAAGGACACCGACAATCCAGGTAAGGGTCGTACGCTGGGCGCCGTCACGCATCGATGGACTCGATGGAGGAGGCTGCCGTGGCGTGGTTCCGCCGCCGGGGTGGGGCGTCGGCCGCGAGTGGGCGGACGGCGTCCCGGGAGGATATCGCCCATCTCGAGCAGTTCGCCCTGAGCCGCCGCGGCGTCGAGGCGTTCATCGAGCCCCGCACGGCCGTCACCGAAACCACCGTCATCCTCATCGCCCACGACGGCGAGTGGACCCGCCGCCGGGTCGCCAGCCCGCAGGCGGCCCGCCAGTTCGGCGCGAAGCTCGGCCTCCCGGTCTACGACACCGCCCTGGTCGGCTACCCCCAACGGATGCGCGACTACAACGACCGCCAACGCCGGTCGTCGTAGCCGACGACCGGCGTTGCCGGTCGTCGCAGCCGCGATCTTGGACTCCGCTCGGTGCCCCGGCCGCAGCGGGCGTCCACGATCGCGTAGAACCTAGCCGTTGACCGCGATGTCGTCGGCCAACTCGATCAACGTGCGCACCGGCACACCCGTGCCGCCCTTCGGCAGGTAGCCCGTCGGCTCCCCGGCGTTGTACGCGGGGCCGGCGATGTCCAGGTGCGCCCATGGCAGGTCCTCGGGGACGAAGTGGGACAGGAACACCCCGCCCTGCAACATGTGCCCGGCCCGGCCCATTCCCGAGTCGACCTGCGACAGATCGGCCACCTCGGAGTCCATGCCCTTGCGGACGTCGTCGGGCAGCGGCATCGGCCACGCCGGCTCGCCGACCCGGGCCCCGACGTCGCGCACCCGGGCGCAGAAGTCCTCGTCGCCCATCAGGCCCGACACCTTCTTGCCCAGCGCGATGATCTGCCCACCCGTCAGGGTGGACGTCTCCAGCAGGTAGTCCGCGCCGTCCTCGACGGCCCGCGTGATCCCGTCGGCCAGGATCATCCGCCCCTCGGCGTCGGTGTTCAGCACCTCGACCCGGCTTCCGTCGCGCATGGTGACGACGTCCCCCGGCCGGTACGACGTCCCCGACGGCATGTTCTCCGCGATCGGCACGTACGCCGTCACAGCGACCTTCGGCGCGAGCGCCGCGATCGCGATGGTGGCCGCCGCGACGGCGGCCGCGCCCGACATGTCGCTCTTCATTTCCCACATGTTCGCGGCCGGCTTGATCGACAAGCCGCCGGTGTCGAACGTGATCCCCTTGCCGATCAGCGCCAGCCGCTTCTTCGCCCCGCGCGGCGCGTAGGCCAGGCGCACGAAGCGCGGCGGCGCGGAGGATCCCAATCCGACCGCCAGGATGCCGCCGTAGCCACCCCGCCGCAGCGCGCGCTCGTCGAGCACCTCCACGTCGAGGCCGGCCTTCTCGGCGGCGGCCGCGATCTCGTCGGCGAACGCGGGCGGCCGCAGGTCGTTGGGTGCGGTGTTGACCCAGTCGCGGGCCCGCGCGACCGCGCCGGCCACCGTGGTCGCCCGCTTGAGTTCGGCCCGGCCGGCGCGCTTGGCCGCGGCGTCGCCGCCGATTCCGAGAGACACCGTGCGCACCGGATCGCGCCGGTCGGTCGACGGCCGCGTCTTGTAGCCGGCGAACCGGTACGCCCCGAGCAGCGCCCCCTCCGCCACCGGCCGCAGCGGCCCCGGCAGCGCCAGCACCACGCGGTCGGAACCCGCGAGCGCCCGGGTGGCCGCGCCCGCGGCGCGGCGCAGCGTCTCCGCCGGTACACCGGACGCCAGCGGGCGCAGCGAAGCGGAGCCCGCGGTCAAGCGGCCGGATTCAAGAGGAACAGCGTCATTTTTCGACGAAATTGGGCCGGCCCCGGTCGATTCGTCGTGCACCGGTTCGGGGCCGAGACCCACGGCGGCGAGCACCGGCGCGTTGATGGCACCGAACGTCGCGAGCTTGGTGACCTCACCGGCTGCGCCGGTGGCCCCGAGGCGGCGCACCGCGTCGACGAGCGAGCCGTGCTTCTCGAACGCGTCCGCCACGGACTCGGCTCCGGGCGCGAGCGTCAGCGCTCCGTCGCCGCTGCCGAACACGCCCACCACCACAGCGTCGACGGTCGACTGGGTGGGATCGCCATCGGCGAGGTTGAGCGAAGTCACCAGATACTCCCCGCTGCGTCGAGGGTCGGACTAGATGATATTGGTACCGATGCTAGTGCGCGGAACGCTCGGGTAAGTTGCCACCCATGACCCAGGCGCTACGCCATTCTCCGCTGCACGACCGGCACGCGGCGCTCGGCGCCAAGTTCTCCCGCTTCGGGGGCTGGGAGATGCCGCTCGAATATGCCGGCGGCGGCGTGCTGAAGGAGCACGCGTCGGTGCGCGAGGCCGTCGGGGTGTTCGACGTGACCCACCTCGGCAAGGTGGCAGTGCGGGGGCCCGGCGCCGTCGAGTTCCTGAACCGCTGCCTCACCAACGACCTGGGCAAGATCGGCGCCGGCCAGGCCCAGTACACGATGTGCTGCGACGACGCGACGGGCGGCGTGATCGACGATCTGATCGCGTACCGCTTCGGCGACGATCACGTGTTCCTGGTGCCGAACGCCGCCAACACCGCCGGCCTGCTCGACCGCCTCGTGGCCGCCGCGCCCCGCGAGGTTGAGGTGCTCGGCCAGCACGAGGAGTACGTCGTGCTCGCCGTGCAGGGCCCGGACTCGCCGGCGACGGTGGCCGCGCTGGGCCTGCCCACCGACCACGACTACATGCGCTTCGAGGTGGCGAACCGGGCGGGCGCGATGGTCGTGGTCTGCCGCACCGGCTACACCGGCGAGCGCGGCTACGAACTGATCGCGCCGAACTCCGCCGCGCCCGCACTGTGGGACGCCCTGGTCGACGCCGGTGCGCGTCCGTGCGGCCTCGGCGCCCGCGACACCCTGCGCACCGAGATGGGCTACCCGTTGCACGGGCAGGACCTGTCGCCGCACATCACCCCGGTGATGGCCCGCAACGGCTGGGCCGTCGGCTGGAAGAAGCCCGAGTTCTGGGGCCGCGAGGCGCTGACGAAGGAGAAGGAGCTCGGCCCCCGCCGCACGCTGTGGGGGCTGGAGGCGCTGGACCGCGGCATTCCCCGGCCCGGAATGATCGTGCTCAAGGGCGGCGTTCCGGCCGGCGAGGTCACCAGCGGGACGTTCTCCCCGACCCGCCGCATCGGCATCGCGCTCGCCCTGCTGCAGGAGGACTACGGCTGGCACCCCGACGTCGAGGTCGAGGTCGACGTGCGCGGGCGGCGGGCCCCGATGAAGGTGGTCAAGCCCCCGTTCGTCCCGAACCGGACGCGCTGACCATGGCCACCTACGCCGACGCGCAGCGCATCGTGGCGTCGCTGCCCGGCGGCGAGGAGGTCATCGTCGTCGAGTGGGGCGACCACCCGACGTTCCGCGTGAACAACAAGATGTTCGCGTCCGGGGCACCGGACAGCCCGACGATGTCGGTGAAGGCGTCCAAGGAAGACCAGGCGGAGCTTGTCGCGGCGCGGCCGGATACCTTCGCCGTGGCGAGGTACGTGGGCCGGTTCGGCTGGGTGGAGGTCCAATTGCCCAATGTGGACGAAGCCGAGCTCCGCGAGCTCCTGACGGAAGCCTGGCGCCGCACGGCCCCCAAGCGCCTCCAAAAGGAGCTGACCGCGGACTGATCCCCGCGATCTTGCAGTTGTGGTGCCGGAGTTCGCCCCGGTTTGTGGTGCTTTGTGGCCCACCATAACTGCAAGATCAACGCGATCATGGGGGTGGCGCGGCGGTCAGCTTTCGCGCTTGACCAGCGGGAGCTCGGCTGTGGGGAAGTCGGCCACCTCCCAACCCGGGGAGTCCTCGGTCAGGGGTGGCCTGGGCGTCTCCGGCGTGCCGGCCGCCACCGTGAGCGCCGCGCGCAGCAGTGGCAGCGCCGCCAGTGCGGTGGCCCCCTCGCCGAGCCGCATCCGCAGGTGCAGCACCGGGTTCAGGCCGAGCACGTCGCCGCCGAAGCGGACCAGCGGGTGCCCGCCGTGGTCGGGCAGCAGCAGCCACAGCCGGCTCTGCGGGCCCAGGTCGCGGGCGGCGAGCCCGGCCGCGATCCCGACCGGGCCGTCGATGAGCACCGGGGTGCGGCGGTAGGTCGCCCCGAGGATGACGCCCGTCGCCACCGCGAGGTCGCCGCCGCCGACGGTGGCGAGCAGGCTGCGCGGATCGCGGGGGCGGGTGCGCACCCGGTGCAGCGCGTCGCGGACGGTGAGGCAGCGCGTCATCCAGGCGTTGTCGTCGATCACGCCGCCGGCCGAGACGACCCGGTCCAGCAGCGCGGCCGGCTCGCCGCCGGCGGTGAGGGTGGACAGGGCCACGGCCGCGGCCTCGCTGCCGGCGCCGGTGGCGGCCAGGACGATCGCGTCGACGCCCTCGTCGGCCGCCGACTCGGCGAGCTGCCAGCCGAGCGTGAGCGCGGCGTCCACCTCGTCGGGGGGCAGCGCGTCGGCGGTCTCCATCGCCCCCGACGGCGGGCAGTCGACGGTTCCGATGCTCGCACCCGCGGCGGCCGCGAGCAGGGCGAGGGCGCCCGCACCCTCGCCGGCCTGGGTGATGCGCCGGACGGCGGCGTCGCGGTCGTCACCGGCAGCGGCACCGCCCGCGTGGACGCCGTGCAGCAGCAGGACGCGCACCGACTCCCACGGGTGCGGCGCGGCCAACCCCTGGGTGCCGCCGGCGAACCTGACCATCTCGGCCAGCGCGCCGAGGCCGGCCCCGGCGAAGTCGAGCCCCTGCAGGTGCAGGCCGGCCGCGGCGGCGGTCGCCTCGTCGGGGACCACCAGATCGAGGTGGCCCGACCAGTCCGGCCCGCCCGCGTGGTCGGCGGCTGCCGGGCGGGCCGCGGTGCCGGTCGGCACCACGCGCTCGCGCACGGCGGCGGCCGGCCGGGAAGGCCCCGCCGGCGTCGCGGAGCCTTCCGGCGTCGCGGAGCCTTCCGGCATCGCGGAGCCTTCCGGCATCGCGGAGCCTTTGAGCCACGTCGGCTGCCCGGCCACCACGAGCGCCACGCCGTCGCAGACGGATGCGAGCGCCCGGTTCAGCCGGCCCAGCGCGTCGGCGTAATGCTCTGCCTCATCGGAGACCGGCACGGCCAGGCCGACCTCGGCGCTGACCAGCACCACCCGCTCGGCCGCCGATCCGGCCAGCCCGCTGGCGAGCGCGTCGATGGCATCGCCCGGTGCCGCGTCGGAATCCGCCGTCAAGCTCAGCACTGCCGTCAACCAGTCGTCCAGGCCCTCGACGAGCAGGGTCTCGCCGGCCGCCGCGCCCGACAGGCGCAGGCCCAGGCCGTACGGGTCCAGGGCGAAATCGGCACCGGCCAGCCGCTGTGCGGGTTCGAGCAGCCGCTGCGCCACCTCGGCGGCACCGGAGCCGACACCACCGAGGACCAGCACGCGCGAGGTGGACATGTGCGTACTGTATGGCCCGCGCACGGGCGCGCCGCTGCGGCCCCGGTACCCTTGGTCGCGGTGGTGTGGCGGTTACTCCGGGAGCGTGGCATGGCGTGGACGTGGCGGTACGAAGACGCGCAGGGCGGGTCTATCGAGGGCCCCAACGAGGCGTTCGCCAGCCAGTCCGACGCGGAGAGTTGGATCGGGCAGAGCTGGCGGGAGCTGGCCGCCCGCGGGGTCATGCGGGTGGCCCTGTACGAGGAGAGCCGGCTGGAGTACCGCATGTCGCTGGCGCCGGCGGGCGACTGAGCGGCTGATGGATCGCGGTGACCTGGTCGTCGGCGTGCCCAAGGGCGCGTTCCGGCCCAGCGGCATCTTTCTCTGCCTGGTCGCGCTGTTCGTCACGGCGGGCGTCATGTCGTGGCGCGGCTTCGGCGACGCGGGGCTGAACGTCTTCCTGTTCGTCGCGGCCGGCTGGCTGGTCTCGCTGTGCCTGCACGAGTACGCCCACGCGCTGATCGCGTACCGCGGCGGCGACGTCGCCGTGGCCCACCGCGGTTACCTGACGCTGAACCCGTTGAAGTATTCGCACCCGCTGCTGTCGATCGTGCTGCCGCTGGTGATCGTGGTGCTGGGCGGCATCGGTCTGCCCGGTGGGGCGGTCTGGGTGGACAGGCACCACCTGCGCGGCCGCTCCTGGGACAGCTTCGTCAGCTTCGCCGGGCCCGCCATGAACATCCTGTTCACGCTGCTGCTCGTGGTTCCGTTCGCCGTCGGCGTCAATGTCGAGGCGCATCCGGACTTCTGGGCCGCCGTCGCGTTCCTGGCGTTCCTGCAGCTGACGGCGTCGGTGCTGAACCTGATGCCGATCCCGGGCGTCGACGGCGGCAACCTGATCGAGCCGTGGCTGCCGCCGGACTGGCAGCGCGGCTTCGCGAAGGTGGCCCCGTTCGGCATGCTGCTGCTGTTCGCGCTGCTGTGGGAGCCGCGCATCAACCGCGCGTTCTTCTGGTTCGTCTTCACGATCGCCGACGCCCTCGGCCTGCCGAGCGACCTCTACGCCGAGGGCTTCAGCCTGTTCCGCTTCTGGACCTGATCCCGGCCGCCCCGTCGTCAGGGCGGCCGGGATCGCACGGACTACGGGCGCTTCGCCGGGGACCTGGTCTCCGCCGGGTCGCGGATGACGACCGGGTCCAGCGCCTCGTCGATCGCCTTGAGCATGTCGGCGTCGATGGTGACGTCGAGCGCCTTCACGTTGTCCTGTAGCTGCTCCGGCCGGGTGGCCCCGACGATCGCCGAGGACACGTTGGGGTTGTTCAGCACCCACGCGACGCCGAGCTGGGCCATCGTCGCGCCGGCCTGCTCGGCGATCGGCTTCAGCTTCTGCACCGCCTCGAGGACGTCGTCGCGCAGCCAGTCGCTGATGAAGCTCGCCCCGCTCTTCTCGTCGGTGGCCCGCGACCCGGCCGGCGGCGCCTGCCCGGGCAGGTACTTGCCGGTCAGCACGCCCTGCGCCAGCGGCGACCAGACGATCTGTCCGATGCCCAGTTCCTCCGACGTCGGGACGACCTCGGCCTCGATGACGCGCCACAGCGCCGAGTACTGCGGCTGGTTCGACACGAACTGGATCTT
>Ga0207689_10005623_pt1 | contig 11169 bp, 7 predicted proteins | sample KBSMisM52_FD_184312 | JGI IMG/M metagenome (GOLD analysis project Ga0207689, IMG submission 184312) | Miscanthus rhizosphere microbial communities from Kellogg Biological Station, Michigan, USA - KBS Miscanthus M5-2 (SPAdes) (version 2) | ecosystem: Host-associated > Plants > Roots > Rhizosphere... | reverse complement strand
ACCCGCTCGCCGTCGCGACGATCCTGGCCAACCTCGGCATGGACACCACGACGCTGGCCCGGCGCTGCTGCACGACACCATCGAGGACACCGACTACACGCTCGACCAGATGCGCGAGGAGTTCAACGCCGAGATCGCGCTGCTTGTCGACGGCGTGACCAAGCTCGACCGGGTCAAGCTCGGCGACGCCGCCAAGGCGGAGACGATCCGCAAGATGGTCGTGGCGATGGCCAAGGACCCGCGGGTGCTCGTCATCAAGCTGGCCGACCGGCTGCACAACATGCGCACGCTGGCGTTCCTGCCGCAGCCCAAGCGGGAGCAGAAGGCGCGCGAGACCCTGGAGATCCTGGCCCCGCTGGCGCACCGGCTGGGCATGAACACGATCAAGTGGGAGCTCGAGGACCTGGCGTTCGGCACGCTGTTCCCGAAGCGGTTCGAGGAGATCCACCGGCTGATCAACGAGCACGCGCCGCAGCGCGAGGCGTTGCTGAAGCAGGTGACCAACAGGGTCGGCACCGACCTGCGCACCGCGAAGATCAAGGCGGAGGTCAGCGGGCGGCCGAAGCACCTGTACTCCGTCTACCAGAAGATGATCGTGCGCGGTCGCGAGTTCGCCGACATCTACGACCTGGTCGGGGTGCGGATCCTGGTCGACAGCGTGCGCGACTGCTACGCCGCACTCGGGGTGATCCACGCGAACTGGCAGCCGGTTCCGGGCCGGTTCAAGGACTACATCGCGATGCCCAAGTTCAACATGTACCAGTCGCTGCACACGACGGTCATCGGGCCCACCGGCAAGCCGGTGGAGATGCAGATCCGCTCGTACGCGATGCACCGTACGGCCGAGTACGGCATCGCGGCGCACTGGCGGTACAAGGAGACCAAGAACGCGACGATCGCCGGGCCGCCGGCGCACATCGACGAGATGACCTGGCTGCGCCAGCTGCTGGACTGGCAGCGCGAGGCGGCCGACCCGTCGGAGTTCCTCGACGCGCTGCGCTTCGACCTGTCCAGCCAGGAGGTCTACGTCTTCACGCCGAAGGGTGACGTGATCGCGCTGCCGGCCGGCTCGACCCCCGTCGACTTCGCGTACGCGGTGCACACCGAGGTCGGGCACAAGTGCATCGGCGCCAAGGTCAACGGCAAGCTGGTGCCGTTGGAGTCGACGCTGTCCAACGGCGACGTGATCGAGATCTTCACGTCCAAGTCCGACACTTCGGGCCCGACGCAGGACTGGCTCGGCTTCGTCAAGAGCCCCCGCGCCCGCACCAAGATCCGGCAGCACTTCAACAAGGAGCGCCGCGAGGAGGCCATCGAGCTGGGCAAGGACGCCCTGCTCAAGGCGATGCGCAAGCAGGGCCTGCCGATGCAGCGCCTGCTCACGTCGGACGCCCTGAACGCCATCGCCCGCGACCTGCACCTGGCCGACGTGGCCGCGCTGTACGCCGCCGTCGGCGAGGGCCAGGTGTCGGCGCAGTCGGTGGTGCAGCGTCTGGTCGCGGGCTACGGCGGCGACGAGGGCGTGGTGGAAGACGTCGCCGAGACGGCGATCCCGACCCGGCAGCCGCGGGTGCGCAGTTCGGCCAGCGATCCCGGCGTGGTCGTCCAGGGCGACTCCGACATCTACATCAAGCTGGCCCGCTGCTGCACGCCGGTGCCGAACGACGAGATCTTCGGCTTCATCACCCGCTCCGGCGGGGTCAGCGTGCACCGCGACACGTGCGCGAACGCCGGCGACCTGAAGGCGCAGCCGGAGCGGCTGCTCGAGGTGTCGTGGAAGCCGACGTCGGCGTCGACGTTCCTGGTCTCGATCCAGGTCGAGGCGCTGGACCGCAACCGGCTGCTGGCAGACATCACGAAGGTGCTGTCCGAGGAGAAGGTCAACATCCTGTCGGCGACGGTGAGCACCACCCGCGACCGGGTGGCGGTGAGCCGGTTCAGCTTCGAGATGGCCGACCCGCAGCACCTCAAGCACCTGCTGGGCGCGGTGCGCCGGGTCGACGGCGTCTACGACGCCTACCGGGTGACGTCCGGCTCCTGATCCCCGGCGAGCCCGGAAATCCAGGGCTCGTTTCGTGCCCTGGATTTCCAAGATCCCGGATAGCGGGGTCAGGCGGAGGGCGCGCTCACCGTCACGGTCTGGAAGATGATCTCGGTCTTCGGGTGGCCGCCGCCCGACTGCTGCGCGTACGCACCGTCGTCGCCGCCCTCGCCGACCTTCTTGATGATGTCCAGGCCCTTGATGACCTTGCCCCACAGCGTGTACTGCGGCTGCAGCGAGCTGTCCTTGTAGACGAAGAAGAACTGGCTGCCGTTGGAGTCCGGGCCGCCGTTGGCCATCGCCACGACGCCCTCCGGGTAGGCCGGGCGGCGGTTGGTCGGCAGGTTCTCGTCGGCGAACCGGTAGGTCGGCCCGCCTTGACTGGTGCCGCTCGGGTCGCCGCACTGCAGCGCCCCGATGTCGGGCACCAGGCGGTGGCACTTGGTGTTGTCGAAGAACTTCTTGCCGGCCAGGTACGCGAAGCTGCCCGCGGTGCACGGCGTCTTCGACAGGTCCATCTCGATCTGGATCTCACCGAGGTTGGAGACGATCGTCATGATCTGCTTGCCGCTTCGCGGCACGTCGGCCTGGGGCTTGCCGACCTCGACGATGCCCGACGGCGTCGGCTCCGGCGAGGCGGCGGGGGACGCGCTGGGGTCGATGAGCGGCTTGTAGTCGCACGACGTCGGCGAGGCGGACACCGACTCGCTGGGGCTGGCGCTGACCGTCGGGTCGCTGTCGTCGCCGCCGGCCGCGATCGCGATCCACACGATCGCGCCGACCAGCACGACCGCCGCCGCGCTGCCGGCGATGATGGTCTGGGTACGGCGGCGCTTGCGTGCGGCTTCGGCGCGGTGCGCCATCTCCCGCTCCAGCCGCGCCCGCGCGGCTGCCCGCCGTTCCCGGTCCCGGTTCGACGTCACGGTCGGTTCCCCCTGCTGGTCAATCTCGTGGTGGACGGTGCGGTCGCGGGCCGCCGGCCGGCCCGCCGCCGCACTACTGGCTCGCGGCCGGAGTCGGTGACGCCGCCGGTGCCGAGCCGCTGGGTGCCGTGGAGGCGGCCGGCTCCGCGTCGGGTTCGCTCACGGTCAAGGTCTGGATCGTCACGTCGACCTTGGGCTTGCCGTCGGTGGCGCTCGAGCCGCCCTCGGCGACCCCACCGGCGGCGATCTTCTCGACGATGTCGAGGCCCTCGGTGATGCGACCGAGCACCGTGTACTTCGCCTCGAACACCGGCGAGTCCTTGTACACGATGAAGAACTGGCTGCCGTTGGTGTCCGGCCCCGAGTTGGCCATGGCGATCATGCCGGCCTTGTAGAGCGCCGTCGCGGGTGCGGACGCCGAGGCGCTCGGCTCCGGCGAGGCCGCGTCGCTCGCCGGCGTCTCGGGCTGGGGCAGGTTCTCGTCGGCGAACTGATAGCCCGGCCCGCCCTGCCCGTCGGGCGGGTTGCCGGGATCGCCGCACTGGAGCACGTAGCCGCCCTCGGTGGTGAGCCGGTGGCACTTGGTGTTGTCGAAGAACTGCTTGCTCGCCAGGAAGCTGAAGCTGGCCGCCGCACAGGGGACCTTCGACACGTCGAGCGCCGCTTTGACGACACCCTGGTTCGTGGTGATCGTCATCGTCTCGACGCCGGTCTTCGGCACGCCGTTGGTCGGCGGCCGGCCGACGTCCTTGGCCTTGTCGCCGCTCGCCGGGTTCCAGGCGCAGTCGACCGCGGCCTGCGGCTTCGCCTTCTCCGGCTCGAAGACCCCGGCGTACCACATCGTGCCGAGCACGATCAGCACCAGCGCGATCCCCGTCGCCGTGCCCGCCTGGATCTGCCGCCTCTTGCGCGCGGCCGCTGCCCGGCGGGCGATCTGGCGGTCGAGCTTCGCGCGTGCGAGCGCCCGTTGGCGATCTCTGGTGCGGGCCACGGTGCTGGTCCTCCTGCGGCTATCCGATCTCGACGTGTCTGCGGCCGACACGCCGACCGGCGCTCGGGTCCGGCTCGATCTGTGCCGGTGTGGGCGGGCGACGCCCGCCCACACCCCGTACGCGGCGGCCGGAGCGAGTGTACGGTCCTAAGCCTGGAGCCGTGTGGGCGACCTGTCTCGGTCTGGCTACAGATCGGCCCACCTATACGCTTGTGACGCTGTGACTGCCCCATTGGGTGGGCCGGAACGAGAGGAAACCCGTGTTCATCGCCGGATTTCCGGCTGACGCCTTCGGCACGAACTGCTACGTCGTGGCGACCGCGCCGGGGGAGGAATGCGTGGTCGTCGATCCCGGCATCGGGGTCACCGACCGCCTCGACGACCTGCTGGCCGAGCACAAGCTCGCTCCCGTCGCCGTGCTGCTCACCCATGGCCACCTCGACCATACGTTCTCGGTGACGCCGGTATGCAAGGCCCGCGGCGTGCCGGCCTACCTGCATCCTGGCGACACCGAAATGCTCGCCGACCCCGCCAAGGGCCTGTCGATGGACCTGCGGGAGCTCTTCGGTGGCCGGTTCGAGTGGGCGGAGCCGGACGACGTGCGCGACCTGGCCGACGGCGAGCCGATCTCGATCGCCGGGTTGGAGATCACCGTCGACCACGCGCCCGGGCACACACGCGGCTCCGTGCTGTTCCGGCTGCCGGGCGACGGCCAGGCCGAACCCGTCTGCCTGTCGGGCGACGTCCTGTTCGCCGGGTCGATCGGCCGCACCGACCTGCCCGGCGGCGACGGCGTCCAGATGTGGGAGAGCCTGCGCGACCGCGTCCTGCCGCTCGCTGACGAGACTGTCGTGCTTCCCGGGCATGGTCCGGCGACCACGATCGGCCAGGAGCGCGCGAGCAACCCCTTCCTGCGCCAGGTCGCCGCGGCAAAACCGGGTGCGGCGCCGAGCCGAGGCTGGTGACCTTCTACCCATGGCCAAACCGACCCCGCTGTCCGGCTTCCCCGAGTGGCTGCCCGGCGAGCAACTGATCGAGCAGCAGTTCCTGGACCGGATCCGCCGCACGTTCGAGCTGCACGGGTTCACGCCGATCGAGACGCGCGCCGTCGAGCCGCTGGACCAGCTGCTCCGCAAGGGCGAGACGTCCAAGGAGGTGTACCTGCTGCGCCGGCTGCAGGCCGCCGCCGACGGTGCGGCCGGTGCGGCCGGTGCGGCCGCCGCTGACGGTGCGGCCGGTGCGGCCGGTGCGGCCGACGCCGAACAGCTCGGCCTGCACTTCGACCTGACCGTTCCGTTCGCCCGGTACGTCCTGGAAAACGCGGGCAAGCTGCAGTTCCCGTTCCGCCGCTACCAGATCCAGAAGGTGTGGCGGGGCGAGCGGCCGCAGGAGGGGCGCTACCGCGAGTTCCGGCAGGCCGACATCGACGTCGTCGACCGCGACACGCTCGCCGTCCACTACGACTACGAGCTGCCGATCGTCGCCGCGGAGGCGCTCGCCGGGCTGCCCATCCCGGCGGTGGTGATCCACACCAGCAACCGGAAGCTGGCCCAGGGCTTCTACCAGGGCCTGGGCATCGCCGACCCGCCGGCCGTGCTGCGCATCGTGGACAAGCTGGACAAGATCGGGCCGGCCCGCGTCGTCGCCGAGCTCGTCGACGCGGTCGGCCTCACCGACGCGCAGGCCAAGGCCTGCCTCGCGCTCGCGGAGATCGCCACCGACGACGCGTCGTTCGCCGACGCGGTCCGCCGCCTCGGCGTCGACGATCCGCTGCTCGACGAGGGGCTGGCCGAGCTGTCGGCGGTGATGGACGCGGCGTCGGCGCTGGCGCCCGGGCTGCTGAAGGCCGATCTGAGCATCGCCCGCGGGCTGGACTATTACACCGGCACCGTCTATGAGGCCAAGATGCGCGGCTTCGAGAAGGCCGGCACCGTGGTCGCCGGGGGCCGCTACGACAACCTGGCCGAGAGCGGGGCGGACCGGTTCCCCGGCACCGGCATCTCCATCGGCGTCAGTCGCATTCTCGGGCTGCTGTTCGGCGCCGGAGTGCTGTCGGTGTCGCGTCACGTTCCGGCGTGCGTGCTCGTGGCGGTGGTCGCGGAGGAGCGGCGGGCGGAGAGCGACGCGGTCGCGGCGGCGCTGCGCCGGCGCGGCATCGCCACCGAGGTGGCGCCGGCCGCCGCCAGGTACGGCAGGCAGATCCGGCACGCCGACCGGCGCGGCATCCCGTACGTCTGGTTCCCCGGCGAGCCGGGGGCGCCCGGCGAGGTCAAGGACATCCGCTCCGGTGACCAGGCCGCGGCGGACCCGGCGACCTGGGAGCCGCCGGCCGAGGACCGCGACCCGCGGGTGCAGGGCGCCGATCCGGCGGGCTGAGCGCCGATCCGGCGGGCTGAGCGTCGAGCCGGCGCGCCCCGTCGCCGGGCACCGCGGCAGGTTGCCGATGCGTTGCAAATTGCAACCGGTCGATCCGCGCAAAACGATCTCATCGCCCTGCGATTCGCCAGGTTTGCCCGAGATTACCCGTAGTCAGGGAAGCCCCGACGGGCAGTTAATTGACCGATCGATTGTCGCATCGCCCTCGTTTGGGTGAGAGTCTCGGAAAGTTGCTGGAAGGCTTGCGAGCCGTGCGCGGAGACGTTCGGCTGGCGTCGACTTGGTGAGTCACGTCGTGGGGGCGTGACGGACGGGATTTTGTGATGGGCAGGCATCGGCCCAAGGGCACGGCCGCGTACCCGATCGTCTTCGCTGCCGGAATCATCGTCGTCGTCACGCTCCTCGCGATCGCGGGAACCCTCTACGCGCGGCGCGACGCCTCGCCCACCGACACCGCGGACTCGCGCTGCGCCTCCACCGTGCGGGTGGTGACGGCGTCGTCGTTCGCGCCCGTGCTGGAGTACCTCATGCCGTCGCTGGCGGCCGGCCCGGACTGCCTGCGGATCAACATGGACATCGTCGACGGCCGCGCCGCATCGGCCCGGGCCGCCCAGCTGGGCGCCGACGTGTGGATTCCCGACGACGCCGCGTGGCAGTCGTCGGCCGGGAAGCTGCAGATCGCGCCCAAGGACACCCTGGGCTCGGGCACTGTGCTCGCGACGAGCCCGATCTTCATGGTCACCGACAAGGCGACGGCCGGCCGCGTCCAGCAGGCCGGCGGCTCCTGGGCGGCGCTCGCCACGCTCGCGGGCCAGCCGAACGGCGTGAAGCTCGCGGTCCGGGATCCCGCCGGCTCGGGCGACGGAATGGTCGCCGCCGGTGCGGTGGGGGAGGGCATCTGGCTCACCAAGGGCATGGACGCCTCGACGCTGGCGCTCAGCAAGGCGCTGCCGCACGTGCGCACAGTCGCGGGCGACGCGCGGGCGACGCCGAAGGAGGCCGGCGAGGTCGGCCTCGTCCCGGAATACGCGCTGCTGAACGACCTGCCGGCCGACATGACCTACCTGGCGGGCACCGACCGGACCGCGATCCTGCGCTACACCTGGCTCCCCACCGCGTCGGTGGTCAACGACCCGGACCGCTCGACGGCCGTCACCCGGCTGCTGGATGCGATCCGCGGCACCCGGTCCGACGAGGCGCTCGCGGCGGGGAAGCTGCGCCGCGCCGACACCCGGCCGGCGGCCGGCGCGGCGGTCAGCGCGCTGCCCGGCCTGGCCGCGCAGCCGTTCGACGTGCTCGGCGCGCACCACGTCGACCACGTGTTCGCCACCTGGTACCCGTCCGACCGGCGGACCAGCCTGCTCGTGGTGATCGACGTGTCCGGCTCGATGGCCGAGCCGGCGCCGGGAACGGCGACGCCGGTGATCGAACTGGTCAAGCAGGGCTGCCGGTCGCTGGGCACGCTGCTGCCCGACGAGGCCCACATCGGGCTGTGGGAGTTCGGCGCCGAACTGGCCCCACCCAACGACTACCGGGTGGTGCTGCCGCCCGCCGCGCTGACGCCGGAGCACCGCACGGCGTGGGGCAACGCTGTCAACGGGCTCGCCGCCAAGAGCACCGGCACCGGCCTGTACGACACGATCCTGGCGGCGTACACGTCCGCGCGGGACAACTACCAGCAGGGCCTGCCCAACCACGTCTTCGTGTTCACCGACGGCCGCAACGAGGGCGACACCGACTCGATCACCGCCGCGCAGCTGACCGAGAAGCTCGCGGCGGCCAAGGATCCGAAGCGCCCGGTGTACCTCAGCGTGGTGGCGTACGGGCAGGAGCAGGAGGCGAAGATCCTCGAGGGCGCGGTGAAGCCGGTCGACGGCTACGTCGAGGCGACCAGTACCGTCGAGGACGTCAGCGCGGTGTTCCTGCACGTGGCGGCCGGCGGTATCCACGACCACGAGTAGTGGAGAATGGTCCCGCGCTGTCAGCTGGTCGTGCCGCGATCTTGGACGTCTGTCGAGGCCATAGCCCCCACAGACGTCCAAGATCGCGGAAATCCGAGGGAGTTCCACCTTGATCCGTTCGCATGAAGCGGGCATGTTGCGCGCGTCGCATGCCGGCACCACCGTCACGCTCGCCGGCTGGGTGGCCCGCCGGCGCGACCACGGCGGCGTGATCTTCGTGGACCTGAGGGACGCGTCGGGCATCGTGCAGGTGGTCTTCCGCGAGGAGCACGCGCACGCGCTGCGCAACGAGTTCTGCGTCCGCGTCACCGGCGAGGTGGCCGCGCGCCCGGCCGGCAACGAGAACCCCGACCTGTCGACGGGCGAGATCGAGGTCGTCGCGAGCGATCTGACGATCCTGTCGGAGGCGGCCCCGTTGCCCATCCCCGTCGACGACCACGTCGACGCCGGCGACGACCTGCGCCTGCGCTACCGCTACCTGGACCTGCGCCGCAGCGGCCCGGCACACGCGATCCGGCTGCGCAGCCGCGCCAACGCGATCGCGCGCGAAGTCCTCGGCGCCCGCAACTTCCTGGAGATCGAGACCCCGACGCTGACCCGCTCCACCCCGGAGGGCGCCCGCGACTTCCTGGTTCCGGTCCGGCTGCAGCCGGGCAGCTGGTACGCCCTGCCGCAGTCGCCGCAGCTGTTCAAGCAGCTGCTGATGGTCGCCGGCATGGAGCGCTACTACCAGATCGCCCGCTGCTACCGCGACGAGGACTTCCGGGCCGACCGGCAGCCCGAGTTCACCCAGCTCGACATCGAGATGTCCTTCGTCACCCAGGACGACGTCATCGAGCTCGGCGAGGCGATCGTGGCCGCCCTGTGGCGCGAGCTCGCCGGCCACGAGATCACCACGCCGATCCCGCGGCTGACCTGGCACGAGGCGATGGCCCGGTACGGTTCCGACAAGCCCGACCTGCGCTACGGCGTCGAGCTGACCGACCTCAGCGAGTACCTGCGCGGCACCGAGTTCCGGGTGTTCGCGTCGGCGATCGACGCCGGCGGTTACGTCGGCGCGGTGGTGATGCCCGGCGGCGCCGCGCAGACCCGGCGCGAGCTGGACGGCTGGCAGGACTGGGCGAAGGCGCGCGGCGCGCGCGGGCTGGCGTACGTCGTCCTCGACGCGGAGACCGGCGAGGCCCGCGGCCCGGTCGCCAAGAACCTCAGTCAGGAACACCTCGGCGGCCTGGCCGACGCGGTCGGCGCCAAGCCCGGCGACGCGGTGTTCTTCGCCGCGGCGGCCGACCGGCGCGAGGCGCAGGAACTGCTCGGCGCGGCGCGGCAGGAGATCGCCGCCCGGGCGGGGCTGGCCGACGAGAGCGCCTGGGCGTTCTGCTGGGTGGTCGACGCGCCGATGTTCGAGCGCACCGACGAGGGCGGCTGGACGGCCGTGCACCACCCGTTCACGTCGCCCACCGACGACTGGATGGACCGCTTCGAGCAGGCCCCCGGCGACGCGCTCGCCTACGCCTACGACATCGTCTGCAACGGCAACGAGATCGGCGGCGGCTCGGTGCGTATCCACCGCGGCGACGTGCAGCGCCGCGTGTTCGACCTGCTCGGCATCACCCCGGACGAGGCCGACGAGAAGTTCGGCTTCCTGCTGGAGGCGTTCAAGTACGGCCCGCCGCCGCACGGCGGCATCGCCTTCGGCTGGGACCGGGTCACCATGCTGCTCGCCGGCGCCGACTCGATCCGCGAGGTCATCGCGTTCCCGAAGACCCGCGGCGGCTTCGACCCGCTCACCGGTGCGCCCACGCCGATCACCGCGAAGCAGCGCCAGGAGGCCGGCGTCGACGCCAAGCCCAAGGCAGGAGCCTCTTCGGGTACCGCCGGTGTCTCGGCACCGGTCGCGCCAGCCTGATCGCGGGGTTGCGGTTGTCGCGCGTCTCGCTGTTGATCGTCGGATTTGGAGGTTACGCGGGGACGGCCATCAGCCGTCGCTCGTCATCCATCGGTCTCGGGGCGGTCGTGGGGCTGTCGCGGCGTACCGGCTTCGACATCACCGACCGGTCCGCCGTGTTCGCAGCGTTCGAGTCGATGCGACCGGCCGCGGTGATCAACGTCGCCGCGGTGCTGGGCAACAGCGGCGGCCCGGCGGCGGCCAGCTGGCCGGTCAACGTGACCGGTGCGGGGATCGTCGCGGCGGCGGCCGCTTCGGTGGGTGCGCGGTTGGTCCACGTCAGTTCCGACGTGGTGCACGGCGGGCGGCCCGAGCCCTACACCGAGGCCGACGATCCGACGCCGGTGTTCCCGTACGGCGCGGCCAAGGCGGCCGCCGAGGCGGCCGTGTCGGCCGCGCACCCCGCCGCCGTCGTGGTCCGCACGTCGTTGATCGTGTCCGGTTCCGATGGTCCGCCGTCGCGGCACGAACTGGGTGCGCTGGCGCTGGCCCGCGGCGAGGCGTCCGGTGCGCTGTTCACCGACGAGATCCGGTGCCCGGTGCCGGTCGACGGGCTGGCCCGGGCGCTGGTGGAGCTTGCCATGGTCGACTACGCGGGTGTCCTGAACGTCGCCGGCGCGCACGCGATGTCCCGGCACGAGTTGGGCGTGCGGGTGGCCCGCCGGCACGGCCTGCCGCCCGACGCGGTGCCGGCCGGCACGCTGGCCGCCAGTGGCCTGTCGCGCCCCGGAGTAGTCAAGCTCGACTGCACCCGCCTGGCGGAAATCCTCCCCGGCGTGGGCGCACTCACGCTGGGCTGGTAGCCCAAGATCGCGTCGATCTTGCAGTTGTGGTGCCGGAATTCGCCCTAACTCATCCGTCTTTGTCACCCACCACAACTGCAAGATCGACGCGATCATGGGGCGGGTCGGAAGTCTGCCGGAGGTCGCCAT
>Ga0207689_10005622_pt1 | contig 11169 bp, 6 predicted proteins | sample KBSMisM52_FD_184312 | JGI IMG/M metagenome (GOLD analysis project Ga0207689, IMG submission 184312) | Miscanthus rhizosphere microbial communities from Kellogg Biological Station, Michigan, USA - KBS Miscanthus M5-2 (SPAdes) (version 2) | ecosystem: Host-associated > Plants > Roots > Rhizosphere... | reverse complement strand
CGCATCAGACGTGTACTCACTTGGCGCGACGCTGTTCTGCATGCTGACCGGTCACGCAGCGTTTGAGCGTCGCAGCGGCGAGCAGGTGGTCGCTCAGTTTCTCCGGATCACGTCACAACCGATACCGGATCTGCGCGAGCAGGGACTGCCGGCCGAGGTGGCTGCGGTGATCGAACGGGCGATGGCGCAGGATGCCTCGGCTCGTCCGGCGAGCGCGGCGGCGTTCGGCGACGAGCTCCGTGAGATTCAGCGCACCAACGGTATGGCCGTCGACGAGATGGCGCGTCCCATCGACTTGAGCGTGGAGGGCCAGCCGGCTGCTGTGGTGCCGTCAACGGTTCGCCGGGATGTCGTCGCCACGCCGACGCCCCCGACGCCGGCCACCAAGTACCGGCCTCCGGTTCCGACTAGATCGCTGGTTAGCCGCAACCGGCTCATCGATCTACTTCGTGCGGGCGGTCGCCGGCGTGTTGTCCTCATTCATGCGCCGTCGGGCTTCGGCAAGAGCACGCTGGCGGCTCAGTGGCGAGAAGAGCTCGTGCGCAATGGCGTCGCGGTTGCCTGGCTGACGATCGATGACGACGACAACAACGTTGTGTGGTTCCTGGCGCATCTGCTGGAATCGCTGCGACGGGTCCGCCCAGCTCTGGCCGCATCGTTGGGGCAGGTGCTGGAGGCGCACGGCGACCACGCCGGCCGCTACGTGTTGACCACGCTCATCGACGAAATCCACGATGACGACGATCGGATCGCGCTGGTAATAGACGATTGGCACCGCGTGTCTGACCCTGCGACCACCGCCGCTCTCGGGTTCCTGCTCGAGCACGGATGCCACCACATGCAAATCATCGTGACCAGCTGGTCACGCGCCGGACTACCGGTGAGCCGATTGCGAATCCAAGACGAATTGGTCGAGATAGGCTGCGAGTCGATGCGTTTCAATGACGGTGAGGCGCGCTCATTTCTGAACGACGTCGGTGGGTTGCAGCTGTCGGGCAGCGACGTGGACGCATTGACCGCATCCACAGACGGGTGGGCCGCCGCGCTGCAGCTGGCGGCACTTTCGCTGCGTGGCGGCGGCGACGCCAACAGCTTGATCGGCCGGCTATCCGGTGCCAGCGATGTGGTCGGCGAGTTCCTAGCGGAGAACGTCGTCGACACTTTGGAACCTGAGCTGCGCGAGTTCCTGCTGGCGACGTCCATCACCGAGCGGACCTGCGGTGGGCTGGCGTCGGTGTTGGCTGGGGTGACGCGCGGGCAGGTGATGCTCGAGGAGGTCGAACGTCGCGGTCTATTTCTTCAGCGCGTGGATGATGACCCGGGCTGGTATCGGTACCACCAGATGTTCGCCGAGTTCCTGCGGGGTCGACTGTGCCATGACCGGCCCGACCACCTCGAAGAACTCCACCGCATCGCGTCGGCATGGTTCGCCGATCACGGCTACCTCAACGAGGCCGTCGACCATGCGCTGGCCTACGACCCGATCCGCGCGGTCGACCTTGTCGAGCAGGACGAGACGAACCTGCTCGAGCAGTCGAAGATGACGACCCTGCTCGGCATCGTCAACAAGCTGCCGCCGCAGCTAGTGGCTTCGCGGGCACGGCTTCAACTGACCATCGCGTGGGCGAACCTCCTGCTGCAACGACAGGGCCCGATGCAAGCCGCGGTGAACCGGTTCGAAGCCAGCATGACCAACGCAGACCTCGAGGAGACGACACGCGCGGATCTGAAAGCCGAAGCCGACGTGCTGCAAGCGGTCGCGGAAACACACGCCGACCGCACCGAGAACGTGGAAAATCTGGTCGCAGAGGCGATGTCGAGGCCGGACACTCTACATCCGCAAGTGCCCGGGGTGGCCGGAAATATCGCCGCGTTCGCGGCGATCTACCGATTCGACTTCGACACCGCGCACCGACTGCTTGATTGGGCCTCGCCCTACAACGAGATGGTGGGTCCTTTCTCCGCCGTCTACGGCCGCTGTTACGGCGGCATCGCCGACAGGTATCGACTCGACATCCCCGCCGCCCTGACGAACTTCCGAGAAGCGTTCGAGATCGCTGGCGGCCTCGGACCGCACTCGCACGCCGTCCGGCTCGCCGGTGCGCTTCTTGGCCAACTCCTCTACGAGACCGGCGACTTGGCCGAGGCCACGCGCCTGCTGGAGGACAGCTATCAGTTCGGATCCGAAGGCGGCGGCGTGGACTATCTTGCCGCGAGATTCGTCATCGGCGCCCGAATAAGAGCACTACACGGGGATCGGTCCGCGGCGATCGAGCGCCTTGACGCCGGCATGGACGCCGCACAACGGTTGCGGTTGCCGCGGCTCGAGGCCGCCGTCAACAACGAGCGCATCCGGCTCGGAATCCCGATCGCTCCGGTGGCTGCCGCCCGCTTGCGCTCGACCCGCACCATTCCGCACAACGATGGAATAGCCACGCTCACAGCAGAACTCGACGAGAATTCAGCTGTGCGCCTGCTGGCGGCCAGCGATTCGCCCGACGATCAGGGGCAGGCATGTAGACGCGCGGCAGATCTTGCCACGGGAATCGACGGCCGGCGCAGACCCCTGGCGGCCCTGCAGGCCGAGCTGCTCCTGATCGAAACTCTCACTGCCACGGGCCGAGTCGCGGAAGCTCGCGCGGGTGCTTTGCACGTCTCGGCACGATGCGCCGAAGTGGGGCTACCGCACCTGCTAGTTGACGCCGGACTCAGCTAGCCTAGCGCTTCGCACACAACTCCGTCGCCGTCGCCGTCACGGCGCTAGGGCCAAAGTTCGAGCGCCTCTGTGAAATCCCCCACGTCGTAGATACACGGTCGTGGCGGGGTGAGAGTCTGCCATCAACGCCAGCCCTTCATGTCGTAACCTGCTAGCAGCCAAGATGCGCCACGGAAATCACCGTCACAGCGCGGCCCCCGCGGGCGACGGGTACATCAACTCAACTTCCCCGAGATTCGCCGCGACCGTCACCAGGGGCAGCGCGGCGTTGACGGCTGCCTCGTCGCCGCTGGACTCGGCGCGCAGGGCGACCACGAATTCGTCGCTGATCGGCGGCCACGACTTGTCGCTGACCCCCGCAACACGCTCGGCGACCGCCTCGGCGTGCATCTCGAGGACCTCGCGCGCCCGCGGGTGTGCCGGCAGCGGCGGCAGCGTCGCGACGTCGGCGATCACCTCTGCCACGATCCGGAGTCGAATGGCGCGGTTGGCAGCGTGCACCACCGGCGACTGCAGATCGGAACTGCCGCCACTCTCCGAAAGATAATGGCGCACAGCGTCATCCACGGTCCGCGAGGCCGCCAGCGCGTCGTATCCGAGCGCGGTGAGCGTGCGGTCGGTCTCCTCGGAAGCGCCCCGGGTGACGCGTCGCACCGCGGCTTGAAGGTACTGCGAGGCGGTGCTGACAGCTTCACCGATCACCCCATACACCGAGGCGGTGGCGCCGCGCGGCCACAACAACACTGCCGCGATGACCGCGACCACCGCGCCTGCCCCGACGTCTTCGATCCGCAGCAGCCCGGCCCGCCAGCCGATGGGCATGATGAGGTTGTAGGCGATCAACACCATCATCGTCAGCACCGCCTGTCCCGCGGTGAAGGAGGCCACCCGCGGGACGTATGCCGCCGCGAAGATCAGTATCGGCATCAGCGTCCACAACAGCGCCGTTTGCCCACCAACCAGCTCGATCAGCGCAGCACCGAGAACGACGCCGATCGCAGTGCCGGCCATCGCCCGGACCACCTTCGTTCCGGTCGTCAGGGCGCTGCTGCCGAGCACCACGATCACACCGAGCACGACCCAGAATCCGTGCTGAATCGGGAACACATGCGTGATCGCTACGGCCAATGCCAATCCCACACCGGTGCGAATCGCGTTGCGTGCGGCTACCGAGCGGGTGGCTAGGAACCCCTTCGCAATCCTCCTGACGGCCACTGGTTTCAGGGAGCAACCGGTCGGCGGCGCCCGTCTCCGGCAGCCGCATGCCAAGCGCCCTGGCCCATACCGGCCGGGCGTCGGCCGCTGCTGCGGCGGCGATCATCCGGCCGGTCAGGTCGACCGTCGTCGCGATCGTGCGGCGCCAAAACAATCCCCGCCCGAGCACCATCGCATCCTCGTCGTCTTCGGCGGCGAACATAGCGCCGACGTCCTCGCGGTCGCGTCCCCGCGCCACGGCACGCAATTCAGCCAGTCTGGCGTCCAGTTCCTCCCAGTCGACGGCCTTTGGGGACACGAGCGCAGCGTTGAGCGTGCGGGCGCAGCACCGCAACACCGCGACCACCGGCGCCTGCAGGTCGGCCGGCCCCACGTCATCGTCATTGCCCACCCGATCAGTCAGCCACTTCAAGTCCTCGACCACACGCACAAGCGCGCGGCTGCCAGCCGTCAAACCCACCGGCCGGTAGTCGGCGCTCATGAAGTTCTTTTCCAGCGCGCTCATTGCGCTCGACACCTCGTCGCCCGATCCCACGCCGTCGAGCCGATCGGCCAGCGCCGTGCATACCTGCGCGACGTGACCGCGCAGATCGTTGCGGTGGCGGGGGGAAAACAGGAACAACGCCGCCGGCACGCAAATGGCCACCGCAATAGCCCACCCCAGCAGCCGCGCGGTGACCGGAGCGGGGGGCGTGCTCACCGGAAGCACGTACAGCAGCAACGTAACGCGTCGACCCGCCGCGATCGTCTCACTGAGCACCCCGGCCAGCGTCACCGCCACACCGAGGACGAAAGTCAGTGCCACGGCCAACCACGGGAACGGTTGCACCAACGTGCCGACCGATATCAGCACCGCCCCGTTGAATCCGAGACCGCAATACCCCAGCGCCCGTGCCCGCCGATTGCCGGGCAAATCGACGAGCCCCAGCAGCCAGATTGCGCCGAGCAAGGTGAATAACGCAGTCTGCGATAGCCCCGCGACGGAGTAGCCGACTATGCCCGCTATCGGCACGACGATGGCCGCGCGCAGCGCACGCCGCAACGCGTCGCCGTCCGGATCACGAGCGCTGAGCCGCTCGGCGGCCCGTCGCAACACGTCCGAACAGGCGCCACTGCGAGCGCTGTAAGGGCGCTTACCGGTGCGGGACAAGGTTTTTGGGATCCCCCGCGCACTGCCCAGGAGCGGGTTGACGTTTTCGGGCACCTGGACGTTCGCGAAGTGACCTTCGCCAGCCAGCACGTGCTCACGAACGTCGAAGGCGAACGTGACTTCGACGAGCTTTCGTAGCCGGCCTTGTCGCCGCCGGTCCAAGTCGATGAAAGGGAGCAGGGTGCCATCGTCCGACGTCTCTACGAGTCCTCCTGGTTCTGTACTCATCATCGGCCCTCCTGTATGGTGCTGCGTGCGGCATTGCCGCCACGTTCCAGAATCGCTTGCCTGTAAGGCCTTTCATCGCAGCTGACGCCATGAACTGACTCCGGCTAGCTGCAATGCTTTGGGCAAGCAGGAGCCAGCCTGAACAGCGACGTCACGCCGACGATGGAAACTGGTTGCACGTCAATACGATTCAACCGGGCCGGCCGTCGCATGGGCTCGCGCAGCCGCTGGCCACCTGCCGCGCCTATACGAAATGCTGGCCGACGGTCGGCTACATCGGCAGGCCGAACGGCGCCCATTGAGCCAGGTCGAGCACGCCGGGATGCAAAGGAACCCTCCGGCACCCCATCGTCCTCGTCCCAGATCAGTAGGCGCGGGGCAGCTTGAGCGCTTGGGTGGAGATGTAGTTGAGCACCATCTCCTGCGCGAAGGGCGCGTTGCGCAGCAGCCGTGCCTCCCGCCACAGCCGCTCAACGTGGTATTCCTTGGCGTAGGCGTAGCCACCGTGGGTGGACATGGCGCGGTCGCAGGCATCGAAGCCGGCCTCGGCGCCGAGATACTTGGCCGCGGCGGCTTGGATGCCGCAGTTCTGGTGGTCGTCGTAGAGCTCGGCTGCGTGCATCGCCATCAGCCGAGCCGACTCCAGGCGGATCCACGAGTCCGCCAGCGGGTGGGCGACCGCCTGGTTCTGGCCGATGGGCCGGTCGAAGACCACACGGTCGTTGGCATACACCGTCGCCAGTTCCAGTGCCGCCTGACCGATGCCGACGCCCTCTAAGCCGACGACGATGCGTTCGGAGTTCAATCCGCCGATGAGGTATTTGAAGCCTCGTCCCACCTCGCCCACGACATCGTCGTCAGAGACCTCGAGGTCCTCGATGAACAGCTCGTTGGAGTCGATCGCCGACCGGCCCAGCTTTTCGATCTCGCGGACGGTGATCCGCTCGCGGTTCAGGTCGGTGAAGAACAGCGTCATCCCGTCGAGCGGCTTGTCCTCGTTGCGGGCAGACGTGCGCGCCAGCAGCAGGATCTTGTGGGCGTTTTGTGCGTTGCTGATCCACACTTTCTGACCGTTGACGACCCAGCCGCCGTCGACCTTGTCGGCCTTGGTCCTGATGCGCGAGGTGTCCACCCCGGCGGTGGGCTCGGTGACGCCGAACGCCATGAGGATCTCGCCGCGGGCGAGCTTGGGCAGGAACTCCTGCTTCATCTCCGCCGAGCCGTGGCGGATGATCGGCTCGGGTGGGAAAAGGTAGAAGTGGACCGCGGAGGCGCCACTCGCGCCGGCGCCCGAGGCGGCGATTTCCTGCATCATCACGCCGCACTCCGCGATGCCGAGCCCCAGCCCGCCGTACTGCTCGGGGATGAGCGCGCCGAGCCATCCGCCCTGGGCGAACGCCTTGACGAACTCCCACGGGTATTCGCCGCGCTTGTCCTTCTGACGCCAGTACGCGTAGTCGAAGTTGCGGGCCAGCTCTCGGGTGGCCTTGCGGACGACGTCGATGGTGCTCTCGTCGGGTCCGTTCATTAATTCCCTCCTGTAACAAGAGATTTCGGTACCTTGATGCTGCGTGAGCGCAGCCATTCGCCGAGTGCTTTTGCCTGCGCGTCCAGCCGCAGCGACGAGGTGGCGCCGGTCCCGAGCAATCCTCGGATGACGAAGTTGACCGCGCCGAGATTGGGCAATTCGTAACGCTCGATCGGCAATGCGCGTGTTTCGGGGAGCAGGCGCCGTAGTTCGTCGACGGTCAGGGTTGACCAGAGCCACTCCCACGCTTGCGCATCACGGACCCAGACACCGACGTTCGCGTCGCCGCCCTTGTCCCCGGAGCGGGCATGGACGATTTCACCGAGTGAGGTGACGACGAGTTCGTCGGACCATGTCGTTTGCGCGGTTTGCGTCACTGCCGGCGGCGTCGACTCACGCACCGTCGCGCCGAGCGCGATGACCTCCCTCGTGCCGTCGTGGTGGTGGACCGTGTGCTCGAGCAGTGCTTGGTCGAGCAGTGCGGGCCAGTAGACACCGAACGCCGACCCGGGTTGTGGCGGGCCGAGCGTGTACAGCCCGGGGTAGCTGGACAGGGCCAGCTCGACCATCCGCGAGGAAAACGCGCGCCCGGCAGTCTCTTTCGTTCCTTGCACGGCGATCCTGAGCAGCTCGGTTCCGGCGTTTTGGCTGTCGGGATCGTGCTGGGCCTGCCCGATACGGTCGATCGCGACGTCGAGCCCGTCGACGGCGTCGGTGTAGCGGTGGACGGCTCGCTCGATGAGCGCGGCCTTCGCGTCGAGGTCGGAGCCGGTGAGCGCGAGGAGCATGCTGTTTTCCCAGCCGCCGACCCCGGTGATCGCGACCTTGGTCGTCGCCGGTGGCGCCGAGCCGCGCACGCCGCGGATCTGGACGCGGTCGTCACCCAGGTCGGTCAGCGCGGCGGTGTCCAGGTGTGTGGTCACGTCGGAGTTGAGGTAGGCGGGTTCACCGATCTCGTAGAGCAGTTGAGCGGTGACGGTGTCACGGGTGACCGTGCCGCCGGTGCCCGGGTTCTTGGTGATCACGGCGGAGCCGTCGGCGTCGATTTCGGCGATCGGGAACCCCGGCTGCACGAGGTCGGCGATGGTCCGGAACCCGGAGAAGTTGCCGCCGGTCGCTTGTGGCCCGCATTCGATGACGTGTCCGGCGGCGAGCGCGCCGGCGAGCGCGTCGTAGTCATTCGGGGTCCAACTCCACCACCAGGCGGCGGGACCGACGACCACGGAGGCGTCGGCGACCCGGCCGGTGATGACGATGTCGGCGCCGTTGGCCAGTGCCCGCGCGATGCCGAACCCACCCAGGTAGGCGTTGGCCGTCAGAGGCTGGTGCGGCCAGGATGACAGCGGTTCGCCGCTCGTCAGGTGCGGCAGCGAGTGGCCGGCTTGCTGGAGAGCGTCGAGGCGGCCGAAGACGTCGTCGCCTCCGATGTGAGAGACGCGAAGGTCGTAGCCGCGGCGCGCGATCAGTTCGCGCGTTGCGACGGCCAGCCCGGCGGGGTTGAGCCCTCCCGCGTTGACGACGAGCCGGATCCCGTTGGCGACCAGGTGCTCGAGCGCCGCGTCGAGGTGCTGCAGGAAGGTGGCCGCATACCCCTTCGAGCTGTCTTTGGCGCGTGCCTTGCCGAGGATCAGCATCGTGACCTCGGCGAGGTAGTCGCCGGTGAGGATGTCGATGCCGCCGGCGCGCGCCATGTCGGCCATGGCCGAAGCGCGGTCACCGTAGAACCCGGAGCAGTTTCCGATGCGGATCGGACGTGACCCGCGTCCTGGTGTTGATGTCATGGTGTTGCCCCCGGTGTCTTGCCGACCGATACGGTCCCTTCGAAGCCCACCTCGCCGGAGGGCTGCTGCTCGATGAGCTCAAGCGTCATGGTGTCGCCCTCGGTTGCCGTCACGCGGGCGGTGTAAGCCAAATCGGCGGGCGCATAGACCGGTTTGCGCAGCCGGTAGGCAACCTTCGTGACGCGCCAGCCGGGGCCGAGGCCCTCGGCGACGCAGCGCAGAGCGAGCGCCGCCCGCAGGTGAGAATGCAGCGCGACACCGTCGTGGCCCTCCTCGCGTGCATAGCGCTCGTCGAAGTGGATCCGGTGCGGGTTCCAGGTGACCGCGCTGTAGCGGAACAACTGAAAGGAAGTGGCCGTGTGCTTGAGCGGTGGGAGTGTGTCTCCCACTTGGTAGTTGATGGTCATGACGACTCCTGCAATGGGTTGCGCAGCACCACGGTGCGCTGGTTGCGGTTCAGGACGGCGCCCTGCGCGGAGGTGAAGGTGTTCATAGTGGTGACGAACACGCACGGGCCGGACCGGGTCTGTTTCGGAGTGACCGCCTCAAGGGTCGTCTCGAGAACCACCCTCGTACCTGCGGTGACGGGGTTGACCAGTTCCATCTCTTCGCCGGCGCCCATCACGCGCAGCCCCAGGTCGCCGTCACCGAGGGGCATGTCTCCGTCGTGCGGGGTTCCGTCGGGCTGAAGCTGGGCCTCGGGGGTGCCGACACCCCACTCGACGACGGCGGCGAGCATGTTCGGTGGCGCCACCACGTCGGCGTAACCGGCCGACCGTGCGGCCGCCGGGTCGTAGTGGCTCGGGTCGGCGGCGCCGATGGTCATGGCGTAGCGGCCGATCGTCACCGCGTCTAGCGTGCCGAGGCTGCGCCGCGACAGCACGTCTCCAATCCGCGGCTGCGTCTGGGCGCAGTATTCCGCGAGAGGTGTGCCGGGTTCAGGCGTGAACGACATGCTGGGTCTCCTCACCGGACACTTCCGCAAGGACTTCCTCTGTCGACGCCCCCAGCGGTGGGGCGGCCCGCAGCGGGCCGACCGGCGAGTCGCCGAGCCGCAGTGGGCATCCCGGCACCGGCACCCGTCCCCGCGCCGGGTGCTCAACGTAGGTGATCATGCCGCGCTGAATCAGGTGCTCGTCGGTGTCGACCTCACGGATCGACTTGACCGGCGCACACGGCACGCCGGCGGCCTGCAGATCGCGCACGAGATCGGCACGCGTGCGAGTGCGAGTGACCGAAGACACCTCGGCATCGACGGCGTCGATATTGGCGACCCTGTCCTTGGCGGTGCCGAACCTGGGGTCGTCGATCAGCTCGGGCCGGCCCAATGCGGTGGCCACCCCGTGCCAGTGCCGCTCGGCGATGCAGATGATCGCCAGCCAGCCGTCGATGGCCGGGTAGATGTTGTAGGGCGCGACCGCCATGCCCGAGTGCCGGTTGCCGGTGCGCTCGGGCAGCTGTCGATCGGGGTCGTTGTGCAGACCGCCCAGGCTCGAGGCCAGCATCGGGTAGACGCTGTCGTGCATCGAGACCTCGACGATCTGGCCGCGTCCGGTGCGCTCGCGCTGGAACAGGGCCGCACTGATCGCCCCGAACAGGTGGATGCCGCCGGAGAAGTCCACGAACGCCGCGCCGGCCTTGGTCGGTGGCCCGTCGGGCTCGCCGGTGGTCGCGGCGCTGCCGGACATCGCCTGCACGGTGATGTCCATCGCCGACATGTGGGCGTAGGGACCGGTGGACCCGTAACCCTTGCCGGAAGCCACGATCAGCCGCGGGTTGTGCTCCAGGAGTCGCTGCGGGGCCAGCTGCAGGCGCTCCATGGTGCCCGGCGCGAAGTTCTCGATGAGTACGTCGGCGGTCTCGACCAGGTCGAGCAGCGCCTGGCGACCGGCGTCGGTCTTCAGGTCGAGCACCACACTGCGCTTGTTGGAGTTGAGCATCACGAATTCGTGGGACTCGGTTGGCTGGTGCGAGCGGAAGCGCAGCTGCTCACCACCGGGTGGCTCGATCTTGATGACGTCGGCGCCCAGCTGGGCCAGCAGCAGCCCGCAGTACGGACCGTTGTAGATCTGGCCCAGTTCGAGGACCCGAACGCCGTCAAAGGCCGCTGGCATGATCACTGTCTCCATCAGGACTTGACCACACCGGCGGCGCCGCCGTGGATGTAGCCCACCGGCCCGGTGCCCTGTGCCGCCGACACGGTTTCGGTCACGTGCTGAATGGAGGTCGCGTCGTTGATGTGGTGCAGCGTGCCGTCCTGGTTGAATCCGATTTGCGCGCCTTCCATCCACAGCAGCACCACGGTGTCCTCGGTGTTGTCCTCGGGGCAGTAGAAGGTGTGCACCGAGCCGCCGGGCTCATACAGGTAGTCGCCCGCGGTCTGCGGCTGGTCGGGGTACTCGGCGTACCTCCAGCAGCCGGAGAACGTGTACACCTCGGCGGTACCGGTGTGGTAGTGGATGGGCAGCAGGCAACCGGGCGCCATGGTGGCCATGAGGACCACCTGTCCCTTTTCGGGGTCCAGGCGCAGCGGCTTGATGTGGATGCCGGG
>Ga0207689_10005621_pt1 | contig 11170 bp, 5 predicted proteins | sample KBSMisM52_FD_184312 | JGI IMG/M metagenome (GOLD analysis project Ga0207689, IMG submission 184312) | Miscanthus rhizosphere microbial communities from Kellogg Biological Station, Michigan, USA - KBS Miscanthus M5-2 (SPAdes) (version 2) | ecosystem: Host-associated > Plants > Roots > Rhizosphere... | reverse complement strand
CCGGTGCGGCGGCGACGGGCGCCGGCGGCTCCGGCTCGCGTAACCGCGGCGTGGGCGCCGGTGCCGGAGTGGCCACCGCTACCCTGGGCGGCACGACGGGAACGAGCCTGGCCGACAGCACGTCGAGCTCACGCAGGTTGTCCGGGTCCTTGTCGGTTTCCCGCTCGAGCCGGCCGTTGATCGCCACCCAGCGGCCCACCATCCCCGCCGTGATCCCCTTTTCAGGGTTGTCGATCTGCAAGGCATCCGCACCCGAATCAGCCGAGCACGTGCCCTCGGGCACGCTCTCGACCGGCCCGCGCCTCGGCCGGGCCAGCACGTAATCGTTCGCCTTGGTGCCCTTTCCACCCCTCACCGTCTTGGCGGGCACCAGACACCCGACAACGGTCAGCGTGCCGCTCTGTTCCTGCGGCAGCAGTTGACCATCGCGCCGCTGCTGCGCGGACGCGGGTGGGACCGTGATCAAACCGAACGCGAACACAACGAGCGCTGCACTGAAGACATATCTCACAGGCATGGAGAGACCCCCTGTCGGACCTATTAAGCAACAAGCGATCCTCGCCGCCGCCGGCCGGCCTCATGCACGCCGGTCCGCGCAAACAACGTCCTGCGTGTGACTTGCGTCGCCGGTGCGTCGAAGGTCGACCGTCGGAGCGCTCCTGCTGGTGCGGTATGCGGGAGTGGTCTCCCCACCGGCCGTGGCCCTGCCGTACCGGAAACGCATAGAGGTCCGCGAGCTCATCGCGTCGGCACGGAGATCGTTTCGCTGGAATCGCTGGCGGGCGACGGCGATGCGATCTCCGGCAGGTGCTCGCTCCACCAGCTCTCCGCGCGCTCGTGGGTCCAGGGCGTGCCCGGCACCTCGCCGAGCGCGCGCCAGAGCTCGAGCGCCGAGGCCGGGCGATTCTCCGGCGCTTTCTCGAGGCAGGCCATCACGATCTGCTCGAGGCGCTCGGGAATGGGACCAGTGCTGAACTTGGACGGCGGTTCGGGCCGGGTCCTGGCGTGATGAATCATGACCGCCATCGGTTCGCCCGTGAACACCGTCCGGCCAGTCAGCATCCAGTACGCAACGCAGCCGAGCGCATACAGATCCGAGCGCGCGTCAGCGGCGCCGCCGACGACACGCTCGGGAGGCATATACCCCGGGGTTCCTGTCAGCGTGCCCTCGGCCGTGAGCTGGGCCGCGTCGTCGTTGAGCGACTTGACGAGCCCGAAATCGAGCACTTTCACGACATCGAACTCCAGGCCCAGGCGACACAAGAACAGGTTGTGCGGCTTGATGTCGCGGTGCAGCACTCCCGCCGCATGCGCCTCCCCGAGAGAGCGGCACGCCTGGCGGATGACCGACACGACGCGCTCCGGCGCCGACGGTCCGAAACGCTGGACCAGCGACTGGACGTCCATGCCGGTCAGCAGTTCCATGACCAGATAGAAGCTGCCGGTCTCGCTGAGGCCGAAGTCGTAGAGGCGCACGGTGTTCGGCGAGTTCAATCGCGAGATGGTCCGGGCCTCGAGACGGAATCGCTCGGTCGCCGGATCGCGCTTGCCCTCGCCGAGCATGTCGGGGCGGATCAACTTGATCGCACAGGGACGCGCCAGCAGCTGGTGCCGCGCGCGCCACACCTCACCCATGCCGCCTTCCCCCAGTTTCTCCATCAGCCGGTAATGGCCCAGCGGCAACCCTTCGTCCACGAGAGCCGCGTCGATCTCGAGCTCGGGCTCCCGCGCGGAGGTTACGGCGCGCTCGATCAGGCTCTGCAGCTCTCCGACGTCTCCGGGCCACCGGTACTTCTGCAGCCGCTTCATCGACGCCTCCGAGATCCGCTCGACCACGGCGCCGATCCGGCGCGCGTGCTGCCGGAGGAAGAACGTGGCAATCTCCGCGACGTCCTCGGAGCGCTCTGCGAGGGATGGCACACGCAGCTGTCTGCGCTCGAACATGGCGAGCAGCTTCGGATGGAATCCGCCGGCCGTGGTGAGCGGGGCCGACGTGTACGCCATGAAACGCACGTCTGGCGCCGCGGGTTGGCCAGCGTCTCGAGCCGCCTCGAGACCCTCGAGAACCTCGGCCAGGCGCGCCTGGACGTCGGCCGACAGGCGCTGAACCTCTTCGAGGAACAGCGTGCCTCGCGTGGCCAGCTCCAGAAGGCTGAGGCGCGGCTCTGCCGCCCGCTCGGCGCCCGCCGCCGGCGCGCTGAAAATCCCGGGGCCGTGCCCCGGCGCCACCATCGCGCAGTTCACGTGAATGAAGGCCTGACGGCTGCGCGGCGACGCGTGATGGATGCCGCGGGCGGCAGCCTCGTATCCCCCGCCGTGCGGGCCGATCAGCAGGACCGGTTCGGTGCCGGCGGCGTACTTCGCGATGGATTCCCGCAGCGCGCGGATGGCGGGGCTGTCTCCGAGCAGCGGCCCTTCGACGCGGCGGCGCGCGTCGGTCAGCAGCTCCTGAGCCACCGCCAGCTCGCGCGCGAGGTCGGCGTTCCTGCTCTCGAGCTGCCGGCGCAGGCGTTGCAGCGTCAGATGCGTGTTGACCCGCGCCACCACCTCCTCGCTCTGAAAGGGCTTGGACACGAAGTCGACGGCGCCGACCTGAAGCCCGCGGACCTTGTCTTTCGTGTCATCGAGCGACGACAGGAAGATCACCGCCGCGTCGCGCGTATCGGGATCCTCCTTGAGCCGGCGGCACGTCTCGTATCCGTCGATCCCCGGCATCACGACGTCGAGGAGGATCAGCAACGGGTGGACGCGGTGCGCCACCTCGATCGCGTTCTCGCCGCTGCGGGTGACGAACAGGTGGTAGCCGCGCCCGTCGAGCGTATGACGGAGCACGTCCAGGTTCGTGGCGTCGTCGTCAACGAGCAGGATCGGATCGGCGTCTTCCGCAAGTGCGGTGGTCGTGGTGGTCATACGGCCTCTCGGTCAGACTTCCTCGGCGGCGGCCGCCTCGAGCTGGCGCCGCACCTCGTCGAGGCTCACGGTCATGGTGGCGCCGGCGCGAATGAGATCGTCCCGGACTTCGGTGGCGGAACGGCGCCGGGCGGGCGGCAGATGGGTTCCGGCCAGCAACGGCTTCAAGGCGGAGAAGAGCCGCGGCGTCAGCACGGTCTCGAGGTACTCGAGCGCGGTCCCGCGCACGTAGACGTCTTCGGTCGTGAAAGCCCGGGCGGCGATCCGCACGGGCTCCCGGTCCAGCGCCAGGGCCAGGAGGTTGAAGACGTGTTCCCGCAAGAGGTGCATCTCGCCGCCGGCGCTGATGTCGCGCTCGACGAGCGCCAGCGTATCGGGGGACGGCTTCTGCAGCCCGGGGTGCTCGTCGGTGAGCGCCAGCAGGGCGCGACCGCAGCGCAGCCGGGTCTCGAAATCGAGGGCGTCGAGCGCCGCCCGGAGCCCATCGCGCGCGACGGGTGAGGGGCACGACTTCAGCACGACCGGCAACCGGCGCCGCAGCACATCGGGAGTGGCGGGGTCCAGGAGCACGGCGACCATCTCGCCGGCCGCGCGCGCCCCAAACCCGGCGAGCGCCGCGGCCACCGGGCGCACGACGCCGTCTCTCGCCAGCAGCTGCACGAGTGGAGCGATGAGCACCGGATCGTTCGGAGGCTCCCGCAGCGCGTTGCGAATGCGCAGCAGGTCTCCCGACCGCAAGTCGACAATCGCGGCAACGGCCGGATCGGCAGGCGGCGCGGTCGGCCGTGCCGTCTCCGGCGTTCCCATGGCGCGCAGCACCGCCGCCCGATCGAGGCCGGTCATCGTTCCGACGACCGTGAAATCGGCCATCGAGGAATCGACCGTGTGCGCGAGGTCCTCGCTCTGACGCCGGAGCCCGCCTTCGAGCGCGTTCACGTATCCGGCCCGGAGCCGCCCCGCGACGAAGAACTCACCGCCCGCCACGACGGCCGCGGCCACGTTCACCGCCGCCAGCGGATGCGACGGCGCCAGGCTCACGATCAGCAGAATCACCAGCGCGCCGGCGCCCTTGCCGGTGCAGTCGCAGCCCACGTCGATCAGCGACTTGACTGAACGCTTGGTGGCTTCGGGCAACGGCGTGTACAGCAGCTCGTACCCGGCACGGAACGTCGAGCTGCGAACGACCACGTCGAGCCCCCGAGGCAGCATGCGGCCCCACGGAGGCGGAAGGACGAATCCGAAGAGGGCCGCGGCGCCGACGAGCGCCGGGTGACTCGCCACCGAGCCTCCCAGGCCGAGGCGCCCGAGCGCGAGACGCCCGAACGAGGCCTGCGCCAGCACCGCGGCCAGCGCCGTCCCCGCGTAGAACAGGCCGAAGAAGCGCACCAGCGGCTGGCCGGCGCCGAAATACGCGACCGCTTCCGCTTTGAGCAGATAGTCCGCCAGCGCCGCGAGCATCGCCGCCAGCGCGATGACCGCGGCCAGGTCGCGCAGCAGCGGCTGCCGTCGAAAGTGGGCCCGGGGTCCGACGCCGTCCTCGGCGCGAGCGGGGGCGCGCCCGCGGTCGGGCGCGCCGCGTCCGACCACCATCGCGCCGGCGACGCTGAGCCCGCCGAGGACGCCCAGCATCGGGAGCAGGCTGCCGTGCGGCAGCAGGGCCGCAACGCGCTCGGCGCTCACGCCCCCGACGAGGCCGCCGAACGTGGCGGCGCCCGCCACGCGCGCCATCAGCGGCTTGGCCGAATGAGCGTCGAACCGTTCGTTGAGCAGCGACCAGTAGGACGAGATCGCGATCGCGCCCATCACGGTGGAGTGGAGATAGAGGAGCACGGCGGCCAGTGGCGGGTTCCGGCCGAGACTCGCCCATTCGACGACGAACAGCGCGGCGTTGCATCCGAGAAAGACCGGCACGATCCGGCGCGGGCCGAACCGATCGAGCAGCCGGCCCGACACCCCCGCGGCGGCGATCGCCAGGACCGCGGCGCCGGCCATGAAATACGGCAGGCTCTTGACCGGAAACAGCGACAGCACGAGCCCATCGCGAATCGCATTGCCCGCCACCTGCTGCGCGATCAGCGCCGCGGCGGTCGCCGGAGCGGCGACGTCGGGCCTCGAGATGGTCACGACACCTCGACACGCATCGGCTCGAGCAGACGCGACACGAGCACTCGCGCCTCGTCGTACTCATAGCTGCCGATGTGATCGTGAAGGTCGGCGAGTCCGCTCATGCCGGGCGCGGCGACTCGATCGAGGTCCGCGAGCGCGCTCGCCGCCGCCGAGGCGTCGAAGCTGCCCAGCGCGGCATGCAGGCGTTGCAGGGCGTCGCGCGCCGCCGCGGGCACCGCCGGCGGCTCCGGCCGCGGCGCGTCTGGCGGCCTCGGGTCACGCAGGGTGTCGATGGAGCGCCACAGCACCGCGGCCCGGGCCTGCAGCTCGGCGAACAAGGATGCAAGGGCGTCCGCGCGCCCCTCGCGGCCGGCACGCTCGAGGGCCTTGGCCGCGGCGTGAAGATCCTCGGCGCCGAGGTTGCCCGACGATCCCGCTATGGCATGCGCGTGTCTGGCCGCGGCATCGCAGTCGGCCGCGGCAACGGCCGCGCGCAGTGCATCCGCCGTCGGCTGCTGACCGTCCGCGAACCTGATGAGCATCCGCCGCAGCGTCTCGAACCCGAGACCGAGGCGGGCCAGCGTTCGCGGCACGTCGATCCCCTCGATGGCCGGCGGGCCGCTCGGCGCCGATGGCGCCGGAACCGGGGCCGCGGGAACCGGCACCGCCTGCGTCTTTTTCGGCAACCAGCGCCGCAGTGTCTGCACGAGCGCTTTCCGATCGATCGGCTTGATGATGTGGTCGTTCATCCCCGCGGCGACGCAGGCGTCGAGATCCGCCTTCATCGCGTTGGCGGTCATCGCGATGATCGGACGGGCGTATCGCTCCTTGCGCAACGCCCGGGTGGCCGCCAGGCCGTCCATCTCCGGCATCTGCATGTCCATCAGGACGGCGTCGTACTTGTCCGGAGCCGCCCTGACCATGTCCAGCGCGACGCGTCCGTTGCCGGCGATCTCGAGGTCGATCCCGAGCCGCGACAGGATCTCTTCGGCCACCATCTGGTTGGCCTCGTTGTCCTCGGCCAGCAGCACGCGCGCGTCGAATTCCTGCTCGAGCGGCGCATCGAGCGCCCGGCGCGCGACATGAACCCGGGCGCCCTGCGCCTCGACGACCGCATCGAAGAGCGACGAGGCCGTAATCGGCTTGGGAAGGAAGACGTTGACGCCGAGCTCGGCGCAGCGCGCCTCTTCTTCCTTGCCCGCGTAGGCGCTGATCATGACAATCGGCAGCGCGCGCGTCTCCGCGCGCGCCCGGATCCGCTCGGCGGCGTCGAGCCCGTTCATGCCGGGCAGCATCCAGTCGAGCACCACGAGACCGAACGGATCGCTGGCCCCTTTGCGATTCCGATCCTCGAGCAGCGCCAGCCCTTCTTCCGCGGTGCCGACGGAGACCGGTGGAATCTTCCAGCCGTTGAGCAGGGTCTCGAGCAGCTCGCGGCTGGTTTCGGTGTCTTCCACGATGAGCACCGGCCGCTCGGCGACGGCAGCCGGCAGGACGCGTGCCGGCGTGTCCGATTGCGCTTCCACGCCCAGACGCGCCGTGAAGAAGAACGACGTGCCCTTGTTCGGCGTGCTCTCGACGGTCAGGTCTCCGCCCATCAGGCGGGCCAGGCGCCGGCTGATCACGAGTCCGAGGCCCGTGCCGCCGTATTTCCGCGTCGTCGAGCTGTCGGCCTGCGTGAACGACTGAAACAGCCTCGCCAGCTGCTCTGCGGACATCCCAATCCCGGTGTCCTGCACGGTCACGCGCAGCACCACGCCCCCGTCCACCCCGTCGCGGGCATCGGGAATCGTCTCGACTTTGACGAGCACCTCGCCCCTTTCAGTGAACTTGAACGCGTTGCCGATCAGGTTGGTCAGCACCTGACGGAACCGCAGCGCGTCGCCGCGAAGCCGGTCGGGCACGTCCGGGAGCGCGTGCGTGATCAGCTCGACGTGCTTCTGGATCACCACGGAGCGGAACGTCTCGGTGACTTCCTCCAGCACCTCCCGCAGGCTGAACGGCGCGTCGTCGAGATCGAGCTTGTCGGCTTCGATCTTCGAAAAGTCGAGGATGTCGTTGAGGATGCCCAGGAGGTTCCTCGCCGATGAATGCGCGACGCTGACGAACTGCTGCGGCTTGGGCGGCAGGTCGGCCTCGAGCGCCAGGCCGGTCATGTTGAGAATCGCGTTCATCGGCGTGCGGATCTCGTGGCTCATGTTGGCGAGGAACATCGACTTGGTCTGGGTGGCCTCCTCCGCCTTGTCCCTGGCGAGCTTCAGCGCCGTTTCCTGCTGCTTGCGTTCGGTGACGTCGCGAATCGACACCGCCACCTGCTCGCGTTCGTCGCCACGTGCGGGCAGAGGGCTCAGGCCGATCTCGAGGGGGAACTGCGATCCGTCCTTGCGAACGCCGCGCAGCTCGCGGTCCGGTCCCATGTCACGGGCCGACGGCGCACGGTGAAAACTCGCCCGCAGCGCGGCGTGCCGCGGACGTACGTCCTCCGGCACCAGCATGTCTACGCTCTGCCCGATGAGTCCGTCACGGGCGTGCCCGAACAGCGCTTCGCAACGGGCGTTGGCCAGGCGAATGGTCCCGTCGGCGTCGATGACCATCAACCCGTCTGGCGCCAGCTCCAACACGCTGCGGAAGAACCGCTCCGTGTTTTCGAGCTCGCGTGCCTGCTCCCGCGTCTGGCCGAGCAGCTCCTCCGAGCGCAGGTTCCGCTGCAAGACCTCCAGGGTCATCGCAACGAGCGGCATCAGCTCGGCGAGCAGGGCCTGCTCTCGCGAGTCCGGCCGGTGCAGCGTCGCGACTTCGACGACCCCCAGCACCACGTCCTTCGACAACAGCGGCCACGCCGAGACACGCACCGGCGGCGCGCCGCCGGACCCCGACTCGATGCGCAGATAATCCGGTGGGAGCTCGTCGAGCGTGATCGGCTGGTGGTCCTGTGCACACTGCCCCACCAGCCCTTCGCCCAGACGGAACGTGGTGACGAGGTTCGCTCCCATGCTGAGTCCGTACGCGGCCGCTCGCTCGAGCCTGGCCTCCTCGTCCTTCCACACGTAGATGCCGCCGACGCCGCCGCGCAGCAGGGGCACGAGTCCCGACAGCAGCCGTTGGCCGAACTCTGCCAGCGAGCCTGCCTTCTGCAGTTCCCCGAGCAGTGTTGACGCGCTCGACTTGACCCACCGCTGCTCGTCGATGGCGGAGGCTCCCTGTCTCAGCACGTCGATCGAGCGCGCGAGGCCGCCGGTCTCGTCCGGCGCCTCGGTAAACGGAACGGCCTGGGTGTAGTCCCCGGCAGCCACGGCCGTGACCGATCGTTCCAGCGCCTGAATCGGCTTGACGATGCGGCGCACCGTGAAGAAGCCGAAGAGGCCGGTGAGTACCAGGGCCGCTGCGTTCGCCGCCAGTATCTGCGTGCGCGTTTCGTCGATGACGGCTCGGGCCGCTCGAGCGGCGCTGCTCCCGAGCTCCGTGTCGTACTGGATCCACTCGCTCAGCGCTTGGGCGAGGCGGTTGCCGAGCGGCGTGAAGGTGGCCTTGAAGCGGGCGATCGCTTCCTGGCGTCGTCCGTGCTCCACCAGCGCGATGACCGGCGTGGCTTCGACGATGTACTCACGGGTCAACTCGCGGAAGTTCCCGAGCAGCTGCCGTCCCCGCTCGTCGGTGATGTAGGACTCCGCGTACTTCTGCAGCAGTTGCGACAGCGCCCGATCGTTCTCCTCGAAGGCGGCTCGGGCCGACGCCTCCTCCATCGGATCCGTCGCCAGCAGCAGGGCGCGTATGCTCACCCGGAGTTCGGCGACGCTGGCGGAGATGCCCCCGAGCGCGGCCACGCTGGCGAGGCGTGTTTCCGCGACGAACCGGCTGCGCTCCTCGATTCTGGCCAGTTGCATCCGGGCCAGGATGCCGAAGGCCAGCAGCACTACCAGCGGGACCGCCAGCAGCACCATCAATCGTTTGCCTATGGTCACCCACGGTCATGCTGTGAGCGGCCCGGCTGAACCGCCTATGTGTTTTCGGCGTCGCGCCGTCCCTCCCCCTGATAGGATCGCGCTCCGCATGGGCCGCCACGTCGACGGCGCATGTGACCCCACAGGGGGGCGTGGAGGCAGGCGGGGAGCTTCCCTTCACGATTGGAGCCACCATGAAACGAAGAGAGTTCGTCGAACAGCTCGGAATCGGATCGGCCCTCGCAGCGGCGGCCGGCGTCGGGGTTGCGGCGCAGGAACACGACCATCCGCCCGTATCGGGGCCGCTCGCCAACGCGACCGTGAGCTTCGGCTCCTGGCCGGTCGGCACGGTGGCCGCACCGCTGGATCGGACGACGGGGCCGGCCCTGGCGCCCTTCGCAGCGAACCACCATGCACTGGTGCCGTTTGACGTGACCATCAAGGAAGGCGGGACGGTGAACTTCGTGCTCGCCGGCTTTCACCACGTCGTCGTCTATGCGCCGGGCAAGAAGCTGGAGGACGTCGACAGAAGCGTCCTGCTGCCGATCGCCGGCGCGCCGCCGTTCATCGGGCTGATCGACGACCCCGATCGACGGATCTACCGCGGGCTCGACCCGCGTCAGCTGAGCCCGGCGCCTCCGGCGGCGCCGAACCTCCTGTCGCAGGACCGCGTCGAAGCGCTCAACTTCTCCACGCGCGGCATCTATCTCGTCATCTGCGCCGTGAACGTGCACCTCGCCGACGGCATGTACGGCTGGGTCAGGGTCCTCAAATAGCTCGAGCCTTCCGCCGGTCGCGAGGACGACTCGTGACCGGCGGCTCTCCCGAAAAGCCTCCCTCCTCGCCTCGATCCCCCGTCACGCCGCCGATCAGCACAGTGCCCGGCCTGGGGCACGTTTCGTGCTCCCGTCAGGGTGGAGTCCGTGCGCCCGGCGCGTTTTCCGAACAAAGTGCGGCGCCGCCGCACCACCCGGTTACGAAGGACGGTGATGGATCTCAACGCGCTGGTTCGAAGAGGAGGACGGCTATGAACGGTGGACGCGCGCTTTCAGGGGTTCTTCTCATCGGGCTGCTGGCGCTGCTGGCAGTGTGGCCGGTCCAGACGAGCGGTGATACGTCGAGTCAGGACCAGCCGATCACGCTGCCCAAGCCCGGGGTGCCGCAGGTCAGCACGATCGAGGGCAAATTCGTGCGGGCCTCCTACAACAACGAGGGCTACGTCATCCTCGGCTACCAGGCCTCCAACCGCTCGGTGGGCGAAGAATGGATGCTGCTCGAGGTCGGCATCACGCTGCGCGAGAAGGTGCCGGACTATCGCTTGACTCGCGCGGCCATCTCGCTGGACACGCCCGACGGCAAGACGATTCCGCTCCCTTCGATCAGCGAGCAGCGGGGCGGCGGCGTCACCGCGATCCAGCAGCGCGCGAAGGTGCAGCGGGATTCCATCAACTACTTTCCGCCCAAGGCCAGCCGGCCGTGCGCGCTCCTGTTCTTTCCCGATCTGGACGCGCGGTCGGTTCCGTTCGACGAGGTCGATCTCAGCGACGACCGCGCCTGTGTCGGCCGCTTCTATTTCAAGATCCCGGGCGGCATCGCCTACGGCCAGCACTGGCTCAACGTGAAGTTCCAGAACAGCCTCGTGCGGGTGCCGTTCCGAATTCTGACCGACGACGAAGAACGCTTCGTCTCGAAGAACTACAAGAGCATCGAGAAGCAGGTCAAAGAGGCGTTCCGGCCGAAGTAGCCGGGCTGCTGCTGCGCTACTTGCCGCGCCCTACTTGCCGCTTTGCTTTTCCTCGGCGCGCGCCGCGCTGAGGATGTTGCGCATCGCGTGATTGCCTTCGTGGCAGGCGTATTCGAACACCTGCTGCGAGGAATCCACCTTGGTCAACGGCATCACGAACGTCCAGGGCCGCGTCCAGGTGTTCGGGTCCTCGAAGGTCACGCGCCATTCGACGACAGTGGGCGATACCGCGGTGAATCGCTCCGTCATGACGACCTGCTCGGTTGCGCCCTGCGGTGCAGTCTCGGGCAGGAAGTTCGTCGTCTCGACAACCAGCGTGTTGCCTTCCCACCAGCCGCGCGCATCACCGAGGTACTTGCGCGGACCAGTGGCGCGAGTGCGTCCGTCCACGGTTCGACGTCGCTCACCGTCTTCGACCGGGATGACTCTCGCTTCGTGAATCATCTCGTAGCGGATGACCACCGAATCG
>Ga0207689_10005620_pt1 | contig 11171 bp, 10 predicted proteins | sample KBSMisM52_FD_184312 | JGI IMG/M metagenome (GOLD analysis project Ga0207689, IMG submission 184312) | Miscanthus rhizosphere microbial communities from Kellogg Biological Station, Michigan, USA - KBS Miscanthus M5-2 (SPAdes) (version 2) | ecosystem: Host-associated > Plants > Roots >... | reverse complement strand
ATGTTCCGGTTAAGGATTCTCCCGTTCCTGGCAAAGCAATCCATGAGTTTATACCACCGGCAAAAAACAGCGCCGGGGAAAATGACTGGGTCCTGATTTTGTCGCAACGGGAGATAAAATAGAAGCCGATTATTTATTTAAACATTGATAAAATGAAATTCATAAAGATTACTGTATTTCTTGCACTGTGTTTGTGTTTCAATAGTCAGTTTGTATCTGCACAACCGTCGCGATTTAGTATGAACAAGTATATCGAGAAAGGTGATACGTTAAATTACCGTCAGCTGTTTCCGGATTCAGATACATTGCGACGATATCCGCTCGTAATTTTTTTACATGGGTCAGGAGAAAGAGGCAATGATAATGAAGCGCAACTAAAATGGGGCGTGATGAATTTTGCAACGGATGAGAATATGATGAAACATCCGGCTTTCGTTATTGCACCACAATGTCCCGAGAAAATAAGCTGGTCCAATTTCGCACGCGACAGAACCAGCCTGGATATTCATCTTCAACCAACACCTACAAGACCAATGGAGTTAGTGATCGGCCTCATCCGCCAGATGATAAAAACATTACCGATTGACAGCAACCGCATTTATATTACGGGTCTTTCTATGGGCGGCTTCGGCACATTCGATGCTATTGAGCGTTACCCTAATTTATTTGCAGCAGCTGTACCTGTTTGCGGCGGAGGTGATCCGGCAAAAGCGGCGGCCATTGCACATATTCCAATCTGGATATATCACGGCGCGGAAGATCCTGCTGTTAATCCCGGTTATTCTGTCAACATGTTGCAGGCATTGATGAAAGCAGGTGCGCATCCCGGTTATACGCAATATCCCGAATCAGGACATTTTTCATGGCTTGGCGCATATAGTGACCCGCTGATGATGGAATGGTTGTTCAGGCAGCATAAGTAGAGATATAAAGTTCGCTGTTATAGAAAGTAAGGATGTAAATGCAACGTTTTATTGTTATTTTATTTTCTGCGAGTAATCATTCAACGCCTTCCTTTCTTCTTTGGTGAGACTTTTCATTCCCCGCTTGTTTATTTTATCCAGTATCCTGTCAATTTCTTTTTGCTGAAAGTTCTTTTCTATATTATACCTATGATCGATAGTGTACTTTCCGCCATGCTCTTTAAAAAAGAAATTGTCAATTAATAAATAATGCGGTGCAACAACGATAATATAAATGAAGGCAATAACAGGAACAGCAATCAGCAGGATCGTGACATAGTTGTAGGCAAATGCTTCCGGTCGCATCAGTAACGCAACGATCATTCCTAACAAAGCTCCTCCGAGGTGCGCTTCATGACCGATATTATCGCTTCGGGAATGAATACCATAAATGGAATACGCGACAAACAGAAGCCCGTAAATCCATCCCGGAATAGCAAAGGGCAAACCAAAGAAGCCGATACTGAATCCGGGAAACAATGCAATAGAAGCGAATATAATTCCGCAAACTGCTCCCGATGCTCCGACCGCACTGTACTCGCCATGCAGCCGGTGAATTAGCAGCGATAGCAGGTTGCCACCAATCAGGCTGGCGAAGTAAATAACCAGGAAAGCAATGCTGCCAACTGAGCCTTCAAGTCCTCCAAAAAAATAAAGGCTGATCATGTTGAAGATTAAATGCATCCAGCTCACATGTAAAAAGCCGGAAGTGAGCAATCGCTTGTAGTCTTTATTAACAAGGACCTTTTCAACTTCAAATTTGTATTTTTCGTAAAAAAGATCATTTGATAATCCTTTGTAAGAAAGGAATATATTCAAGCCAATCAGGATAAGTACGGTAACCGACATCCGGGTAAAGTTTACTCTTGAAACAAAATGGAAAGTGAATTTAAGAAGTTGGAATGAATCTGGCGTATATCGCCATAAAAATCGTGATACCTGTTTTCGTAGTGTTACGATGATAAAAGCGGTACGGTAAAAGACATTCTGAAAATGAAATTGTTAATTCTTAAATTCAGCCAGGTTGTCTGAAAACGCTGACCGTTTTTTTTCAATGATCAGGTCTTCGCTGCAGGGTAACTTTATGGTCACTTCCGTTCCTTCGTTTAGCCGGCTGCTTATATGCAATTTTCCGTCCGTGAACCTGAGCAAGTCAATAATTACTTTATATCCCATGCCCCAACCTTTTTCTTTACTCGTCCCCGGACTTGAATGTATCGCGCGCAGATTGTTTAAAGAGTCGACCCTTTCCTCATCCATACCTCTGCCGTTATCTTTTACAATGATCGTTGCCCAGTCATTTCTTACTGTGCTTGTTATCGTCACTTTTCCATTTGAAGTAAATTTATTCGCATTGAGCAAGAGATTGTGTACGATGATACGAACAAGGGTAGGATCCTGGTAACCGACTATTTCTTCGTCCATTTTGTAGTTCAGGTCAGTTCCTTTTTCCGCAAAAAGGGGATGATGAAAGTCGGTAAGTTCTTTAATCGTTTTGCTTATGGAAAACTGTTCGAACACAGGTCTAAAATCGGTGTTCTGAATCTTTATCCAGTGAATAATACTCTCCCCGAAAAAATGGAGTTGGGTAGCGGTCGTATCTATTTCGCCAAGGCTTTCGAGCGTCGTCTCTCTGCTTAATTTTTCGTTGTAGTTACGCAGTTGCCGCGAAACTTTGGCAATGTATAGTAAAGGGGTTACCATATCATGCCCGATAAGACCAATGAGGCTTGATTTAAATAAGCTGCTTTCCTCGATATGGTGCATGCGAACACCGCTCAGATGAATGTAAAAAATTACGTAAATAACGAGAACGCAAACCGCCATAAATAACAGCGTTGCCCACCAGGTATTGTACCATGCCGGAAGAATAATGAAAGGGTATTTACAAACCGGTCCCCATGTGCCGTTTACATTCGCAGCCTGAACAAGAAAAATATAAGAACCTGCGGGCAGATTGGTATAGCTGACACTGGTTAAATCTGTAATCCGCCATTTCTTATCGAACCCTTCAAGCATTATTTTATATATAAGATTCGACGGATGACTGAGGGCGCTGCTGCTGTAATTAAATAAAATGTTGTTCTCTTTGTGTGGCAAGCGGACAGCGCCAGCCTTATTGTTCCGCCTGATATTTTCAGGCAAAAGCCGGTCAGCTTTTTCGAGGTTAATGTCAATCCCGACTATACTTACGACCGGGGTCATTAATTGCTTTCGCTGGAGTGCATTTGCAATGGAAAAAGAGGCTACGCTGCCGACATCCGTCTTTGCCGGGATGAGCAGCATATTACCATCATCATCCGGATAAAGTGTATTGAAGGATATTCCGAATGATCCCAGACCGTCATCTTTCGTATAGCTGATACTGTTAGTATGACTGTAATGGCCATCCTGATTTAAAAAAAACACCTGGATATTACCTCCTGCATAGTTTACCCAGCAACGATCCTGGCTGTCAAAGTTGAATGTTTTTATTTCGGCTTTGTTGATGTCGGATGGTAAAAGGCTGTCAGTAACGTCAAAGCTCCCGATCAGCCGTTTCTCCAGCCGGTATAGTGTTTTGTTATGCTCCATCCACACATAGCCCCTGCTATCCCGTACGATAGAATTCGGATAAAAATTACCACCATCTTTTATGTTTGAAACGGGAAGTATCGTGTCGCCTTCAACGTGATAAAGTTTTCTGTCAAAGTAATCCATCACCAGTACGTTTCCGTCTTTATCCCCAACAATATGCGCTATAGCTCCACCATATTCGGTTAAGCCATTGCGTGATGTGAAATGTTGAAACTTTTCGTCTCTGAAAAGAATACCGCCCGCGACGCCGTAAAACCACAAATCCCCATTTGGAAATTCAATAGCCTGGTGAAGCTCGGCAGAACTATTCCATATTAATTTATCACCGGTAAATATGTAAAAACGTCCACGGCCATCAGGCGGTTGTTTATAAAGCCCTTTTTCTGTACAAAACCAGGCGTTATTGTTCCGGTCGATCAGTATCGATATAATTATTGGTCTCAACGAATCGCGGGCCCTTACAAAGAAAGGATTGCTGTTAAAGCGTTTATTATCATAAATAATTCTTTTCCCGTTTTTACAATGATAACTCACCGGATCGTGCATTTCTGAAATGCTGTACGGTAATTTAGTGATGCGGAACAACCCGATGCCGGTAGAAGTGGACCATATACTGCCGTCCTTTGCGTGTAACAGGCGGTTGGTCTGCATGGAGAGCTGGTTCATATCCAGCACGGGAAGATCAACCATGCCATCGTAATAGCGAATAACATTTCCCCTGTCGTAAAACATACGGTGAAGTGTATCTGTATTCACAAAGCACCCGATGCTGTCGGGTGCATTTCCCTCGAACACAATTTTGTCATCTTCTAATCTTTGGATATTCCCGGGCGAATAGAGGTGTATGCGGCCAGCGCTGTCGACCGATTCAGTCGAAAATTCAGAGCTTTTGAAAAAAAAGTTTTTTACATTTTCAAAACGGGCATTAAAGACCCGTATAGTATCGGGAATAAACGCGTAAAAATAATGGTTATCCCTCCGATACATTTTCAGACCGGCACTGCCTGCATCCGGTGTTAATTGCTGCAATTTATTTTTTATCAGCGAGTATACGGCGCCGTTATTTTTCTGAAAAATGATGGTATTGCTGTCTATCGCCTGCATGCCTGATAAAAGACCTTCTAGCCCAGTAGTCTGCGGGTACGTGTAAAAACAGATTCCGGACGATTTGATGTATCCCGTATATCGTGCAATACCGGTTGTCGTAGCCACGTAAATCACGCCGGATGAATCTTCACTTACCTGGGTGATATTCGTACCGGGTAGTCCTTCCTTTACACCATAATTAATAAATTGCTTTCCATCGAATCGGCTTAACCCGCTAAACGTGCAGACCCATATAAATCCACGGGAGTCCTCGTATAGATATTTACAGGCGTTGTTCACTAGCCCGCTTGCTTCTGAAAACTGTTTTATGTAAAATCCATTTTTGAATTGCTGCAGCTCGCTTTCCTGCGCTATCGTCAACATATAAAAACATATTGCAGGCAGTATGAGGAAATTCTTTTTCACCGATATACCTTCTATTAAAATAGTATGAACGTGCTTGTATGTAATTCTATTATGCAGGGGTTAAGTTTATTGTCTTAGAAACTGATCGCATTGTAATTATAGTTAACGTGAACGGTTTACTTACGGTAATGAATATTCTATTTTTTGAATATAAATAAACACTTATTCGAAAAGAAGTTCAAGTGTTTGCTTTTTTTGGATTCATTTCATACATCTTTTTTACCTGCTCATCAGGCTGTATACACTGTTGGTTACAAAACGTATAACGTACCGGTTCAATACAGTGTAGTTTAGCGCAGCTTATTAGTAATGAGCTTAAACTTTAAATTATAACAATAAACATTAAACCTTTTTTATGAGAAAGAGAGTTTCTTGCTGTACAGGTTGTATATTCTTTTTAGCGGCAATCGTGGGCTGTAAAAAAGATGCAACAGAAAATATTCCTTCAAACAGTACCGGTGTTGTAAAAGGAAAAATCACCGATGCAGCAGGACATCCTTTAGCCGGTGTAAAAGTAACTATTGAACATACCGTATGGTATGCCAATTACGTATATGCGCAAACTAATGGTAATGGAGAATATTCGGCGGCATTACCCGGTGAGCCTGCAGGCGACTGGACGGCAAAGGCACAAATGGAAAAAACAATTTACGGGCAGACGTACCAATTTGATCTTGATCCTTCTTCTGCTGATCCATTTACTAAAAGCGGCGCTGTACGAAATTTTACATGGAAGGTCAATGGTAAGCGACCCGGTGATAACGGTTATTATGGTGCGCATGCAGATCTCTATGCATTCGGAACGGATATAGATGTTAGTAACATAAAGCTGGTTTTTACGCCTGCAGATAATGTGTTGATTGATGGCAGCACCGCTGTGAGCATTGAACGATCTATACAGGATGTCGCCGGTACGTTTATGGCAACTGATATTCCAATCGGGAAGTATACAGTAAAAGCAGTATATGCCGGTAAAACATTGTTGCTGGAAAACAGGCATGACGATAACGGGCCTGCTGTTTCGAAAGAAGTAATATTTGGAAAAAATGGTACGCTTGGCGAAACAGAATACAATATTGAATTCTGGGTGTCTGAAGAATGATATCCGTCGGGCCGGTTACCGTAGGAAATTAACAGGGACGATTCACCTGGCCTGAATCATAAAATTTCAATAACCGTCAGGCCGGTCCATAAAGTTGCTAGTGTTTGACACCAGACCAGCCCGACGGAAAAATCAATTCTTCGGAAAGTTAGGATCAGCTTTCACTTCGTCTATCTGTTGCGTATGCCGGTTGCTGTGCGCCCCGATAAACAATACCATTTGATAACAATCGAACGATGCAAATGACATGGTTGTTACATGACTTCTCATATCATCATTCGTTGTCTTTACATGGTCGATCAATTTTTCGCGGTTGGTTTTAAAAGACTCCAATGCTTCAGACAATGATTTGAAAGGGGTATTCTGCGGTTCCAGTGGCGGGGCAGTTTTTACCTTGTGTGAGCGGTCTTCCATCATCTTTATTACCTGTTCGTCGGTCGATTTAACGGCAGCTTTTTTTTCTGCGGTGGCCGTTTCTTTCATGGCGCCGCTTGTCATTTGCCAAAGTGCTTGTTCCGTCATGGCAATATGTTTTACGCATTCTTCCACACTCCAGCGGTCCGGAGCTGCTTTAAATTTCAATTGTGCATCGCTCAATCCTTTTACGGCATCAAATACGCCTTGTTCTGTTTTTGACAAAAGATCAATGGCATCTTTTCTTTCCTTGTCGGTGAGGGTGCCGGGGCGAATGGACGTAAATGAGAATAAAAGCAATGAGAGCACAAAAATTGCAGGCTTTTTCATAAACAACGTTTTTTTAATGATTAATGATTATGTTAAGACGTTTGGAAGGGTCGGGAGAGGACGGGAAGGTACAGAAAGTTTTCCCGGGCAAAGATTATCTGTTTATCCTCATTCCGCGCAACATACTACTACTGCGCAAACGGTGTTCCAGTTTTCCCCTAGACTACACCCGCAAGTCCTTTACACTAACAATCGTTACCTTTGCGCTCAATTTTTAAAACATGAAAGAAGTATATATAATTTCTGCCGTGCGTACGCCAATAGGGAGTTTTGGTGGTGCATTGAAAGATTTTCCGGCCACTCAACTTGGTGCTGTAGTGATAAAAGCTGCCGTAGAAAAGGCTGGCATAAAGCCGGCACAGGTGCAGGATGTGTTGATGGGATGTGTGATACAGGCAAACCTTGGCCAGGCACCGGCGCGGCAGGCCGCAAAATTTTCTGGATTACCCAACGAAGTGAATTGTACGACGGTGAATAAGGTTTGTGCCAGTGGTATGAAAGCCATCTCACAGGCCGCACAAAGCATTGCCCTTGGTGATGCCGATATAGTGGTGGCGGGCGGTATGGAAAGCATGAGCAATGTTCCTTTTTATGTAGAAAGTGTGCGCTGGGGAAATAAATATGGAAATACAACACTGACAGACGGATTGGCCAAAGATGGATTGACGGACGTATACGATGGCAAAGCGATGGGTAATGCCGCTGAGTTATGTGCGAAGGAGTGTGGCATCAGCCGTGGTGACCAGGATGCCTTTGCAATTGAAAGCTACAAACGCAGCCAGGCCGCCTGGAACGAAGGAAAATTTACCAATGAAATTGTACCGGTTTCCATTCCGCAGCGCAAAGGCGATCCGCTGTTGTTTTCAAAAGACGAAGAGCCATTCAATGTAAAATTTGATAAAATACCGGAATTGAAACCGGCGTTTCAAAAAGACGGAACAGTAACAGCAGCCAATGCAAGTACAATGAATGATGGTGCTGCTGCACTTGTATTGATGAGTAAAGAAAAAGCAACTGAACTCGGTTTGAAACCAATAGCTAAAATAATTTCTTACGCCGACGCAGAACAGGCCCCGGAGTGGTTCACGGTTACGCCGTCTCTTGCAGTACCGAAAGCGGTCGCTAAGGCAGGATTAAAAATGGAAGATATCAGTTACTGGGAACTGAATGAAGCTTTTGCTGTTGTCGGAATTGAGAATACAAAACGCATGAAACTGGATCCGGCAAAAGTGAATGTGCATGGAGGTGCGGTATCTATTGGTCATCCGCTGGGTGCAAGTGGTGCCCGCATTATTGTAACGCTGATCAATGTGCTAAAACATAACAAAGCAAAATATGGCGCTGCCGGTATTTGTAATGGAGGAGGTGGTGCAAGTGCAATGGTCATTGAAAATATGCAGTAAGAAGAAAGACGGCTTTAATTTAAAAAGCCGTTAATTTTTCCAAATCGATCGCAACGGGCCACTTAATATATTTTAAATGCGATACTTTTGAAAGCTCTGCAGATTAAATTGAAACTTCCGTTAAATCGTGAATTAAAAACAAAACCATACATTTTCTGAAGAAAATTCACGTTACTATCTAAACCCATTATGATTCATTGAGCATCTTAATAAAGCAAATAACTGTTTCTGCGCTGATCCTCCTCATTTCATTGCCCCTTTGTGCTCAGCAGGTTGATACGGTCAATGAAAAAATCAAAGAAAAAGATATCGTTGATTATTTCCGTAAATGGTTTGGTTATAAGCCATCTCAAAAAGCCGACAGTATGCGGCCGGGAGATAAACCGGTTGTTTCTGTATTGCCGGCCGTTGGGTATACATTACAAACGAGATTGGCTGGAATTCTGTCGGGTAACGTTGCATTCTTTACCAGTGATAAGCCCGGATCAAAATTATCGGTCATAACGGAGAATGTGAACTATACGCAGAACCGGCAATTCACTATACCGGTTCAACTCAATGTCTGGCTGAAGGGCGACGCATGGAACCTGCTTGGCGACTGGCGGTTTATGTATTATCCTCAAAGTACATTCGGATTGGGCAGTAATGCACCAATAGAGAATGAAGATCCGATGGAGTATTCTTATGTCCGCGTTTATCAATACGTTTTAAAAAAGGTAACGGCGAATTTTTCAGCGGGCATCGGTTATAATTTTGACTATCGCTGGAGAATTTCGGAAAAAGGCCTGGCGAATGGTGAAGAATCGGATTATGCAAAATATGGCGCGGCTGAAAAAACGGTTTCCTCAGGTCTTGCTTTTAATTTCCTTTATGATTCCCGCAAAAACCCGATAAATCCCAACGGCGGTTTGCTGGCAAATGTGGTGATCAGGGATAATTTCACCTGGCTGGGTAGTAATACCAACTGGCAATCGGCTATTGTTGATATCCGTAAATATTTTCGTATGCCCGGAGCCGGTAGAAACGTACTTGCTTTCTGGAGTTACAACTGGCTCGTATTGGATGGGAAACCTCCTTTTCTCGATCTGCCCTCAACAGGCTGGGACAATTTTAATAATTCAGGGCGCGGATTTATACAGGGACGATACCGGGGTAATATCATGCTTTATTTAGAATCAGAATACCGCTTCGGCATAACCCGTAATGGTTTGTTTGGCGGGGTATTGTTTGCCAATGCAGAAAGTTTTTCAGGTGCGCCGACCGATAGTCCACAGGCAGTACAACCCGGCGCGGGATTCGGGTTGCGCATCAAGCTCAATAAAAAATCCAACACAAATATTGCCATTGATTACGGGTTTGGCACGCAGGGTTCCAAGGGTCTTTTTGTAAATATAGGAGAAGTATTTTAGACCGTCTGCCACCCACTGCGCATCACTGGTTACATACGGTAAAATAATCAGCAGGTCACTTGCAAGTGTGAATTTGACGCTATATTTTTATGCCCAAAGCCGGTCTATACATAAGCGTTAGCCGTCGACTTTTAACAAGCAACCATTTTTAACCAAAACTTTATTGCATGAAAAAGCTCATTTGCTCTTTGTCATTTTTATTTTTCATCTCCATCGCTTCTTATTCACAGAGTTTTATGCATGGCGCAGGATTCTCGATTTTCGTTGCGTCAGCACCGGGAGGTAACACTACACCCAATGGCGGATTGATGTATTCGCCCCGCTTTAATTTTATAGAAGGTGAAGACATGTCGGTATCAGTAGGTATTCCGCTGAGCGCCGGGTTTTCAATAAACTATAACAGCCGTGACTATTACGGAGAAAGCAGCAACAGCAGCAGTGCTATGCTCGACATTCCGCTTATGGTAAACCTCAACATGGGCGCCGGCTCCACGAAAGAAGCGGAAAGCCGTTTTGGATATTTTGTCGGTGCAGGGTTTGGCTATCATTATGGCACGATCAATTATTCAGACTATTACGGTGATGAAGTTTCCAGCAATATCAATTCATATGGTCCTGCCGGCAATGCGGGTATCCGTTTTGGTGTAGGCAACAGCGGCAAGACTATCGAAGTGCGTTTTTCTTACATGAAAGGACTTGACAACAGCAAAGCAAATATTTTTGGCGGTGGTGCTTTATTCAATTTTTAGTATCACAAACAAAGCAGATTTGTTATAAATTGTTATGTTTACACCTCCCGGTTTCCGGGAGGTTTTTTATTGATAAAATTATGGGCATTGAAATTCGCAAAGCAGAGAAAAGCGATGCAGCGTTAATAGCCGAAATGAGCCGCGAAACATTCTATGATTCTTTTGCTGACAGCAACACAAAGGAGGATATGGATAAGTTTATGAATGAGCAGTTTCGCAAAGACGATCTGATAAAAGAAGTGGAAACAAATGACGGTATCTTCTTTCTTGCTTATGATGAAGGTCAACCGCTGGGGTATGTGCGAATGCGTGATGGCGACTATTACAAAGAGTTTGGCACAAAGACATCTATAGAGATAGTAAGAATATATGCTGTCAAATCTGCGATTGGCAAAGGCGTAGGTAAAGCGTTAATGAATGAATGTATTGATACGGCAAAAGAATTAAACCGCCAGATCATCTGGCTCGGTGTATGGGAACATAATCAACGGGCGATTGATTTCTATACCAAATGGGGTTTTGAAAAATTCGGGCGACATGATTTTGTGTTAGGAAGTGACGTGCAGACGGATTTGCTGATGATGAAAGAGCTTTGATTTTTTACCAAATAAGACATTGAAAGCATACAAGAAAACTCTCTTGAATGCCTTTTATTCCTGGTATGGTTCAATCGCACATTTCGGACAAAGTATGTTAAACAGGTGTATAGATTA
>Ga0207689_10005618_pt1 | contig 11172 bp, 6 predicted proteins | sample KBSMisM52_FD_184312 | JGI IMG/M metagenome (GOLD analysis project Ga0207689, IMG submission 184312) | Miscanthus rhizosphere microbial communities from Kellogg Biological Station, Michigan, USA - KBS Miscanthus M5-2 (SPAdes) (version 2) | ecosystem: Host-associated > Plants > Roots > Rhizosphere... | reverse complement strand
GACCCCGTCCAGCAGGGCCGTGACGGTTTCCGGCCCGACCACCGCCTGATGGAGGGCCGTCACCTCGACTCCAGGGTCGAAGGCACGAACCCAGGCGGCCACTTGCTCCACTTTGGACAGACCTAGCTGCGCCGGCGTATAGGTGAACTGGCGGGCGAAGTTCCGCAGCTCGACCACGTCCTGGTCGAGCACGGTGAGCCGGCCGACACCGAGACCGACCAGGTTCTGCACCGCCCAGCGCTTGACGAGAACACCCCGGTTGAGCGGCGCCGACAGGTCGTCGGTGCGGATGATCTGCAGCTTCATCGCCCGCTTGCCGGAGCTTGCACGTCTGCGCACCCAGCTCATCCATCACGATTGCCATCCGGGCAACATCCTGATCCGGAATAAGAAGGTCAGCGGCCTCCTCGATTTCGGCGACATGATCCATGCCCCGCTCATCTTCGATCTGGCCGTGCCGGCTGCCGAGAATCATGGCAACGGGTTGTCGCCCCTCGAATCGGCATCGGCCGTCATCGCGGGATATCGCGACATCGCTCCGCTCGAAGATGCCGAGTACGACGTCCTCTATGACACGATGCTCGCCCGCCATGCGGTGACGCTCGCCATCCAGATGCGGTCGGGCGAGAAGATCGGCGACTTCGGCAAGGCGATCGATGCAAAGCTGGACGAACTGCGCTCGCAGCTGCCCGAGGACCTCGTGTTCGCCCGCACCTCCGACCAGCCACGGCAGGTCGAAGAGAACATCGAGCTCTTCATGGGCAGCCTCTATGAAGCGATCGCGCTCGTCGTGCTCGTCTCGCTGATCGGCTTCTGGGAATGGCGCTCGGCGCTGCTGATGGCGCTCTCGATCCCGATCACGCTCGCGATGACGTTCGGGATGATGTACGTGCTCGGCATCGACCTGCAGCAGATCTCGATCGCATCGCTGATCCTCGCACTCGGTCTGCTGGTGGATGACCCCGTCGTCGCCGGAGACGCGATCAAGCGCGACCTGGCCGCTGGGCATCCGCGCCTGGTCGCTCCCTGGCTCGGGCCGACGAAGCTGGCGACGGCGATCCTCTACGCCACCATCACGAACATCGTCGCCTACCTACCGTTCCTGCTGCTGCCGGGAGACCCCGGCGTCTTCCTTTACAGCATGCCGGTGGTGATCACCTGTTCGCTGATCGCGTCACGCCTCGTCTCGATGACCTTCATCCCGCTGCTCAGTTACTACCTGCTGCGGCCGAAGGCGGAGATCCCGGTGCACGAGCGGCGGAAGAGCGGGTTTGCGGCGTTCTACTACAAGATCGGCACGGTCGCGATTCAGCATCGCTGGGCGTTCCTGACGGCATCGCTTCTCGTCATCGCGCTCGGCGGCGCCTTCGGCAGGCAGCTCAAGATTCAGTTCTTCCCGCAGGACCTTCAGTACCTCTCCTACGTGGACGTCTGGCTGCCGGAGGATGCGCCGGTATCAGCGACCGACCGCGTCGCGCGTCAGGTCGAAGACACGGTCACGCGGCTGGCCGCCAACGACGAGAAGGAACATCCGAAGGAGGGCGAGGAACATCGCGTCCTCAAGTCGCTGACCACGTTCGTCGGTGGAGGGGGACCCAGGTTCTGGTTCTCGGCAGCCCCCGAGCAGTCGCAGCGGAACTACGCGCAGGTGCTCATCGAGGTCTTCGACAAGCACGACACGAATCACCTGGTCGACGCACTTCAAAAGGAGCTGAGCGCCACCATTCCCGGTGTGCGGCTGGATGTGCGGCGGCTGGAGGTCGGTCCTCCTGTCGGCATCCCGGTCTCGATTCGCGTGTCGGGTGAAGACATCGCAACGCTGCGCAACCTGGCGTCTGATCTGTCCGGAATCTTCCGTTCGGTACCGAGCGCCATCGGCGTGCGTGACAACTGGGGACCGGAAGGATTCGCCGTGCGGCTCACGACTGATTCCGACAAAGCCAACCTGTCAGGCCTGACCAACCTCGACGTGGCGGCCTCGTCCGCCGCGGCGATGGCGGGTCACTCGGTGGGAACGCTGCGAGACGGTGAAGATCAGATTCCCGTCGTGGCGCGCCTGCGCATGGAAGAGCGGTCGCAGCTCGTGGACATCCGCAGCTTGTATGTTTACGCCTCGCAGGGACAGCAGAAAGTACCGCTGCAGTCGATCTCGTCGGTCGTGTATGGCATGCGGACGGAGCGGCTCCAGCGCCGCAATCAGTTCCGCACGATTACCGTGTCCGCATTCCCGGATGCCGGGTATCTCCCGTCCGAAGTCCTCGGCGCGGCGATGCCGAAGCTGAAGGAGTTCGAGCAGCGCTTGCCTCCGGGCTACAAGATGGAGATCGGTGGCGAGCGCGAGGAGCAGGTGAAGGGCTTCAAGAACCTGGCGATCGTGATGCTCATCTCGATCGCGATGATTTACGTGGCCCTGGTGTTCCAGTTCAAGCACTCGATCAAGCCGATGATCGTCTTCGCCGCGATTCCATACGGAGTGATGGGATCGCTCGCAGCCCTCTACGTGATGGGTGCGCCGTTCGGGTTCATGGCCTTCCTTGGTGTGGCCAGCCTGATTGGCGTGATCGTCAGCCACATCATCGTGTTGTTCGACTTCATCGAGGAACGTCACGAAGCCGGCGAGCCGTTGATCGAAGCGTTGCTCGACGCCGGTATCATGCGACTGCGGCCGGTGCTCATCACGGTTGCGGCCACCGTCATCGCGCTCTTCCCGCTCGCTGCCCATGGCGGTCCGCTCTGGGAACCGCTCTGCTACGCGCAGATCGGCGGCCTGACGATCGCCACCTTCGTCACGTTGCTGCTGGTGCCGGTGCTCTACGCGACGTTCGTCCTCGACCTCAAGCTCGTGAAGTGGGGTGAGCCCGAAGCGTCGCCGGACAACGCGATCACGCACATCACGCCCGCCGAGGCCGTATGACCAGCGAACAGCAGCGATTGGCAGAGATCGCCGACGGCCGAGGCGATTGGCAGCGCTGGGGCACCTACGTCAGCGATCGTGCATGGGGCACGGTGCGCGAGGACTACAGCGCCGACGGCAACGCGTGGGACTACTTCCCGCACGACCACGCCAGGAGCCGGGCTTACCGGTGGAACGAGGACGGGATCGCAGGTTTCTGCGATCGCGACCAGACCCTGTGCATGGGACTCGCGTTGTGGAACGGCCACGACGCGATTCTCAAGGAGCGGATGTTCGGCCTGTCGAACACCGAGGGCAATCACGGCGAGGACGTGAAGGAGTACTTCTTCTACCTCGAGAACACGCCGACGCACTCGTACGCGCGGATGCTCTACAAGTATCCGCAGGTCGCCTATCCGTACGACGATCTCGTGGCCGAGAACGGCCGGCGAGGCTCGGCCGAGCCCGAATACGAGCTCATCGACGCGATCGGGGATGCCTTCAAGGCGGGGCGGTACTTCGATGTCTTCGTCGAGTACGCGAAAGCTGGCATCGAGGACATCGCCTGCCGCGTGCGCGTCGTCAATCGTGGAGTGGAGGCTGCCCCAATTCACATCCTGCCTCACCTCTGGTATCGCAATACCTGGTCGTGGATGCATGGCGCGCCGAGACCGGCGATTCACGCAGACAAGGTTGGCGCCGCACGAACCGAGCACCCTGATCTCGGCGCCCGCTGGTGGTACGTGCGCGGCGAAGACGGCACATCGCCCGTGATGCTGTTCACGGAAAACGACACGAATGTCGAGCGGCTGTACGGCACGACGAACGCACAGCCATATGTGAAGGACGGCATCAACGATGCTGTCGTGCTCGGTCTCCGCGACCGCGTGAGCACGGAACAGGGCAGCAAGGCGGCTGCGCACCTCTATGCGATGGTCGGGGTAGGCGAGTCGTTCACGGTCCAGATTCGGCTCGCGCCGGAAGAAAAGGCGAGGCCGTTCGCGAATTTCGAGGCGCTGTTTGCACGCCGTCTTCACGAGGCGGACGAGTTCTACGAAGCTGTTCAGGCCCCGCGTCTAAGCGAGGACGAGCGCCGCGTGCAGCGCCAGGCGTATGCCGGCTTGTTGTGGTCGAAGCAGTTCTATCACTACGACGTCCATCGATGGCTCACCGGCGATCCCGCGCAACCGCCTCCACCGGCTGAGCGATGGCATGGGCGAAATCGTGACTGGGCCCTTCATTTTCACAACGCCGACATCGTCCTGATGCCCGATAAGTGGGAATATCCGTGGTATGCCTCGTGGGACCTGGCATTCCAGGCGGTGGTCATGGCCGCGATCGACCCGGCGTTCGCGAAAGAGCAGATGATGCTGCTTGCCGCGCCGCGGTCCCAACATCCCTACGGGACGATCCCTGCGTTCGAATGGGACTTCAACGCCGTCAACCCGCCGGTGATCGCCTGGGCCGTCTGGCAGATCTATCAACTCGATCGCAAGCAGCGCGACACCGCTGACATCGACTTCCTCAAGGCCATGTTCGACCCGCTGGTCATGATGCTGACGTGGTGGTTGAATCGGAAGGATCGAGAAGGCAAGGGGATCTTCGGCGGCGGATTCCTGGGACTGGACAACATCGGCGTGTTCGATCGCGATCAGCCGCTGCCCGCGGGAGGATCGCTCGAGCAGGGCGATGCGACCGGCTGGATGGCAATGTTTCAACTGAACATGGCCGCCATTGCCTTCGAGCTCGCGATGCACGATCCGCACTACGAGCCGATGGTCCACCGCTTCGGTCAGGACTTCGTTATCGTCGCCAACGTGCTCCAGAGCGCCGGCGGCTCAGGAGTCGGATTGTGGAACGGAGAACACGGCTTCTTCTTCGATGTGATCCGCCACGACAGTGAACGGGTGCCGCTCGAAACCTACTCGATGGTCGGTCTCGTTCCACTGTTCGCCGCGACTGTCGTGGACGCCGCCACGCTGGCCAAGCTGCCGGTGGTGATGCAGACCGTCGGCAACGTGCTGAATCGCAGGGAGTTCATCAACTCCGTCCTGCCATCATTCGTCGAGCCTGGACACAACGGCGCGCGCCTGTTGTCTCTTGTCGACCGCGACCGTCTGGCCGCGATCCTGCAACGGGTGCTCGATGAGGAGCAGTTTCTGTCGGAGTACGGCGTGCGGTCGCTTTCGCGTACACACGGTCAGCATCCCTACACGTTCAGTCTTGGCGGACAGCTGCACGAGGTGTCGTATCTGCCCGGCGTGTCGAACAATCGCATGTTCGGAGGCAACTCCAACTGGCGAGGTCCGATCTGGGTGCCGATGAACTTTCTCCTGATCCAGGCACTCGCCACGTCCGCCCGCTACTACGGCGATTCGTTCACCGTGGAGTGTCCGACCGGATCGGGACGCTTCCTGACACTTGCGCAGGTGGCCGACGAACTGGCCGCCCGGCTCACGCGTCTCTTCGTGCGCGACGACAGCGGGCGCCGCGCCGTGTTCGGTGAGAACGAATTCTTCCAGCATGACCCGCACTGGCATGACAACGTGCCGTTCCACGAGTACTTCCATGGTGATACCGGCGAGGGACTCGGCGCCGGTCATCAGACCGGATGGACAGCGCTCGTGGCGCTGCTGATTCAACACGGCGGACACCTGTGCTTCGAGAAGGTCCCGGTCGAAGCCGCGCCAGACACTGAAGAAGGGAAGGTAGCGTAATGGGGAAAGTGCCAGCGGATGCGCTCGTGTTCTACGGGGCAACGGGCGATCTCGCGTACAAGAAGATCTTTCCCGCATTGCACGGGATGACGCGGCACGGAAATCTGCCGCGGCGGGTCATTGCGGTCGCCAAATCAGGATGGACGCTCGATCAGCTCCGAGCCCGCGCGTTCGAGAGCATCGAGCGAAGCGGCATCCTCGTGCGCGAGGTATTCGACAAGTTTGCCGCGTCGCTCACATACATCGACGGCGACTATGGTGACGCTGGCACCTTCAACCAACTTTCCGAAGCGCTCGGCGACAGCGTGTGTCCCGTGCATTACCTCGCCATCCCCCCGAAGCTGTTTGGGCTGGTCTTGCAACAACTCTCCCGCAGCGGCGCGGCGCGCCAGGGCCGAGTCATCGTCGAGAAACCCTTCGGCCGAGACCTGGCGACCGCGCGCGAATTGAATCGCGTGATTCACGAGACCTTCGACGAAAGCGCCGTCTTTCGCATCGACCACTACCTGGGAAAGAACGCGGTCCAGAACCTCCTCTTCTTCCGCTTCGGCAACGCGTTCGTGGAGCCGATCTGGAACCGGCAGTTCGTCGAGGACGTGCAGATCACGATGGCGGAGGACTTCGGCGTCGATGGTCGAGGATCGTTCTACGACGCGACCGGCGCCATCCGGGACGTCGTCCAGAATCACCTCCTGCAGCTGCTGACGAATGTCGCGATGGAGCCGCCGCCTGGCGTCGATCAAGAGATGGCCAGAGACGAACGCGTGAAGGTACTGAAAAGCATTGCGACGCTCCGGCCTGAGGACGTCGTCCGGGGACAGTTTCGCGGGTATCGCAGCGAGCCAGGGGTCAATCCCGCATCGTCCGTCGAAACCTACGTCGCGTTGAAGCTCTTGATCAACTCGTGGCGATGGAAGGGCGTGCCGTTCTACATCAGAGCAGGCAAGAGCATGGCGACGACGTCCACCGAGGTCGTTGTCCGGCTGCGTCAGGCACCGGCCGTGTTCACACCTGAGGCACCTCCTGCGAACTGCTTCCGCTTTCAGGTCACGCCGACGCAGACGATCGCGATCACGTCCTTCGTCAAGCTGCCCGGCGACACGTTGCGCGGTGAGGTCGTCAATCTCAAAGTCAGCGAGCACGTGGACCCGCACGAAGTCGGTGCCTACGAGGAGCTTTTGACCGACGCCCTCAGAGGTGCCTCCACTCGATTCGCCAGACAGGACTACGTCGAGGAGTCATGGCGGATCGTCGATCCAATCCTCGACGATGCGACGCCGGTGTACGAGTACGAGCCAGGAAGCTGGGGACCGGCGGAAGCGAATCGCGTTGCGCCGCATGGCGGCTGGGTCGACATCCTCGCGGCTGACCAGGCGGCTGTCGTAACGACGTAGAGGTGTGTGATGACCACGACTGTTCGTCAATTCATTCTGCGCGCGAACGCGCTCTACATTGGTATTGCCGGTTCTGCTGGCATGATCTTCGACATCCGCGGTGTGCTCTACGGACTTGGACCCCAGGGCCGCGCGCTCGCGGATGCGCCGCACGCGGGCATTGGTTTCGTCGAGGCCCACGGACTGGCGGTGATACTCGCGGTCGTGCTGTGGCGCGCCAGACCCGAGCGAGCAGCGCACCTCACGGCTCTTGCGGTCGTCGCGCTGCTCGGTACAGCGAATCTCGCGTTCTGGCAGATTTTCATCGCGATGGACGCTTTGACGATGGGCTACGTCACGACCGCGCTACATTGGACGTTTGTCGCGTTGAACCTGGCTGCGGCGGTTCAACTGAGTTCAGCAATGTCGGAGCGCACCAGCCTGCAGGGTGCGCGGTAATCGGAGAAGACCATGACTGCTCGGGTACCTCAGGATCTCGAACAACTTTCCATCAACACCATCCGAACGCTGTCGATGGATGCTGTGCAGCAGGCGAAGTCTGGCCATCCCGGCACGCCGATGGGGATGGCGCCCGTTGTCTATACGCTGTGGCAACGCTTCCTGCGTTTCGATCCGGAGAACCCGATCTGGCCGAACCGCGATCGCTTCGTGTTGTCGATCGGCCACGCGTCGATGCTGCTGTATTCGGTGCTTCACCTGGCGGGAGTGAAGTCGGTGAACCCGAAGTACGAAGTGCTGGGTGCGTCAGCGGTGAGCCTCGACGACATTCGCCACTTCCGTCAGTTGGACAGCAAGTGTCCGGGGCATCCCGAATACCGCCTGACCTCCGGCGTCGAGACGACGACCGGTCCGTTGGGGCAAGGTGTGGCGACGAGTGTGGGGATGGCGATTGCGTCGAGGTGGATGGCTGCGCACTTCAACCGGCCCGGATTCGAGATGTTCAACTACGACGTCTACGCACTCTGCGGAGACGGCGACATGATGGAAGGCGTCTCGAGTGAGGCGGCATCGCTCGCCGCGCACCTGAAGCTTTCGAACCTGTGCTGGATCTACGACAGCAACCGGATCACGATCGAGGGACACACCGACCTCGCGTTCAGCGAGGACGTTGCGGCGCGATTCACGGCGTACGGCTGGAACGTGACTCGTGTGAGCGACGCCAACGATCTCGAGCGCCTCACCCAGGCGTTCTCCACATTCAAGGCGACCTCCGACCGTCCCACCTTCATCATCGTTGACAGCCACATCGCGTACGGAGCGCCCAACAAGCAGGATACGGCTGCGGCGCACGGTGAGCCACTGGGCGACGAAGAAGTGAAGCTGGCGAAGCGCTTCTATGGATGGCCAGAGAACGAGAAGTTCCTCGTGCCCGACGGGGTGCGAGAGGATTTCGCGGAAGGCGTGGGTGCTCGAGGTAGAACCATTCGGACTGCGTGGCTCGAGATGTTCGAGCGGTATCACACCGCGCACCCGGATCTTGCCGAGCAGCTGTCTCTGATGCAGAGCCGGGAGCTGCCCAGCGGATGGGATGCGGATCTGCCGGTGTTTCAGCCCGACAAGAAAGGGATTGCCTCACGCGATTCGTCGGGCACGGTGCTCAACGTGCTCGCGAAGAACACCCCGTGGATGTTGGGTGGAGCTGCGGACCTCGCGCCGTCAACCAAGACATTGTTGAAGATGCCGGACGCGGGCACGCTGAGTGCGAGCAACGCCGCCGGCCGCAACATGCACTTCGGCATTCGCGAGCACGCCATGGGTGCCATCGTCAACGGCCTGTCGCTCTCGAAGATCCGTCCGTACGGCTCGACGTTCCTCATCTTCAGCGACTACATGAAGCCGGCGCTCCGGCTCAGTGCGCTCATGGAAGTGCCAGCCATCTACGTGTTCACGCACGACTCGATCGGCGTGGGAGAGGACGGTCCGACGCATCAGCCGATCGAGCAGCTCGCGTCGTTGCGCGCAATCCCCGGGCTCATCACGCTTCGACCGGCGGATGCGAACGAGGTCGTCGAATCGTGGCGCGTGATCATGCAGCTGCGTCACGAGCCGGTTGCGCTCGTCCTGACGCGGCAGGCGCTTCCGACCTTCGATCGCTCGAAGCTGGGGGCGGCATCGGGCGTGGCTCGCGGTGCTTACGTCCTGGCCGATTCGGTCCAGGGCGATCCCGAGGTGCTCCTGCTGGCGACAGGCAGCGAGGTGTCGTTGTGCCTCGATGCCAGAGAGCAGCTCGAGCGAGAAGGCGTGCGCACGCGCGTGGTCAGCATGCCCTCGTGGGAGCTCTTCGAACAGCAGTCCCAGGAGTATCGCGATCAGGTTCTGCCGCCTCGAGTGAGCGCGCGTGTCTCCGTCGAGCAGGGGGGCACGCTTGGCTGGAGCCGCTACGTCGGCCCGAGGGGCATTTGTCTCGGCATGAGAACCTTCGGCGCTTCCGCGCCGTTGCAGCAACTGCAGCAGAAGTTCGGCTTCACCGCCGAGCGCGTCGCTGGCGCGGCACGTCAGGCAATAGCGAGCGACCGTGGAGTGATCGTCCCGCCAACCGAAGCGTTGCCGGTAGGGGAGTGAACAATCATGGAAATCGTCGATGTTGAAACTCTGAACCCGCTGCGTGCGCTGAACGCGCACGGCCAGTCCATCTGGCTCGATTCGATCAGCCGCCACCTCATTGGGAGCGGCGAGCTGCAGCAGTTGGTCGCTGCGGACGGACTCCGTGGTGTGACCAGCAACCCGGCGATCTTCGAGCAGGCGATCCGAGGGAGCACGGACTACACCGCAGCGCTGGAAGCGCTCCAATCGACCGGCAATCAGGATCCGAAGTCGCTCTATGAGCGATTGGCAATCGCAGATGTGCGCGATGCGGCCGACGTCCTGCAGCCGGTGTACGACGAGACAGCGCGGCGCGACGGTTACGTGAGCCTCGAGGTCTCGCCGCATCTTGCCCACAAGACAGACGAGACGATTCAGGAAGCGCGACGCCTCTGGGACGCGGTCGGACGTCCGAACCTGATGATCAAAGTCCCGGCGACGCCAAGCGGCATCCCCGCCATCAGGCAACTGATCGGCGAGGGCATCAACGTCAACGTGACGTTGCTGTTCTCGATCGACGCCTACGAGGCCGTCGCCGACGCCTACATGTCAGGCCTCGAAACGTACATGGCGTCGGCTGCCGGACGCGAGCGCCTGGGCCATGTGTCGAGCGTCGCAAGCTTCTTCGTCAGTCGGATCGACACCGTGGTGGACGCGCAGCTTCGCCAACGGCTTGCCGAGCCTGAGATTGACCGTTATCAACGCCGCGTGCTCGAGGCCCTGCTGGGTACAGTCGCCGTCGCCAATGCGAAGCTGGCGTACGCATCTTACGAGCAGATGATCGCCGCTCCGCGATGGGTGCGTCTCGCCGAGCGAGGAGCGCAGACGCAGCGCCTGCTGTGGGCCAGCACGGGAACGAAGGATCCCGCGTATTCGGACGTGAAGTACGTCGCGGAGCTGATCGGACCGGATACCGTCAACACCGTGCCGCCCGCGACGCTGAACGCGTTTCGCGATCACGGCACCGCACACGCCACGCTGGCCACCAAGGTGGATGAGGCGCGGCACATCATGGAAACGCTCGGCAACATTGGCATCTCGCTCGAGGGCGTGACCGACAAGCTCCTCGACGACGGGCTGCGGCTGTTCTCTGAGGCGTTCGATCGCTTATTGGCCGCGGTGGAGGCGAACACCAGGCGGGCCTGAAACAAACAAGGCGGGTCTGAAGACCCGCCTACAAACACGGCACGTAGCGGCGGGTCTTCAGACCCGCCGAGGACCAGAGACCAGAAACGGGAGAATCACCATGCAACTCGGAATGATCGGCCTTGGACGTATGGGCGCCAACATGGTTCGTCGGTTGATCCGCAGCGGCCATGAGTGCGTCGTCTTCGATTCGAACGCCGCCACCGTGCAGGCGCTTGTGGCAGAAGGGGCGCGCGGGTCAACGTCGCTCGACGAATTCGTGTCGATGCTGCAGCAGCCGCGGGCGATCTGGGTCATGGTGCCGGCCGGTGCCGTTGACAGCCTGCTCGATACGCTCGCGCCGAAACTCGTTCGCGGCGACATCCTCATCGACGGCGGGAATTCGTATTACATCGACGACATCCGCCGCGCCAGGCAGTTGGACTCTCGCGGCCTCGTC
>Ga0207689_10005616_pt1 | contig 11174 bp, 8 predicted proteins | sample KBSMisM52_FD_184312 | JGI IMG/M metagenome (GOLD analysis project Ga0207689, IMG submission 184312) | Miscanthus rhizosphere microbial communities from Kellogg Biological Station, Michigan, USA - KBS Miscanthus M5-2 (SPAdes) (version 2) | ecosystem: Host-associated > Plants > Roots > Rhizosphere... | reverse complement strand
ATACCACCGACTACCTGCACTACACGGGCCTGACCAACGTCGGTCTGGGTGCGCGTGCACAGTTGCGTCAAAAGTTCGGTCTCGGTGCCGATGCCCCGTGGGCTGCCATCTCGGCTCAGGCCATGCACCGCAACTACCACTACGATTATCAGGACGGCTGGGCGTACGATGCCACGGCCTCCGCGGGAAAACAGATCAGCGAGCGGTGGAGCATACGCGGGATCGTACGCTACGATCGGTACGACGCAGACCAGCTTCAGACGCCCGTTCTCCCGGGAATTTCGAGTGCGGCCTATAACGTATGGGGATGGAACTTCGGCGCGTCTATCAGTGTGCTGCTGACCGAGAATGATGCGCTGTCGACCGCGTATACATGGCGCAATGGCACGGTCACCAGCGTCGATCAACCCGACTTCGAGATCCTCGAGTACTCCAGCGCGGTGGCGAGGGATCCGGTATTCGGCACGTCACCTCTGATGGTCGCGTACCGAATCAAGGCCAAGACCGATATCCTGTCATTCGCATGGAGCCATACGCTAGGCCGGCACGCTGCAGTCAATCTCGCCTACACCTATAGGCTGAGTCGCACCGGTTCCGAACTGGGCAACTACGATTCCAACCTGATCAGCTTGAGCTTGAGTTACAGCTACTGACGATGAAGCGCTTCGGAATCTTGCTGGCAGTGCAGGCGTGCCTCGGTGTTCAACTGCCCGCGCACGCTGCGCAACTGCATACATTGGTCTTAGGTGAAGGCGGGAGGCCGCTGCCGAATGTAGTGGTCGTGGCGATACCCGAGGACGGACAGTTGCCTGCACTCAAACGGACAGTGGAGATCGTCGATCAGATCGACAAGGAGTTCGTACCTTACGTAAAGCCGGTCCGAGTGGGATCGTACGTTCAGTTCCCGAACAAAGACAATATCAGGCACCACGTCTACTCCTTCTCCCAACCCAAGAAGTTCGAGCTTCCCCTGTACAGCGGCACGCCATCCCAGCCCGTGCTGTTCGACAAGCCGGGCATCGTCAAGCTAGGTTGCAACATCCACGACTGGATGCTGGGCTATGTCTATGTGACCGAGACACCTTATTTCGGCAAGACCGGCCTCGACGGTCGTGTCGATCTCGACCAGCTTCCGCCCGGGCGCTACGTCGCACGCGTCTGGCACCCGCTCATGGAGGGCTCCGAGACGGCGACGATCAAGCGCATCGATCTTGGAGACACCGCGTCTTCCCTCGAATGGAAACTCAAGCTCAAGTCTGAATTCAGACCGCGGCGCACGCCGCTGCCTAACGAACCGGGCTATCGGTAGCCCGCTCTCAGCGGCCTTTGACGCCGCTCCAGCATGGACGGACCATGACCCAGCCTACTCATCAGAACGCCCTGGCGCCCGATTCAATGCTGATGGAGTACCGACTGACGTCGGTACTCGGCGCCGGTGGCTTCGGCATCACCTACCTGGCTCGCGACTCGAATCTCGAGAAAGATGTCGCCATCAAGGAATATATGCCGGGTTCAGTCGCCGTACGCCGAGCGGACGGCACGATTACGCCAACCAACGCCGGTCACGAACACGACTACCGATGGGGACTCGAGCGCTTTATCCAGGAAGCCCGGACTCTGGCGAAGTTCAGCCACCCTCACATCGTGCGCGTGAACCGCTTCTTCGAGGCGAATGGCAGTGGCTATATGGTGATGGACTACGAAGCCGGTGAATCGCTAAAGGCATGGATCAAGCGCAATCCGTTTCCTGCCGAGCAAGCACTCAAAACCTTGCTTGCCCCGCTGCTCGATGGTCTGGAGAAAGTTCACGAGGCAGGGTTCCTGCACCGCGACATCAAACCGGACAACATCTTCATTCGCAAAGATGGTGCACCGGTGCTGATCGATTTCGGCTCGGCGCGTCAGGCCATCGGCGGAGCGACACAGACCCTGACGACCATCGTCTCTCCAGGCTACGCGCCCTTCGAGCAGTACACCACGTCCAGCCAACAAGGCCCTTGGTCCGATATTTACGCCCTTGGCGGCGTGCTCTTTTTTGCAGTGACGGGCCACAACCCGCCCGATGCGATCACCCGCATGAAGACGGACACGCTGCCGCAGGCATTGGGCGCGGCGCGCATGCGCTACAGCGGTCCATTCATCGACGCGATCACCTGGGGCCTGGTACACGAGGAAGCAGCGCGACCCAGGCGGGTGGACGAGTGGCGCGACGCATTGCTCGGACAACTCCCCACGAGCGTGGCGGCTGCGTCTACCTCCGTTCCTACCTCAACTACGTTGAAGACTGCACCGATCGGCCGTTCGATCCCGGCTGTTCCGGCAGCCCACCACCAACGGACCGAGCGGGTCGTGCGGGCGCCGCCGCAAAGTGGCGTAACCGTGATCGTCGCTCGCGGCGAACAACGCAGTGTCTCGCCGGTGAAGTGGGCAACGTTTGCCGTCGTCGCACTTGGTGTCGTGGCACTTGGCATTCGCAGCATGAGCTCGCGCGAGCCAGTCTCTGCTTCCGTTCCGCCGCGCGTCGCGGCGACGGTTTCCACCGGCGCACCCGTCAAACCAGTCGGAGAAGCTTCCGCGGCGACGAATCCAGACCCCGTCCACGCTGCTGTGATAGAGGGGACGGCCACGACGATTACGGAGGCAACGACTGCAAATCAACCCAGCGCGCCTACTGCCACGCCGGCTGAACCGGGCACCCAATTGGCTCAAAGCAAGGGCGCTGCAGATCAGTTGGTCAACGATGCCCTGAGACGTGTCGCGGACCGCGCGCCCGAGCGCCGGTCCGATCAACGTCTTCCGATCGAGTCCGCTGGTCCAGGTCTGACGCGAGAGGAGATGGCAAGGACCTACCCGCAGCTCGCCGCACATTTCGACGATATCGACGCGGATCACGACGGACGCATCAGCCCGCAAGAGCTGGTGGACGCGCTGCAAGGGGTGGGTGGGCAGCGTCAGCTGGGGCTGCAGTAGACAGACAGAAGAAGTGAATGAGTGAACTGGCCCGAGGTGTGGGTATGCTCACATCAATGCGATGAGTGTTTGACTGTGTGCTTCGTCATTCGCTAACATCTGTGCAGCCTTTGCGCGCCAATCTCTGCACTCATTCACTCATTCACCCATTCACTCCGGCGCCTGCGCCGGCTACCAATCCTCCTTTACCGCGCGTACCGCATCTCCGCCCATCGCTTGTCTGCCGCTGGCGATCGCCGTGAACGTAGCCAAACTCAGCATCACTGCACAGAACACCGCCAGCGGCAACCATGGCATGTGCAGTTCCATGCTCCAGTGAAACGACTGGCGGTTGACTACGTGAATGAGGATCAGGCTGATCCCCCATCCGAGAACGCAGCCGACCAATAGCCCCACTCCGCTGGTCAGCAGTCCTTCGCTGGCAAGCATCGCGCCGACCTGCCTGCGCGTCATTCCGACATGCCGGAGCATTCCGAACTCCCGTCTTCGCGCCAACACCTGCCCGAGGATCCCGCTCGACAATCCGAACAGGCCGATCAGCATCGCCGCAGCTTCGAGCGCGTATGTAACCGCAAAGGACCGATCGAAGATGCGCAGACTCAATGCGCGGATTTCTCCCGGCTCGGAAAATTCTAACCGCTCACCCCCGATGACCGCCGCGCGAACGCTCGCTTCGATCTGTGCTGCCGTAGCACCCGGCGCTAACCAAAGGCCGCCATCGCTCGCATTGGCATCGCCCGTCAAGGTGATGTACAAACTGCGCTGGATCAGCACAGCACCGTTCTGCCGCGCATAGTCGCGCCACGCTCCGGCCACGGTGAAGGCAACGAGCTTGCCCGCGACCGGTAGCTCTATGCGCTGACCAGGCACGAAGCCGTACACGTCGACCATCAATTCGCTGACCCATGCCGGTGGAGGCTCGTTGGGCCCAAGCGCTCGTTGCGGCCCCACCAGCGGAATGGCGGCTTGCGGATCGACCGGATTGATTTCGCGTGCCAACAGAGTCACGCGAGGGCGCGTCGGGTCGAGCAGAATCTGCTGGCTGCGCAGGAACTCCGCGCGACGTACGCCGGGCGTTGCGGCAATGCGCCGTTGATCGTCGGGTGAAAGGTAAGCGGTATCGCTGATCCCACCGGCACGCAAGAACAGATCGGCCGGTAACACACGGTCGAGCCAGTCTTCCAGCGACTGTCGAAAGGAAGCAACCATAATCGCCATCGATACGGTGAGACCAACGGCGGCGACGATTGCCGCCAGACTTGTCGTCGCTGGCCCCGGAGCATTGATGAGTTGCGATCTGGCAAGGGCAAATGGGATCTCCGCGCTCGAGGGAAACCCGCGCAACAGCCACCCTATCAATCGCGGCATTAGCATGATGGTGCCGATAAGCAAAAGAGCGATCGCCGCATAGCCGAATAGCGGCAGCCCGGCGACGGAGGGAAGTTGCGTCGCGCATGCACCTAGCACGCAAACCGCGACGCCCGGCCACAAAGCGCCGAATCGCTCGAACACGCGCGAGTCGTCGCCCGCCTTCAAAGCCTGCGCCGGCTGCGCACGTGCTGCCTCGAGCGCCGGCAGCAGACTGCCGAGGACGGCGACGGCAGCACCGAGGACGAAGAAGACGATCAGCGGGAGGAGGTCGACCGCCGGTACAGCGATCAACCCGCGGAAATGACCCGCGCCGAGGTCTGCGCCGATCGTATGCAGGGCGACGACGGCGAGCGCGTACCCCAGGAGCAGTCCCAAGGCAGCGCCCGCCACACCCACCAACGCCCCTTCGACAAGCAACATTGTGGTGAGTCCGCTTCGGGTCACCCCGATCACACGCAGCAACGCGTGCTGTGGCCGTCGGCGAACTACCGAGAGCGCTTGTGTCGAGAACACCAGCAAGCCGCCGGTAAACAGGGCTACAAGTGCGAGGACGTTTAAGTTGACGCGATAGGCGCGCGTGAGTCCGCTGGTCGCCCGAACCGCAGCAACAGGACGCTCCGCGTACACGCCTGGAGGCAACAGATCCTTGAGCGTGCGCTCGACCTGCCCGAGGTTCGCACCTGGCCGCAATTTCAGGTCGATCCGAGTCAGACTGCCCTGGCGACCCACAGCCTGCTGAACGCCCGCAATGTCCATCACGGCCATGCGCTGTCGTGCACCGTCCGGGCTGAGGAATCCAGCCACTCGCAAGTTGACGTCACGCAATCCGACCTGCAGCGAAAGGGTGTCACCCTGCCTGACGGCGAGCCACTCTCGCGCTGCCGGACTCAGGAAGATCGTATCCGCCCGCAGCGTATCGACGAATTCGCCGGTCTGGGCCAGGAGTGCGGGTTGGATCTGCGCGGCTCGAAACACGTCGAGCCCCACGATCTTCAAGGGATCATCCTGCCCCCCGATGCGTGCGTCCACCTCGATCATCGGACTCGCCACCGCCACCTCCGGAAGGCCGGCAAGCTTTGGATAGAGCGCTTCGTCGAAACCGACACGGGGACCACGCACCGTGAGATCGGCATCCCCCGAAAGTGTCTGCAGCGCGCGGCTAAATTCGTCGATCGCCGCCTGGTTGATGAGCTGGACCGCGTACCCGAGCGCCACCCCAAGCGCGATCGCGAAAACAGAGATCAGCACGCGGCCCTTGTTCTGCCAGAGCGGGGCGAGAAGGAGGGGGATGAGGGACATCGGCCGTTTGGGGTGAGAAGGTGATCGAGGTGAAGACGTGAAGAAGTGAGCTGATGAGTGAAGAGCGAACTAGTGCAGTGACCTCTTCACCTCGATCACTTTTTCACCTCTTCACTTCTTCACCTTTTCAACAAACTCCGCAATCGCCCCCACCGTCGCTTCCCTCTGATCAACGTGCGGCGAGTGCGCACAGCGCGGCAGCATGAGGACTTCCGCGGGACCAGCGACCTGGCCAGCGATTGCGTCTACTTGTGCTTTCGTTCCGTATTGATCGTCTTCACCCTGAATCAGCAGTACCGGAGAAGTGATGCCGGGCAGATATTCCTCGATGTTCCAGTACCGGAAGTCGGGATGCAGCCAGATGTCGTTCCAGCCCCAGAAGGTTGAAACAGCGTCGTCGTGATAACGGCCTAGCTTGGTCGCAAGATCGGTGGTTTCGAACGTCACCTTCGCCGCAGCGATGCTGGTCACCGTAACTTCCTCCACGAACACGTGCGGCGCCATCAACACCAGCCCGCGCACGGGCCATTTGCCTGCACCCGCGTGGATCAACGCGATGGACGCACCGTCGCTGTGGCCGATCAGAATCGGCGCGTGTACGGAGAGATACGCGAGGATCTCCGGCAGTACTTCAAGAGCTTCGCGATGCATGTACTCGACGCCGCGCGCCTCGGTTACTCGGTCCGACTTTCCGTAGCCGTGACGCGAATAGACCAATGCGTCGCGGCCTGTGGCGTGAACCACAGCTGCGGGGAAATCCTTCCACAAGGAGGTGGACCCCAGTCCCTCGTGCAGGAATACCAGCATCGGCCGATCGGTAGCTTGGTCGCGGGTCGTGGATGAATCCGCTGCGGCCGCATGAAGCAACTGGTATTCGATACGGTGCCCACCAGCGCTGAGATACGGCATGGACTGCATTCCCGGTTAGTCAAGGAGCGAATGGTACTGCAACCGGCTCCGTCGATTCCCGATGAAACAATTACCCCTGATTCTGCCGGGGCAATGTCGTGTATAAGGGTCGACTGGAAAATACGCAAGAAGGAATGTAATGAAAGCTATTCATCTGGTGGGGGACCTGGACCGATGCAACTGCACCGATTCCTTCCTCCGATCCTGCGACGTGCTGGAGCATCTGCTCGCAACCGAGTGTACAGCGGTCGGGTTGTCGGTAATCGCCTCCACCTTCCATCAGTCCGGCACCGATGCTGCGCCCGAGGGCGTGACGGGTGCGGTCCTGCTGGATGGATCCCACGTATGCGTGTGCACGTGGGCCGAACTGCGATCGGTGAGTTTGGACGTCTATGTCTGCAGCCCCAACAAGGATAACTCGGCGGTAGCGCGGGACCTGTTTCGCAGATTGGTAGCGCTGTTTGCACCGGAAAGCGCAGATGCGTCGGTCCTGCATCGCGGGGGAAAGGGTACTACCACCCGGCAAGCTTCCACGATCGGTACGGGTGACTAGAGTCGACCGTAATGGAATAATCGCGAGACCCAACCGGAGCGCTCTTTGACGACTGCCAAGCACACCCTGGTCGTGCTCAACCCGGGTCATTTCCACGCCGCGCTCACCTTGCGCAAAAGCCATCCTCGACTTGCCGACGATGTCTACGTCTACAGCGAAGAGGGACCGGATCTGGACAGGTTCCTGCGCATCGTACAGACATTCAACCAGCGCGCTACCGACCCGACACGTTGGAACCTCCACGTGTATCGTGGCACCGACTATCTGGATCGCCTGCGCACCGAGCGCCCTGGAAAAGTGGTCATAGTTGCGGGGAGGAATGACACCAAGATGGCGGCGATCCACCGCCTTCACGCCGATGGTTTCTTCGTGCTCGGGGACAAGCCATGGATAATTGGCACAGAGCAGCTCGGGATGCTGCGCGCCACCGTGGCCACGCCGCCCTTGGTCATGGACATCATGACCGAGCGCAGCGAGATTGCGAACCAGGTTCAGCAGGCGCTTATTGCTCGTCCGGAAGTGTTCGGCAGCTTTCGCAATGACGCCGACGAGCCGGCGATCTATATGCGCAGCGTCCACCATCTGCACAAAGTAGTGAATCAGCAACCGCTGGTGCGGCCCGCCTGGTACTTCGACATTGTCGCGCAAGGCGAAGGTGTCACCGATGTCCCGACGCACTTGGCGGATCTCGCGCAATGGATGACCGGGGGTGGCCGACCGTTCGACTACGAGCGCGACGTCGAGCTTTTGTCAGCTCGACAATGGCCCACCGATGTTCCGTTGGAAACATTTACTCGCATCACCGGACTTCGAGAGTTTCCGGAAAGCCTGCGTTCCCACGTTGCCGGCGCAGTGCTGCGCTATCTCTGCAATGCCGAGATCCGCTATCGATTGCGTGGCATTCCCGTACGGTTGGAATCGGTATGGGACCTCGCCATTCCAGAGGGCGGGGGCGATACTCACCACGCCATCTTCCGTGGGAGCAAGGCCGACCTCATCGTCGATCAAGGGCCCGCCACCCACTTCAAGACCGAACTCGTGGTCCGCCCGGCCGCGAGCGGATCCGACTACCCACGCGCCTTGAAAGACGCGATTGCCTCGCTGCAGGGCCAATTTCCCGGGATCGGACTCGAACCGACGGATGGAGCGTTTCAGGTCGTCATTCCAGCCGCGCTGCGAACTACGCACGAGGAACATTTCGCTGCGGTCCTCGAAGCGTTTCTCGACTGCGTCGACCGGGGGTCGCCCACCGAGAATCTCGGCGCAGATCTCGTTGCCAAGTACACACTGCTGGCTCGCGCGGCCGAGATGTCGCACCAGTGACGAGTGACAAGTGACAAGAAAACTTCCCCCGACCCCTGTCATTTGTCACTTGTCACTTGTCACTTGTCACTCACGTGTTTACAACTTCCTCGCGATAGAAGAGGATAACGCGTCCAGGGAAGGGAGAAAGCCATGATGCCGTATTGGATACGCCGCCGGTCATTCGTCGCCGGTGGGCTGCTGATGTTCGCGCTCCTCGGTCTGTGCTGCGCTTCGTCACATGCTCAGCAGGTCGTCAAGATCGCGGTCGGTGCGCCGCTCACCGGGCCGCTGGCCAAGCAGGGCCAGGAGGTAGCCAACGCTGTCAAGTTGGCGGTGGCGGAATGGAATCAGCGCGGTGGTGTGCTGGGCAAGAAGATCGAGGTGCTGGAGGCCGACGATCAAGGTAACCCGCAGGTGGGCGTTTCCGCCGGAGAGAAAGTCGCGGCGGATCCCGCGGTTGTGGGTGCGGTCTGGGGAATCACCAGCATTACCTGCATCCCGGTTTCCGAGATTCTGGAGCGGTCCAACCTGGTCATGATCACGCCAGGCTGCAGCAATCCGAAGGTCACCGATCGCGGCCTCAAAACAGTCAACCGCCTATGCGCCCGGGATGACTTCCAAGGTCCGGCGGGAATCATCTTCCTGGTCAAGGAACAAAAGGCCAAGAAGATCGCGATCTTCGACGACGGCACCACCGGGCCACGCGGCGCGGCTGACGAAGCCGACAAACAGGCCAAAGCGATGGGCGCGACCGTGAATCGCTACGTGATCCGCGCGGGCGACAAGGACTTCCGCGCAATATTGGGCACCGTGCCCAAGGATACCGACGCGATCTACGCGAGCCTATGGGCCCCCGATGCGGCACTGATGGCAAAGCAATTGCCGGATGTCGGATTGAATGTCCGCATGATCGGGCCCGATGGTCTGTTCGAGCCTGTCGATTACATCCAGGCATCCGCCGGCGCCGCGGAGGGCAACTTCGTCACGTTCTTCGTCCCCGACATGAAGAAAGTTCCAGGCGCGGCGCAGTTCGTCAAGGCGTTCGAAGCAAAGTACGGAACGCTCAGCTCATATGGTCCGTTGGCATATGAAGCGACCAACATCATCCTGGAAGCGGTAAAGAAAGCCGGCAAGACTGATCGCGCTGCTGTCCGCGACGCCGTGCGCGCAACCCGCAACTACAACGGCATTCTCGGTCTGCCGATCAGCTTCGATGGCAAGGGAGACGTGGCCACGCCGACGTTGTACGTCTACCAGGTCAAGGGCAAGAACTTCGAACTCGTAAAGCCAGTATCCAAGTAGCACCAAGGCGAGCGACCGGAGATCTGCCGCGATGCCTCTGCTGGAGACGATCGCTCTGAAGAAGAGCTTCGGTGGACTGGAGGCAGTGCAGGGATTCGACTTCAGCATGACCGAGGGGGAGATCGTCGGCCTGATTGGGCCGAACGGATCGGGCAAGACCACGATCTTTAATCTCATCACCGGCATGTACCCCGCCAGTGGCGGAAGCATAAGGTTCGGTGGGCACGAGCTGCTTGGCCTGCCTCCGCATACCATCACCCTGCTGGGTCTTGCGCGGACGTTCCAGAACCAACGGCTGTTCAATCAGATGACCGTCCTGGAGAACGTCCTGGTCGGACGGCATTGCCGCACGCATGCCGGGCTTGCGACAGCAATCCTCGGTCTGCCGTTCGGCAAAGCCGAGAAGCAACGCTCGATCGATCACGCGATGGAGTTGCTGGCGCTGTTCGGTGATCGCCTGCTGCCGCGCGCCCACAACCTCGCCAACTCCTTGTCCTATGCCAATCGCCGAAGACTCGAGATTGCGCGGGGTCTGGCCACCGCGCCACGGCTGCTGCTGCTCGACGAGCCGGCCGCGGGCATGAACCCGACGGAGACCCGCGAGCTGACGAGCGATATCCTGCGCATTCACGAACGCGGCGTTGCCATTCTGTTGATCGAGCACGATCTGAAACTCGTGCGCGGCGTGTGTCGGCGCGTGGTGGCGCTCGATCATGGCGTGACACTCACCGAAGGCGATTTCGCCTCGGTCCGCAATCATCCGAAAGTGATCGAAGCTTACCTGGGCCGCCGCGCAGCGCATGCTCAAGCTTGACGAGGTCGTCACCTACTACGGACCGGTGAAGGCCCTGAAGGGCGTGAACCTCGAGATCAACGCCGGTGAGATCGTATGTCTGCTGGGCGGCAACGCGTCGGGCAAGTCGACGACGATGAAAACCATCCTCGGTCTGGTGCGACCGCGTAGCGGAACGGTGAGTTTCGAGGGTCAACGCATCGACGGGCTTAGCACCGGCGACATAGTACGTCGCGGCATCTCACTGGTACCGGAGGCGCGACGGGTGTTCGGTCGCATGACCGTGTGGGAGAACCTGCTGATGGGCGGCCACATCCTGCGCGACTCTGCCGCGGTGCGGCGGCGGGCGGAGGCGGTGGCCGAGCGCTTCCCGATCGTCGCGGAACGCCGCCGGGACCGGGCCGGGGCGCTTTCCGGCGGGCAGCAGAAGATCGTCGAGATCGCCCGGGCGCTGATGCTCGAGCCGCGCCTGATCCTGATGGACGAGCCGTCGATGGGGCTCGATCCGAAGGCCCGCCGGCTCGTCTTCCAGACGATCACCGGGCTGAACGACGACGGCCACACGATCCTGCTCGTCGAGCAGAACGCCCGCGCCGGCCTCGGCATCGCGCACCGCGGGGCGGTGATGGACGGCGGCGCCGTCGCCATCGCCGCCGGCGGGCCCGAGCTCCT
>Ga0207689_10005615_pt1 | contig 11174 bp, 9 predicted proteins | sample KBSMisM52_FD_184312 | JGI IMG/M metagenome (GOLD analysis project Ga0207689, IMG submission 184312) | Miscanthus rhizosphere microbial communities from Kellogg Biological Station, Michigan, USA - KBS Miscanthus M5-2 (SPAdes) (version 2) | ecosystem: Host-associated > Plants > Roots > Rhizosphere... | reverse complement strand
CGACTGGGCGACCCGACTGCCCAGGAGCGCGGCCGGCTGAGCTTCAACCCGATCAAGCACGTCGACCCGTTTGGAACGGTGATCCTCCCGCTGATCCTCGCCGTTAGCCACGCCGGCGCGATCTTCGGTTGGGCCAAACCGGTGCCGGTCAATTACGCGCGGCTTCGAAATCCGCGCCGCGATATGATCCTGGTTGCGCTGGCCGGACCGGGAATGAACCTGCTCCTCGCCTGTGTCGGTGCGGCGATTCTGGCGGCGACGGACGGTGCTCAGCATGGCGTTGCGCGCTTCGTCGCCAACAATGCGCTCAATTTTGTCTTCATCAACATCTTCCTGGGCGTGTTCAACCTGCTCCCAGTACCGCCGTTCGATGGTGGCCACGTAGTTGAGGGGCTGTTGCCCCCGTCAGCGGCCGCGCAGTTCCACAAGATCGGCCGCTTCTCACTGCTGGTGCTGGTTCTACTGCTGCTCGTGCTGCCCAGGCTGTCGCCCAACGCCGACGTCGTCGGGCGCTTCGTCTCGCCGCTGGTCGTCTATATCGCGGCGGCAATCTTCTGGATGTTCGGCGTTACCTAAGACTCACAGATGCTCCACGGCTGGATCATTCTCGACAAGCCGGTGGGCCTCGGCTCGACCCAGGCGGTCGCGGCGGTGAAGCGGCTGCTGCGCGAGGCCGGTGAGCCGAAGACCAAGGTCGGCCACGGCGGCACGCTCGACCCGCTTGCGAGCGGCGTGCTCCCCATCGCGCTCGGCGAGGCGACCAAGCTCTGCGGCCGGATGCTCGATGCGACCAAGGCCTACGAGTTCACCATCTCGTTCGGGACTGAAACCGACACCCTCGATGCGGAAGGCGAGGTCGTTGCGACCAGCGATGTTCGGCCAACGCTGGAGCAACTCGAAGCCGTTCTCCACCGCTTCACTGGCGAGATCGAGCAAATCCCTCCAGCTTATTCGGCACTGAAAATCGGCGGCAAAGCGGCCTACACCAGGGCGCGAGCCGGTGAGGAGGTCGAGCTGAAGCCTCGCACCGTCACCGTTCGATCCCTCGCCCTCCATCACCCCCGCGAGATGACACTGGCGGCAGAGGTCTCCAAGGGCACGTACATCCGCAGCCTCGCCCGCGACATCGCCCGTGCACTTGGAACCGTCGGTCACGTTTCCTATCTCAGACGCACACGCGCCGGGCCGTTTGGCCTCGATCAGGCCGTTTCGCTGGACTTTCTCACCGAAATCGCTAAGGCGCGCCAACTGACGCGGGCGGTATTGCCGCTGCAAGCGGCGCTGGACGACATCCCGGCCCTCCCCGTCACCCCCGATCAAGCCCAACTGCTCCGTCACGGACAGAAGCTTTTCGGGTTCCCCGCGAAGCCGGGGCTTCAACTCGCGACAGAGGACGAACGTCCGGTCGCACTGGTGGAAGCTTCGGCCGACGGCCTCAAGGTCGTCCGGGGGTTCAACCTTTAGAAGAATAGGAGTGAAACGATGTCGATTACCGCCGAGCGCAAGGGAGCGCTGATCAAGGAACATGCCCGCGGCAAGGGCGATACCGGTTCGCCCGAAGTGCAGGTTGCGATCCTCACCGAGCGCATCCAGAACCTCACACAGCATTTCAAGAGTCACGCGAAGGACAACCATTCTCGCCGCGGCCTCTTGATGCTTGTCAACCAGCGCCGCTCGCTCCTCGACTTTCTTCGTCGTGAGGACGAGACGCGTTACACCGATCTGATCGCCAAGCTCGGCCTTCGGAAATAACACCAGGCGGCCCCAATCCGGGGCCGCTTCGCTTTTGTTCAGTCCCGCAATTCGGCGGGGCGCACTGTGGGGCCAAGAAGCGCCCCGAACCGCAGCGGGCCGGCTTGCCCGCACCAGCTGTCCCGCTCGCAATAGGGCGCGCGGGGTGAAGGGACGAAAATGTTCAATACGAAAACAGTCGAAATCGAGTGGGGAGACAAGACCCTCAAGCTCGAAACGGGCCGCGTTGCCCGCCAGGCCGACGGCGCGGTTCTCGCGACCCTCGGCGAAACCGTGGTTCTCTGTGCGGTCACCGCCGCCAAGTCGGTCAAGCCGGGGCAGGATTTCTTCCCGCTGACCGTCCACTACCAGGAAAAATTCTCGGCCGCGGGGCGCATCCCCGGCGGCTTCTTCAAGCGCGAGCGCGGAGCGACCGAAAAGGAAACGCTCACCAGCCGCCTCATCGACCGCCCGGTCCGCCCGCTCTTCCCGGAGGGCTTCTACAACGAGATCCTCGTGATCGCGCAGGTCCTCTCCTACGACGGCGAGAACGAGCCCGACATCCTCGCGATGATCGCCGCGTCCGCAGCGCTTACGCTTAGCGGCGTTCCGTTCATGGGCCCGATCGGCGCCGCCCGCGTCGGCTTCTCGGCCGAAGGTGAGTATATCCTCAACCCGACCCAGACCGAGATCGCCGAAGGCCGCCTCGACCTCGTCGTCGCCGGCACCCGCAACGCCGTGATGATGGTCGAATCCGAAGCCAAGGAGCTGTCGGAAGAAGAGATGCTCGGCGCCGTCATGTTCGCGCACCGCGAGAGCCAGAAGGTCATCGAGGCGATCATCAAGCTCGCCGAACAGGCCGCCAAGGAGCCTTGGGAGCTTGCTTCCCCGGGCGACAAGGACGCGGTCAAGAAGACTCTCAAGGGCCTCATCGGCAAGGACATCGAGGCCGCCTACAAGCTCACCGACAAGCAGCAGCGCCAGACGGCCCTCAACGCCGTTCGCGAGAAGGCCGCCGAAGCGTTCGCCGAGGCGGACCCGCAGGACCAGATGGTCGCCGCCAAGCTGGTCAAGTCGCTCGAGGCCGACGTCGTTCGCGGCGCGATCCTCAAGGACGGCCGCCGGATCGACGGCCGCGACACCAAGACGGTGCGCCCGATCGAAATCACCGCGGGCTTCCTGCCGCGCACGCACGGATCGGCGCTGTTCACGCGCGGCGAGACCCAGGCGATCGTCACCACCACGCTCGGCACCAAGGAAGCCGAGCAGATGATCGACGGCCTGGAAGGCCTCTCCTACCAGCGCTTCATGCTGCACTATAACTTCCCGCCTTATTCGGTCGGCGAAGTGGGACGCTTCGGCGCCCCGGGACGGCGTGAGGTCGGCCACGGCAAGCTCGCCTGGCGCGCGCTTCGCCCGATGCTGCCGAGCGCGGAGGAGTTCCCCTATACGATCCGCGTCCTCTCCGACATCACCGAGAGCAACGGCTCTTCATCGATGGCGACGGTCTGCGGCGGAAGCCTTGCGCTGATGGACGCGGGCGTTCCGCTCGCCCGGCCGGTCGCGGGCATCGCGATGGGGCTGATCCTCGAGGGCAAGGACTTCGCGGTGATCAGCGACATCCTGGGCGATGAGGATCACCTTGGAGACATGGACTTCAAGGTCGCCGGCACGTCCGAGGGCGTCACCAGCCTGCAGATGGACATCAAGGTCGCCGGAATCACCGAGGAGATCATGAAGACCGCCCTCGCCCAGGCGAAGGACGGCCGCGCCCATATTCTCGGCGAGATGGCCAAGGCCCTCGATCACACGCGCGAAGAGCTCAGCGCCCACGCGCCGCGCATCGAGACGATGCAGATCCCCAAGGACAAGATCCGCGAAGTCATCGGCACCGGCGGCAAGGTCATCCGCGAAATCGTCGCGGAGACCGGCGCCAAGGTCGACATCGACGACGACGGCACGATCAAGATCGCGTCTTCGGACCTGTCGCAGATCGAGGCCGCCCGCAACTGGATCAAGGGCATCGTCGCCGAGCCGGAAGTCGGCACCATCTACACCGGCAAGGTGGCGAGCGTCGTCGATTTCGGCGCGTTCGTGACCTTCATGCCCGGCAAGGACGGGCTGGTCCACGTCAGCGAGATCAGGAACGAGCGGGTCGAGAACGTCCGCGACGTCCTCTCCGAAGGCCAGGAAGTGAAGGTCAAGCTGGTGGAAGTCGACCAGCGCGGCAAGGTCCGCCTGTCGATGCGCCTGGTCGACCAGGAAACCGGCGAGGAACTGCCCGATACGCGTCCTCCACGCGAACCGCGTGAAGGCGGCGACCGTGGCCCGCGCGGCGATCGTCACCGTGGCGGCGGCCGCGACCGCGGCCCGCGCCGGGATGGCGGCGGCGATCGTGGACCGCGCCGTGAAGGCGGCGACCGCGATCGCGGACCCCGCGGCGAAGGCCGTGGTGACCGCGGCGATCGTGGCCCAAGGCGCGAGCCTCGCGAGGGTGGCGACAGCGGCCCGGCGCCCGAGTTCGCACCGGCGTTTCTGACCGGGGATGACGAGTAAGCGTCATTCCCGCGAACGCGGGAACCCAGCCTGACGGAAACAACGAAGGGCCGTTCCGAAAGGAGCGGCCCTTTTCATTTCACGCAAAGGCGCAAAGGCGCGAAGAAATTGAAGGCCCCGCAGCGATGCGGGGCTTTTTTTATGGCGGCCATATCTCTCGCCACCCATGTGGTTTTCTTTGGCGAAAGCCGTAAACTGACGACCGACGCGGCTCGGCTCTCGAGCTGCGCAATGGGGGAAACAAACATGCGTAAACTCATGCTCGCGGTGATCGCGGGCGCGTCCGTACTGGCGGCGCCGGCGGCGGCGTCGGATTCGCCTACCCAAGCTCTGGCGCCAACGACCATCGTCTATTCGGACGAGGGGATGAGCCGGATGAACGACCTGCCGATGGGCGTCCATCGCATCCCCGACAGCAACGTCGTCATCTCGGGGCATCAGAAGGGCGGCGGCATCGGCATGCTGTTCGGCATCGTCGGCATGGCGATCCAGAGCTCGGCCAACGCCTCGGGCGGCACGGCCAGGGTGCGCACCATGGAGGATGACCTGCGCTTCAACGCGACCGCCAAGGCGACCGAGCTGACCAATGCCATATTGGCGGCGGACGAGAAGCACCGGCAGATTTTCTCGCTGTCGGCGACGACGAGCGGCAGCACCCTTGCCGTGTCGCCCTATATCGTAATCACGTTCCAGGGCGAGACCGAGGTTCGGCCCTACATCGTGCTGAAGACCAAGCTCTACACCGCGGCCGACCAATCGCCCAAGGCAGAAAAATATTTCTGCTGCGAAGGCAAGGCGCTGCCGCTGTCCGGGCCGGGCGGCCTGGCCGAGAACGGCGGTGCCGGGCTGAAGGCGCTGCTGACCGCGGAGCTGGAAACGGCCATCCGCGTGATGCTGCAGGATCGCGCCCAGCCCTATATCCGCGACAAGGAGTCGCGGATCACCGTCAAGGGCTACCTCCCCTTCGTCGGCAAGCCCTTCAAGATGAAGGGCTATGACCTGGGCAAGTATAATGATTACAGCCTGATCGACTTTCCCGCGGGGCTGCTGGTGTTCGGCGGCGTGAACATCGCCGAGCCGGGATCGCTGGAGGTTCTGCCGCCGAAGTGACGGGGTGAAGCTGCGGCCCCGCCGCGAGAGTGGCGCAGGCGGCCGTGCGCGGCGACGTGGCGATCCAGCTGGATTGCTTCGCTTCGCTCGCAGTGACGGAAAACAAAAGGCCCCGCAGCGATGCGGGGCCTTCTTCTTTGTCGCTGGCTTGAAGGACCTCGCCACACCTTGCTTTGGGCCAGCTGCACACATGTTTGCGGGACTGGGCTAATGTCCGCAATGGGTCGAAAGCGGCCATAAGGTTCATTTCGAGCTTCTTCGAATTAAAGTTGACTCTCCGCACTGACTCTGTCATTTCGAAATTTATCGAAAGGACAAATCATGTCGGTCATCACCCGATTCTTGCGAGTGTTTTGGAATGCCCTGGCCACTCCCCCGCTGGCGCCCTGCTGCGCGAGCGCCGTCCATTGGGCGAACTTTCGCTAGATGAAGGCCGCAACTGCGATCGACGCGCTTGGCGCGCTTGCGCAGGAACATCGCCTCGCCTTGTTCCGCCTGCTCGTGCAGGCTGGCGACAAGGGGATGGCGGCTGGCGCTATTGCCGATGCGCTCGGCGTTCCCAACAGCTCGCTTTCGTTCCACTTGGCCCAACTCAGGAGTGCCGGGCTGATCCTACAGGAGCGGCAGCATCGCTCGCTGATTTACCGCGCCAACTATCCGGCAATGAACTCGCTCGTCGCCTATCTCATGGAAAACTGCTGCGGCGGTGCAGACTGCGAACCCGCCACCGCGTGCGAAACACCCGCCCAGGAAAGGAAGAGTGCATGAAGCGCATGCATGTCCACGTCGGGGTCGCCGACCTCGACCAGTCTATCCGTTTCTACTCAAGCCTCTTCGCCTCCGAGCCGACGGTGTTGAAAGACGATTACGCAAAGTGGATGCTCGACGATCCACGCGTAAATTTCGCGATCTCGGCCGGCAAGCATGAGCAGAAGGGCATCGAACATCTCGGCATCCAGGTTGAGAATACGGACGAGCTTGGCGAGGTCTATGGTCGCTTGAAAGCCGCCGATCGCCCGGTTCTCGAAGAAGGCCGCACCACCTGTTGCTATGCCAGGTCCGAGAAGAGCTGGATTACCGACCCTGACGGGGTGGTTTGGGAGACTTTCTTCACCGACGGCGAAGCGACGACTTACGGTGACAGCCCGGCGCTCGGAACGCTTGCCGACAGCCTTAGCGACGACAGGTGCTGCCTGCCGAACGCTGCCGCATGAGCAGGACCTACAACGTCCATTTCGACGAGATGACCTTGACGCACCGCCTCCAAGAGATCGGCAACACAAGGGACGTGGAGACGATGGTTGGGTGACCAGCCGCCACTCACGCGGCGCTTCGCCGCCGAGGGCATCGGGTCCTTCTTCCTGTTCGCGACCGTGATCGGCTCAGGGATCATGGCCGCGAACTTATCGGCGGGGAACAATGCTGTCGCGCTGCTCGGTAACACGCTCGCGACCGGAGCAATCCTGTTCGTCCTGATCGCCATGCTCGGACCGATTTCGGGGGCGCACATGAACCCGGCGGTGAGCTTGGTTGCGGCCTCGCGTCGCGAGCTCGGCTGGCGGGATGCCGGAGCTTACATCGTCGCGCAGCTGGCATTCGGGATACTCGGCGCCTGGGCGGCGCACCGCATGTTCGACCTGCCGATGCTACAGCTGTCGGTGAAGGCGCGCAGCGGACTGGGCCAGGCGCTTGGCGAGCTGATTGCAACTTTCGGCCTGATCCTAACCATCCTCGGCACGGTGAAGCACCGGCGCGAATGGGTACCGGCGAGCGTAGCGCTCTATATCACTGCGGCTTACTGGTTCACCTCATCGACCAGCTTCGCCAATCCGGCGATCACCATCGCGCGGAGCTTAAGCAATACATTTGCCGGGATCGCTCCGCACGATGTGCCGCTGTTCATCGTCGCGCAGCTGCTCGGCGCGGCGCTCGCCGCGCTGCTGGCAAGGTGGCTATTCCCCAAAACCTGATGTCCGCAATGGGTCGAAAGCGGACACTAGCGCGGCTGCCGCCCGTCAGGATGGTGTCCGTGCTACTATCGTCCCCGTGAACTACCGCGACGCGGGATTACCGCTTTCACGGGAATGACGAAGAAGGCGCTGTCCTATTTGGATTTCGCGCCATAAGTGGATTGCCTTTCTGGGCCCCGGCCTGCGCCGGGAACACTGGGTCCCCGCTTTCGCGGGGATGACGAGGCAAAACATGAAAATCATCACCGCCGCGCAGACCATCGCTTACCTCCGCGCGCTTGCGGAGACGGGGAATGCGACGCTCGCAGCTGAGGCGGCGGGCGTGTCGCGCGACTGGGCGTACAAGAAGCGCAAGCAGGATGCGCGGTTCGACGGGTGGTGCCGGGAGATGGGGAGCCAGGCGAAGGCGCGGCTCACGGTTCAGCAGCGGCGGACTCGGGCCGGGGGCTGGACGGGCGAGCTCGAGGAGCGCTTCATCGCCGCGCTGGCGGCGACGTGCGACGTGCCGCTCGCCGCGTCGTCGGTCGGGCTGACCGCGCCGACGGCCTATCGCCATCGCACGCATCGGCCGCGCTTCGACTTTCGCTGGGCGAAGGCGCTGAGGCGCGGCCGGGAGATGCAGGAGCTTCCGTGGTTCGAAAGCGCGGAATGCTTCTTCGAGCGGCGGCCGCTGCCGGCGGACAATCCGGTCAAGGTGACCAGCGTCGACGAGGTGCTGCGGATGCTCGCGCGGTGCGAGCGGGCGGATCGGCGGCGGGGCAGAGGCTAGAACGGCCCCCTCTCCCCGCTCGCTTAGATGACGATGAAGTCGCTCGCGTCGACGGTGCCGGTGAGACCGGTGAGGTCGAGGTGCGCGATCAGGATCTTCGCTCCCCCGCCGTTGCCGTCGGCATCGTAATAGAGATTCCCGGTCGTCGTATCGTAGAGAATGTTCTGGCTGGCGTTGGTTGCATCGCCTCCAGCGTTCGCAGCGAAGTCCGTCGCCGCGAGCGTTCCGCTGACCCCGATTCCAGCGAAGATCGTATGATCGAGATCGATCTTGTCGCCGCTGTTGGCGTCGAAGTCATAAATCGTGTCGACGTTCGTCAGCGCGTTAGGAGTCGTATTGAAGACGAAGTGATCGTTCTGCGCGCCGCCAATCAGCTGATCGTTGCCGAGGCCACCGTTCAACGTGTCAGTGTTCTGTCCGCCGACGAGCGCGTCATCGCCGGCTCCGCCGTTGATCGTGTCACCCCCGTTGAGGCCGAAACTGACGTCGGTTCCGTTGGATACCGTAAACGCGGCGGTTCCGTCCGCTCCGGTCGTTCCTACAGAGACATTGTAAGTCTCGGAATAGCTGTGCCCGGCCCCATCGGTCGCGGTCACGATGAACGTGTAGTTCCCCGGCGCCAATGATGCGGACGGATTCAAGGTCACGCTGTTCTGGAGACCGCTAGCGGGCGTCAGCGCAAACGACGACGCATTTGCTCCCGAGAGCGCAAAGGTCCAGGTGGTGCTGTCCGCATCGACCGCCGTAAACGTGCCAATCGTATCCGCAGCGGCGAGACCGTTTCCGGTGAACGATCCGCTCGCCGGATTTACGTTGAACACGATGTCAGTCGGCGGCTGTGTATCCGCAGCATTGACCGTCACCGAAACCGTTGCCGTCTCGGTCACGCCGCCCGACGTCACCGTATAGGTGAAGCTGTCGCTGCCGCTGTAGCCGGCATTCGGCGTGTAGACCGCGAAGTCGTCGGCCGTGTTGCCCGGCGTCCCGTTGTTGTTGATCGTGACCGTGCCGTGCGCCCCCTGGGTCACCGAGCTGATGAAACGCGCCGGGTCTTCGAAATTGTCATTGCCGAGCAGGTTGAGATTGTTCGCCCCGCTGCTGGCGTTGACCGTGACGCTGTCGGCAACGATGTCAGCGATCGGATCGACGGTCAGGCTGTAGCTGTAGGTGTTCGACCCGCCGTGCCCGTCGGAGACGGTGAAGGTGAAGCTGTCCGACCCGCTATAATCGGCGTTCGGCGTGTAGCTGAACGTGCCGTTCGCATTGACCACCACGCTGCCGTGGGCGGAATTGGTGCCGAGCGAATAGGTGACGGCGTCGCCGTCGATGTCGGTCGCCGCCGGGAGGCTCGCGTTCAGCGGCGTGTCCTCGTTGGTCGAGTTCGACCCGTTCGAGGACGTCGGCGCATCGTTCACCGCGGCGATACTGATCGTGCTGGTGTCGGTGTCGCTGAGCGGACCGCCGGCACCCGTGTTGCCGCCGTCGTTGGTGGTCATGGTCAGAGTGACCGAGCCGTTCGCGTTGGCCACCGGCACATAGGTCGGGGCCGATGCGCCGGCGAGAAAAGCGTTGATGTCGGCGAGCGTGCCGCTCAGCACCAGCGAGCCGGTGCCCGAGCCGCTGACGGTAACACTGCCGCCGCTCGAAGCGGTGAGGCTGCCGCTGCCGACGCCCAATGTGACGCTGATCGTGCCCGAGGCCGCATCGACGTCCGCGACTGACAGGCCGGTCAGTTGAACCGACGTGTCTTCGTTGGTGCCGAAGCTCGCCGGGAGCGTGTTGACCGGCGCGTCGTTTACCGGGTTCACGGTCACGGAAACGGACGTCGTCTCCGTCACGCCGCCCGAGGTCACGGTGTAGGTGTAGCTGTCGCTTCCGTTATAGTCGGCGTTGGGCGTGTAGGTGACGGTGCCGTCGCCATTGTTGACGACCGATCCGTGCGTGCCCTGGGTGACGCCGGTTACGGACGGCGAACCCTCGAAACTATCGTTCGCGAGGACGTTGGTCGTGACCGCCGTGTCCTCGTTGGTGCTGGCGCTGTCGTCGGCAATGTCGGCGACCGCGTTGACGGTGACGCTGACCACCTGCTCGGCTGTTGCACCCGAAGCGTCGGTGACGAGCACGGTGAAGCTGTCGGGGCCGTTATAGTCGGCGGCCGGGGTGTAGGAGAACGTGCCCGCGCCCTGGTTGAAGCTGACGCTGCCGTGCGCCGGCTCTTCGCCGGTTTTCACGCTGTAGGTCAGGACTTCGCCGGCATCGCGATCGCTGGCGCCGATCGCCACCGCGGACGAGGCCGTATCCTCATCGGTCGTGACGCTGTTGGTCGCCGGGGCCTCCGGCGTATCGTTGACGCCGTTCAGGGTGATGGTCAGCGTATCGCTGTCGCTCGCCCCCGAGCCGTCGGTGACCGAGACCGTGAAGTCGACGTGGTCGGTGGTCTTCAGGCCCTCGATCGCGGCGTCGTTGGGGACGAACTTGTAATTGCCGCTGGCGCTGTCGAGGTAGAGCGTGCCGGAGGCGGTGACGACCTCCTGGTCGAACCCGACCTCGGCGGTCGCCGAACCGCCGGCCACCGCATAGCTCGCGCTGTCGCCTGCATCGCGGTCGGTCGAGGTCAAGGTGCCGGTGACGTTGGCGAAGTTGTCGTCGGCGGCGGTGTCGTTATAGCTCGAGTCGGTGACCGCGCCGAGCTCGGGCGTATCGTTGACGCCATCGAGGTTGATCGTCAGCGTCTCACTGTCGGTGGCTCCCGAACCGTCGGTCACCTTGAGCGTGAAGAACAAGGTGGCGTTGGTTTTCAGGCCTTCGATCGCTCCATCGTCGGGCACGAAGGTGTAATTTCCGGTCGTGCTGTCGACATAGAGCGTTCCGAACGCGCTCGCTTTCGAGGTGTCGTAACCGGAGAGGCTATTGTCGCTGACTCCGCCAAGCACGCCGTAGGTGGCCGTGTCAGGACTGTCGCGGTCGGTCGACGAGAGGTCGCCAGTGACTGCACTAAAGGTGTCGTCGCCGGCGGTGTCGGTGAACGTCGCCGACGT
>Ga0207689_10005612_pt1 | contig 11181 bp, 9 predicted proteins | sample KBSMisM52_FD_184312 | JGI IMG/M metagenome (GOLD analysis project Ga0207689, IMG submission 184312) | Miscanthus rhizosphere microbial communities from Kellogg Biological Station, Michigan, USA - KBS Miscanthus M5-2 (SPAdes) (version 2) | ecosystem: Host-associated > Plants > Roots > Rhizosphere... | reverse complement strand
AGTCCGTATGCCGCCGCGAGAACCACGGCGATGTCACATCGCCGTGCACCTGACCACTACAGAGTCACATTGCCGTGGTATGGCGGTCCGGAGTCCGCCGGGCTGCCCTAGTCCTGCGCGCCGCCGGACGGGGCCCAGACCCGGAGCATGGCCTCGGGCAGGCCCCACCAGCCCAGCGCGGTCAGGCGCCGGACGAGCTCGTCCTGTGGCAGGTGCAGCCAGACCAGGGTGGGTTCGGCCTCCAGGCGGCGGGTGGTGGTGGCCCAGGCGGATGAGTCGGCCCGTTCGGTACTAAAGGGTGCGACCAGCACCACCGGCCGGCCTGTGCGCAGGGTTCGCGGCGGCCAGCGTGCTCTTGCCGGTGGCCGCCGATCAGGACGGCGGCGAGTCCGTTCAGGGCCGGGCCAGCGCGGTGGCCGCGGTCGGGCTCAGCGGCAGCGACGGGAGCAGCAGGGCCTGGTAGGAGTGGTACAGGTCCGGCTTGCCTGACCAGGTGGAGGTGGCGGGCGTCATGTCCGGAGCCAGCTCCTGCCACCAGCCGCCGTGCTCGCGGTCCAGGAAGTAGCGGTCGATCTCGTCCCACCACCGGGCCGCGAGGGCGGCGAAGCGGTCCTCGCCGGTGCGCCGGTGCAGCGCGTCGGCGGCGAGCACGGCCTCGCAGGCGACCCAGTGCATGCGGGCCGTCACCACGGGCTGGCCGCCGCCGTCGACGGTATAGATCAAGCCCGGGTGACCGTCCCGCTGCCAGGCGTCGGTGACGGCGGTGTCGAACAGCGCGGTCGCCGCCTCGAGCAGCCAGGAAGCGGGTTGGGTCGCCTCCAGGGTCAGCAGCAGCCGGGCCCATTCGAAGGAATGGCCGGGGGTGGTGCCGGGCGGCCGGAACGGGTCGTTGGGGCGGTCGGCGTTGTAGTCCTGGAGGGGCTGCCAGTTCTGGTCGTAGTGCTCGGGTATTCGCCAGGCATGGTCCCGGGCCTGCACGTTGACCAGGTAGCCGGCTATCGAGGCGGCCCTTTGGTGCCAGGCGGGGCGGCCGGTCACGTCGCCCGCCGCCAGGTACGCCTCCACCGAGTGCATGTTGCTGTTGGCGCCGCGGTACGCCTCGGGCTCGGTGAAGCCGGCGTTCCAGCTCTCCAGCGCGAGGCCTTCCGCGTCGGACCAGAAGTGCCGGTCGATGGCGGCCGTGGCGGCCTCCAGGGCGGCGTCGGCCCCGGGAATACCGGCGGCCAGCGCGCTGGAGGCGGCCAGCAGGACGTGAGCGTGGGCGTAGTTCGCCTTGGCGGTGTCGAGGACGTTTCCGGCCGGGTCGAGGCTGGCGAACCAGCCGCCGTGCTCGTGGTCGGCGTAGCGGCTGGCCAGGGCGGCCAGGCCGGAGGCGGCCAGGGCGCCGGCGCCGGCCACCCCGGTCAGGTGGGCCAGCGCGAACACGTACGTCATGCGTGCGTTGATGTACAGCGGGCGGGGCTGCGCCGGGTCGATGCGGCCGTCGGTGCCGAGCCACCCGAAGCCGCCGTCGGGCAGCGCGGCCGCCCGGCCGAACTCGATCAGGCGGCTGGCCTCGGCCTCACGCCACGGCCCCGTTCCCGGCTGCGCTGTTCCCGGCTGCGCTGTTCCCGGCTGCGCTGTTCCCGGCTGCGCTGTTTCCGGCTGTCCCCTTCCCGGCTGCCCTGGGCCTGGCTCGCTCATGGTCTTCTCCCCTTCTCGCTCAGGCTCGCGGGGACAGCTCGCCCGAGCCGCGCGGGATCAGCCGGACCGGGAGGACCGTCCGGCGGCGCACGGGCGCGCCGGGATCCTCGATGCGCCGCAGGAGCCGCTCGACCGCGATGCGCCCCAGCCCGGCCGGGTCCTGGTCGATGACGGTGATCGCCGGGGACAGCGCCGCGGCCAGCGGGACGTCGCCGAACCCGACCACGGCGACGTCGGTGCGCCCCGCCTTGTGCAGGGCCAGGACGAGCGCCATCGTGCACGGGACGTTCGAGGAGAACACGGCCGTGGGGGCGTCCGGCTCGGTCAGGCGCCCGACGAGCTTGGCGGCGGATTCCTCGGGTGATCCGCCGGACGTGCAGACGAGGTCGGGGCGGTCGTCCAGGCCGGCCTCGGCCACGGCCTCCCGGTAGCCCTTCAGCCGGCGCCGGGTCGTCATGACCGGCTCGGAGATATCGAAGAAGGCCACCCGCCGGTGGCCGTGGCTGGCCAGGTGCAGGACGGCCTCGCGCGCGCCCGCTAGGTCGTCCTCGATCACGTAGATGCTGGAGAGCCCCCGGGGGGCCCGGTCCACGAACACCACCGGCGTCCGCTGCTGCCACGGGGCCAGGTAGGACTGGTCCGGGCTGACGGCGGCCACGATCAGGCCGCTGATCTGGCGCCGGAGCAGCGACTCCAGGGCCGAGCGCTCGTGCTCGGCGCCCTGACGGAGGCTGGTCACCACGACCGCCATCCCGCGTCCGCCCAGGTCCACCTCGATGCTGCTGGTCATCGCGGCGAAGAACGGGTCGGCGATATCGGGGATGGCCAGCCCCACCGCGGCGTCCGCGCCGACCCGGAAGCTGCGGGCCAGCATGTTCGGTACGTAGTTCAGCTTCTGCATGGCCCAGCGGACCCGGTCCCGGGTCTCCTCGGTGACGTGAGGGTCATCGTTGAAGACCCGGGACACGGTCTTGGCGCTGACTCCGGCGACGCGGGCAACGTCACGCATGGTGGTCATGGCGGGTAGTCTCCGGCCGCCCTACGAATCAGCACAGTGTGTCAGCGGGCTTATCAGCAGGCGGTCTTGTAGATCGCCGCCTGGCTCTGCGGCGACGTCAGGTTGGCCTGTGTGATGATGGTGAACTTGGTACCGATCTTCGGGGTGGTCGGCTTGCCGGTCAGGGCCTTGTAGGCCTGGTCCACCGCGTTGGTCCCGATGACGAACGGAGACTGGGCGATGAGCGCCTGCACGGTGCCCTGCTTCAGCGCGGTGATCTCGTCCGGCTCGGCATCGAATCCGACGATCTTGACCTTGCCGGACTTGCCGGCCTGGCGGACACCGGTGGCGGCGCCCTCGGCGGAGAACAGGTTAGCCGCGAAGATCCCGACGATGCCGGGGTTCTTCTGCAGCGCCGCCAGCGTGACCTGGGCGGCCACGGACGCGCTGTCCTGGTCGAACTGCGTGCCCACGTACTTGAACTTGGGGTCGGCCTTGGCCGCGGCCTCGAAGCCCGCCTGGCGCTGGTCGGTGGTGCTGACGCCGGGCTTCACGTTGACGACGAGCACCTCGCCGCCGCCGGGCACGAGCTGCTGGATCGCCCTGAAGGCGTAGCCGCCGCCGGCCGTGTTGTCCGACGAGATCTGCGAGACGGCGCCGGACGGGTCGGTCAGCGTGGTGTCGACGAGGACGACCTTGATGCCCGCGGCCATGGCCGCGGCGATCGGGGGCCGGCTGGCCGACACGTCGTTGGGGGCGATCAGGATCGCGTCGGGCTTGGCCGCGGTGACCGACTCGATGATCGGGTTCTGCAGCGTGGCGTCGAACTGCGACGGGCCCTGGATGTTGACGGTGACGTTGCCGAGCTTCTTGGCCTCGGACTGGATGCCGCAGCCCATCGTGACGTAGAAGCCGTCACCGGCCACGCCCTGGATGAACGTCATCTTGTAGGACTTGCCGCTGGTCGAGCCGCCGGTGGCGGTGGAACCGCCGGCCGCGCTGGACGAGCTCGAGGACGAGCACGCCGCCGCCGTGAGGGTCAGCAGCAAGACTGCCGTCGCCCCCGCGGCTGGTTTCGCCAAAGACCGCTTCATACCTGCTCCTTCGCGTGATTTCTGGGTTCGGCTGCCGGTCCTGCGATGGCAGCAGTGTCCCCGCGGACCGGCATGTTCAGCTTCTGGCAACCTCTCGGAAACATACGGGCTGATCTTGCAGCAGCTATGTCACCGATGTCAATACCACTCGACCGATGATCTATTACCGAGCTTGAACAGGGCCTACAGGCAGCATGTATCGTTTTGATTCCAGCTATTGACATCGGTGACATGACAAGGGACCCTCTTGCTAAACATTGCGGCACGGTTACGACCGCGTTGCGGTATCAGCGTTGAATTCACAGCTGAGTCAGGGCCGCAGTCGATAAGGAGTGGTCCATGAGCGTTGCGCTGGAAGCACGCGACATCACGAAGGTGTACGGTCACGTCAGCGCGCTGTCGGGCGCCAACTTCGAGGTCAAGGCCGGCGAGGTGACCGCGCTCATCGGGGACAACGGGGCCGGCAAGAGCACGCTGGTCAAGATCCTGTCCGGGACCGAGACGCCGACTTCGGGCGAGATCCTGGTCGACGGTCAGCCGGTGACCATCGACGGCCCGCTCGCGGCGCGCCGCTACGGGATCGAGACCGTGTACCAGGACCTGGCCCTGGCCCCGCACCTCAACCCGGTGCAGAACATGTACCTGGGCCGCGAGATCATGCGGCCGGGCCTGCTGGGGCATCTGGGCTTCATGAACAACGCGGATATGCGCGCCGGCAGCAAGAAGGCCTTCGACGAGCTCGGCGCGACCGTGCGCAACTTCTCCGGCAGCATCGGCGCCATGTCCGGCGGCCAGAAACAGGCGGTCGCGGTCGCTCGCGCCGCCGCCTGGGCCAAGCGGGTCATCCTGCTCGACGAGCCCACGGCCGCGCTCGGCGTGGTGCAGACCAAGGGCGTGCTCGACCTGATCCGCCGGGTCCGCGACCGCGGGCTCGGCGTGGTGTTCATCAGCCACCAGATGCCGGCCGTGCTCCAGGTCGCCGACGACGTGCAGGTCATGCGGCTCGGCCGCCGGGTGGCCACGTTCCGGGCGAAGGATACGACGATGGAGGAGCTGGTCGGGGCGATGACCGGCGCCGTGACCCAGGATGACAGGACGCAGGAAAACGGCATGCGGGAGATCCAGTCATGACCGAGCAGACGACCGTGCCGCCCCCTGTTCCTGATGGCGCCGCGCCGGCCGGCGCGGCGCCGACCGAGGAAGAACCGACCGGCCGGCTCGCGCGGCTGGCCCGGCTGCAGTCGCTGCAGATCATCATCGTGCTGGCCGTGATCGTCGTCATCTTCTCGATCCTCAAGCCCAACGCCTTCCTGACCGTGTTCAACATCCGCGGGATCGTGCAGAACACCGCCATCCTGGCGGTCCTGGCCGTCGGGATGACCTTCGTGATCATCACCGGCGGCATCGACCTGTCGATAGGCAGCGTGCTGGTCTTCAGCGGCGTCGTGGCCGACAAGGTGATGGCCAACATCGGCGGCGGCCAGGGCTGGGGCGCGGCCATCATCGGCGCCCTGGTGGCCATCGGCTGCGGGCTCGCCTGGGGGCTGCTCAACGGGTTCCTGGTCGCGCGGGCGAAGGTGCCGCCGCTCATCGTCACGCTCGGCACCCTGGGGATGGCCCTCGGCCTGGCCGAGGTCATCACCGGCGGCGTGGACCTGCGCAACGTCCCGACCGTCATGGTCAACTCGGTCGGCTTCGGCAACATCGTCGGGGAGATACCGTGGCTGGCCGTCATCGCCGCGGTCATCGTGGTGCTCGGGATCGTGCTGTTGCACCGGACCCGGTTCGGGCTGCATACCTACGCGATCGGCTCGAACCCCGAGGCGGGCCGGCGGGCCGGCGTCAACGTCCCCCGTCACCTGGTCATGATCTACGCCCTGTCCGGCCTGCTGGCCGGCTTCGCCGGCTGGCTCAACCTGGCGTTCTTCCAGTCGACCACGATCGGCGGGCAGACCGCGACCAACCTGAGCGTGATCGCCGGCGTGGTCATCGGCGGCACCAGCCTGTTCGGCGGCTACGGGTCCATCCTCGGCAGCGTCATCGGGGTGTTCATCCCGGCCACGCTGCAGAACGGGTTCGTGATCATCGGCATCCAGCCGTTCTGGCAGCAGGTCGTGGTCGGCGCCGTCCTCATCACCGCCGTCTACGTCGACCAGCAGCGGCGCGCCGCCGCCCTGCGCGGTGGCCCACCGAGGGTGAGCGGCCTGCTGGGTCGCATGATCAGCAGGCAGGGGGATCCGGCCCGGGAGTGAGTCCCGGGCCCGGTCCCGTCCGGGTACGCCGGGTCCACCCGGCCCCGTCCCCGGCCCCGTTCGCCGAAGGAGCAGCATGAAAGCCGTTGTCTACGATGCCCCGGAAAGCTTCGCGATCAGGGACATCCCGACACCGGATCCGGAGCCCGGGGAGGTCCGCGTCCGCGTCCGCCAGACCGGGATCTGCGGCACGGACCTCCACATCCACAACGGCAAGTTCTTCGCCGAGTTCCCGCTGACTCCCGGGCACGAGCTCATCGGGCCGGTGGACGCGCTGGGTGAGGGCACCGAGGGGTTCCGCGTCGGCGAGTACGTCTCGGTTAACCCGAACATGAACTGCGGGCACTGCGAGTACTGCCGGACCGGGCGCACCTTGCTATGCGCCAACCTCAAGGGGCTCGGCACGAACTGGCCCGGCTCGTTCGCCGAATACGTCACGGTCCCCGCCAGCCTGGTCTTCTCGGTGGACGGCATCGATCCCGACATCTCGGTGTTCACCGAGCCCACGGCGTGCGCCATGCACGGCGTGGAGACGCTGAGCCCGCGGCCGGGGAGTTCGGCCCTGGTCTTCGGCGCCGGCCCGACCGGCCTGCTGCTGGCCCAGCTCATCGCGCGCGGCGGCGCGGCCAGCGTGACCGTGGCGGCTTCGTCGGCGTTCAAGCTCAAGCGGGCCGAGGACCTCGGGCTCGACGCGACGTTCCTGATGGACCGCGCGGACCTGGCCGGCGACGCGGCCAAGCTGAAGGCGGCCTCGGGCGGCGGGTTCGACATCGTGGTCGACGCCACCGGGTCGGCGGCCGTGTCCGAGCAGTGCGTGCCGCTGACCCGCAGCGGCGGGACCGTGATGTTCTACGGCGTGACCGAGCCGGAAGACCTCGTGCGGGTCAGCCCGTACGACGTGTTCCGGCGCGAGATCACCATCAAGGGGTCCTTCGCCGAGATCAACGCGTTCCCGGCCGCGATCGCGGCGCTGCGCAGCGGACGGGCCCGGACCGACGGCCTCATCACGCACCGCTTCCCGCTCGACGACTACGCCAGCGCCCTGGATACGCTGCGCGGTGACCGGACCGTCCACAAGATCATCATCGAGTGCTGGCAGGGATGAACGCGGTCTGCACCCTGGGTCTTGACCTTGGCACCAGCTCGGCCAAGGCGGTCGTCACCGATACGGGAGGCAGGGTCCTGGCGCAAGCGTCGGCCGGCTACGCCGTGATCTCGGCGAAGGCCGGCTACGCCGAGAGCGACCCGGGCGACTGGTGGAGCGCGGTGCGGGCCTGCGCCTGCGAGGCCGTCCAGGCCGCCGTCCGCGCGGGCGGTGCGCGGCCGTCGGCGATCGGGCTTTCCGGGCAGATGCACGGCCTGGTGCTGACCTCAGCCGACGGCGAGGCGCTCCGGCCGGCCCTGCTCTGGGCCGACAGCCGGGCCACCGGGGCGCTGGCTGCCTACCGCCGCCTGGAGCCGGCCGCACGGGCCCGGCTGGCCAACCCGCTGGCCCCCGGGATGACCGGGCCGCTGCTCATGTGGGTGGCCGAGCACGAACCGGGGACGTACCGGGACGCGCGCTGGGCGCTGGCGCCCAAGGACTGGCTGCGGGCCCGCCTCACCGGCGAGATCCACGCCGAGCCCAGCGACGCATCCGCCAGCCTGCTCTACGACGTGCCGGGCGACCGCTGGGACCTCGACGTGGTCGGCGCGCTCGGCCTGGACGCCGGGCTGCTGGCGGCCGTGCTGCCCTCGGCCGGTGCGCCGGCCGGGCACCTCACCGCGGCGGCAGCGGCCGAGCTGGGGCTGCCCCCGGGCCTCCCGGTCGCGGCCGGAGCCGGGGACACGGCCGCGGCCGCCCTCGGCAGCGGCATCGGCCCGGGCGACGTCCAGCTGACCGTCGGCACCGGCGCGCAGGTCCTCCGGCTGCTGGACGCGCCGGACAGCCGGGCGGACGCCGGAGTCAACCTGTACCGGTCGGCGACGCCGGATGGCTGGTACCAGATGGGCGCCACCCTCAGCGCCGGGCTCAGCCTGAACTGGGTGCGCGAAGTCATGAACGCCAGCTGGGCGGAGGTGTACGCCAGCGCCGGCCGCCCTGGCCGCCCGCACGACCCGATCTTCGTCCCGCACCTGTCGGGGGAACGGACACCGTACTGCGATCCGGCGCTGCGCGGCTCCTGGACCGCGCTGTCCCTGGCCGATGACCGGACGTCGCTGCTGCGGAGCGCGCTCGAGGGAACCGCGTTCGCGATCCGCGACGCGCTCGACGCCCTGCTCGGCGAGGATCGGCCGGGCGAGGCCCTGTCTAGGGGGCAGGGTCCGGCGCGGCTGCGGCTGGCCGGCGGAGGCACCCTGGCGGCGGGCTGGCGCCAGCTGCTCGCGGACGTGCTGGGGCTGCCGCTGTACGCCGTGGACGTGGCCGCCGCGTCCGGCCGGGGCGCGGCCCTGCTGGGCGCCCACGCCGCGGGCCTGCTGAGCTTCGACGACATCACCGGACCGCTGGCTCCGCCGGCCGGCCTGGCGGCCGAGCCGGACCCGGCCATGACCGCCTTCCACGCGGAACGTCACGCCAGGTTCCGGCATATCGTCCCGGCCCTGCGATTGACGGGGCCCTGCGATTGACGGGGGAAGGAGCCGCATGACCACGGTGACCGGGAAAACGCTGGCCGAGCTGAACGTGCCGGTGCCTGGTTATGACCGCCGCCAGGTGACGACGGGGATCGTGCACATCGGCGTCGGCGGTTTCCATCGCTCGCACCAGGCCATGTACATCGACACGCTGATGAACCGCGGCGCGGCGATGGACTGGGGCATCTGCGGTATCGGGGTGCAGCCGTCCAACACCACGATGCGCGACGCGCTGGCCGCCCAGGATGGCCTGTATACGCTGGTCCTGCGGCATGGCGACGGCACCTGGGAGCCCCGCGTGATCGGGTCGATCGTGGAGTACCTGTTCGCGCCCGACGATCCCGGGGCCGCGATCGAGAAGATGGCCGAGCCGGCGACCCGGATCGTGTCGCTCACCGTCACCGAGGGCGGCTACCACCTCGACGCGGTCACCGGCGACTTCGACGGGTCCGATCCAGCGGTGCTGGCCGACCTGCAGCCGGGCGCCACGCCGCGCACCGTTTTCGGGCTGGTCACCGAGGCGCTGACCCGCCGCCGTGACCGGGGTATCCCCGCCTTCAGCATCCTGTCCTGCGACAACATCCAGGGCAACGGCCACGTGAGCCAGCGGGCGTTCACCGCGTTCGCTCGCCTGCGCGATCCCGGGCTGGCCGACTGGATCACCCGTCACGTCCGGTTCCCCAACAGCATGGTCGACCGCATCACGCCGCAGACGACCGATGAGGACCGGGCCGAGCTCAGCCGGCGGTTCGGCCTGGAGGACCGGTGGCCGGTGTTCTGCGAGCCGTTCACCCAGTGGGTGCTGGAAGACGACTTCGCCGGCGGCCGGCCGCCGCTGGAGGACGCCGGCGTGCGGATCGTCTCTGACGTGGAACCCTACGAGCTGATGAAGCTGCGGCTGCTCAACGCCAGTCACCAGGCCCTGTGCTATCCGGGCTACCTGGCCGGGTACCGGCTCGTGCACGAGGTCACCACGGACCCGCTGTTCGACCGGTTCCTGATGGATTACATGACCGCCGAAGCCATCCCCACCCTGCGGCCGGTGCCCGGCATCGACGTTCATCGGTACGCCCGCCAGCTCATCGAGCGGTTCTCCAACCCGGAGGTGCGCGACACCGTAGCCCGGCTGTGCGCCAACACCTCCGATCTCATTCCCAAGTTCCTGCTCCCGGTCATCCGGCACCAGCTCGCGGCCGGCGGTCCGGTCACCCGGTCGGCGGCGGTCGTGGCCAGCTGGGCCCGCTACGCCGAGGGCATCGACGAGAACGGCGAGAGGTACGAGATCGACGACATTCTCGCGCCGCGACTGCGGGCCGCGGCGGCACGGCAGCGGGGGCACCCGGCCGCATTCCTCGAGGACAACCGCGCGGTCTTCGGCGACCTAGCCGACGACACCCGGTTCACCCGGGTGTACAGCTCGATCCTGACGGCCCTGCTGGACGGGGGCGTCAGGAAGACGTTCGCTGACCTTGACCACTACGCCACCGGAGGAAGCCGCCCTGACTAGCATGCGACGCGTCGTTGTCTACCCGGACCGGATCGCTGTCGAGGCAGCGGACATCCCCGCCCCCGGCCCGAACGAGGCCCTGGTCCGCACGGTCGTGGCCGGGGTGTGCGGATCCGACCTGCACGCGGCCCGCGGCAGCCATCCGTTCGTCCCGCTGCCGTACCGGCCGGGCCACGAGGTCGTCGGGGTCATCGAGACTGCGGGCTCCGCGGCCCGGGTGGCGCCAGGCCAGCGGGTCATCGTGGAACCCGACCTGCCCTGCTGGACGTGCAAGATGTGCACCACCGGACGCGAGAACCTGTGCGAGAACCTGCAGTTCTTCGGCTGCGGCTACGCTCAGGGCGGCATGGCCGACTACTTCACCGTGGCCGCGAACCGCCTGCACCCCGTGCCGGACGTGCTCGACGATCATGCCGCGGCGCTGATCGAGCCGTTGTCCACGCCGGTGCACGCGGTACGCCTGGCCGGCGACGTGGCCGGCCGGTCCGTCGCCGTTCTCGGCGCCGGCACCATCGGGTTGCTCACCCTCGCGGTGCTCCGCGCGCACGGAGCGGGCACGGTCGTCAGTACCGATCCGAACCTGGCCAAGCGCCAGCGGGCCGCCGCCCTCGGCGCCGACGCGACCATCGACGCGCGCTCGCCCGACGTCACCCGGCAGGTGCGGGAGGCGCTGGGCGGGAGCGCCGACATCGTCTTCGACTGCGTGTCCGTCCAGTCGTCGCTGGATCAGGCGATCGCCATCGCCGACAAGGGCGGGACGGTCATGGTGGTGGGTGTCCCGGCCCGCGAGGTCACCGTCCCGCTGCCGATCGTGCAGGACCACCAGATCCGCATCCAGGGCAGTGCCACCTACCTTCCCCCGGATTACGCCGAATCGGCTGACCTGCTGGGGCGGGGAGCCGTCAAGGCGGCGGATTTCGTCACCGCCGTCCGGCCGCTGGCTCAGGTCGCCGAGGCCTTCGCGCTGGCCTCGTCGGGTCAGCACGTGAAGGTCCTCGTCAGCGCCCACTCACCAGAAAGGCTGACCGATGTCCA
>Ga0207689_10005611_pt1 | contig 11181 bp, 10 predicted proteins | sample KBSMisM52_FD_184312 | JGI IMG/M metagenome (GOLD analysis project Ga0207689, IMG submission 184312) | Miscanthus rhizosphere microbial communities from Kellogg Biological Station, Michigan, USA - KBS Miscanthus M5-2 (SPAdes) (version 2) | ecosystem: Host-associated > Plants > Roots >... | reverse complement strand
CCCTCGCCAAGCTCGGCCTCTCCGAGCTCGGGCCGATGACGCTCGCGGCGCTGCGCGCGCTGATCGCGGCGCCCCTGCTCGTGCACACCACGCGCGTGCTCGAGGGCCCGCTGCCGCGCCTCGCGCGCCGCGATCTCACCGCGGTGATCGTGCTCGGGGTGAGCGGCTTCTTCGGCAACTCGGTGCTCTGGTACACCGGCATGATGTTCACGACGCCCGCCAACGCGGGGATCCTCGGGGCGGCGGCCCCGGGGGTGGTGGCCCTCGCGGCCTCCGCGATGCTGCGCGAGCGCCTCTCGACCGTCAACCTCGTCGGGATCGCGCTCACCATGACCGCGGTCATCCTCACGATCGCGCGCGGGTCGTTCGAGGTCTTGCGGACGCTGTCGGCGAACCGGGGCGACGTGATCATCCTGGTCTCCCAGATGCTCTGGGTGACCTACACGCTCTACAGCCGCGCCAACCGCTCCACCTTCTCTCCCCTCCAGATGCTGGCGGGCGCGCACGTGGTGGCGGCGGGCCTCCTGATCCCGCTCGCCCTCCTGGAGCGGCCGTGGCGGAGCTTCGCGGGGGCCTCGGGGATCGCGGTCGTGGTCGTGCTCTACAGCTCCCTGCTGGGCACCCCGGCGCACCTCGCCTTCTACCAGGCGGTGCGGACGGTGGGGCCGGGACGGGCCGCGGTGTTCACGAACCTCATCCCGTTCATGGTGCTCGGTCTGTCCTGGCTGGTGGTGGGCGAGCCGATCCGCTGGTACCACTGGATCGGCGCCTGCGGCGTGATCGCGGGCGTCGCGCTGACAACTACAAGAGCCGTCCCTCCTCATTCCCCTCTCCCCTCAGGGGAGAGGGCAGGGTGAGGGGTGGTCTACCGCTTGGCCGAGGCCTTCGGCTTGGCGGGTTGGACCTTCGCCGGCTTGTCGTCCTTGATGAGGTGCTTGACCTCGTCCATGAACTGGGAGATGTCCTTGAACTGGCGGTACACCGAGGCGAACCGCACGTAGGCCACCTGGTCCAGCTTCTGGAGATGCTCCATCACGATCTCGCCCAGCTCGAGGCTCGTGATCTCCTTCTCGGCGCGGTCGTGCAGCTTGGCCTCGATGTCGGCGACCACGTCGTCCACCGCCTGCACCCCCACCGAGCGCTTCTCACAGGACTTGAGGATCGAGCCGCGCAGCTTCTGCCGGTCGAAGGGCTCGCGGCGCCCGTCGCGCTTGACCACGTGGGGCAGGACGTCCTCGATGTACTCGTAGGTCGTGTAGCGGCGGTTGCACTTGAGGCAGGCGCGGCGGCGGCGAATGAACTCCCCGTCCCGGCCCACCCGCGAGTCCACCACGCGGTCCTCGGTGTGGCCGCAGAACGGGCACTTCACTTGAGGCGCTCCGGGTAGAGCGGGAACTGCGAGGTCAGCTCCTGGACCTGGCCCCGCACCATCGCCTCCATCCCGCCGTCTCCCGGACGGGAGAGCACGCGGTCGATCAGCTCCGCGATCCGGGCCATCTCGGGCTCCTTCATGCCGCGGGTGGTCACCGCGGGCGTCCCGATGCGAATGCCGCTCGTGACCATCGGGCCCTTGGTGTCGAAGGGAATGCCGTTCTTGTTCACGGTGATCCAGGCGCGGTCGAGCGCCTCCTGCGCGTCCTTGCCGGTGACGCTCCGGGAGGTGAGGTCCACCAGGATCAGGTGCGTGTCGGTGCCGCCCGAGACCAGCCGGAAGCCCCGCGCGAGCATCGCCTCCGCGAACGCCTTGGCGTTCTTCACGATCTGCGCCTGGTACGCGCGCCACTCCTGGGTCTGGGCCTCGCGGAAGGCCACCGCCTTGGCCGCGATCACGTGCATGAGGGGCCCGCCCTGGATGCCGGGCAGCACGGTGCGATCGAGGTCCTTCGCGTACTGGCCGCGGCACATCACCATGCCGCCCCGGGGCCCGCGCAGCGTCTTGTGGGTGGTCGTGGTGACGAAGTCGGCGAAGGGGACCGGCGAGGGATGGAGCCCCGCGGCCACCAGGCCCGCCGGGTGCGCGATGTCGGCCATGAGCCTGGCGTCGACCTCGTCCGCGATCTCGCGGAAGGGCTTGAACTCGATAGCGCGCGGGAACGCGGAGCCGCCCGCGATGATGAGCTTCGGGCGGTGGGTGCGGGCCAGGTCGCGCACCTGGTCCAGGTCGATGCGCTCGGTATCCTTGGTGACGCCGTAGGGCACGATGTTGTAGAAGCGGCCCGAGAAGTTCATCGGGCTGCCCGCGGTGAGATGCCCGCCGTGGGCCAGGTTGGGGCCCAGCACCGTGTCTCCCGGCTTGAGCAGGGCGAAGTAGACCGCCATGTTGGCCTGGGATCCCGAGTGCGGCTGCACGTTCACGTGCTCCGCCCCGAAGAGCTCCTTGGCGCGGGAGATCGCGAGGTCCTCCGCGATGTCCACGATCTCGCAGCCGCCGTAGTAGCGCTTGCCCGGATAGCCCTCGGCGTACTTGTTCGTCATCACCGAGCCCACCGCCTCCAGCACCGCCTCGGAGACGAAGTTCTCGGACGCGATCAGCTCGAGGTTGCGGGACTGGCGCTCGGTCTCGGCCCGGATCGCCTTGGCGATCTCGGGATCCACCTGCTCGAGGCGGCTCACCGTCGGCCCTCCGGGTTCCGCCGCTCGATGTCGGCGATCTTCTCAACTCGGCGCGCGTGACGGCCGCCCGCGAAGTCCGTCGCGAGCCACGCCTGGAGGATGTCCGCGGCCATGTCCGCGCCCATGAGCCGGCCGCCCAGCACGAGCACGTTGGCGTCGTTGTGCTCGCGGCTCATCCGCGCGGTGTAGAGATCCGCGCACAGGGCCGCGCGGACCCCGGGGACCTTGTTGGCCGCGATTGCCATGCCGATTCCGGTGCCGCAGACCAGCAGACCGCGCTCTACCTTGTGGTCGGCCACGGATTCGCCAACGAGGGCCGCGTAGTCGGGGTAGTCCACCGACTCCGTGGAGTGGGTGCCGAGGTCGAGGACGTGGAGGCCGTGATTTATGAGCCAGCCCTTGAGGGCTTCCTTTAGCTCATACCCGGCGTGGTCGGCTCCGAGCGCAATGGTGGAAACCACGCGCCAACCTTACGCTCCGTCGGGGTTGAGTGTCAAGACGACGCTACCGGTGGTACCGTCACGGCCCGGCCGCCGGCTTTCACCCGGGATAGCAGGGCCAGACCGATCACGAAGAACGAGCCGATGGCCAGGATGCCCGCCCGCTGGTTGCCCCCCGCCGCGTGGGAGATGCCGCCGAACACGAGCGGGCCCATGACCGCGGCGCTCTTGCCGCAGAGCGAGTAGAAGCCGAAGAGCTCGGCCTGCATGCCCGGGGGCGTCAGGCGCGCCAGGAATGCGCGGCTCGCCGCCTGCACCGCCCCGAGGCCGGTGCCCGCCACCACCGCGAGCGCCCAGAACTGGCCCTGGGTCTCGACGAAGTAGGCGGCGACCACGATGGCCGCCCACTGGCAGAGGGTGACCATCACCACCCGGCGCGGCCCCAGGACGTCGGTCGGCCGCGCCCAGGCCAGCGCGCCCACGAGGGCCGAGACCTGCACCACGATGTAGAGCACGATGAGCCGCTCCATCGGGAAGCCGAGGGTCTGGGCCGCGAAGATCCCCGAGAAGGCGATGACCGTGTTCACGCCGTCTTCGTAGATGAAGTAGGCGCCCAGGAAGCGGCGCAGGTCCGGCAGGGCCAGGATCCGGCGCGCGGTGGCCACCACCTGCGCGGCGCCCTCGCGGGCGGCCCGCAGCACCGGCACCCGCCCCCCCGGCGCGGCCGGGAGCATGAAGAAGGCCGGGAGCGAGAAGACCCCGTAGATCGCGGCCGCCGCGAAGAAGGCGCCCGCGTAGTTCCGGGCGCGCACGAAGGGCAGCGCGGCCAGCAGCGCCGCGATCGAGCCCGCGTAGCCGACCGCGAAGCCCCAGCCCGACACCCGGCCCTGATGGCTCGGCGGTGCCAGGTCGGGCAGGTAGGCGTTGTAGTAGACGAGCGCGCTCTCGTAGGCGAAGTTGCCCATCACCCCGAGCACGAAGCCCCACACCACCATGCCGGGCTCCACGGTGCCCATGAGCGCGGTGGCGGCCACCGCCACCGCGGTGAAGCCGATGAAGAGCGGGCGGCGGATGCCCGCGCGATCGGCCACCCCGCCCAGGAACGGCGACGTGAGCGCGACCAGGCCCATCGAGAGCGAGACCACGCGCCCCCACCAGAGATCCCCCTCCCCGCCGTCGTTGCCGACGACCGCGATGGCGTAGTAGGCGGCATAGATGGTGGCGAAGATCACCGCCGCGAACGCGGAGTTCGCGAAGTCGTAGAGCGTCCACGCCACGATCGCCCGCACGTTCACGCGCGGGGCTCCTCGCGACCGGCCAGCACCGGCTCGGGCACGCGCGCCACCGCGCGCCCCATCTCGTCCAGGATGGCCCGCCGCCGCTCGCCCAGGTGGCGCCCGAGATCTCGATCCACCAGGAGCCGGAGCAGCGCGCGGCTCTCGCGGTACAGGCGGCGCAGCCGCTCGCTCCACGCGAGGGCGAAGAAGCCGCCCGGGATCAGCAGGACGCCGAAGAGGGTGAGCGGCCCCCCTCCGGCCCAGCGCCAGAGGAGCCAGCCCTCGGCGATCCAGGCGAGCGGGTAGAGGACGATGCCCGCCACCAGCTTGTAGGTCGCCTCCACGTCCGGCTCGGGCCGCAGCAGCCGCGCGGCCACCCAGGTGAGCCAGTACGGCACCGCGTGACTGGCGAGCCCCCAGAGCGCGAGCGGCAGGCCGCCCAGCAGGATCGCGAGCTGGCGCAGCGCATAGGGCAGCACCACGCGCGCCCCCGGTGGCCTGAGCCCGACCGCGGTGCCGAGCGCGGCGTCCTCCACGTCCTTGACGTAGCGCTCCACCAGCCCCCGGAGGAGCGCGAGCCCGGCCGGGTCGCGGTCGATGAGATAGCGATAGGCGCGCGTGGCGCGGCGTCGCCACTCGGCGCTCGCCGCCGCGTCCCGCGGCGCCCGCCCGTCGCGCTCCTCGCGCCAGAGCCGCTCCGCTTGCTCGACGAGCCGCAGCGTCTCGCGATCGTCCACCTCCGCGATCAGGCCGCGCATCGCCTCGCCGAGCCGGGCGGTGAGGCGGCGCGCCGCTTCCTCGGGCTCGGGCCGCGCGAGCGCCACCAGGTCCGCGGTCTCCACCGGCTCCCCCACCGCGATCAGGGCCCAGCCCGTTCGAAAGGTCCCCGGCTCGTGGAACATGAGGCCGACCGGCAGCAGCGTCACCGGCCCGACCGCGTCCGCCTCGGCGGCCAGCAGCATGCGCGCGGCACCCGTCCGGAGCGGCATCAGCGTCGGCTCGGGCTGGCTCACGCCTTCCGGGAAGATCAGGATCGCGTCCCCGCGGCGCAGGGTCGCGGTGGAGGCGGCGAAGAGGCGATCGTTGCGCGCCGGGTCGGTGCCGCCGTCCTGGCGGCGGTGCACCGGGAGGGCCTCGATCAGCCGGAGGAACGGGCCGATCAGCGGATTGGAGAACAGCGGCGCCTTGGCCACCGAGACGAGCCGGCGAGGCAGCGCGGAGAGCAGCAGCACGCCGTCCACGAGCGCGTTGTGGTGATTGGCGGCGACGATGAGGGGCCCCGTGCGCGGGATCCGCTCGGCGCCAATCACGTCCACCCGGTGGTAGAAGATCGCGGCGAGGAGCCGGGCCAGCGCCCGGACCGCGCGGTACGCCCAGGAGGGGCCGCGCCCGCTCAGATCGTCACGCGCTGGCCGTCCTGGGCGACGGCCGCGTTCCAGCCGAGGCGGCTCGCGATGGCCTCTCGCAGCGCGTCCGCCGCATCGGCCTCGCCGTGGACGACGTAGGTCATGCCGGGCGGCCGCTTGAACCCGCCGAGCCAGCGCAGGATCTCCTCGCGATCGGCGTGGGCGGAGTAGGCGTCGCTGATCATGATGGTGGCGTTCACCGGGATCGTCACGCCGAGCATCTTGATCTCGCGCGCGCCGTCCTTCAGCAGCCGTCCCCGCGTGCCCGCGGCCTGGTAGCCGACGAAGAGCACGGTGGTCTTCGGGTCGGGCAGCAGGCGCTTGAGGTGATGGAGGATGCGGCCGCCGGTGGCCATGCCGCTGCCCGCGACGATGACGCCGGGCCCCGCGGTCTCGTTCAGGCGCTTGGAATCGTCCACGGTGCGCGACAGCGTGAAGCGCCGCGGGGCGAAGGGTGCGGTGCCGCCCGCCTCCACCCGGGCGAGCGCGGCGTCGTGCTCCTCGGAGTGGGCCGCGTAGATCGCGGTGGCCTGAATCCCCATCGGGCTGTCGAGGAACACCGGGATGCTCGGGATCGCCCCGCGCGTCTCGAGCTCGCGCAGGTCGTAGAGGATCTCCTGCGAGCGGCCCACCGCGAAGGCCGGGATGAGCAGCCAGCCCTTCTGGTCCACCGCGCGGCGCACCGCGGCGGCGAGGCGGTCGGTCGGGTCATCGGGGGGATGCACGCGGTTGCCGTAGGTGGACTCGACCAGCAGCACGTCGGCCTCCGCCACCGGCTCCGGATCCACCATGATCGGCACGTCGTAGCGCCCGAGATCGCCGGAGAACACGAGGCGGCGGCCCCCGATCTCGCAGATGACGAGCCCGGCGCCCAGGATGTGCCCCGACGGGGTGAACCGCGCCTCGACCCCTCGCGCGGCGATGAACGGGCGCCCGAAGTCCACGTGCTTCACCAGGGCGAGCGCACGCTCCGCGTCCGCGATCGTGTACAGCGGCAGCGCCGGGTCGTGCTTGCTGGTGCGGTACCGGTTGGCGAAGTCGGCCTCTTCCTCTTGAAGATGGGCTGCGTCCGGCAGCATGACTTTCAGGAGATCGTGGGTGCCCGGCGTGCAGTAGATCGGTCCGGTAAACCCGTCGCGGCACAGCCGCGGCAGGTAGCCCGAGTGGTCGATGTGCGCGTGGCTCAGGATCACCGCGCCGAGCGTGCGCGGCTCCACCGGCGGCGCGGCCCAGTTGCGCCGGCGCAGCTCCTTCAGGCCCTGGAAGAGGCCGCAGTCCAGCAGCACGCGGCTGTCCCCGTTCTCGAGCAGGTGCTTGGAGCCGGTGACGGTTCCGCCGGCGCCCCCGAGGAAGGTCAGGGTGGTGGTCACTCGGAGACGGGCTCCGGCAGCGGGCGGCAAGCCGCGCTGCGCGCCGGGTACGGGCCCGCGCCCGCCGGGAACTCGAACAGCTCCTGCCCCGCCGCCTCCACGCCCTGGGTGACGAGGCGCTCGAGGTCGAGCCGCGCCTCCAGCGCCGCGATCGCTTCGGCCTCGATCCGGGTGGCGGGATGCCGCGGCGTGAAGAGGGTGCAGCAATCGGCGTCCGGCTCGATCGAGATCTCGTAGGTGCCGAGGGCGTGGGCCTGCGTGGTGATCTCGAGCTTGTCCATGCCGATGAGCGGCCGCAGGACCGGCATCCCGGCCACCTCATCGATGCGGGTCAGGTTGTGGAGCGTCTGCGAGGCCACCTGCCCCAGGCTCTCGCCGGTCACCAGGGCCAGGGCCCCCGCGTGGCGGGCCAGCCGCTCCGCGATGCGCACCATGAGGCGCCGGTAGACCACCACGCGGAAGGGCGGCGGCACCGCCAGCACCACCTCGCGCTGGATCTCGCCGAAGGGCACGATGAAGAGGCGCGAGTGGTACTGCCACTGGGTCAGGCGCGCCACCAGCTCGCGGGCCTTGCCCCGCGAGAGGTCCGGCAGGTAGGGCGCGCTGTGGAAGTGAACGAAGACCACGCGGCAGCCGCGGCGCATGAGCCGCCACGCGGCCACCGGGGAGTCGATGCCGCCCGAGAGCAGGGCGGCCACTGTCCCGCCGGTGCCCACCGGCAGCCCGCCCGCGCCGGCCAGCGGATCGCAGTAGACGAAGGCCTCGTCGGGCAGCACCTCCACCCGCACGTTCAGCTCCGGATGCTCGAGGCTCACGCGCGCGTCGGGCCGCCGCGCGAGCACGTGGGCGCCCAGGTCGCGGTTGAGCTCCACCGAGGTCATCGGGAACGTCTTGAACGCGCGGCGCGCGGTGATCCGGAACGAGCCGAAGACGCGGCCCGCGATCGCCTGCTCGACCGCGGCCCGCAGCGCCTCGCGGGACACTCCGGTGCGGATCGCGAGGGCGAAGTTGGCCACGCCCGCGACCCGCGCGAGCCGTTCGGGCAGAAGCCGCGGATCGGGGTGGCGCGAGAGGTCGAGCATGACGCGCCCGGAGAGCTGCACCAGGTCCACCGGCCCGAGATCCTCGATCGCGCGCAGCAGGTTCTGGTGGAGCTGGCGGAGGAAGAGCGGCCGGTTGCCCCGCTTGAGGCTGATCTCGTGGTAGTGGACGATCGCGGCCGTCGTGGCGGCCATCATGATTCGCCCCCCGCGGGGCGGCGGTGCTTGGGCCGCCGCCGGTACACCGTCTTCGGGACCTCCACCTTCGGGGGCTTGGCCGGCATCGGCTTGCGGACTCTTGCGTGGATCGGCTTCGGGCGCTTCACCGGGACAGTATATCCCGGCGGTCTCGCTCAGTAGATCGCGCCCGGGAAGGTGTTGATCCCCGCTTTCCGGCCGGCCGCCTTGTACATCTTCACTCCGCCCACCGGCCCGCCGGCCCAGAGGCCGTCGCCCACCCCGTCGTGGATGGCCCAGCTCCGGCCCCGCACGGTCCGGGCGGCCTGCGGGTCGCGGAAGTCGGACGAGGCGTCGAGCGCCTTCAGCAGCGGGCCGCCCTCGCAGAAGCCGGCGTGGATGGCCTCCATCACGTCGCGGCCCACCAGGTAGCCGCAGCCGCGGCGCTCGTAGAGGATCGCGGAGTGGTAGAAGAGCGGCTCGATGAGGTAGATCTCCTTGCCGATGAGGGCGCAGAAGCCCTCCATCGCGTCGAGCACCCGGGAGAGCAGGCGCAGGCCCTGCCGCACCTGGCCGGGGGCGAGGCCGCCCCGCATCGCGCGGCGCTCCTCCTCGACGTTGCGGCAGGTGGTGCCGAACAGCGTGTCGCGCCCGTCCGGGTCGCGGTCGATCGCGTAGCGGGCGCCCGCGGGATCGGTGATCTGCACGAACGCGAGCTCCGGCACCGAGAGCGGCGACATCTCCACGTCCACCAGCAGCGCGGGGTCGCGGTCCTCCGGGCTCGAGCGCACCTCCACGCGCGCCCACGGCTGGTCCGCCGGCGCGGTCACCCGCACCAGGCGGGCTCCCGCCTTGTCGCAGAAGGTCTGCGGATCGATGGCGAAGCGATCGAGCAGCTCTTCGGGCACCAGCCGCGCGTACAGCGCCTCCACGACCTCGCGCGGCAGCGCGTTGATCTCCTGGATCGACCCGAGCCCGAGCCCCTCGACGCGCGCGTCCATCAGGCGGCGCCCGGCTCCAGCGCGGGGAGGAGCCCGCGCGCCATCTCGAGCTCCTCCGGGGTGTTGACGTTCATGAACACCACCTCGGGCGCGCGGTAGCGGGCGACCTCGCTCGCCGGGATGCCGAGCACGCGCACGTCATCGTAGAAGCCGACGATCTTGAGGCGCCCCGCGCGCAGCCGCGTCTCGATCGGGGCCAGGCAGGCCTTGCCGTAGCAGGCGTGGAGCGTCTCCCACTGCTCGCCGACCCGCGGGACGATCACGTCCGCCTCGCCCGCTCGCTCGGTGACGAGGCGCGCGACCTCCGGCATCAGGAACGGCATGTCGCACGCGACCGTGAAGGCGGCGTCGCCGGACGCGGCGAGCAGGCCCGAGTAGATGCCGCCGAGCGAGCCGCCGTCCGGGAACACGTCGGGCACCATCGGCAGGCCGAGCGAGGCGTAGAGCTCCGGGGTATTGGTCACGAGCAGCAGATCGTCGGCGACCTGCCGCACGACGTGGGCGACGCGGTCGATGATGCGCCGGCCGCCCAGCTCCAGCAGGGCCTTCGGCCGGCCGCCCATCCGGGTGCTCCGGCCGCCCGCCTGGATCACGCCGGTTATCCGCACGCCGCCTCCACGATCACCGGGCCCTGGCGCAGGATGCGCGGAGGCCAGACCGTGCAGTCCGCGACGGTGGAGCCCGCGCCGCCCGCGGTGGTCCCCCCGTCCAGGATCAGCTCCACTCGCCCGCCGAAGTACCCGCGGACGTCGCCCGCGGTGCGCGGTGGAGGCGCCGCGCTCGGGTTGGCGCTCGGCGCGGTGACCGGGCGCGCGGCCGCGGTGACGAGGGCGCGCGCCACCGCGTGCCCGGGGAGCCGCACGCCCACGGTGCCGGTGCCGCCGGTGAGCCCGGCGGGCACCCGCGCGGAGGCGCGAAGCACCAGGGTGAGCGCGCCCGGCCAGTGGCGCGTCATGAGGGCGCGCGCGCCGTCGGAGATCCCCTCGGCCAGCTCGGTCACCATGTCGATGCCGTCCACCAGCACGAGAATGGGCTTGTCGTCCGGCCGGCCCTTGACCTCGAACACGCGCGCGATCGCGGCCGCGTCCAGCGCGTCGGCGCCCAGACCGTAGAAGCTCTCGGTGGGGAAGGCCACGAGCCCGCCCGCCTCGATGCGCGCGCCGGCCGCGCGCATCACGGACGGATCGGGCCGGATGGGGTCCACCGCGACGACGCGGGTCGAGATCGTCGGTGTGCTCACCCGATCCGTCTCAGGGCGTGACCGGCGCGCCAGAGGCGCGCATCACCGTGGAGGCGCCAGTCGAGAACGTCCGCATGCTCATCCGATGCGCCTCAGCGCGTGATGACCGATATCCCGGCGGTAGTGGGCGCCGTCGAAGCGGATGCGCTCGACGGCGGCGTAGGCCGCGCGGATCGCGGCGGCCACATCCGCGCCCGAGGCCTGCACACCCAGCACGCGGCCCCCCGCGGTGACGAGCGTGTCGTCCGCCATCGCGGTGCCCGCGTGGAAGACGTTGACCCCGGGCAGCGCGGCGGCCGCGGCCACCCCCGTGATGGGGCGGCCCGTCTCGTAGCGGCCGGGATAGCCCGCGGAGGTCATCACCACGCAGACCGACGTCGCCGGGCTCCACGCGAGCGTGGCGGGGAGCCCCCCGCCGGTGGCGGCGGCCTCGAGCAGGGCGAGCAGGTCGTTCTCGAGACGCGGCATGATCGCCTGGCACTCCGGGTCGCCGAAGCGGCAGTTGAACTCGATGACCTTCGGCCCCTCGCGCGTGATCATCAAGCCGACGAAGAGCACGCCGGTGTACGGAGCCCCCTCCTTGGCCATCGCCGCGATCACCGGCCGCACGATCTCGG
>Ga0207689_10005610_pt1 | contig 11182 bp, 6 predicted proteins | sample KBSMisM52_FD_184312 | JGI IMG/M metagenome (GOLD analysis project Ga0207689, IMG submission 184312) | Miscanthus rhizosphere microbial communities from Kellogg Biological Station, Michigan, USA - KBS Miscanthus M5-2 (SPAdes) (version 2) | ecosystem: Host-associated > Plants > Roots > Rhizosphere... | reverse complement strand
CGAAGGCCGAGGCGATCATGCCGGAGTCCGAGCCGTGGTCAGCATGAGCACTCGCCTATTGTCCCGATTTCGAAGTTCGCCGGCGGCCGCGGCACCCTCTGATGCGAACTTCGGAATCAAAGGGACGCCAGCAACCTTGTAGTTCTGCTACTTATTAATTCCAGTCTGATCTTGGAGCTGAAGGACCTGACCATTTCGCCGCGACAAGGGCAGGAACTTCAAATCCGCCGCACTAGTTCGTGCTCCGGGCCTTCACCGGATCCTTGACGTTCTCGATCTTGTCGAACTCGACATTGACGAGCTGACTGCCGACCTTCTCCACCCGCCGCATATAGACCGTCTGAACGACGTCGCGGGTCGCGGGGTCGATCAACATCGGACCACGCGGACTCTCCCACGCCATCCCCTTCGCCGCGGCGATCAACGCCTCCCCATCGGTGTTGGCGGCGCTCTTCTTCAGCGATTCGTAGATGAGATGCATCCCGTCATAGCCGCCCACGGCAAAGAAATCCGGGTTGCGTTTGAACGCCGCATTGAACGCACCCACGAATTCCTTGTTCAGCTTCGAAGCGTGATTGTAGTCGTAGTGCGCGGACGTGATGATACCGAGCGCCGTGTCGCCCATATTCTTCAAGGCTTGCTCGTCGGTCAGCTCCGCCTGCGCCATGACCTTGGTCCTTCGCGGGTCGATGCCGCGATCCGCCAGCGCCTTGGCGATCGCCGGCGACTGCGAGCCACCGGGCACGAATACGAAAATCGCCTCCGGATTCATGTCCTTGGCGCGCTGCACGAAGGCAGAGAAGTCGGGGTTGACGACGGGATACCGCACCGAGCCGATTATTTCCCCGCCGGCCGCTTTGAACGCGCCCTGGAACGCCGCTTCGGCGTCATGGCCGGCCGCGAAATCCGCCACGATGGAGTACACCTTCCGCACCCCGTTCTTGTAGGCCCAGACGCCAAGCGGCTCGTTGAGCTGCGGCAGCGTGAACGATACGCGCGCCATGTAGGGCGACTTGGTGGTGACGATCGACGCGGCTGCGTTCATCACCACCATGAACTTCTTGGCCTGCGCCGATACGTCGGCGGCCGCCAGCGCATTCGGCGTGAGCGAGAAGCCGGCGAGCAGGTCGACCTTGTCGCGCACCACCAGTTCCTGGGCAAGACGCTTGGCCACGTCGGGCGCAATGCCGCCGGTATCCCTGCGCACGATCTCGATTTTCTTGCCGGCAACCGTATCGCCGTGCTGCTGCATGTAGAGCTTGATGCCGTTGTCGGCCTGGGCACCGGGATCGGCAAACTGTCCCGAATAGGGCAGGATGAGCCCGATCTTGATCGTCTGCTGCGCATCAGCCGGCGAAACCGCGAGGATGGCCGCGGCAAAACCGGCATAGCCAACGAGTCGCATTGCTGTCCTCCCCCGGAGCGCCCGCGCCCAACAACTTACGCCGCCGTTGGCGGGCGAGATCACGGCGCGGCATCACTGCCGCGCGCAACTTGCTCTCCGAACCTTCAGCCGCCGCGCGCCCGCGTCGGATCCTTGGCCTTCTCGATCTTGTCGAACGGGACGTTGACGAGCTCGCCGCCGACCTTCTGCACCCGCCGGATATAGATCGTCTGCACGACGTCGCGCGTCTCGGGATCGATCGACATCGGGCCGCGCGGGCTATCCCACGTCATTCCCTTGGCGGCCGTGATCAAGGACTCGCCGTCGGTCTTGCCGTCGGCCCGTTTGAGCGCCTCGTAGATGGCGTGCATGCCGTCATAGCCGCCGATCGAGAAGAAGTCCGGATTGCGTCCATGCATTTCGTTGAAGAGCTTGACGAACTCAATGTTCCGCGGCGCGTCGCTCTTGTAGTCGTAGTGCCAGGCCGAAATTATGCCGAGGCCGGCGTCGCCCATGCTTTTCAACGCCTGCTCCGACGTGGCCTCGCCCGATGCCAGGATCTTGGTCTTGGTGGGATCGATGCCACGCTCGGCCATGGCTTTTCCGAGCGCTGCCGGTTGCGCGCCGCCGGGAATGAAAATGTAGATGCACTCCAGGTTCATGTCCTTGGCGCGCTGCACGAACGCCGAGAAGTCGGGGTTCGCGACGGGAAAGCGCACCGAGCCCACGATTTCGCCGCCGCCTTCCTTGAACGCGCGCTGGAACGCCGCCTCGGAATCATGTCCGGGACCATAGTCGGTCACCATCGTGTAGCACTTCTTGGTCCCGCCCTTGGCCGCCCATGTGCCGAATGTCTCCATCACCTGCGGCAACGTGACCGACGTGCGGATCATGTACGGCGACTTGGTGGTGATGATCGAAGTGGCGGCGTTCATCACCACCATGAACTTCTTGGCCTGAGCGGAAACGTCGGCGGCGGCCAGCGCATTCGGCGTCAGCAGAAATCCGGCCAGGATGTCGACGCCTTCGCGCACGACCAGCTCCTGCGCCAGCCGCTTGGCGACGTCGGGCGCCGGGCCGCCCACATCGCGGCGGATGATCTCGATCTTCTTGCCGGCAACGGTGTCGCCGTACTGCTTCATGTAGGTCTTGACGCCGTTGTCGAGTTGGATGCCGGCATCGGCGAACTGCCCCGACAGCACGTTGATCAGTCCGATCTTGACCGTGCCCTGCGCTTGCGCGGACGGGACCCCCAATAGCAGCGCGGCGGCGCAGCCAAGTCCCAGAACCCTTCGATCCATTGCCCATCCTCCCGGATTGATTTGTCGCCGACCCTTTGTTGCGAAAAGTGTACTCACGAAAAATTACGCGGTCGAATCGATATTGTCAGGATCGGTGCGCGAAGGTTCCGCCGCGACGCCCGTGTTGGGCGACCGCCCTCGGATGAAGCGCGAACATGGGTGCCGGCTTCGGCGTCTGCGCAGCCGAAGCAAGCGGAGTTGCCCGGCGTCGCGTTGTCGCAGCGGGCGATGGCCGGACGCCAGAGCCCCGTTGGGCGCAAGGATTCGCCTACGGGCGCCCTCGGCAGCAGCGCTGCCGCCGTGAACCGCAACCGGGCAAATGCCGCACAGAAATCCCTGTGACGTTATGAGCTTAGCACTGTCGGCTGGAGCCGTTTCGACCTCACATTTCCGCCGCATCCGGCGTGCTAGTCATTGCTCCATTATTCCGGCGGGTACCATGCGCCATTTCTGTATCCTTGGCCTCATTACCCTCGTGCTCTCGATCTGGTGCGGACCGGCTGCCCACGCCGAACTGCGAGGCGGCGGCGCGCCACGCATCGAGTGGGAGGTCAAGAACCGGTTTCGCCTGTTTCGCAGCGACGCCGACTTCCAGCGTCACGTCGCCGCAACACGCAGCGACGGGGTGCTGGCGGCCGAGCGACTGTTGGCGCGCGAGACCGATGGCCGCGGCTGGGCCCGCGATACGGTGGAGCGCCTGTGCGTCGACCGTGCCGGCAGGCTGCTGGAAGTCTGCGAGCGGGACGGCGTGCGCGAGGTCTATCTGTCGCCGCGCGATCACCGCGTCGGCGTCGTGCTTGCCGGAACGGTACCCGCGAATGAAGGTTGCGTCTGGAGCTTCGACGACGGCGACGGGCCCCCGCGGCAGGTCAACGCCACCTGCAACGAGGAAGTAAAGGCCCACCTTCCCTACGGGCGCCCAAGCACCGTGACCGTCGATATCATTCTGCTCGATGGCACGGCGCTGCGGCTGATGAGCGAGATCCAGGTGCGCGATCTCCTCATTGCCGGCATGGGCGATTCGATCGCGGCCGGCGAGGGCAACCCCGACCGGGCGGTGCGGCTCTCGGACGAAGGCTTCTGCTTCAAGCGCTTCGAAGGCGGCGAGTACTACCGGCCGGGACGGGCGGGCTTCAGCGGCAACAGATCGTGCAATACCACTGCTGGCGATGATGCCGGCATCAGCGACTGGGCGCGGCAAAGCGCGCGCTGGATGAGCGGCCCCTGCCACCGCTCGCTCTACAGCTATCAGATGCGCACTGCCCTCGCGCTGGCGGTCGAAGCCCCCCACCTCGCGGTTACGTTTCTTCCCCTCGGATGTTCGGGCGCGACCATCAAGACCGGTTTTCTCGAGAGCCAGCGCACACGCGAGTGCCCGAACCCCGGTACCGGCGCAGCCTGTTCGGGAACGGCGCGTGCCCAGATCAGCGAATTGACCGACCTCATGACGACCGCGCGCCGCTATCGCGCCGATCGCAGTCTCGACCTGGTGTTGCTCACCATCGGGGCCAACGACATCCTCTTTTCCGGGTTGATCGCCAGCGTCATCATCGAACCTGGTACCGAACGCAACCTGCTCAACCGCGGCGGCATCCTTGCGTCGGTCCAGGACGCGCAAAAGGTCCTGGACCGCGAGCTGCCCGCCAATTTTGCCAAGCTGCGTGCCGCGCTCAAGCCGATGGTCGGAGGAAATCTGTCGCGCGTCGTCTATGTCAGTTACGGCAATCCCGCGCTCGCCGGCCCCGACACGCCGTGCCCCGGCGGCCGTGACGGCTTCGACGTGCATCCGGCCTTTGCGGCCGACGGCGAACGACTGCGCCAGGCCGCGGAATTCGTATCGAGAAAATTTCTGCCCGGCGTCAAGGCGCTCGCACGCTGCGAAGAAGGCAAGGCGTGCCGTGATCCCGCGACCGAGCGCATGACCTTCGTGGATGCGCACCAGCCGGCCTTCGCGCTGCACGGCGCGTGCGCGCGTGCCGACGACGATCCACCCTTCGATCGTGAATGCTTTTCCGGCAAGGGCGAGACCTTCGAGAGCAGCCTGACGAAGGGTGCGAACGACCCGATGACCTGCGGCTATCCGGCGAGCGAGTTTCGCCCCTATGCGTCGCGTGCACGCTGGATCCGAACGGCGAACGACAGCTACTTCACCGCGCTGACCTACCCCGAGGGATTGCCCGCGCTGCTGCAGCCGAGCGATCTGCACGATGCCATCTGGGGCGTGTTCGCTGCCGTCTATGGCGGCGCCGTTCACCCGACCGCTGAAGGCCACGCTGCCATGGCGGATGCGGCGCTTCCGGCGGCGCGCGAGGCGCTCGGCCTGGGTCCGCCGGCCCAACCGGTGCGCAGCGAGCCGTTGCCGCCCCCGCCGAACATGATCACACCGCGGCTGCCGACCTCCGGTCGCTAACCCGTCCCGGATGGTCTCGCGCTTAACGCGCGCCGGCCGTCGTTCGACGAGGCCGGGACACGGACGGGTTGGTCACGCCACGCCGAGCTTCTTCTGCAGGCTGGTGGATGAGGTGGTGTATTGAAACACCAGCCGCTTGTCGGGATAGACGTAGCGATGGGCTTTTTGCGCCATCAGCGCGCCTTCATGGAAGCCCGAGAGAATGAGCTTGAGCTTGCCCGGATACCAATTGATGTCGCCGATCGCGAAAATGCCCGGGATGCTCGATTCGAAAGTCGAAGTGTCGACGATGATGTATTCGCCGTCCTTCATTTCCATGCCCCACTCCGCGACCGGGCCGAGCTTCATGGTCAGTCCGAAGAACGGCAGCAGCGCGTCGCAGGCGATTTCGAAGTTCGAGCCGTCGTTGCGTTTCACGATCGCCTTGGCGATCCGTCCCCCCTGCCCTTCCAGCGAAGCCACCTGACCCAGCACGAAATCGATCTTACCCTCGCCGACGAGCGACATCATCTTGTTGACGCTGTCGGGCGCGGCGCGGAAATCGCTGCGCCGGTGCAACAGCGTGAGGTGGCTGGCAAGCGGCGCGAGGTTCAATGTCCAATCGAGCGCGGAGTCGCCGCCTCCCACGATCAGGATGCGCTTGTCGCGGAAAGCATCCATCTGCCGGACGGCATAGAAGACCGAGGTGCTCTCATAGGCTTCGATGCCCGGAATGGGCGGGCGCTTGGGCTGAAACGAACCGCCCCCCGCCGCGATCACGATGACCTTGACCTCGAACACCTGCCCACGATCGGTTGTCACGCGAAACAGCGGGTCGCCGATCTTCTCGATCGTCTGCACCATTTCCTGCAGGTGAAACGTCGGTCCGAACGGCTTGATCTGCGCCATGAGCGCGTCGCAGAGACCTTGGCCGGTGACATAGGGTATGCCCGGGATGTCGTAGATCGGCTTTTCCGGATAGAGCTCGGCGCACTGACCGCCGACCTTGTCGAGAATGTCGATCAGGTGCGTTTTCATATCGAGCAGGCCAAGCTCGAACACCGCGAACAGACCGCAGGGCCCCGCACCGATGATCAATACGTCAGTCTTGATGACTTGGCTCATACCCTCTCGCCGAACTTCAACGATGTCGCTGCTCTGATATGGGAAGATGCGCCGCGCCTGCTAGGCGCGGACACGCATGACCGCTACGCCTGCCGCTCGGGCGTCCGTACCACCAAGCCCTCGAGCTCGGCGGTGACCTTGATCTGGCATGACAACCGCGAGTCGGGCTTCACGTCATAGCCGAAGTCGACCATGTCCTCCTCCATCGGCGACGGTTCACCCACCACCGCGCGCCAGGCCTCGTCGACATGGACGTGACAGGTGGCGCAGGCACAGGCACCCCCACACTCCGCCTCGATACCGGGAATGCCGTTCTTGATCGCGGTCTCCATGACGGTCGAACCGACTTCGCCCTCGACCGTGCGCGGGGTGCCTTCGTAATCGATGTAGGTGATGCTCGGCATGTGAATGGGGGAGAAATTGTTGCGGGAGGTGCGGCGATGCCGGGCTCCTATAGCTGCTGGCGCGGGCGCGCGCCAGATGAGCCCCGGGATCAATCGGCGGCCTCGAAACCGGTCCGGCGCGCACGCCGCCGACATCCCCGCGAGCAGATGCACGGCCCGGCAATCGATACGGGTGACGGCCTGGCAATTCCCGACATATGGGAGCAGGCGCCACGCGCGTCAGGGTCAGCGCCGCGTGACTGGCTCACGCCGCGCGGCGGCCGCATGGAATGCTCACGACCGGGTGCGATCATCGCCCGGCCCCGGGTTTTGCGACGGCGGCTCGCCGCCCAGCACCCGATAGCCGCCCTCCGTGAGCCGGCAGACCAGCCAATCCGGCTTGATCGGGTTGTGCATCCAGGGCATCGCCCAGCCCTGGGCGATGCAGGATTCGATTGTCTTCCTCGACACTTCGCGGCCGTTGCGATCGAACAGCGGGAGCTTCCCACCGGCCTGCGTCAGCCCGCGCTCGAGGTAACGCCACTGCGCCTGGGTCGGGCGTCTGGCCGCCGCCGGCCGACCCGCCGGCGGGTCGACGCGGCGGCTTTTCTCTTTGTTCGGTCCCTGACGCATGCGCGCCGCCGTTAACGATGATTAAAGAGACCTTAACGAGCGGTTTCCTTCGGTATGCCAAGCCGATAGGATAGCCGAACGGCAGTGAAATGTCTGAGCGGCGCGTTTCTGCCGGCTGCCCGAGGGGGTTCCGGAGGGGATCTCAAGGCTAAACGCGCTCGTGGCGCGGCCGGGATCTGGCCGCTGCTCTGTTCCAGCGTAATACGAGGCGACGACGGACATGGCAAACACCCCGAAAAAGATCACGGATCCGACGGAAGCGGCGCTTTCGGCGATCCAGGACGCGCTCACGGCGCGGGACACCCCCGTTGAGGCGGAACCAGTCAATCCATCCTTGCCACCCTTGCCTCCGGTGACGTCGACCGAAGAAGCGCCGTCCGCCGAGGAGCCGTGGCGCACCGTGAGATCGACTTCGTCCGTCAGGGAAGACCTGTTCGAAACGGACGAGGTCAGCCTTGCGGATGAGACCGGCGCGCTGCGCCGTCCCGCCAATGACGACCGTGAATCCATCGGGCAGATCCTGCGCACCTTGCAGCGTCGCCCGTCCCGCACCTCCTACGTCTTCGCGTCCGTCTTCGCCGGCCTGTGGGTGTTGGCCGGCCTGGTGCTCGGCTGGCTCTATCTGCCGCAACTGCAGGCCTCGTTCGGACCGAGCGGCCTGACCGCACCGGTGCTGGCGGTGCTCGCCGCCGCCTTCTTCGTGCCGATCGTCTTCTTCTACGTGCTTGCCCACATGGCGTGGCGCTCGCAGGAACTGCGCCTCATCACCCAATCCATGGCCGAGGTCGCCATGCGGCTGGCGGAGCCCGAGACGGTGGCCCGCGAGTCGATCGTCACCGTTGGCCAGGCCATTCGACGCGAAGTCGCCGCCATGGGCGACGGCATCGAGCGCGCGCTCGCGCGCGCCGCCGAGCTCGAGACCCTGGTCGCGAACGAGGTCTCCGCCCTCGAACACGCGTACAACGACAACGAGGTGCGCATCCGGGCGCTGTTGCAGGATTTGGGCAGCCAGCGCGATACCCTGGTCGGCCAGGCCGGGCAGATCCGCGACGCCATCAATGGCGTCCACCTCGATCTTAGCCACGACATTTCCCAGATCAGCGAGCTCGTAGCGGAGCAGGTCAACGAGGCCTCGCGGCGCATTACTCATACGCTCGCGGAAAAGGCCGAGCACATCACGCGTGCGCTCGGAAATGCCGGCGACACGATGATCGAAACCCTCGGCGATCGCGGCGGCGACCTGCTCGACCGCCTCGAGAAGGCCAGCCAGGAAACCTCGCAGGCGATTTCCGCCGCCAGCGACCGCCTGACCGAGACTTTGACCTTCAAGACCGACCACATCGGTGATGAATTCACCGAGATCACCGCCAACCTCCAGCAGATGATGTCGACGCGGCTCGATCACGTGACAGAGGGCTTCGCGCAAAAATCCGAGTCGATCGTCGAGCTGATGAACACCCGTTCGCAGGAAATGACCGATCTCGTGATCGAGACCGGCAACCAGCTCGCCGACACCATTTCCAGCCGCGTCGAAGAGGTGAACACGACCCTCAAGAACACGGGCGACTCGCTTGTGCTCGATCTGACCCTGCGCGGCAGCGACGTCGTATCGCAGCTCGAGCAGTCCGGCACGCGCATCGCGGATACGATCGTGCAGCGCGGCCAGCAGGTGACCGAAAAGTTCCGCGACGGCGCCGACCAGCTCGCCGACGCGATCGCCAGCAGCAGCGACGCGGCGCATGACATGCTGGCGTCACGGCTGCAATCGTTCGAGGACATGTTCAATCAGAGCGGCACACAGCTCTCCGACGTGGTCTCCACCCGCGCCGACGCGGCGCGCGAAGTCATCGCGGCCCGGCTGCAAGCGTTCGAGGACCTGTTCAGTCGCGGCAGTGAACGCCTCTCCGACGTGATCGGCGGCCGCGGCGACGCGGTGCACGAGATGCTGGTCGGACGCCTGCAGGCGTTCGAGGACATGTTCAACAACGGCGGCACCGAGCTTGCCGAACGGATTGCGCGCGATTCCACCACCCTCGGCAATCTCATCACCCGCCACCTTGCCGAGTTCGATCGCACCGTGAAGACCTATGGCGGTGAGATGGTCGAGCGTCTTGCCGAGCGCACGCAGGATATTTCCGGCGCGATGCGCGACTACCTCGACAATTTCGACACCCGCGTCACCGTCAAGTCCGCGGAGATCACGGCGAGCCTCGACCAGCAGTTCAATCGCTTCCGGGACGCGCTCGACAGCCGCACCCAGACGCTCAACGAGCACTTTGCCGCCCGCACCCAGATGCTCAACGACAACTTCGCCGCCCGGGTCGAAGACGTGGCCAAGGCGATGGCCGACGGCGGCCAGGAAGTGGTCGGCGCGCTCGACCGGCGCATCGGCGACGTCGCCGGCGTGATCAACGCGCGCGGAGCCGAACTCGCCGAAAGCATCGGCGCCAAGATCGAGGACATCGACAAGACCCTCGGCGTCAAGGCGATGGAGGTGGCCGACAATCTGGATACGCGGATCGGCCGCTTCGAGGACCTCCTGCGCGGGCGCGCCGAGACCCTGACCAGGGAAATCGAGACGCGCAGCCAGGCCGCGGCGGACTTGCTCACCGGACGCACCGAGAGCTTGAGCCGGGCGATCGAGGAGCGCAGCCAAGCCGCCGCCCAAACGCTCGTCGCGCACACCGATGGCCTTGGCCGCGCGATCGAGGAGCGCGCCCAAGCCGCCGCCGATACGCTGGTCGGGCATACCGAGAGCCTGGGGCGGGCGATCGAGGCCCGCAGCCAGACCGCGGCCGAAACGATCATCGGACACACCGAGAATCTGGGCCGGACCATCGCGCAGCGCAGCCAGGCTGCCGCGGAGCTCCTGGTCGGCCGCACGGAGAGCTTGAGCCGGGCGATCGAGGAGCGCAGCCAAGCCGCCGCCGACACGCTCATCGGGCGTACCGAGGGCCTGACCAGGGCAATCGAGGAGCGCAGCCAGGCCGCCGCCGACATCCTGGTCGGCCACACCGAGAACCTGGGGCGGACCATCGAGGCCCGCAGCCAGGCCGCCGCCGATACGCTCATCGGGCACACCGAAAGCCTTGGCCGGGCCATCGAGTCGCGCAGCCTGGCCGCAGCGGAAACCCTGATCGGCCACACCGACCACTTGAGCAGGGAGATCGAGACGCGCAGCCAGGTGGCCGCCGACCTGCTCATCGGGCGCACCGACACCCTGGGCCGGGAGATCGAGATGCGCAGCCAGGCCGCGGCCGAATTGCTCGGCGCGCGCAGCGAGCGCCTGGGCAAGGAGATCGAGGCCCGCACCCAGTCGGCCGCCGACCTGCTCACCATGCGCACCGAGAGCCTGAACCGGGAAATCGAGACGCGCAGCCAATCCGCCGCCGACCTGCTCACCTCGCGCAGCGAGCATCTGAGCAGCACCATCAAGTCTCACGCCGGGGAAGCCGCCCAGGCGATCGAAAAGCTGGTCACGACCTCGGTCGATACCATCGGCGCGCGGGCCGACCAGTTGAGCAGCGCCATCAAGGCCAATACCAGCGAGGCCGAGCGCTCGATCGGCAATCTGACGAGCTCAATCTCGAGTCTCATCAGCTCGCGCATCCAGCAATTGGGCGAGGCGGTCAAGAGCAACAGCGCGGACGCCGAGCGTTCGCTCACCCAGCTCGCGACCAACACCACGAGCGCAATCCGCGCGAGCGCGCACGACGCGGAACGCACGATCAACGGGATGTCGACCGGCGTGAGCAACGTGCTCAAGCAGAATGCCGGCGAGGTCGAGCGTACGTTGCTTGCCGTCAGCGCCGAAGTGGCGCGCAACTTCGTCGGCAAGGCCGAGGAAATCTCGACGGCCGTGAGCCAGCGCGCCGCCGAGATGACCTATATCGTGGACGAGAAATCGAGCGGTCTGCTCGCCGCGCTCACCAACAAGAGCGAGGAGTTCGTGAGCGAGGTGAGCCGC
>Ga0207689_10005605_pt1 | contig 11187 bp, 9 predicted proteins | sample KBSMisM52_FD_184312 | JGI IMG/M metagenome (GOLD analysis project Ga0207689, IMG submission 184312) | Miscanthus rhizosphere microbial communities from Kellogg Biological Station, Michigan, USA - KBS Miscanthus M5-2 (SPAdes) (version 2) | ecosystem: Host-associated > Plants > Roots > Rhizosphere... | reverse complement strand
ATCGTTACTCATATTGAACCCTCCGGGTTCGCTGCTAAGAAGATTCCCGTTATTAAGGAATATCATATTTCCAACTTCTCATTCTCATTCATCGGAGGACTAACCCGAAGGGTTGAATATGCATAACCATCGGTGCAACCGGTGGCAGATGCGGATAGCACAGCTTACACTGCAGTGCAACCAGCATGTGTAAGGAAGTATCGGCAAGCAGATATCTCTTAGATCAGTAATCATTCCTGTGTGGCTGGCGACGACTTGCAGTCATCGTTACTCACATTCAACCCTCCGGGTTCGCTCCTAAGAAGATTACCGTTACTAAGGAATAACATACTTCCAACTTCTCATTCTCATTCATCTGGAGGACTAACCCGAAGGGTTGAATACGCATAACCACCGGTGCAACCGGTGGGAGACGCAGATAGCACCGCTTATCTCCAACCTACCGAAGGGAAGACAGCGTCACTCTCCGCAGAGATAATCGTCTATCTCATCGCCAGATAAACCTTGTTTATCTATTATAACAAACAACTAACGGCGTTACGATTAATCTTGCATACCAATATTCCAAAACGAATATCAAATCTGTTTTTATGAATCAAAAATTACTGCTACTGTTGGCTGTTTTTATCGCAGCGAAAATAAATGCGCAATTTTCGAATATCCAGGCGGGTGTAAAAGGCGACGTTACATACTCGCGTATCAATGGCGATGGTATGAGCATTGGTTACAGGCCCGGTTTCAATGCCGGTGTATTTGCCGAAGCAAAACTGATCGATAAATGGAGTGTGCAGCCGGAGTTGTTATTTTCTCAACGCAATATTCAGATTGGTGATTTTAAAGACTACTATGCTGCGTCGGCAAGTGAGTTCCCCGGCAAGTACGCCTATTTAAGTTATGTGAGCCTGCCGGTGTCGTTAAAATACAAAGTACTTGATCAATTGAAGGTAAGTGCAGGTGTGCAGTACAGTTATCTTGTTTATGCTGATGAAACACTGCTAAGAAATAAAGCCGATGCATTTAAAAAGAACGATATAGCTGTACTGGCCGGATTTGAGTATACGCCATTCCCGAAGTTGCGTTTTTATGGACGGTATTCCCAGGGAGTATTGGATATAAGCAATATCAACACTATTCATAGTTGGGATATGATACAAATACAGGCGGGAGTGGGATATGTTTTATTTGGGAATAAGAAATAGTGTTACCGAAACGATTTGATGAATTATATTTCATGAAAATGCGAATGCTCGACGGTCGATATTCAATATTCAATGAAACGTTTCATAACAAACGCAACCATTGAAAATTGGGCGTTGAGTATTCAACATTGTGCATTCCAATTGTACGTTCCGATATAAGATTGGTATAAAAAAATAAGCCCCCCTGTAGAAACAGCGGGACTTAAGTAATGGTTCTGATTAAGAACTTTAAAATTTATTGATATTTAGCAGTTGTGGCTGCGACATCTTTTGTAGTTGCAGAACGGCTTAAAGATATTTCTTTTTTGTCTTCCGTCTTAATTTTTGCCTGATCTTTTGATTTTCCCGCGATCTGTGCAAGGGTAGGGGCAATCACCAATGAAACGATCGACATCAGCTTTATCAGGATGTTCATAGATGGGCCTGATGTGTCTTTAAAAGGATCGCCTACAGTATCACCGGTTACGGAAGCTTTGTGCGGTTCTGATTTTTTATAATAGGTCTGGCCATTTATTTCTACTCCTTTTTCAAACGATTTTTTCGCATTATCCCAGGCACCGCCTGCATTGTTTTGAAACATACCCATCAATACACCGCTCACTGTGGCACCAGCTAAAAAGCCACCCAATGCTTCTGCGCCAAGACCCGGCATGAAACCAATTACCAGTGGCGATATGATAGCAATTGCTCCCGGCAACATCATCTTTTTAATAGAAGCCTGTGTGGATATGGCTACGCATTTATCATATTCAGGTTTGCCTGTACCTTCCATAATACCTGGAATCGTGCGGAACTGCCGCCTTACTTCTTCTACCATCGCCATCGCCGCTTCACCAACCGCGCGGATAGCAAGCGATGAAAATATAAAGGGGATCATTCCACCTACGAATAAACAAGCAAGCACATTAGCTTTGTAAATATCAATACCGGTAATGCCGGCAACACCAACAAACGCTGCAAATAATGCCAATGCAGTTAATGCAGCGGAAGCAATGGCAAAACCTTTACCGGTCGCTGCAGTTGTATTACCCACTGCATCGAGTACATCCGTTTTTTCACGCACTTCTTTTGGCAACTCACTCATTTCGGCAATACCGCCTGCATTGTCAGCAATAGGTCCGAATGCATCAATGGCCAATTGCATAGCTGTTGTCGCCATCATACCGGCTGCAGCTATTGCCACTCCGTACAACCCTGCACATTCATACGAACCCCAGATACCACCGGCAAGAACGAGTATCGGAAGAAATGTTGATTCCATACCGATGGCCAAACCACCGATCACGTTTGTGGCATGACCGGTTGATGATTGACGGATGATGCTTAATACCGGGCGTTTACCCATGGCAGTATAAAATTCAGTGATCGCACTCATCAATGCACCCACCAGAAGGCCAACACCAATAGCACCCATCACACCCCATTTTGTAAATATTACGCCTCTTAAGATCATTGCTTCAGGAAGCAGCCAATAAACAAGACCGAAAGCTGCAATCGCTGTGAGAACGATAGAGCCCCAGTTACCCATGTTCAATGCTTTCTGAACAGTGTTTGTATTGATACCGGCCGAATCGCTTATCCGGACAAACAACGTGGCGAAAATGGAAAACAGGATGCCCACACCCGCAATCAACATAGGAAGTACAACGGGCGAAAAACCATTCAGCATATCTGAACCTTCCAATATCTGTGTCTGTTGTCCTAATACAATTGTGGCCAAAACTGTTGCTACATAGGATCCGAAAAGATCTGCACCCATACCGGCAACATCGCCTACGTTATCGCCTACGTTATCAGCAATGGTAGCCGGGTTACGCGGATCATCTTCCGGTATACCTGCTTCTACTTTACCAACAAGGTCGGCACCAACATCGGCAGCTTTTGTATAGATACCACCACCAACACGTGCAAATAAAGCGATAGACTCAGCGCCAAGGGAAAAACCGGTTAATACTTCGATCGTCTGAAGCATTGCTTCCGAATTGATGGCAGCTGTTGGTGCAAAAAATTGTTTTAATAAGATATATAATCCCCCCAGGCCGAATACAGCTAACCCTGCCACACCAACACCCATCACAGCACCACCGGTAAACGAAACATTTAAGGCCTTACTTAAGCTGGTACGCGCCGCTTGTGCAGTGCGCACATTTGCTTTTGTGGCTGCCTTCATACCAATAAAACCGGCCGTTGCACTAAGCACCGCGCCTATAATAAAAGCAATAGCAATAGCCCAATGAGAATGCGGATTTGCTGTGGCCATGACGGCCAATAAAATACCAACGATGACGACAAAATATCCCAATATCTTCCATTCGGCTTTGAGAAAAGCCATTGCACCTTCAGCGATATAGGCGCTGATTTCTTTCATCCTTTCCGTACCCGGATCTTGTTTTGAAACCCAATTAAACTTAGCAAACGTGTAAAGTAATCCAATAAGGCCCATGGCGGGAACCAGGAAGATCAATTTGTCCATAAGTGTCGAGTCTTAATCAAAATTTAAAGGACCGCCTCCAACCACGCTTTGATGGCCAATTACACCTTCGAAAGCTATGGCGGTCAAGGGCGGCAAAGATAGGGGATGGAAAGCAAATATTGTCGCCTGCTAATGAACGCTGATAAAATCGGTGACGGACGCTGATGGCTTACGATATGGCGGGCGCCTTACTATTGCGGATACCATAGTCACAAGCCCCGGATCCTCGCGGGTGGTCGCAGGATTCGGGGTGATTACCTCAAATTTTTTCTACAAAAGGATCTGCGCCGGATATTTGATCTTTGGCGTATTACGGCAATGAATAAAATCAGATCAATAAGCATTCACGTTATCGGCTGCAGTCTTTTCCTGGTCTTGCCTTTTTTATTTTCTCCCGACAGCGGAAAGAAGCGAATTGATGAAGTATTGGGCAATAATCACTTTCTTAAAGACCTGGTTCATTATATCCTGCTCATCGCTTTCTTCTATCTGAATTATTACTTGCTTGTTACCCGGTTTTACCTGCAACGAAAATATTGGTTATATGCATTGCTGATCATCGGCTGTTTTTTCATCATTGCTTTTTTACCCTCCTTTATTGTAAACGATGCACCCGCACGACCTCCGATGAATCATATACCGCCGGCCAATCCTTTTGAATTTCCAAAAGATATGGAAAGAAAACCGCCGCCGATGCGCAATTCATTCTGGAGCCGCATTGACCATAATTTCTTTTTGTTTTTTGCTGTATTCTTTTTTTCGCTGTTACTGCGCATTGCGCTGCAATGGAGACAAACAGAAAAAGAAAAACTAAACGCAGAGTTGTCTTACCTGAAAGCACAGATCAACCCGCATTTTTTATTCAATACATTAAACAGTATTTATTCACTCGCCATAGATAAATCAGATAATACGGCGCCTGCCGTTGCGAAACTATCGGGTATGATGCGCTATGTGATCAGCGATGCGACGAAACGTTTTGTACCGCTCGATAAAGAGATATCTTATATAAAAAATTATATCGAACTGCAACGCATTCGTTTTGGAGATACGATTCATTTGTTTTTTGACATAAATGGAAATGTGGATGGCAAACAGATCGCACCGCTTCTTTTAATATCATTTATTGAGAATGCATTTAAACATGGTGTGAATGCGGAAGAGGATTCTGAGATACGCATCCGCATTTATATCGATGAAAATAAGTTGAACATGGATGTGTATAATCATAAGGTAAATGTGCAGATGGCGCATGAAGACAGAACCGGTACAGGTATTGCGAATACAAAAACGAGGCTTGAGTTATTATACCCTGCACGTCATTTATTAAAAATTACGGAAAATGAAAAAGAGTTTTCCGTTTCTTTAACCCTCATTCTGCAATGATACATGCAATCGCTGTTGACGACGAATTACCGGCACTGAGTTTACTGGAGAATTTTTGTAAACGGGTTGATTTTATTGAACTGCAAAAAGTATTCAATAAGCCCAATGAAGCATTGCGTTACCTGCAGCAGTTCCCTGTTGATCTTATTTTTTTGGATATCAATATGCCGGCGCTCACGGGGATTGATTTATATAAATCGATCCGGCAAAATACGATGGTCATATTTACAACTGCTTATAGTGAATACGCAGTGGAAGGATTTAACCTGAATGCTGTTGACTACCTGCTGAAGCCCTTCACCTTCGAGCGGTTTATGCAGGCAGTGAATAAAGCAAAAACAGCTGCAAAGATCGCCGATGATCAGAAAGAAAAATACCTGTTCATCCGCGCAGATTATAGTCTTATAAAAATTGTAACGGAAGACATCCTGTTTATAGAAGGGTTGGATGATTATCTCAAAATTCATATTCAGAATGACAAACCTGTTATTGCGAGAATGACATTGAAAAATATACTCGAAAAATTACCATCTGCTGATTTCGTAAGAGTACATCGTTCTTATGTTGTGCCGTTCAGCAGGATAAAAAGCGTTAGAAATAAGATCATTTATATTGAGAACGAAGAAATACCTGTCGGCAATAGTTACGAAGAGAATTTCCTAAAGCTTTTTAACAAATAAATTCATTACCGCAACATTTCTATACTTCACCTCAGTTGGCTTTTTTCTTTTTAAACGTTTGAGAGTTTTGTATTGTCGTAGCAATGATAAATGTAAAATACAAAATCACGATGTAAAATGTAAAAGTGAAGCAGCCTGGTAACGAAACACTGCTTTTTACATTTTATATTTTTCATTCTGCATTTTACATTTCACTTATCGTCATTCCTTAAAAACAAAAGCTAATACAATGGAGTCAAGAAAAAAATTTCTGAAAAACTTCCTGATCGGGGCAACATCCGTTCCTGTAATTATTGCAGCATGTAAAAAAGATGAAATTACTTCAACAACATCTGGTACTGATACAAGTACAAGCACAGGATCCGGTTCAGGTTCCTGCTCGGTAACACCTACTGAAACAGCTGGTCCTTTTCCGACAATCACACCTTCGTCGTTGGTAAGATCTGATATTCGGCTCGATAGAACCGGAGTTGCATTCACGATCAACATCACGATAAAAAATACAAACAACAATTGCAGTGCACTTTCAGGAGCTATTGTGGATATATGGCATTGTGATAAAGATGGCTATTATTCTGAGTATGGCGGCAGCGGTATGCAAAGTATAGATTACACGTCGGTTCACTTTTTACGTGGACGACAAACTACCGACAGCAATGGCCTCGTCACATTTACATCCATATTTCCGGGATGGTACTCTGGACGCGCCACACATATACATGTTCATGTGTACAATTCTGCGGGTACATCATTATTGATTACGCAAATCGCATTTCCTGAGGCATCCGATAGCGCTGTGGCAACAGTGAATGGCAGTGGCGGAACAGCATATGGCTATACAAAAGGAATGACAGGATATACCTACAATGCTTCCGATAATGTATTCAGCGATGATACTACAAGTGCGGAAGTAGCGACTGTAACAGGAAGCCTTTCTGCAGGCTATGTACTGGCTCATACTATATACGTAAATGGCTGATAAAATCCTGTTTCCTTTTTTATAAACAGTAAGGCGTATGGTAATGGTGCGGCGCCTTACTTTATCTGAACGAATTATGTCGAAAAAGATCACCCGGTTTTGTTACAGGAAAATTATTGATGCCTCTGCGCAAAAGGTATGGGATAAATATGTGTTTGACAGCAGCTATACCGAATTAGTGATGCAGTTCCAGTTTTATAATACAGAGAATAAATACACAACATTCGGTGACTTGATATGGAATGTTCCTGCTGCAGAAAAACTTCATTTTCTCGTGAGTGCGTCGGTAACAGGTTATGTTCAGCAACTGAATGAGCACATACCGGATATCATGAATAATCTTGGAAAATCATTTCTCCGGTTTAAAGGTTATCGTTTCGAAATTATAAACTCAGATATAAAGGACAAGTCAAAACATGTGATCGCTGTCAATTTTTTCAGCGAACCGGTTATATGGCATGATACAATTGATAGTTACTTATTGGTATCATTATTGAGCGATGAAACAACTGCTGAAGAAACGTTGACACATCTTGTACAATTACAATCGTTCTTCAGTATTTATTCACTTAAAGACGACATCCAATGATCAACCTGTCAGAAGGAAAAATCTTCCTTGCAGATGAAAGAGGTATTAGTGAGACAAAACAGTTCAGAAGCCAGTTCACATTCAACTCAGGCAATTACTTTAATCCGTTTAAGTATCCGTTTGGCAAGATATACGCATTGAATGATCATATGCTCGCGGGGGGTGCCTCCCAGGTAATAGAAGCAAAAGAAGGATTTCATATTGTTCTGCTGCCGGTATCGGGGGCAATCAGCTATAAAGATTCGTTTGTGCCCGACACATTGATAGCAGCCGGGCAAGCGCAGATCATTTCTGTAAATAAGAACAGCTCCATCAGCATCAGTAATCCTTTTAAGGAAGACACCGTCAATTACCTGCAGATTTTGATAAAAGCTGAACTTGTGCCGCTGCAAAGAGTGGTTTACTTATCCACATATGATAATGTAAATAAAAACCGGAACGACTTAGTTCCGCTGTTTACCGGTATTTCTGAAAATTCAATCCTGCCTTACTTTATTTCTATCGGAAAGTTTTCAGGTCGTGGTGAAACTGTTTATAGTATAAAAAATAAGAACGCGGGAATATTTGTATTTATACTGGATGGAGCATTTGAAATAAACGGGCGGTTACTTCACGCAAGGGACGGTTTAGCCTTGTGGAATACTGATATTATAGAACTCGAGGCATTAAGCAACGACGCAATTATTTTACTAATTGAAACAACGATCGATATCAGTTAAATAAGTACAGCCAACTTTATAAAATAATACAATATGTTTTCTATTACTTCTGTGCAATCGTTTACCAGCGTTAAAAAATCGTTTGTAGGTAAAAGTTATATTGCATACTCCCCGGAGTTGTGGATTTCATGTAACAGTTTTTGTGGAAAGTTCTCTACTTCAAAAGCATGATATCGTCAATAAAACCAATCTGTCAGGAAAAGAAAGAAGAAAACTAGTTGAATAAGATGTTCAGGTAATTGTGAATAACTTAGATAAGTATTAAAAATCAATACGTTAAGAAGGTTTAGGAATGCTCCAATGTCCTGCCTGATGAAATACTTCCGGTAGTGCTTAAAAAACTGGAACGCGTTTTGTCTATATAATTATGGTTTTTCATAGGATATTGGATTTTAAAAGCGGGCCGGATTTCTATCCAGCCCTTTTTTATTTTATGATCCCTTCCTTTAGAAAAAGGAAAATATAGAGAGTTAAAATCCTTGCTTCTGCTTTAGCTGAAAGAATCCTTTAATTGTTTAAGATTCCTCCAAGAAGTTAAAGAGCGTCAGATCGTACTTATCTCAAGAAATGCGTTTCCGATATTGTCAATAATATCCCCGGCAATCATTGCCTCCATCGAGTTTTTCTTTGCGGCATAGTCTCCGGCGACACCATGAATGTATACACCAAGCAGGGCTGCTTCCTGCGAATTGTACCCTTGTGCCAGCAAAGCCGTCAAAATTCCTGACAATGTATCACCGCTTCCTGCTGTTGCCATACCTGCATTGCCTGTGCTGTTAAAGAAACCTTTCCTGCCAGGAGATGCAATGAACGTATGATGCCCTTTCAGCACTATAACAATATTGAATTCTTTTGCTTTTGCCGAGGCTAAGGTTATCCGTTCAAAGTCATTTTTGCTTGTACCAAATAATCGTTCAAATTCTTTTGGGTGCGGTGTAAGAATCGAACCTTTGGGAATGAGCGATAAAAGATCTTTTTGCGAAGCAATAATATTGAGTGCATCTGCATCAAGTACCAAAGGCCTGTGACAGGTTTTAAAAATGTCCTGGAGCAGCGACCTGGTTTCAGAGGCTGTGCCGATACCCGGCCCAATGCCAACTGCATCATACTTTTCCAGGTCATCTTCAATCTTTGTAAGGAAAGAAGTATTAAAATCCGTGAGCACCATCGCTTCGGGCAGGGACGATTGCATTATTTCATAACCACATTTTGGAATATGGCAGGTAAGTAAACCGGCACCGCTTCGCAGGCAGGCCCTGGCAGATAAAACAGCGGCGCCCATCTTTCCGTAACTGCCGGCTACCAGTAAGGCATGACCGAAATCTCCTTTGTGTGCAAACCGGTTTCTTGGTTTGTAAACTGACCGGACGATATTTTTATCGGTTATTTCAAAAGCAGTAGAGAGTGAATTGTAATAATCCGGGTGAAGACCGATGTTCAGTATATACACATTACCTGTAAATGGACTATTCTCTGAAACAAGAAAAGCCGGTTTATAACATTGAAAACTGAGCGTATCGGTTGCTTTTATAGCAATGTTGCCTTTGGAAGAATGATCAGCAGATAAGCCGCTGGGTATATCTATGGAAATGATACGGCAACCGGAATGATTGATGTGTTCAACAAGGCTGGCTGTTATTCCGTCTATTGGCCGGTTTAATCCCGATCCGAATAAGGCATCAACAATGATCTCGTTTTCGTTGAAAACCGGGAAGTTTTCCTTTGTCTGTATAAAACGGATGTCTGCAGAGGCCTGGTGTAAGCGTTCAAGGTTTACCTGGAAATCCTCCGTTCCTTTATGGCCGAACTCGAGAATGTATACATGCACACTGCAGTATCGTTCTGCGAGCATGCGGGCTATGGCTAATCCATCGCCGCCATTATTTCCTTTGCCGCAAAAAATGAGAAAAGAATGGGAGAGGAGCTCATTCTCCTTCAGCCAATCTACACAGGCCGTAGCCGCTCTTTCCATCAGGTTGATAGAAGCGATGGGTACATGATTGATCGTATACTGATCCCAGGCCCTTATTTCTTCAGCGTTAAAAACTTTCACGGTATAAAATTCTACAGGTATTGAGTATGTTTAATCAATTTCCCACCGAATGCAAAGATCACAAAACTCATCATTTGTGTGCTTAGTGGCTTTGCGGGAAACAACTGGCTGACAAAACACACTAAAATAATTCTACCTAAAGTTGCCAAAGAAATGCCAAATCAAAAAAGAGGATATTATTTAGGCGCAAAAAAAAATTGCCGGTGGGGTGTGAAGATGAGAAGTGTTGCTTACTCAATTTTCTTTTCGTCTTACCGCCTTCCCGGCAAATCTATGCTCTTGTTTATTTTTTGTGACCGGAAGAACTGCCCGCAGAAGAGAGAGCAGCAATCGCCTGGCCGGAAGAAGATTCCTTGTCTTCACTGGTCAGTTTATCTTCATCATCTTCGGATGCATCCCCGCCGGTGCCTGCACCAAAAAGATCGTATGCCTTTTTAGCCGATAAATAAATGTTGCTGTTATACCGGTTACCAATAATGATGATCGTCGCTTTTTCTGATTGCAATCTTGCGAACGCAGCATTACTGCCATGCCAGCGGCCATTGTGGTAAATTATCTTTTTGCCGTTCTTCAGCATTAATAATCTCCACGCAAGGCCATAGTTATGTATCGAAGGTCTTTCATTGCTATACGGTGTAAAAGCCTGTTCCATCATCTGTGCATTGATGATCTGTCCGCTTGAAACCGCAAGATCCCATTTCAGCAGATCTCTTGGCGTAGAGTAAATGTTTTTATCGCCATATGTCTCATCCAGGAAATCCGGTTTCCATTTACGTCCTCTCGCATCGAATGATGGCGTGAGGCGGGCCGAATCTGCATGTGTCGCGACATATGTATCTTTCATACCCACGGGATCGAAGATCGTTTTCTTCATGTATACAGGGTATGCTTCGCCGGTTATCTTTTCAATGATCAAGGCAAGCAGCGCATAATTTGTATTGGAATAATGAAAGCGCCGGTCAGGGAATGCTTCTTTATTTGGTTTAAGCGTATATAAAGAATTCAACACATCCTGGTTTGTAACCATTTTGGTTTTGTCCCATTTTAAATTGTCCAGGTAATGAACATAGTTGGGTAAACCACTGCGATGATCCAATAACGTTTTTACA
>Ga0207689_10005600_pt1 | contig 11190 bp, 9 predicted proteins | sample KBSMisM52_FD_184312 | JGI IMG/M metagenome (GOLD analysis project Ga0207689, IMG submission 184312) | Miscanthus rhizosphere microbial communities from Kellogg Biological Station, Michigan, USA - KBS Miscanthus M5-2 (SPAdes) (version 2) | ecosystem: Host-associated > Plants > Roots > Rhizosphere... | reverse complement strand
CGAAGTGGGGTAGTTTCATTTTTTTCCAGGTCGAACCAGTAAAAAGAAGAAGCCACGGATGCGCGAAAACCATTGGTAGTGCCATAGCCCATTGAATAGTCTTTCAATAAGCCGCAGTCGATATACCTTCTGAATCCCTGTGGTATTGTATATTTAATATAATGCTGCCGGCTGTGCTCCACGGGCTTGTCAATAATTACTTCCAGCCATTCCTTCTCTTCCATTACCACTTCTTTAGTTACTGCTACGCTGCTCTGCCAGGATGGATGTAAACCAATTTTATACACCACGGAAAAGTAGGCAATTAACTCCTGCAGGGCCTTTGACGATGTGGGGGTATTCTTGTCGTAGCCCAGGCATTTCTGTGCAACAAGAAAAAAGTAAATGGGTTTTATTTTGCAATACAGGTGCAATGCATCCAGCCATTCATAAGAGTCATAAGGGTCGGCATGGTCGCCGGCCAGTACTTTCCACCGTTCACCTACCTCCTGCCAGCTGCCTTTTTGTATTGATTTCGCAAATCCTCCAAGATTGCGCCACCAGCCTTTGTGGCGGTACGACCAGGCGATGTCAATATCATAAGAAGGTATGAATTTAAACGGCCTGCGTTTAAAAACAATCCCGGGAAATTTCTTCTTTAGTTTTCCTTTAAGATTCTCCAGCCATATATTCACCAGGGGCAGGTGCAAAAAATGTTCTTTGAATGCCAGCGAGTTGGTATGGGCATAGCGGCCGTATTCGTCTTTTCGGTAAGGCAGGTATTCTTCATACCTTGAAATCAGGTAAAAAGAGGCCGCCAGTACGTCAAAAGGGTAGTCTCCGCTGGTTTGGAAGAATGCTTTATGATAATCGGCTTCAAAACAATCGACTACCTGTGGCCGGATATCATTTTCAAACAGCAATGAAGTGGCTTTTATATAGAACTCCTGTTCAGAAAAATCGCTGGCGGAATAATTGAAACGGGGGCCTGCAAACGACGTAAACGCTGCTGCGTCTGTAGTAATGGTAATGCCGGTGTCAAATAATTCTGTACTTATAAAGTCGACAATATATTGCAGCCTTGGTGTAATGGTATGGGTGTAGAATAGTAACATCCGTATATAGTAATAGCCAGCCATTATGCTGACTATCTACAAATATATTCTCAAAATTCTTTTTAACCGATCATTCTTTATGCCCGGCTTTCCACATTTCATTAAAAGTCTTTTCTGAAAAGTCAAGACCGTCGCGGTGGGCTGTCCAGCCCTTAAAGAGTTTATTTACTGCCCAGTTTTTTAGTTTCCGGTTGCCTTTATTCATAAGGTTTCGGCTAAGACTGGCTTTTTTCCATGCTTTCCAGGCAATTTTCTCGCTCCATGATGCCGTGCCCTGGTCAACGGCTTCATGGCGGTTTTCGAGCAGTATTTCGTGCAAATTAATTTTTACAGCGCAAACTTCGGTGCAGTTGCCGCATAACGATGAGGCATAGCTTAAGTGTTTCCATTCATCCATTTGTTTAAGATGCGGCGTTATTACTGCACCAATAGGCCCGCTGTAAGTGGCACCATAGGCATGCCCGCCAATATTTTTGTATACCGGGCATGCGTTGAGGCAGGCGCCGCAACGTATACAATAAAGGCTTTCCCGCGTTTTTGGATTGGCCAGCAGGTTGGTGCGTCCATTATCAAGCAAAATCACATACATTTCATCGGGTCCATCGGTTTCATTTGCCTGCCTGGGGCCGGCAAAAATGGAATTGTAAACAGTCACTTGCTGGCCGGTACCAAACGTGGCCAGCAGGGGCCAGAATAATCCCAAATCTGTAACAGAAGGTATCATTTTTTCTATGCCCACAATAGCGATATGGGTTTTCGGAAACGCGCAGCTTAGTCTTGCATTTCCTTCATTTTCTGTTACTGCAATAGCGCCAATATCTGCAATCAGAAAGTTGGCGCCTGTAATACCAATTTCTGCCGTTGTATATTTCTTACGTAGTTTTTCTCTGGCAATAAGGGTAAGCGCTTCCGGAGATAAATTAGGGGCTGTATGTAATTTTTCATAGAACAATTTGGCTACGTCTTCCTTGCTCTTGTGCATGGCAGGCGTAACAATATGGTAAGGCGGCTCCCCGTCCAGTTGTTGTATGTATTCACCCAAATCCGTTTCAATGCTTTCAATGCCCTGTGCGTGCAAAAAATCGTTTAGCTTCAGCTCTTCTGTAACCATGCTTTTGCTCTTCACAATGCTGCGGCAATTTTTTGCTTCACAGATTTTTTTTATCTCCTGCAAAGCTTCCTGCGCATCTGCCGCCCATATTACTTTACCCCCGCGTTTTGTGAATGCGGCTTCAAAATTTTCAAGGCAGGTATCGAGTGTTTCTATGGCGCGCCATTTAATGTTTTTCGCTCTTTCCCTGGCGTTGCTGATATCAGGAAATTGCTGTTTGCCTGCCGGTACCGCGGCATTGTACCGCCCAATATTAAAATTGATTTTGCGCCGGTGATCCAGGTCGGCAGCCCGGACAGTGCTTTTTGCAATAAAAGTGGAGGCGGATTCGGACATCGGCTTTTTATTTTGAAATGCTTTTTTAATCGTCAGTCGTGAGGCGTCAGACGTGAGTGGTGAGTAACAAAATTTGCGTCACAAAAAGATTTCGAAGCAAATGACTCACGATTCACGTCTCACTACTCACGCTTCTTATCCGCAAAATACTGCGCTGCTACCTGTTCCAGCAGTCCATAAAAATCTTCGCCGTATTTTCTTATCAGGGCATTTTTTAAAAAAACATAGGTGGGCATTTTTAGCTTTTTGCCCAATGCGCAGGCGGGGCTGCACATGGTTTCGCGGGGCTCGTAATTCAGCATCTCGTATTCGTTGCTCTTTTTTATTTTGATGGGGTACAGGTGGCAACTGATTGGTTTTTTCCACTGTGTTTTACCTTCATTATATGCCTGCTCAAAGGCACACATGATGATGCCCTTTTTATCCCTGTAACCATAGGCGCACAATTTTCCACCAATGGTGGGTGTCACCCATCCAAATTCCCTGTCATACTGGTAACGGCCTTCTTTTTCGGTAACTGCAATACCCTCTTTTGTCATATAAGGTTTTACAATGTCATAGGCCTTATTAACTTCTTCCAGTTCTGCTTTGGAAAGGGGCGCACCGGCATCGCCATCTTCACAACAACCGCCCTTGCATTTGTTCAGATCGCAAACAAACTGAGATTCTACCACTTCATCACTTATCAAAATGTTTTCTATAGCTATCAAGGTAAAATGTTTAAAGGGCAAATTTACGGCTAAGAGAACAAAGAGAAAAGGAGAAATATAACCTGGTCAGAGAAAAAGCTTGTTATTGCCGGCAGTCTGTCTGCCTGTACTTTATTATTGGTTAAAACGATCACTCTTTCGTCTCTTTGTGCTCTCAGCTCTCTTAGCTCATTTCCGGTTTATGGCTAAGAGAACAAAGAGAAAAGGAGAAATATAACCTGGTCAGAGAAAAAGCTTGTTATTGCCGGCAGTCTGTCTGCCTGTACTTTATTTTATTAGTTAAAACAATCACTCTTTCGTCTCTTTGTGCTCTTAGCTCATTTCCAGGTAAGGCTATTAATCAGGTGCTTCATATCCTGCTGCAGAAAATGATTAACAATGGCCAGCGAATCTGCATTGGGTGTAGCATCAAAGTATAAAGCGCCGCGCAGAAAGTGTTTTACGGTATCTGTTACCAAAAACTGGTTGGCCGTGGCAGCATTGCCGCCAATTTTAAAATAAATTCCCTCTACATGGTTGGCTGTCGTAAAAGCGCTGTCTTCAATGGAAGAGGCTTTATAGGAATGTTTATAGGTAAGCGCGTAAGAACTTTTGATAAGGTTGTCAAAGGTATTGGTGCCGGTAGAATCAATATAATTGCCTTTTGCGTCACGTACTTTAAAACGGCTTTTACCACCAATTTCTATGTAGCTGATATATATCTTTCCATGAAACCGGGGAAAATCAATATTGAGCCAATACGGGTTCTCCGGCTGCTCTTCAAAAAAGGTACTGTCCTGGATAATATTTGCGTAAGCGGGATATTCAAACCGGAACGGGAAACCTGGCTTATCAAATGGTTGGTAACTGTGAGCGGGGAAATCTATTTTATAATACCCGCGCGGTCTTGGCGTGTATATGCTGTTACAGGACAATGCAATTATACTAACCAGCGCACCTAAAAACAGAAGACCCGGTGTTTTTTTCATTTTTTTCGTCAGCATAAATTGTGCTACCCTTTTATAGCCGGCTTAACAGCTATTTTTACTTTTTTAATACGGTTGCGGTCCAGTTCAAGTATCGTAAAATCAAAATCGCCGCTGGAAATAACATCGTTTACTGCAGGAAAATGCCCTGCTATTTCAAGTATCAGGCCGGCCAGTGAATCGCTGTCGCCACGTACCGTTTCAAAAGTATCTACCGGCAAATCCATTAGCTTGCACACATCGTTGATCATGGTTCTGCCTTCAAACACATAGTTGTAATCATCTATCTTCGTTTCGCCGCTTTCTTCATCGTCAAACTCATCTTTTATATCTCCTGTAATTTCTTCCATTATATCTTCCATGGTTACAATGCCGCTGGTGCCTCCAAATTCGTCTACCACAACGGCAAAGTGTATGCGCTTTCCCTGGAATTCTTTCAGCAGGTCTTCAATCAGTTTTTGTTCGTGTACAAAATAGGGCTGACGCAGCAGCTGCTTCCAGTTAAAATCATTGTTTTCATTGAGGTGGGGTAAAATATCTTTGGTATGAATGATGCCGGTTACTTCATCAAGATTCTCCTTAAATACGGGCAGCCGCGAGTAATGCAACTCCGCTACTTTTTTTATCAGTTCATGAAAATTAAGGTTCTGGTTGATGCCACAAACATCCAGCCTGGTGGTCATTACCTGTTTTACGGATATGTTACCAAACTTAACGATCCCCTTTAGTATACTTTTTTCTTTTTCCGTGGCATCGGTACTGGCGGTAATATCAATGGCGCTGTCCAGTTCGTCCAGGCTGTAAGAAGAAACTTTTTTGCCCAGGAAATTTTCTATGCTGTCTGAAATACCTACCATCCAGGTACTGATTCTTCTGAAAAGCAGGTGAATGATTTCAACAATATAAGAGGCATTGTAAGCAAAGCGCAGATTGTTTTGCGAGGCCCAGACTTTGGGCAGCACCTTACCAAAAAGTACCAGGAAAAAACTGATGATAAGCACTTTTATCAGCGCTATCCATACACTTGCCTTCAGGTCCAGCACTTCATCCATCAGAAAATTAGAAAGAATAATAATGGCAATATTGATAAGCGTACTGGCAATAAGCAGGGAGGCCAGCAGGGTTTTTGGATCTTCCAGCAGATTTACAATCCTTTTCCAGCCCGCATCATGCTTGGTCTTAAGCATGTTTACATCTTTATAGCTGAGCGAAAAAAAAGCTACTTCGGCACCGGAAACAAAAAAAGTTATAAGCAAAAGGAACAGAATCAGTACAACCAGCAGGGTAATGCCCTGAGAGCTGCCAGCCAGTAAAAGCAAGGGGGGATAATGAAAGTAAACAGTAAAATCCGACAAGTAATCCAAAGCACAGGTTTTTCGTTATTAATTTGCTTTTATAAAAAAAGCAGGTTCAGCAGCCGTTTGGAAACGGATTATGTACAAAGTTGCAATAAATTTTAATTAAAAAGGCAAATCGCCGGAATGCTCACCCGGCAAAGGTGTATCAGGGTTGCTCAAATTGTCCATCGGGGGGCTGTCGTGCCCGGCGCTGTGATTGCCATCATTTCTTTTGTCGAGCATAATAAGATTATCTCCTACCACTTCGGTGGCAAATTTTTTGTTTCCTTCTTTGTCTTCCCAGCTACGGGTGCGCAGCCTTCCTTCAATATAAACCAGGCTTCCTTTGTGTAAATATTTCTCCGCCAAATCTGCAAGGCCTCTCCATAAAACAACAGTATGCCATTCTGTTTGGGAAATGAGTTTTCCAGATCTGTCTTTGTAAGTTTCCGTGGTTGCCAGAGAAAATTTTGCAACGCCGATATTGCCCTCCAGGTACTGTACATCCGGGTCTTTTCCGAGATTGCCTATAAGCATCACCCTGTTAACGCCACGCATAGTTGATAGTTTATTGTGAAATAATCATCTGCTGGTTTAATTCTCCTTTAAAGTTAGATTTTTTCAGGTAAACAAATGCATTTTTTTGAGGCCTGTACTGGCTTTACGCGAGGCTGCCAATGCTGCCTGTCAGCAGCATAATTCGTTCAGAAATGCGTAGCAAAGGATCTTTTTTACAAATAGTTTTTTAAATAAAAATGGATTGTATTTTAATAAATGAATCAGCAGCAGGCCGGCACTTATACTGCAGGTTGGTTATTAAAACAATTGCATGGCTTTGCTTTGTTGCTGCAGGTAAGCAGTAATGAATTTTGGAAATGGATAATTGGGGAGCAGGGTATTTTTTACCAGCTCATAGTTTTTTAAGGTGCCCGGCACAGCTGTTGCTTCCAGTTCTATAAATTGACCAATAATGGTTTGGTGGGTAAGCTGCTGACGAAATACGGGTGATATATTTTTGATGGTGATAGCCTGCTTGTCCATTATGTCTTTAATAATGCGTTTGAGTACTTTTTCGCCGGGCTCCAGTAATTCATCGGTTTCGTACAATACAAATTCATACAGGTTTTCCCAAATGTCCTTGCCGGTTCTTTTACGAACCAATACACTGTCTTTTACCGTTACAATGAAATAATACAGCCAGCGTGATTTCTTTTTTAACTGCTTTTCCTTTACCGGAAGATCCTTTACCGTTTGTTGCTTTAAAGCACGGCAGTCCTGTTTTTGCGGGCATTGGGAGCATATTGGCTGTTGCGGTTTGCATATGACTGCACCAAGGTCCATAATGGCCTGATTGTACAAACCGGGTTGCTGTTTGTCAAGCAGTGCAAAAGCCAGCAGGTTGTATATTTTTTTACCGGCAGTGCTGTCTATGGGAGCAGCGATTCCAAAATACCTGGATAGTACCCTGAGTACATTACCATCTGTAACGGCATGCGGTAAGTTAAAAGCAAATGAAGCAATGGCTGCTGCGGTATACGGGCCAATGCCTTTCAGCGACAGGATACTTTCATAGTCGGCCGGAAATTCGCCTTTGTTCTCACGACTGATAAATCCAGCCGTGGCAATAAGGTTTTTGCAGCGCGTATAATATCCCAGGCCCTCCCATAATTTAAATACTTTTTTTTCGGGTGCAGCGGCCAGATCCTCTATGGTGGGAAATGCTTCAATAAACCGCTGATAATAAGAGAGTCCCTGTTCAACCCGGGTTTGCTGAAGAATAATTTCGCTTAACCAGACTTTATAAGGGTCTTTTTCGCCCTTCCAGGGCATGGAACGGGTGTTAAGATCCCGGTTCCATTTCATCAAATTTTTTGTAAAATCGGCCTTCATTGCACAACCACCAGCCTTATTTTAAGCCGGAAAAGGTAAAAATAGGCGGAATTTCGCCTTTTTTATATGTTTATTCTTCAAAACCAATATTTTATCTTGCAGTTGTAGGAGTGGAAAAGTTCTTTTATATTATCTTCGTAATTGGTAATGAGCCAGATATGAAAATGACAAAAATTTCGTTTTGTTACAGATAATATTATAAACCCCTCAAGTTTTCAACAAAATGAGAAAAGCCGACTTAATCAATCAAATTGCCGAAAAGACCGGTATCCCTAAAATTGATGTCTTAGTAACCCTTGAAGCAATGTTTAAAGAGGTGAAAGATACATTGGCGCAGGGAGAAAACATCTACATCCGCGGCTTTGGCAGTTTTATTACCAAGAAACGGGCAGCAAAAATTGGCCGTAACATTAAAAAAAATGTGGCGGTTCACATTCCAGAACATTTTATACCTGCATTTAAACCCGCCAAGGAGTTTGTACAGGAAGTTAAAAAGCTGGAAACAGTAAAAGAAGATCAACCAAACCCCGATGCTGAGATGTAAATTGCATTCCTAATTTTTTGATAAGTGAAGAAACAGCAATTTATTCTCGTAGGGTCAGGACTGGTTTTGCTACTGCTGATTTATTTTTTTGGTAATACAACCCCCCCGGTGAAGCAACAAGCTGCTACTGAGGGTGGTGCACCTGCATCTCCTAAAAGAATTGATGCGGCAGTTATTATAGCTGCTGCCAAACAAAAGCTTTCTGTACCCAGACAGGCCTATGTTACCCGCCTGGAATCTGCTGTTGTACGGGGCGATGTAAAGGACCAGCAAATAAAAGTTTACCGCCAGTTGGCTGGCTTCTGGAGAGATTCTGTTCATTTCTTTGAACCTTATGCCTATTATACAGGCGCCGCAGCTAAGTTGGAAAATTCTGAAAAAAGTCTCACCTTCGCAGCCCGCCAATTTTTAAATGAATTGAAAGGAACCAATCAGCCTGCTGTTAAACAATGGATGGCTGATGAGTCGAAAGACCTGTTTGAGAGAGCGTTAGCAATAAATCCGGGCAACGATTCTTCAAAAATTGGTTTGGGTAGTTGCTACATATTCGGAAGCACAGCAGGCAACCCACAGGAAGTAATGATGGGTATACAGAAAATACTGGAGGTGGCCAGAAAAGACAGTACCAATATGTATGCACAATTAATGCTGGGAATTGGTGGTGTGGTATCGGGTCAGCTGGATAAGGCAACGGACCGTTTAAAGAAAGTGGTGGATAAAGAACCCGGTAACCTGGAAGCTATTTTTATGCTGGCCGAAGCGTATGAAAGAAAAGGCGACAATGCCAGTGCTGTTAGGTGGTATGAGGCAGGGAAGAAATATATTTCCAGTCCGCAATTGACAGAGGAAATTGACAATAAAATAAAGACTTTACAATAATTTTTAACTCAAATATTTTCAGCAATGCCTTGTGGTAAAAAGAGAAAGCGTCATAAAATAGCAACGCATAAACGTAAGAAACGACTAAGAAAGAATCGTCATAAGAAGAGAAATAAATAATTTTCTATAAGGCCTGTAAATGTGTAACAGGCCTTGTTTTTCTTTTTTTGCTGAATCCATTTACCTGCCTTTTAAGTAGTGTGCACGGTTGCATTTGTTTAAGCCATGTTTAAATGGCATGTAAGACCACTTCAGCGCCTTCCTTTTAGTGTGTGATGGTTATACTTTTGTAAATGTGATTAAGATTGAACAAGGAACTAATTATTAACGCGGCTCCGCAGGGAGTAGAAATTGCCCTTCTTGAGGATAAGAAACTGGTAGAACTGCATAACGAAAAAACGGATGCAAGTTTTGCCGTGGGCGATTTATATCTTGGAAAAGTAAAAAAGCTTATTCCGGGATTGAATGCTGCATTTGTAGACGTTGGATTTGAAAAAGACGCTTTTCTGCATTATACGGACCTTAGTCCCTATGCAAGGTCACTATTGAAATTTACACAGGCAGCCATTAACGATCAAAATGAAAGCGGTTTTGATTTTGGCCAGTTCCAGGTTGAACCTGAGATTATTAAAACCGGGAAAATCAATGAAGTACTGGGTGGAAAGCCCAATATCCTGGTTCAGATATTGAAGGAACCAATTGCAGCAAAAGGCCCGCGCCTCAGCTGCGAAATTTCATTACCCGGCCGTTTTGTTGTTATTACCCCCTTTAATGATATTGTTGCGGTATCAAGAAAGATCCATTCTTCAGACGAAAGAAAACGCCTGCAAAAAATTATTGAGGCCATTAAGCCAAAAAATTTTGGTGTAATAGTGCGTACGGCTGCAGAAGGAAAAAATACAGCCGAACTGCATGAAGATTTGCTGGCCCTGGTAGAGACATGGAAGATTATTCAACAAAACCTGAAAAACGCTGTGGCCCCCGCCAAAGTGTTAAGCGAACAGACAAAAACCACCAGCATACTCCGCGACTTACTGAATGAAGACTTTAACCGCATTGTTGTAAATGATAAAAATATCTTCAACGATGCAAAAAATTACATTCAGCGTATAGCGCCCGAAAAAGCAGACATCGTTTCCTTCTATCATAATGGCTCTCCCATATTTGACCAGTATGGCGTAACCAAACAGGTAAAAGCAGCTTTTGGAAAAACCGTTAACCTGCCAAGCGGCGCTTATCTTATTGTAGAGCACACCGAAGCGCTGCATGTAATAGACATTAACAGCGGCTATAAGAGTGTAAGCAATAACCAGGAGCAAAATGCGCTGGAAACAAATCTTGAAGCCGCCGATGAAATTGCACGCCAGCTACGGTTAAGGGATTTGGGTGGTATAATCGTGGCCGACTTTATAGACATGAAGCTGCCAGACAATAAGCGAAAGCTAATGGAGGCCATGGAAGGCTTTATGCGTACCGATCGCGCCAAACATGCCGTGCTGCCCATTTCAAAATTTGGGCTGATGCAGATTACCCGGCAGCGCATGAAGCCGGAGGTAAATATTAATACACAGGAGATCTGCCCCAGTTGCAACGGCACCGGCAAAATATCCAGTGCGCTTATCCTGGAAGACGAAATAGAAAAGAATTTAAATTACCTGCTTACACACAAACATACCGATCTTATACTCGTTGTTCACCCTATTATGTATGCCTATCTTACCAAGGGCGGTATATTCAGGTCAAAATTGTGGAAATGGCGCTGGAAACACAAACAGCGTATTAAGCTGAAGGAAAATACCAACTACCATCTTACTGAGTTTCATTTTTTTGATAAACACGAGGAAGAGATAAAGTTATAAGGATATGGCATTTATCTTATAAGGGTTACGGTACCTTTTTTCCCGATGACTCTTCCCCTGTAATCAATTGCTTTTATTACCCACACATAGGTGCCATTTTCCAGTGCGCGGCCATTTGAAGTGCCGTTCCATCCACTGGTGATATCGGCCGACTGGTATATTAATTTGCCCCACCTGTTGTAAATATTGAAATACTGTACACTGGCAATGCCCGGTGCGGTAATTCTGAATACATCATTTTTGCCATCATTATTTGGTGTAAAAGCATTGGGCACATACAAGTCAGGTTCTTTGTATACTTTAATATTTATCGTGTCTTTTGCTTCGCAGCCTTCTGCATTGTGTAGAATAACTACATAGGTTTCACTGGTGCTTAATACCGCTACCGGATTATTAATAAACGCGTTGTTCAATCCCGCAGAAGGTATCCATTCATATGTACTGCCGCCGCTTGCCTGCAATTGC
>Ga0207689_10005599_pt1 | contig 11192 bp, 8 predicted proteins | sample KBSMisM52_FD_184312 | JGI IMG/M metagenome (GOLD analysis project Ga0207689, IMG submission 184312) | Miscanthus rhizosphere microbial communities from Kellogg Biological Station, Michigan, USA - KBS Miscanthus M5-2 (SPAdes) (version 2) | ecosystem: Host-associated > Plants > Roots > Rhizosphere... | reverse complement strand
GTGCCAGCGAACTGATAGCGTGGGTGAAAGCTCGCGATCTGGATGGCTCCGGATAACCCGAGCGATTCAACCGCGGCATCCGCCACGTCGAGAAAATCGTTGTAGTCGAGAAAATGGGCGAGGGCGTGAGGGTGAATGAGCAGAGCCGTTTCGCAGGTCGACGGATCGACGGCTTGCAGTGCGAGGAGTTCGCGCATGAGATCTGCCAACAGCATGTCTTCCGACTGCGCCTCGCTGACGCAGTATCGGATCCGGTCGCTCACATGGGCCGCGTTGGCGAATGGGCACAGATTCAAGCCGATGACGGCCTTTTCGATCCAGCTTCGAGTCTGCGCGATGATCTCAGCGTTGCTCGGCGGTGAAGTCACGTTAACGCCCGGAAAAGCGTCCCGACATGCTGCTCGCGATCATGCAGACGACGACGCCGGCGACGAACTGTACCCATCGCATCGGCACTATCGAGAATCGGCTCGAGCAGCGCACTCAAGCCGCAGCGGGCACTGCGATTCCTTCCTGTTCGCAGGTAGGTGCAACATCCGAAGCGGTCGCACGCTGCATGTCGCGCGGCCAACGCAAGTCTTCGTAGCCCTTACCCCGATGCATGGTGCAGCGGTTGTCCCACATCACCAAGTCGTGCACGCGCCAGCGATGCGTGTACACGAACTGCCGCTGCGTCGCGTGCTCGATGAGGCTTTGCAGCAGCGCGGTGCCTTCGTCTTCGCTCATGCCGAAGATGCGTCCGGCGTGAGAGGCAAGGTAGAGTCCCATACGTCCGGAGCCAGGATGCCGTCGTGTCACGACTTGCGGGACCGGCGGCAACACCTGCTTTTCCTCGTCGGAGAAGTCGGTAAATCCGAGCTTCTTGCGCGAATACATGATGGCGTGCTCGGCAACCAGTCCGCGCAAGCGCTGCTTCGTTTCCTCGGGGAGCGCGTCGTAGGCGGCGCGCATATCGGCGAACTCGGTCTGACCACCCACCGGCGGGATACTGCGCGCGTACAGCAGTGACGCTTTTGCCGGCACACGTTTGAACGAGCTGTCCGTATGCCACATGCGATTGCCCATCTCGAACATGCGCTTGCGGCTTTCCTTGCCCCAGATCGACTCGCTGGCGTCCAGATTGGACACGTCCCCGATTTCAGGACGAAGGCGCAGTTTCGCGTCCTTGCGAGTGGCGTGGATGCTGGTCTCCAACGGGCCGAAATTGCTTGCAAAATCGAGGTGCTGGTCTGTCGTCAAATGCTGGTCGGGAAAGACCAGGACCGAGTAGCGATTGAAGGCTGCGTCGATTTCCGCCCAGTCTTCGCTGGACAGCGCTTTCGAGAGATCGATATCGCCGATCTCGGCACCGAAGCTCTCGGTAATGGGGTAAACGGCCATCAGCATTTTCCTCTTCTGTTGGAGGCGTGCAGCCTATATAGCGATTAAGTCGAGGCTGTCAATTATCCGCCAAGTTTGTAATTGCCGGGTGGGAAGCTGGGCTGGGATGGTTGGATCGGACACGGGGGGCGTGATACGCCGAGGATGGCTACAATAGTATGGTGCTGTCGTCAGGCACTTCTTTTCTGGGGGCTCGATCATGAAGCTAACACGCACGGCGATGGGTGCATCGGTACTTGCTGCTGTCGCTTTCGCAATTACCGGTATTGCATCCGCAGCGATCACCAGCACGTTCGATGCCGATAGCGACGGTTGGAGTGCGATCGGCGATTTTGCCGCACCAGTGCAGTGGGTTCCGGCAGGCGGCAATCCCGCTGGCCATATCGAGATTCCCGATGCGGTGTTGGGCGGGGTTACTTTCTTCGTGGCGCCGGCCAAGTTCCTCGGAGACAAATCGGCGGCAATCGGCTCCGCACTGACGTTCGATCTTCAACAGTTGATTTCGGGAGGCGCGAACCAGTTCAATGATAGCGATGTCGTGCTTACCGGCAACGGCATAACGCTGGTCTACGATCTTCCGACCAATCCCGCCATCGGCAGCTGGACCAGCTACTCCGTACCGTTGGTCGCGTCGGGTTGGACGGTGAGTTCTCTGGGCGGGGCAGCCGCCAGCGAGTCGCAATTTCAGCAGGTGCTCGCGTCCCTGACGCAACTGCGCATCCGCGCCGAATACCAAACGGGAGCGGACACCGGCTTACTGGACAACGTCTCCCTCGTTCCCGAACCTACCAACGTCGCAATGTTGTTGCTGGGCCTGGCGATCGTGCTGGGCGTGATCAGGGTCCGCGCCCGCCTCTGTTCTTCGTGACGGGGGCTGAGCATCGCGGAAGTGGGTAATTGCCACGGGGGAGTGGGTTCGCGGAACGCTTGATCCGGCCTCGGTCGGCGCTTGTCTCAAACGGGACCGTCGACTGTCCCCGATGGCTCACGGAGAAATGACTACGAACGCGACATCCACCAAGGGCGTGTGTCTGGTCATCGGCGCGGGCGATGCGACCGGCGGGGCCATTGCCAGGCGTTTCGCACGCGAAGGCTTCATCACGTGTGTGACACGGCGTAGCGCCGACAAGCTCGCACCACTCGTTGCGCAGATCGAGGCGGCAGGTGGGAAGGCGCACGCCTTTGGCAGCGACGCCCGTAAGGAAGAAGAGGTGACGGCTCTGGTGGAGCAGATCGAGTCCACCGTCGGCGCTATCGAGGTGCTGGTGTTCAACATCGGCGCCAACGTTGCGGCCAGCATCCTCGAGGAAACCGCTCGCAAGTATTTCAAGATCTGGGAAATGGGCTGCTTCGGCGGGTTTCTGAATGGACGCGAGGTCGCCAAACGCATGGTGACCCGCGAGCGCGGCACCATCATCTTCACCGGCGCCACTGCATCAATACGCGGTGCAGCCAACTTCGCCGCGTTCGCTGGCGCCAAGCATGCGCTGCGGGCGTTGGCGCAAAGCATGGCGCGGGAACTCGGCCCTCGTGGCATCCACGTAGCGCATACCGTCATCGACGGTGCGATCGATACAGCCTTTATCCGCGATCTGTTCCCCGATCGCTACGCGCTCAAAGCGCAGGATGGTATTCTCAATCCGGAACATATCGCCGATGCATACTGGATGCTCCACGCACAGCCGCGCGATGCATGGACACATGAGCTGGATCTGCGGCCCTACATGGAGAAGTTCTGATGAAAACCTTCGAGTTCTGGTACGACTTCGGCAGCACCGCCACTTATCTCGCATGGACGCAGCTCGCTGCTCTCGAGGCTGCCACCGGAGCCAAAGCAGTCTGGAAGCCGATGTTGCTGGGTGCGGTATTTCAGGCCGCCGGCAATCAATCGCCGGCCAACATTCCCGCCAAGGGCAAATACATCTTTGCTGACTTCGCGCGCTTCGCCAAACGCTACGGCGTGACGCTCAACCGCAACCCGTATTTTCCGATCAACACGCTGCTGCTGATGCGCATCGCCGTGGTGTTACAGATGAAGGGCGATGCGCGTTTTCTGGACTATTGCCACGCCGCGTTCAATTCCATCTGGGTCGAGTCGTTGAACATGACCGATCCTGTCGTCGCGGCCGAGGTCATAGGACGCGCAGGCTTCGATGCCCAGGCGCTGATTGCGCTTGCGAGCGAGCAATCCACCAAGGATGCGCTCAAAGCTGCGACTCAGGCCGCCGTGGATCGGGGCATCTTCGGGGCTCCGACGTTTTTTGTCGGCGAGCAGATGTTCTGGGGCCAGGACCGGATGGATTTCGTGAAGGAAGCGCTGCAGTAGCGATTGCGTCAGGGACGATAACAGGACCGCCGATGGATTCCAATGACCAGTTCCCCAAGTCCGCGTATGAACTCGCGCAGCTCAACATTGCGATGATGAAAGAGCCGCTCGACTCGCCGCGCATGGCCGATTTCGTGGCCAACCTCGATCGAATCAATGCGCTTGCCGAGAACTCGCCCGGGTTCGTATGGCGCCTTCAAACCGAAGAGGGCGACGCAACAGCAATGCGGCCGATGGGAGACACCACTTTGGTCAACATGTCGGTCTGGCGGGATGCCGAATCGCTCAACAAGTACGTGTATCAATCTGCGCATGTAGAAATCATGCGCCGTCGCAAGGAGTGGTTCGAACGTACGCGCGAAGCCTATGTCGTGCTCTGGTGGGTGCGCAAGGGTCTTCGCCCGAGCATCTCGGAAGCGATTGCAAAACTCGAGTTCCTTCGCGCGCACGGCCCAACCGCAGAAGCGTTCACGTTTCGCCACGCATTCGCACCGCCAGATGCGCCGCAATCCAGGCCGCCGTTCGCGTTCGGCGACGAATGCCCTGCCACGTAGTTCCTGTCCTTCGAACCGAACGCCCGTATCGGCGTAGGCCGTGAGGATCCAAGAAGTAAGCGTACATGAGTCCACGAGCGCTGCGGATGGTGAAGTGGTCGGTGACTGGTGCGCTCGCACTTTTGTTGCTGTTGCTCCTCGCAGGCAACCTTTTTGGCCACTACCTGCTGAGGCATACGCGTGAACACTTTCCGGCGCCGGGGAAACTTATAGCATTAGGAGAGCACCGGCTGCACCTTTACTGTACGGGCAAGGGAAGGCCCGCCGTGGTACTGGAATCCGGAAGCGGCGGCTGGTCGACGCAGTGGGCTATGGTGCAGGCGAAGGTTGCCGCTTCCACCAGGGTTTGCTCTTATGACCGGGCAGGGCTTGGTTGGAGCGATCCCGCGAAGAAGCCTCAGGACATTCAGAGTTCGGTGCGTGAGCTCGGTGAACTGCTCGCACGTTCCGGCGAGGAAGGTCCCTTTGTGTTTGTGGGGTGGTCTTTCGGCGGCTCTATCGTATGGATGTATGTCCAGGATCACCTGGATCAGGCCGCCGGACTCATCATTGTGGATGCGCGGCCGAGCGGATGGCAAACCTGGATGAACAGGTTCGCCCCGGAACTGAGAACAAGGAGGGAAGAGTTCGTGGCGACTTTGCGACGCCTCGAACGCGTAGGTCTGGGGCCGGCCTATAGTTGGGATCTTTTGCGAGGCAGCAGTCGTGATTCGATCAACGGATTTCCAGCGGGAACTGGGGATGTGCTTCTGGACCCGGGATTCCAGGCGAGGATGTTCGACGCGATGATCGGAGCATCCGACACAGACGATATCTCTGAACGTCAGCTGCAGATGCGGCCGCTTGGAAATCTGCCGCTGATCGTCATTCCGCATGGGCACGAAGGTATGTTCGGCCTGGAGCCGGACAAGGAGCGCGTGGCCGAGATGCGATGGCAGGAAGCGCAGTGGCAACTCACGAAACAGTCTACCGACGCCAAATTCGAAGTAGCCGAAACGAGCGGGCATGCCGTTCCCTTGGAGCAACCGGATATCGTTGTCGACGCGATCCAGGAGTTGGTGACGAAGTGGCGTGTCAAAATGGGAGACCCTCCTCGTTGAACCTCGCATTGAGCCGTTGAGTCTTCCCGCGACGCGTGGTACGGTTCGACTTCTCTATAAGAATCGGGGCCAATGCCTGCCATGAGTAGGCGTGGGATCCGGACTCCAATACTGCCGACCTTGCCGATGCTGCAGCCCCTGTGTCGAATGGCCACGCGCTATGCAAAGCATGTTCTGAAGCATGCCGCCTAGCCATAGTCTGCCGCGGCCCCACGACGCCGACCGGGACAGGTCAAACACGGGCTTTACTCGGGTCTACCGGCTGACTCGATTGCTGCTTCACATCGCCTACGGTTGCGTTGGTGTGGCAGCTATGTTTCCATTTCTCTCCCACCAATGGCGTCGGCGGCTCATCCAGAGCTGGTCGCGGCAGACGCTGGGTATCGTTCACCTGCGGGTCACGGTACGCGGCTCGCCGCCCTCCGGGCGGACGCCAACCTTGATCGTGAGCAATCACGTGTCCTGGCTCGATATCTGTGTCCTCCACTCCGTGGCTCCACTGCGCTTCGTAGCCAAGTCCGATGTCCGCGGCTGGCCCATGGTTGGATATCTGGCGTCAGGCGTAGGCACCATTTTCGTCGAGCGTGGGAATCCACTGGACACTGTGCGTACCAACCGCGCCATCGTGCAGGCACTCTCCCGTGGTGAACATGTCGCGATGTTCCCCGAAGGAACCAGCACCGACGGTAGTGAGATCAAACGGTTCCATCCGTCGCTGTTCCAGCCCGCTCTTGAGGCCGCCGTGCAGGTGGTGGTGGTGGCGCTGCGCTATGTCAACCCGGATGGCAGCGTCAATCCGGAAGCGTCATACGCGGGAGAGCGTTCGTTGTGGGAGTCGTTCCGGCTTGTGGCCGGACGACGATCCTTGCTTGCGGAACTGACCTTTGCGGCCACCATCGACGTCAACGGCCGCCCGCGCGCGGAGATTGCACGCGCAGCCGAATGCGCTGCCGCCGACGCTTTGCAGTTGCCGCGCCCTGGCCGGAAGGGCGGAACTGTCGTCAACATTCCAGACGCAACGCCGTCTACCTCGTCAGACATCACCTATCTGGTTCCATAAGGGTCCGCGCCGAGAGCATGTCTGGCACTGACCAGGCGGCCCCCGCTTCGTTGAGCCAAAAGTAGGACAGCAGCCGACAAGTAACGGGGGTTCCCGCTTACGTGCTCCGGACGGCTTTTCTGATAGCGTCGGCACACTCATACCGACGGGCGCACGGCATGCCTTCCACCATCGAAAATCATCCCTCGGCGCCGAACGGACGCCTCGACTTTCTGGCCGGCGGGGGCGAGATGGGTGCGCGCATGCGGGCACTCGAGTGGAGCGCGACGCCTCTTGGCCCGCCGGCGCAGTGGCCGCAGTCGCTCAAGACGATCGTGCGAGTGATGCTCGATTCGCGCTACGCGATGTGGATGCTCTGGGGCACCGAGCTCACCTTCTTCTGCAACGATGCCTATCTGCCGACCGTGGGCATCAAGCGCGACTGGGTGCTTGGGGCGCGCTCCGACAAGGTTTGGGAAGAGATCTGGCCGGAACTCGAACCCCGAATTGCTCGAGTCCTGGAGCTTGGCCAAGCCACTTGGGACGAGGGCCTGCTGCTGTTCCTCGAACGCAGCGGTTTTCCCGAAGAGACTTATCACACCTTTTCGTACAGCCCGGTCTATGACGATCGGAGCCGGATCTCCGGCATGCTTTGCGTCGTCACCGAAGTCACCGAGCGCGTGATCGGTGAAAGACGGCTGCGTGTTCTCCGAGACTTGGCGGCTCGCGGAAGGGGGGTAGATGGTGTGCAGCAAAGCTGCACTCGCACTTGCGAGGTCCTGGCTCTCTATCCCTTCGACACCCCATTTGCGGCACTTTACTTGATCGAGCCGGGCGCACGGCATGCGCGCCGTGTCGCCCGTACCCGCGACTTGCCGGAGCTCACGTTACCGGAAATGCTCGCGCTGAACGATGCGAACTCGCCATGGCGGCTAACAGAACTTTTCGAGAGTGAGACGGCACAAGAGGTGTCCGATTTGCCGGCCGCGGGTCTGGACATCGCTGCGGAGCCTTGGCCGGATCCTGTGAAGCAGGCGCTCGTGCTTCCTTTGAAGCACACGAAGCAGGGTCTCAATGGATTTCTGATCGCCGGCGTCAGTCCCCGTCGCGCTCTTGACGAGGCATATCGCGCTTTTCTGGATCTTGTTGCAAATCAGACTGGCTCGGCAATCGCCGAGGCGCAGGAATATGAGGCGGAGAGGCAGCGGGCCGAAATCCTTTCCGAGTTGGATCGGGTCAAGACCGCTTTCTTCTCGAATATCAGCCATGAGTTTCGCACGCCCTTGACACTCATGCTGGGTCCGCTGGAAGAAGCGATCGCCGATGATCGTCTATCGCAGGAAGCACGTGAACGACTGCAACTCGTGGAGCGCAATGCCGCCCGATTGCACAAGCTGGTCAATTCGCTGCTGGACTTTTCTCGCATCGAGGCAGGGCGTGTCCAGGCATCCTACGAAGAAACCGACTTGGCAGGATTCACTCGCGATCTTGCCAGTACCTTCCGCTCAGCGATGGAGAAAGCGGGTCTAACCTATGTCGTGGCCTGTGATGACTTGGGAGAGCCCGTACACGTCGATCGGGAAATGTGGGAGAAGATTGTGCTCAATCTCCTCTCGAACGCTTTCAAGTTCACGTTGACAGGAATGGTCACGGTTCGATTGCGCCGAGACGAACACCACGCGATTCTCGAAGTAGCAGATACCGGTGTCGGTGTTCCGGAGCAAGAGCTGCCACGCCTATTCGAGCGTTTTCACCGGGTCGAGGGCACTCACGGCCGCACGCATGAGGGCTCGGGCATCGGCTTGGCACTGGTACAGGAGCTCGTAAAACTGCACGGCTCAACCATCGAAGCTCACAGCGTGCTGGGTGAAGGAACCACTTTTCGTGTGCTCGTGCCGTTCGGTGCTACCCACTTGCCTGCCGACCGTGTGCTGGCGCCGCGGGCGCTCTCCTCGACGGCGATAGGAGCCCGCACTTACGTCCACGAGGCGCTGCGCTGGCTGCAAAATTCAGGCGACAACGCGCCTTCTGCTTTCCCAACCATAGCGGAGAGCACTGTCCCTGGACGCGATCGACGCTTCGCCGCGACGTTCGGCTCGAGGATTGTGCTGGCCGACGACAACGCCGATGTGCGTGGCTATGTGCGCGATCTGTTGTCTCCCTACTATGCGGTCGAGACCGTGACCGATGGCGAGAATGCGCTCGCCGCCGCGCGGCGCACACGTCCCGATCTCATTCTCAGCGACGTCATGATGCCGCGCCTGGATGGGTTCGGGCTGCTGGCGGCGATTCGCGCCGACGAGGCGCTGCGCAGCGTTCCGGTGTTGCTGCTGTCCGCGCGCGCGGGCGAAGAGGCCAGGATCGAGGGGCTCGATGCCGGTGCAGACGATTACGTCATCAAGCCCTTCTCCGCGCGCGAGCTGCTCGCCCGGGTCGGCGCGCTGCTGGAGCTGAGGCACATGCGCCGGAGTGCCGACGAGGCATTCCGCCTGCGCACAGCACAGTACGAGACGCTCCTTACCGAAGCGCCGCTAGGGGTCTATCTGGTCGATGCGGACTTCAAGGTCCAAGAGATGAACCCGACCGCGCGGGCGGTATTCGGCGATATCCCCGATTTGATTGGGCGAGACTTCGACGACGTCATTCATCGAATTTGGCCGCAGGCATATGCGGACCAAACCGTAGGGATATTTCGGCGCACGCTCGAAACCGGCGAGCCGTACTTCGCGCCCGAGCACATCGAACAGCGCCTGGATCGAGGTGTGACGGAATACTACGAGTGGCAGATCCATCGAATACCTCTCCCGGATGGAAGATACGGCGTGGTCTGCTATTTCCGGGACATCTCCGTACATGTTCAGGCGCGCGCCCAACTGCAGACGGCGGATCGGCAGAAGGACGAGTTTCTGGCGATGCTTGCGCATGAACTACGAAATCCGCTTGCGCCGATTCGCAATGCCAGCGAAGTGTTGGCGCGAACCGGAGCGGCCAATGCTCACAAAGCCGCCATAGAAATCGTCCAGCGTCAGGTTGCGAATCTGACGCGGCTGGTTGACGATCTACTCGACGTCTCGCGTATCACACAAGGGCGCATCGAGCTAAAGCGCAGGCCGGTTCAGCTGGCTGATGTTATCGCACAGGCAGTGGAAATAGTCGAACCGCTGATCAAAGAGCGTCGCCACAAGGTAGCGATCACGAGCTATCGGGCGTTGCGCGTTAACGGGGATCCTGCGCGTCTGGTTCAGTGCGTAGCGAACATCATGATGAATGCTGCGAAATACACTGACCCGGGTGGAGAGATCCGGGTGGAATCGAGGCATGACGGAACACAGGCCGTCCTGAGGATTACCGACAACGGTATCGGGATCCCGCAAGAACTCTTGCCGCAGGTGTTCGATCTCTTCGTGCAAAGCGATCGCACGCTGGATCGCGCACAGGGCGGGCTCGGAATCGGATTGTCGGTGGTCAAGCGACTCATCGAAATGCATGGAGGACGCGTGTCGGCATCCAGTGACGGTCTGCGTACCGGCTCGACGTTCGAGATCCGTTTGCCCCTGGTCGATCGCGGACATGAACCTGCAGTCGAACTCGCGCAGTCGAAAGTGCCCGCGCGGCGCATTCTGGTGGTCGATGACAACAAAGATGCCGCCAACTCGCTTGCGATGATCCTCACGCTGGAAGGTCATCAAGTCGAATCCGTCTATACGGCGCACGAAGCTCTCGCTCGCGTGCCGTCCTTCAAGCCGGACGTTGCCTTGCTGGATATCGGCCTACCTGAAATGAACGGGTATGAGCTAGCGCGTCGCCTGAGAGACCAACCTGAGGCACGCGAGATTCGACTGGTGGCTTTGACCGGGTACGGCCAAGCCGAGGACAAGGAGCGCGCCTGGGCCGCCGGATTCGACGATCATCTAGCCAAACCCGCCGACCTTCGCGCGCTTCAGCGCACGCTCGCCGCAACTTCTGCCAAGAATTCGAGGTAGTAGCTACGGCGCTAGAGGATTCTCCCACCAGGGCTCACGCGGCAATGGAAAATCCCCCATCTACCGGAATCGCTGTACCGGTGATGAAATCCGACGCTGCGCTGGCGAGGAAAACCGCGATGCCGCCGAAATCGTCCATGCCGCCCCAGCGGCCGGCCGGTGTGCCGGCGAGCGCGCGGTCGTGCAATCCGGCGATCTCCTGCCGGGCCTTACGCGTGAGGTCGGTGTCGATCCAGCCCGGCAGCACCGCGTTGACCTGTATGTTGTCCTTTGCCCATGCTGTCGCCAGCGACTTCGTCAACTGCACGATGCCGCCCTTGCTTGCCCCGTAGGCAGGCGCGAACGGCGCACCGAAGATCGACATCATCGATCCGATGTTGATGATCTTGCCGCCGCCGGCTCGCTTCATCGGCGCATAGACGCCGCGCGAGCACAGGAAGGCGCTCGTCAAGTTGGTGTCCATCACCTGCCGCCATTCGTCCAGAGAGAGGTCCTGTACTGCTTTGCGGATATTGATGCCGGCGTTGTTCACCAGGATGTCGATGCGCTCGCAGCGCTTCATCGTTTCGCCGAGGAGGGAATTGACCGATTCTTCATTCGCCACGTCGACCCTGATGGCAAGCGCTCCGGCAGTCAAGGCCTGCAGCTCGCGCACGGCGGCATCTGATTTTTCCTGGTCACGGGCTGCGACGACGACCCGCGCACCGGCTTTGGCCAGACCGCGCGCCATACCTAAACCGATTCCACCATTTCCGCCGGTGACGTGGAAGTAGTAGCCATTGGCGCCCCTCCCGGCGGAGTTGCCGCTGA
>Ga0207689_10005598_pt1 | contig 11195 bp, 12 predicted proteins | sample KBSMisM52_FD_184312 | JGI IMG/M metagenome (GOLD analysis project Ga0207689, IMG submission 184312) | Miscanthus rhizosphere microbial communities from Kellogg Biological Station, Michigan, USA - KBS Miscanthus M5-2 (SPAdes) (version 2) | ecosystem: Host-associated > Plants > Roots >... | reverse complement strand
CCTGCAGTTCTTTGTTTTCTATGGTACCCATTTTCCCGGATGATTTGAATCCTTCAAATCTTCCGCTATTGGGTATGAGACCCGTTGTGTTAAATATCCAGTTGTCGTATTTTCTTATCGAGTCAGCGTTCAGCGGTTCATTAAGTTTTTTGCTAGTGATGTACTGGAATATCATTCCACTATTTTTGTAAGAATTTTTATCACTATTCATTTCTTCGATGTCCGTTTTCAGATCTTGTCTTAATCCAAAAAGAAATTCTTTGGCTTCGTGACGCTGGTGTCTCAATTCGCTGCGATCGTGAAAATAGATGGAGAGGGTTATTGCAAATACGATGATGAAAATTTCGGCTATAAACTCACTCAGTTTATGTAAAAGACTATTTTTTGTTTTCCAGATACCAAATATCCTCTTAGTATGTTCGATTATTTCCTGTTCGGCCATGATGAAGAAATTAAGTTCCTTAATAAAAACGAGATGCAAAATTAAAATTTCTTCGATGAAATGAGATCAGATCAATTCCCTAATTTAGGTAGCGCCCTATCAAACCAGGCAACAACTTCCCTGTCAAAACACAACCGAAAGCATTAGTACATATCTTCAGTACGATTTACTTCATTTTAAAAATTTCAAATTTTTGTATGGACGGAGGACCCAAATTTAAATTGTTATTAAGCCCCCTGGATAGAGTTGCTGAGATCTTGTTCGGATTAATAATGGCCCTCAGTTTTACCTGTTCCATTGGTATTGCCAACAGGGGGCCAACCGAGATCCGGCAATTGCTGATCGGGGCCATTGGTTGTAACCTTGCCTGGGGTATTGTTGATGCCACCATGTATCTCATGGGAGTGCTGGCACGAAAAAACAGGAGCAAAACAATATTTGATGCTGTTCGAAATTCTTCCCAAACAGTTAAAGCAAGGGAATATATTTCGGATGCATTACCTCCTGATGTAGCCTCGGCCATCGGAACAGAAGGACTCGAAGAAATAAGAAATAAATTAACCGGCATGCCGGGTACGGCGATCGATGTACGCCTGAAGCTTCAAGATATTAAAGAATCGATCGCTATTTTTTTCCTGATATTTATTTCGACCTTTCCTGTTGTGATACCGTTTGTCTTTATCCACGACACTAAACTTGCATTAAGAATTTCCAATCTTGTTGCCATAGTCATGATGTTTTTCTGCGGATGGTCAGTAGCCAAATATGTAGGCTACAATAAATGGAAGATGAGTATTTCTATTATTTTAATTGGGATCATGCTGGTTGCAGTAACCATCGCTTTAGGAGGATAAGCATGACTAAAAAATATTTATTGTTTTTGATCTGTTTTGCTTCGCTGAAATTATACGCGCAGGAAGATCAAATTGATTCGGCAAATTCCAGGTGGAATTTTTCCGCGTGGGCAGAAATGTTCATCATTCCGGGTGCGGAGGATTTTTTTAACCCAACCTTCTATGCCCGCCACAATTCACTTCACCTGGAGGCCCGCTATAATTATGAAGACAGGAACACCGCATCTCTTTGGGCAGGGCACAGGTTCAAATTTGGCAAGGGAGTGAAGTTTGTGCTGGTCCCCATGGGTTCCGTTGTTTTTGGAAATACAAATGGACTTGCTCCCGGTCTTGAAATGGAGATCACGTACAAAAAATTCGATTTCTATTCCGAAAGTGAATACGTGTTTGATTTCAGTTCCCGGGAAAACAATTTCTTTTATAACTATTCGGAACTGGCCATAAGACCGATCACTCCATTACGAACCGGTATCATGAGCCAGAGGACAAGATTGTTTGAATCGCCACGTGAACTCGAGCGTGGTGTTTTTGCGGAATATTATTTTGGAAGATTCAGGGCGGGAGTTTTTTATTTCAACCCATTTGCCCCGGATAATTTTTGGGTCGCATCTTTTAGTGTCGATTTCTGAGGCTTAATTTTTACTCTCTCCATCAGCAATAGTTTTAACCTCATTCAATAATTTATCAAGTTGCTCAGAACCGGTACGAGAATAAGCAATTTTTGACAAGTGATCTACGTCAATTATTTCGACGCCGCGAAATTTTTATCGTCTGCAGATGGTCCATAAATGGAAGGAACCGGGATATCATTCAATCTCATGTAAACGGTTAATTGACCACGGTGGTGCACCCAGTGATTCAATGTAGCACCAACGTCGGCGATCTTAGGAGCCGAATACAACACCTGTCCGTTAGCCTTCAATACAAATGGCGATTCCAATGCTTCATCACTCGTTGCCTGCAATGCATCCCTTGCCGCGTTCATATTATCTTCGAAATGATCAACCAGTTCTTTTGTGGTTTTTGGCGTAAAATGTTTGAAGGTCACAAAATCGATCTCACCATCGGTCACCATGTGTTTTACCCATAAAGGGATCTCTGCTACAAGAAGAGACAAGTAACCCAGGTTCATGGATTTTGGATGAGGCTTGTACTCGAATAAGGTTTCAGGAATTCTTTCAAGACAAGCCCTTGTAGCCCTGTATTCCGCGTTCAATTCCTTCAGGAAGGATTGGGTTATGGTATTGCTCATAGTCTTTATTTCTCACAAATTACTTAACTGCCCTAAATAAAAACACAGCCTCATCTTCTGGTGCTCATCGCAAGTTATCCAAACACCTTTGGGCCCTGTCCCCGATTGCGCCATATCTAAAGCCATTTGTACCAGATGAGGGCTTTGTGCATACTTCCTGTTCTTCGCGCCTTTTTTGGACACAAGGTCACGACGTCACCGATAACTAGTGGGACACTAAGAACGCTGCGAATATTCCATGACCATCGGACAGACGTTTCAAAGCATACGTGTCGCTAGTATAAATACCAGCCCATATTATTAGTTCGTATGATTTTGTATTTTGCAATGCAAAGCATCTTTATGAGAACTGTCACCAAACTACTACTGCTCACTCTAGCCTTTGTTTTTATTGGCTGCCAGAAAGAAATTGATTCTGCAACTGCTAATAATTCCGGTGGCACCGGTGGAACGGGAGGAACCGGGGGTACCGGCAATACTAATAATATTGAAGGCGATTATGATTTTGTCGGTATGGCAGCCCATACGGAAAGTTCAATAACCGTTGATGCCTCAGGAAGCCAGGTAAAAGCAGTTACCGTAAGCGATTATGTAACGAAGGAGAATACCGGCACGATGAAGATCACTTCTGATCAGTTCATCAGTACTAATCTTGGCTACTCTATTGACACTATCGTAAATGTAAAGACATACCTGGACAATGTTCTATTCGACGATTCGGATGTTCCATTTGCCGGATCAACGCCACCAACCAATGGTGCCACACCATATGTCCGTAATAGTGCTGATTCAATCACTGCGACAGGATTTCTGGGTATTCCATCTGATCCTTCAGGGGCTATCCCTACCGGCCCGGCTGGTCTAAAACTGAGCTGGTCCGGAGATACACTTTTATTGAAAGTCAACACAAGTTTTACTCAATCTGTATCGCAGGGTGGTGTTCCCGGAACAATGGTTGCCTCAGTGAAGGGCACCTTCAAATTAAAAAAGCATTAAAAGGGTTGATACATCGGCATAACATAACTAACTATAGCTAACACTCCCGATACTTCAAAAAAATTCTGATCATTTCAGTATTGTGCCGGTTGCGAAAAAGCATATCCCAAAAGGAATTAAAAAATTGCTATATTCAGCAGACCAAACCAACCACCATGAGAAGATTTAAAAAAGTCCTGAAGTGGACCGGTATTATTATTATAAGCCTTCTTATCATTTTTGTGATCCTTGTCTTTAGCCTGCAAAACAGGAAATTCACGGCATCTTATCCTGATATTCATGCTTCCACTGACAGTGCAGTCATTGCAAGGGGAAGATATCTTGCATTTGGCCCGGCACATTGTTCCGGTTGTCATTCACCAGGATCAAACCAGGAAAAAATAAACCAGGGAGAGCAGTTGCCGCTGATCGGTGGACTTGAATTTACTCTTCCTATTGGTAAACTATATTCGAAAAATATTACTCCCGACGATGAAACCGGCATTGGCAAATTACCGGATTCGGTGATCGCCCGCTCTCTTCGCTACGGGGTAGCCCGTGATGGTCGTGCACTCTTTGACTTTATGCCATTTCACAATCTCAGTGACGACGATCTGACCGCAGTCATTTCTTTTTTGAGATCGCAACAGCCGGTAAAAAATAATGTGCCTGACAATCACTTTAATTTCATGGGTAAAGCTGTGCGTGCTTTTTTAATAAAACCTGTGGGACCCGATGGCGAGGTAGCCCGATCAGTTAAACCTGATACAACGGCTGAATATGGTAAGTATCTCACGCATTATATTACCAATTGCAAAGGATGTCATACCAACAGAAACCTGATGACAGGCGCTTATATTGGCCCCGAGTTCGCAGGTGGTTTAAAATTCGAGGCTGAAGGCGGGGCTTATACAGTAACCCCCAACCTTACTCCGGATAAAGAGACCGGCAGGATCACAGGCTGGTCACAGGAACAATTTCTAAATCGCTTCAGGCAGAAAAAATTAATTGCCGCATCTGAGATGCCCTGGGATCAATTCAGAAACATGAGTGACAATGACATTAAGGCAATCTATAAATACCTCCTAAGCCTGAAGCCAGTAAAAAATGTAACGGGTCCAACCTACGTGAGCGCAATGGAGGCAAAAAAATAAAGGGTGTCTTTTCTTTTTCAGAAATAGTTGATCGTCGCAAAACGAAAGTGACTTCGCATCTTATTTAATGCCATCATAGTAATTAAATAATTTGATCAGGTCAGAGGTGCTTTTGAAATTGATCTTATTGCCAGAAATATATTTATTCATCTCCTGTTGTTTATCTTCTTCCCAGAGACCAGCGATAAAGTTTTTATTTGACTTAAGTGGCTGCATCACACCATAGGCGTATACATATAAAACCACGACCCCGTCAACGAAACTCCTTGAAATGTCACCGGTAAGATCATTCTTGTCACTCCTTATATATTTAAATTTCCTGGCGAGCAATTCAATTCTTCCCTCTGTAAAAACCTGGTAAAAGTAGTTTTCGTTTTGTCCTTCTATAGGTGGGTAACCATTTTTGAAAATATACCTTAAGCTGTCCTTTGCATAATAGTTAATGCAATCAATCTTTTTCACCAACCCATCCGCAGCGATCATTTCTTTACCCATACTATCGAGAAAATACAATTCGTTGCTTTCAATATTTAATTTAATGGGCAACGGCCCAATTTCCTTACCCCGCGACAGTGTCAGTTTTGCAGATACCCAATCGTCGTTAATAAATGGAGAACCTGTTATCTGCGGATCATATTTCTTTAAAAGGGAACGTCCCTCAAGATCGGCGAGATCAATGACCCTTCCCACATTAGAATTCTTGAAGTCCAATTGGCCGAAACTACATTGATAGCCGAATAAAAAAAAGAGAAGTAAAATTCTTTTCATACGAGATTGTTGCAGCATTTATTCCCTTCGCACTTGTCTATTCACTAAAGATAAACCATTTTCCATCCGAATAAAAGTTCCTTGCCCTGGCAAAATCTCATAAGCGTGTATATTTATAAACTTACCAATTGAATGCAAATTGTAAAATAATATGAAGTTGTTGTGATGCCGGTATCTGTCGTTAAACCTGTAATATTAACTTTACCAGTCCTCTTAAATGCGCAGTACAAATGACAGACTCACTAAAACGCAGGGATTTTATAAAAACTTTGTCGCTCGCTGGCGCTTCAATTGCTATTGCAAACCCTGTTTCTGCAAAAGCCCCTTTGCCCGGTGGCGAAAGCAATGAAATTAAAAATGACTACTTCACCGTTTCGTTTGACAAAAAGAAAGGAACGATCAACATTTACCGAAACAATGGGGCATTTTTACTGATCGGTGGAACTGTGTGTGCAAACTCCGATAAGAATAAACATTTTATTTTGCCTGGCAGTTATAAATACAGCCTGGATTCAAAAACCTTTACTGATCAATTGGGGTCCGGAAAAAGATTAATAATTGTTTGCCGTGACAAAAACAAAAGAATGGATTTTGATATCCGGTTGTCGCTATATGATCAGTCAGAAGCTGTTACCATCGAAGCCATTTGCAAAAATGTTTCTTCTCATGATATCATCATCAAGGGCATAGAACCACTGCGAGTCATCAAAAATGAAGGGGGAACGTTGAATATCCCCGGTGTTTCAAAATGTCTTACTAATGGGGAAATGTATTATGATGCAGGGACGATACATGAATTTGGGAAAAAAGATGATGATGCCATTTCATCTGGCAATTTAAAAGGAGTGAAACTGGCTAATGGCTCCATCTCATCACAAAACGAAACGATACATAGTTGGTGGAATGCCGGTTTATTCAGTGGTTATGATAAAGAAGGTTGGGTGATCGGCTATCTCGAAAACAATTTGTGCCTGGGAAATTTATTGATCGCTAAAACTGATCCAGGTGAAATTTCGTTTTTAGCGGAATCTGTTTATGCACCGCAACTGATCTTAAAACCAGGTAAAGAAATTAGTTCAAACCGTTTAATGATCAATGTAGGGACCAACCCCTATGCAGCATTGGAAGCCTATGCAGATGCAGTTGGTAAAGTAAACAATGCAAGAACCCGTTCAATAGTCAATGGCTGGTGCAGTTGGTTCTATACATTGTCAAAAGTCTCCGAAGACGAAGTGATCTCAAATACGGAATTTGCTGCAAAGCATTTAAAACAATTTGGCCTTGAATATATACAGATCGATGAAGGATACCAGAAATGGCACGGCGACTGGGAGGGAAATGATCGTTTCCCACATGGAATGAAATGGCTTTCCAATAAGATCAAAGAAAATGGCTTCAAACCAGGGATCTGGATATCACCTTATATTATCTCCGAACCAACAGAGGTTTTTCAGAAACATCCTGATTGGTTATTAAAAAAGAGGGATGGTAGTTTAAAACGCATTGGGAACTGGGAGGAAGGTGAGGAACCACCGGCAGATGAAAATCCAAAAAGATATGGTCTTGATATTACTCATCCCGGAGCGGCAAAGTGGCTGCATGACCTGATCAGCACAATTGCCAATGATTGGGGTTATGAAATGATCAAGATCGATTTTATGGCCTGGTCAATTTTAGCGGCGGAACGTTATCATGATCCAACTCTTTCAGCGGCGCAAGCATATCGCAAGGGGTTAGAAATTATGCGGAGTGCCGCCGGTGATAAATGTCATATCCTCGAATGCGGCCCCGGTGCAACCACGATCGGGCTGATCGACAGCATGCGCATAGAAGCAGATGTGAATTATGGTTTTTCAAACACAGCGTGGGAAACATATTTTCTCCACCCCGCGTCCAGTGCATCCGCTATTGCGAAACGATACTATTTTCATAAGAGAGCCTGGATAAATGATGCAGACCATATTTGCATGGATCTTTTAAATAACCAACTGTCAGAAGCTGCAGCAACTCTGATTGCAATGAGCGGCGGTAATATGATCTCCGGTGACAGGCTTACCCAGTTGGATCCATACAAACTGGATATTCTTAAAAAAATAACACCATCATTTGGTGAAGCCGCTACCCCTGTTGATCTCTTTGATGATACAATGCAATCAGTGTTTGCATTAAAAGTAAAAAAATCTTTTGCTGACCCGGTAGCCTGGACTGTTATTGGTTTTTTCAATGCCAGCCTGACAGAAACAGTCGAAAAGAAATTCCCGTTACAGCGTTTATGGTTAGAACCCAATAAAACTTATCTCGCTTTTGATTTTTGGAAACAACAATTTATCGGCGAGCTAACCGGTGAAATAAAAGTTTCGGTTCAACCCGGCAGTGTTGTCTTACTTACCCTGCATGAAAAAACGGGTAACCCTCAATTTATTTCCTCCGACCGTCATGTTTTGCAGGGCGCTATTGAAATTGAAAACGTAAGCTGGAATGAAAGCGAGAAAACCATTTCAGGAATTTCAACCGGTCCGCTAAATACTTCACATAGTGTGTTTGTTTATGTTCCCCGGCCACACCCCTGGACATGGAGTGGTTCGGGACTTTTCCAGGATCATGATTCGTATAGTTTGAAATTGGTTGATAATAACATTATCCGCGTGCACGTACGCTTTGAAAAGACTGATCATGTAAAATGGGAAATTAAGCCTGATGAGTTTCTGAAATGATATAATCTTATAACGTCGCCATTTCAGTTAGCACCACTAGACTTCGATCCTGTTTACGGAGAAGTTAGCGCAAAAAACCAGGGCTGTCAGGAAAACTATTTAAAGGTTTCAACGAAATTAATTATCTCATCCTCTACCGGGTCTGTTTCTGTTTCCATTGGATGATGACCTGAATGAGAAAATAAAACCAATTTTTTATAAGAGGACCCAAGGTTGGCCACCGCGGCCTGACCAACATTTGGGGGCACAACAAAGTCATATTGGCCCCATAATAAAAGAGAAGGGATTTTGATCTTATGCAATTGATCAGAATAATCCGCACTCTCCAGGCTTTTCAGGAAATTACTTCCGGCAGAGGTGTAATATAAATTGTAATAATTAGTTAACTGGTCCAAAGGATCTTCGGCAAGAGAAAAGGCCGAGTTGTCGCGTTTTATCCCCATATATTCTTCAGCCACGTGCGCATAGGTCTCCGTCTGCGAACTTATCGCATAAGAAGAAAGTGGATCGTGGTTGTTGCAATAATTCAAAATATTTTGCCACTGTAATACGTAATTGCCTTTAACGATTTCTGAGCGGGCAGTATCTATGAGCATTTTCCTCGACACTGTATCACATAACGGGTAGCTATGAGCTCCGTCAATGTCAATCCACCCTTTCAATTGATATTGATTCGAATCTTTCACTAAATAACCGGCGGCTAACAGACCGCCGAAACTGTGGGCATATAAATAAATACCTGTTCCTTTATAGCGAAATTCTAACACCTTAACCACAGCTTCAACGTCACTGATCATTTGAGGCAGATTTAATTTATCGAGATTATTATTACCCGCGGCGCTACCTGCATTGCGCTGATCCCAAAAGGCCACACCATACTTCTCTCTTAACCGGGCCGTCTTATAATCAGCGTAATCAAACGATCCATCACCTGGTCCTCCATGAACAATTAAAATGATGATGTGTGATGCGGTATTTCCTTCCACACGCACAGGCATATCCGCACCGTTGTTTGTAACCCAGAAAATTTCGTTTGCATTTGCCGACAACCCCGCAAATTCTTTTTTACAGCCAGCAAAAAACAAGCTCAACAAGGAAATAATACAACTGGTGCATATGTATTTCATAAGAATTGATCTCTTTTTGATTACGAAAAGACATGATTTTTTAAACCGTAACTGATCCCCGCCTGCAAGGAAAAATGAAGTTTCAGAAAACCATTGTATGGATATTGTAACCATGCAGAAGGTCTGAGTTGAATGAACCATAAGTTCGGATTTCTTTTATACACTCTATAATTAAGTGAATAGAAACACTGCGTGGTGAGATAAGTCCGCCGAAATAATTTATGTTCCTTGATATTTCCATTTTGATCCAATTCATAAACTTTGCCGTCATAAATTGTTCGCAATAATCCCTGGCTAAAGGACAGTCCTGTAAAATGTTTTGAAGACCGAATGCACTCAATGCCAAAGCCGGCATTGAAAAGGATGGACGTATAGGCAAATGGATAACGGTATTCGCCTAGTTCTGAAGATATGAACTCGTTTTTTTCAGAACCTCTTTTTAAGTTGGTGACAGAATGAAATGGAATGGAAGCGCCAATGGTAAAACCAAAACCCTTTGGAATATCATAGGCCGCGAGACCATACAAGAAAATAGGCCTACGTATACTCAAGGAATCCTGGGCGAGCGTAGCTATTGGGAACATTAGCAAGAACAACACGGGTACGGTCTTCATAGTTGAGTACAAAGATTCTCAAATCATTGCTCAATGTCAAGTCCTTTGAATCCATTTAGTAATTTTTCTATGGCTTTCTACGCAGCTGTTAGATGGCGCCCACGTTAATTATTTTTTCTTTCCTGGTCGAAAGGAGTTGCATTGTGTCGCATATCACGTGGATGCGGCATCTTGTTTGGATAATAATTGTTCGTAATAATGTAGTTTTTTTCCTCTGACATGCCCCGGGGTGTAAAACTTTATCGCTGAAATTTTCTATTGAACTTTTCGGATCCACGAGTGCCAACCCCGCCGATATGCTTCACTTCCCGCTCACGGCGAACTCCAGGCGGGATGGCTGTCTCGTGTCTCCCTGCAAATCGACTGTGATATATAAGTTGTCGCGATAAGTTCTTATACAGATGAATTGTCCTGCTGGTCGAGAGAAAACTGTAGCTCATCATATCGGGGCATTCAGGGGATACCTGGTCGGACATATTGCTCGAAGGTTTAATGGTTACTGGTAGTTTCGCGGTCTAAGTAAAGAACAAAAACATACATTTCATTTGCGAATAACCCAACGGCACGAATTATCTTCCTAAAGGTACTTACCAGGTCAAACAGCATTTCTTTCCGGCCAACCAATGCAATAAAAAATCGTTGGCACAATTTTTCTTTGATACCAAGAAAAATAAAGATGAATAATTGGCTTAGAACATTAATTGCAGGGTATGCAGGTTGGAAATGGGGCGGTGGTTGTCTTGGTTTCCTCGTCGTCTTTGGAGTTGTATATTTCTTACTTGGGCATGTGCATTGCTGAAAATTCTCATATCATTTTAATCGTTAGGAGAATGAGCTATGATTAGCCCATTCATCTAACTTATTTCTGTATTATTCATCCTTTCATCGGCGCCGGGTTCATTTGATAGGTAAGTTTTTGCCCATTCTCAAATACTTCAACGATCCGATACCCATTATACTCAGTTCCCCAACTTCCGGCAATGTGGGAATCAAAAAAATAACGCTTGCCATTGTTTTCTTTCACATCATCCTGGTCATGAATGACGCTTTTATACGACGATTTAATTCGATGATTCACTTTTCCCCGTCTTTGCCTGATTCTTGACAATTTTTTTGATAAACTACTAAGTAAATGATTAGTTATCCACGGTAAACTTTCGATTGTTAAGAAAATATAAGAATGTAATTTCATAAAATCCTGTCGGTGGCAGGATTTTTTCTTTTATTAGCAAAATAATTTAATCAACAGTCTATGAAAACAAAAAACATCTTATTCATTCTATCGTTTTTTCTTG
>Ga0207689_10005594_pt1 | contig 11202 bp, 14 predicted proteins | sample KBSMisM52_FD_184312 | JGI IMG/M metagenome (GOLD analysis project Ga0207689, IMG submission 184312) | Miscanthus rhizosphere microbial communities from Kellogg Biological Station, Michigan, USA - KBS Miscanthus M5-2 (SPAdes) (version 2) | ecosystem: Host-associated > Plants > Roots >... | reverse complement strand
CGCGAGAAGCTCCAGGAGCGCCTCGCCAAGCTCTCCGGCGGCGTCGCCGTCGTGAAGGTCGGCGCGGCCACCGAGACGGAGATGAAGGAGAAGAAGCACCGCGTCGAGGACGCCCTGCAGGCGACCCGCGCGGCGCTCGAGGAGGGCATCGTGCCCGGCGGCGGCGTCGCGCTCCTGCGCGCCTCCGACGCGGTCAAGCCCGACGCCTACGAGGATGACGACGAGCGCACGGGCGCCCGCATCGTCCTCCGCGCGCTCGAGGAGCCGCTCCGTCAGATCTCCGAGAACGCCGGCCTCGAGGGCTCGGTCGTCGTCAACGACGTCCGCAAGGCGAAGAAGGGCCAGGGCCTGAACGCGGCCACCGGCCAGATCGTCGACCTCGTCGCCGAGGGCATCATCGACCCGGCGATGGTCACGCGCTCCGCGCTGCAGAACGCGGCCTCGATCGCCAAGAACATCCTCACGACCGAGGCGATCGTCGCCGAGGTGCCGGAGAAGGATGGCGGCGGCGGCATGGGCGGCGGCATGCCCGACATGAGCGGGATGATGTAGCCAGCGCTTCCGCGCTTCTGCCGTATCGCGAGGGCCCGGCATCTGCCGGGCCCTCGTGCGTTGTGGCGCCTACCGCGTCAGCACGTCGACCAGCCCCGGGAACCGCGCCTCCAGGTCGTCGCGCCGCAGCGAGATGAGCCGGAGCGTCCCCTGGGCCTGGGTGCGCGTCACGCCGGCCTCGCGGAGGAGCTTCAGGTGGTACGAGCCGGTCGAGGCCGGGATGTCGAGGGCGGTCGACAGCTCGCCGCACACGCGCGGGCGGTCGTCGGCCAGCAGGCGCACGATCTCCAGGCGCACCGGGTCGCCGAGCGTCCGCATGATCGTGGCGAGATCGAGGGACTCGGTGGCGGGATGGGGGATCTTCGTCCGCGTGGAGGTGGCCGTACCTACGCTCATGAGGACGATGATATAACCTCTTTCGAAAGTTCCATGATCTTGGAAATATCGAAGGAGCCTCCGTTGTCGACTCCCGTGCCGACCACGACCACCGCCTCCGCCCCCGACCGTCGCAGCACCCTCTCGCCCCGCATCGCGTTCGCGCTCGTCGCGGCGATCATCGGGCTCGCCCTCTTCGCCTCGGGCACGCCGTCGCCGCTGTACGGCACGTATCGCGCGCTCTGGGGGTTCTCGCCCGTCGTCCTGACGCTCGTGTACGCGACCTACGCGTTCGGCGTCCTCGCGACCCTGATCCTCGCGGGCCGGATCTCCGACGAGGTCGGCCGGCGGCCCGTGCTGCTGACCGCGCTCGCGACGCTCATGGGCGCGACCGTCGTCTTCATGGTCGCCGACTCCGTCGTCTGGCTCTTCGTCGCCCGCGGCATCCAAGGCCTCGCGACCGGCCTCGCGCTGGGTGCCGCGAGCGCCGCGCTCCTCGACCTCCATCCCCGCCGCGACCCGGCGGGCGTCGGCCTGACGAACGGCGTCGTCAGTGCGGGCGGGATGGGCCTCGGCGTCCTCGTCTCGGCGACGTTCGTCGAGTTGCTCCCGGCGCCGCGCGTCCTCCCCTACGTCGCGCTGTTCGTCCTCTTCGCGATCGCGTTCGTCGGGGTCGCGCGGATGCCCGAGCCGGTCGGCCGCAGCTCGAACCCCCGGCTGACGCCGCAGCGCCCGAGCGTCCCTCCGGCGGTCCGCGGCCCCTTCGCCCTCGCCGCCCTCGCGGTCATCTCGTCGTGGTCGGTCGGCGGCCTGTTCCTCTCGCTCGGCCCGCAGCTGTCGGCGAGCCTGTTCCACACGAACGACCACCTCGTCGCGGGCCTCAGCGTCTTCGCGCTCGCCGGCTCCGGCGCGGCCGCGCAGCTGCTGTTCGGCCGCACCGCGCCGTGGCTCGGCGCCGCCGCCGGCTCGGTCGCGCTGTCGACGGGCCTCCTGCTCATCGTCCTCGCCGCCGCGACAGAGTCGAGCACCGTCTACATCGCCGGTGCCGTGATCGGCGGGGCGGGCTTCGGCGTCGCGTTCCTCGGCGCCCTGCGCGCGCTGTCGGCGGCGATCCCGCCGGCCCATCGCGCGGAGGTCATGTCCGCGTTCTACGTCGTCGCGTACGCGTCGCTGTCGCTGCCCGCGATCCTCGCCGGCGTCGTGGTGACGCCGCTCGGGCTCGAGCCCACGTTCGAGCTCTTCGGCGCCGTCATCGCCGGCCTCGCGCTCGTCGTCGCGGCGATGGCGCTCCGCACCCGGCCGCGCTCCCCGGCCCGCGTGGTCGCCGCGGCGGCCTGATCACACCAGCCGGAGCAGCGCGGTCGTGACCGTCGCGGCCGCCACCACGACGAGGAACGGCGCCCGCAGGAGCAGCGCGGCGCCCGCGACGGCCACGCCGGCGGCGCGCTCGTCGAGGACCAGCGCGCGGCCGTCGGCCAGCGTGCTCGTCGCGATCAGCGCGGCGAGCAGCGCGACCGGCACGCGCGCCGCGGCCCGCTCGACGCGCGGGTGCTCCAGCACGCGACGGGGGACCGACAGGCCGGCGAGCTTGAGCAGGTAGCACCCGCCCGCGGCGAGGAGGATCGCCGCCCACATCACCGAGCGGCCAGGGCGACGAGCGCGGCGACGAGGACGGGCACGCCGGCCGGCGTGAGCGGCACGGCGACGAGCGCCGCGGCCGCCGCGGTGAGGGCGACCGCCGCCGCCCCGCGGCCCGCCAGGCGCGGCGCCAGCAGCGCGAGGAACGCGGCGGGCGCCGCCGCGTCGAGGCCGAGCGAGCGCGGGTCGGACAACGCCGTCCCGCCGATCGCGCCGGCCGCGGTCGCGACGTTCCAGCACACGAACACCGCGAGGCCGGTGGCCCAGAAGCCCGGCGTCCCGCGTGCGAGGCCCATCGCGGCGGTCTCGTCGATGACGAATTGCGCCGCGACGACCCGCCGCGCGCCCCGTACGCGCAGGAGCGAGGACAGCCGCAGGCCGTACAGCGCATTGCGGCTGCCGAGCAGCAGGGCGGTCATCGCCGCCGCGACGGCGCCGCCGCCCCCGGCCACCACGCCGACGAGCGCGAACTGGGAGGCGCCCGTGAACATCAGGAGCGAGAGCGCGCAGGTCTGCGGGACCGAGAGGCCCGCCGCGACGGCGACCGCCCCGTAGGACAGCCCGAACGCCCCGACCGCCACGCCGATCCCGAGTGCGTCGCGCACGACTCTCGTGCCCATGACGGCAGGCTAGAGCGGCGAGAGCGACACATGGTGTCGATCTGCGCCGTGTACGGCACGTCGCGTAGCATCTTCTGCGATGGATCGCCTCGATCACGCAATCCTCACCCATCTTCAGACGGATGGGCGGCTGACGAACGCCGAACTGGCCGAGCGCGTGCGCCTCAGCCCGTCCGCGTGCCTGCGCCGCGTCCGGGCGCTGGAGGCGGCCGGCGTCATCGCCGGCTACCACGCCGTCGTCGACCCGGCCGCGCTCGACCGCGGCTTCCAGGTGCTCGTCTACACGACGCTGCTGGTGCGAAACCGCGACACGATCGCCGCGTTCGAGCACGCGGTCGTGGCACTCGACGAGGTCGTCGAGTGCCACCGCATGTTCGGCGACCCGGACTACGTGATCCGTGTCGCGGTCGCCGACGTGGAGGCCTACGAGCGGTTCCTGATCGACACGTTCGCCGACCTGCCCGGCATGGCCCGGATGACCTCGCAGTTCGCCATGAAGACGATCAAGGCCGCCGGGCCGCTGCCGTTCCGCGCGTAACGGGTCCTGCTAGTCGCCCGAGGCGACGACGCCGGCGCCGATCGGGCAGGAGACGCCCGTGCCGCCGAGGCCGCAGTAGCCGTTCGGGTTCTTCGCCAGGTACTGCTGGTGGTAGTCCTCGGCGTAGTAGAAGTGCTCCAGCGGCGCGATCTCGGTCGTGATCTCGCCGTAGCGACGGGCGCCGAGGGCGTCCTGGAACGTCTCGCGCGACGCGTCGGCCGCCTCGCGCTGGGCGTCGCTCGTCGTGTAGATCGCCGAGCGGTACTGGGTGCCGACATCGTTGCCCTGGCGCATGCCCTGGGTCGGGTCGTGGTTCTCCCAGAAGCGCTTCAGCAGCGCGTCATAGCTCGTCTGCTTCGGGTCGAAGACGACGAGGACGACCTCGGCGTGGCCGGTGCGGGCGCCGCAGACCTCGGCGTAGGTGGGGTTCGGCGTGTAGCCGCCGGCGTAGCCGACCGCGGTCGAGTACACGCCGGGCGCCTGCCAGAAGACGCGCTCCGCGCCCCAGAAGCAGCCGAGGCCGAACACGGCGGTCTCGAGGCCCTCGGGGAACGGCGGCGTCAGCGGGGTGCCGAGCACGTCGTGGCGCTCGGGGACGGGGATCGCCTGGTCACGGCCGGGCAGGGCGTCGGCCGCGTCGATCATTTCGGTCTTGTGACGTGAGAAGAAATGCATGTGCATCTCTGTCGTCCGCAGGCGTCGGCCGTTACATCAGCCGAGCGTGCGCGCGACCAGCGCCGTGACCTCGTCCGCGCAGCCCCACGCGAGCGTCACCCCGGCCCCGCCGTGCCCGTAGCAATGGACGATCGTGCCGTCCGCGCGCGCCTCCGTCTCGAGCCGCACGGCCGGCCGTGCGGGGCGCAGGCCGACCGCCTCGCGCAGGACGCGGGCGCCTCGCAGAGCGGGCACCGCCGCCTCGCACCGCGCGCGGATCGCGGCCGCCGTCGCCGGCTCGACGGCGGCGTTCTCGTCGCCCTCCTGCGCCGTCCCGCCAAGCACGACGTCGCGCTCGCGCGGGACGACGTAGAGCAGGCGCTCGGGGTCGGACTGGTCGAGCAGCCACTCGTCGACCCCCGCCTGCTCGACGTGGAGGATCTGGCCGCGGACCGCGAGAAGCGCGTCGTCGCCGGCGAGCTCGCGCGCGCCGAGCCCCGCGCAGTTGACGACGACCGGCGCGCGGGCAAGGGCCTCGTCCAGGCTGCCGAGCGTCGCGATCGCCAGCGAGCCGCCCAGGGCCTCCAGGCGCGAGACGAGCCACGGCAGGTGGACCGACATGTCCGCGACCGGCGCGGCGAAGCGGTAGCCGTCGGCCGTGCGCGCAAACGACGGCACCGCCGCCCGCCACCACGGATCCTCGGCGTCGGGCGCGACGAGCTCGGTGCCCCAGCGCATCCGGACCCCGCTGCCGGGCGTCCCGGCGAGGCCGCCCAGCACCGCGAACCCGCGCGCCGACCACGCCGCCACCCGCTCGCGCGGGAAGGCGCGGTACGGGTACCAGAGCGCCGCGGCCACCGCCGACGTGGTGGCGGCCGGCGGATCGCGGGCGACGATGTCGGCCGTGACACCCGCCTCTCGCAGCCGGATCGCCGCGGTCAGTCCGACGACGCCCGCCCCGGCGACGATGACCTCTGGCATGGCCGCGCATCCTCCCGGATACTGCGCGGCCCATGGTCGCCGCCGGAACCGTCGTCTCACTGCATCGCTGGCCGGTGAAGTCGCTCGCGGGCGAGCCGGTCGACGCGCTGCGGATCGACGCGCGCGGCGCGGGCGGCGACCGCGCGCAGGCGCTGTTCGGGATCTTCGGCGGGCAGCGCCGGCGCCTCACGGTCCGCCAGGTGCCGCGGATGCTGAAGTGGAGCGCGGCCTACCCGCAGGCGCCGGGCGCCGACCTCGACCCGGACGCGCCGCCGCTTCCCGTCGTCACCGCGCCGGACGGGCGCACCTTCGCCTGGGACGACCCGGCGTTACCCGGGGCGCTGCGCGACGATCTCGGCCGCCCGGTCGATCTCGTCCGCGACCTCGCCCTGATGCCCGACCTGCCCGACTCGCTCCTCGTCACCGTCGAGGCGAGCCGGGCCGCCCTCGAGGGCGAGCTCGACCAGGCCATCGACCTGCGCCGCTTCCGCACGAACCTGCACCTGCACCTGGACGCCGAGGCGTTCGCGGAGGAGCGCTGGGAGGGACGGCGCATCCGCGTCGGCGATGCCGAGCTCGTGCTGCTCCACCCGTGCGAGCGCTGCGCGATCCCGACCCGGGACCCCGACACCTACGAGAAGTGGCCGCAGCTCCTGCGCTGGCTCGCGCGCGAGCACGACACGCTGTTCGGCATCAACGCCCGTGCCGTCGCACCCGCGACCGTGCGCGTCGGCGACCCGGTCACGGTCGCCTGAGGCGTCGTCAGCCGCGCGGGCGCCGGCCCGAGAGGCTCGGGTGCGGCGGAAGGCGCCGTGGCGGCACGCGGACCGACCCGGCCTTGCCGCGCGGCGCCGGCCCCCCGCGGCGCTGCGAGCCGGCGAGCAGGTGGGCGAGCAGCAGCATCCAGATCACGGGCCGCAGGCGCGCGGCGAGCTGCGGGTCGCGCGCGCTCGCGTGCAGCAGCACGACCAGCATCAGAACGGGACGTTGCCGCCGTCGTCCCAGGCGGCCAGGTCGAGCAGTTTCGCCTCCGGGACCTTCCGCGGCGCGCTCATCACGCACGTGTGGCCGTCGCGGTCCCATACGACGATCCGGCGCGAGCCCTCGTTCATGACGTAGTAGGTCTGCCCGCGCACGTCGACCGCCTTCGCGTCCTCGGGCGGCTTGATCGACGAGCCGCCGAGGATCGTGTACGCCGCGCGCGCGCCGAGCGGGTTGTCGTAGTAGACGGTCGTCGCCCGGCGGCCCTCGATCTCGTCGTGCCGCGCGCCCGACGCCCGCCACTTGAAGTGGTCCCAGTTGGGGAACGGCAGCCCCTCGATCTTCGTCTGCAGGAGCGCCTTGTTCGCCATGTCGTGCTTCGGGGCGGGCAGCGCGGGGCCGCCGCCGGCGAGCTGCACGGTCGCGAGGACGCTCGGGGCCGACGCGCCGCCGAGGGAGATCACGAGGGCCGCGGCGGCCGCGGCGGCGACCGCGGCAAGCGACGCGGCGAGCCCGAACCACCGTCGCCTCACCCCGGGGCGCGCCCGCTCGCGGTCGCGCTCGATGCGCTCGCGCAGGGCGAGCGGCGCCGACGTCTGCACGACGGCGGCGGCCACGAGGGTACGGCCGCGCTCCGCGAGCGCGTCCTCGCGGGGGTCGTCCGGGGTCGGGGGATCGATTCCTGCCATGGCCTGACCTACAAGACGCCTTCGCGGTGCGGTTCCATCCCGCGAGCGACCTGCGCTCGCGCACGGTAGAGGCGGCTCGTGATCGTGGCCTCGCGCGTGCCGAGCACACGCGCCGCCTCCGCGTACGAGAGCCCGACGACGTCGACGGCGATGAGCGCGTCGCGGAACGCCTCCGGGAGGGCCGAGATGTGGGTGAAGACCTCGCGCGCGCTCACCGCCGCGTCCGGCCGCGAGCCGACGCTGTGGTCGACGGGCTCGAACTGGTCGGGCATCGCGGTCGTCGCCGGCCGCCGCGTCTGCGCGCGATGGCGGCTCACGAACGTGTTGCGCAGCACCCGCAGCAGATAGCCGAGATCGTCGTCGTTGCGGATCAGCCGCGGCTTGGCCAGGACGCGGGCGAACGTGTCCTGCACGAGGTCCTCAGCGTCCTCGCGCGAGCCGCACAGCGCCCACGCGGCCCGGTACAGCCGGTCCACGTGATCGCCGAGTGCGGCCGGATCCAGCACCCGTGCGTTGCCGTTCACCAGGGCCTCAGCATACGAATCGCGCGAGTCGGCCGAAGCAGGCCGGCCGTCGGTCATGGCGCGCCGGCGGCCCATGCGGTTGAGGCTTTCAACGTTGTAGCCATCGAAGTACCATGTGAGGCGCGATGCCTCCGACGAGCGCGACGCGCCGCCGGCCATCTCCGGCCAGTGAGGCCTGGGCGCTGATGCACGAGCTGTTCCACGCCTCCCGCCGGCGGTTCCTCGCCATCGCCTCGGAGTTCGAGCTCTCGCCGCCCCCGGTCCGTGCGCTCGGTGTGCTCGAGCCCGGACGGCCCGTGCCGATGAGCGATCTCGCCGAGGCGCTGCACTGCGACAACTCGAACGTGACGGGGATCGTCGACCGCCTCGAGGATCGCGGCCTCGTCGAGCGCCGCAGCGCGACGCACGACCGGCGCGTGAAGATGCTCGTCGTCACCGAGCGCGGGGCCGAGGTCCGCGAGCGCCTCGCCGAGCGCCTCGAGGAGGCGCCCCCGCCGCTGGCCGCGCTCACGCCCGAGGACCAGCGCACGCTGCGCGACATCATGCGCAGGGCGCTGGACCGGGATTGACGGCGGCACGCGGCGATTCTCGCGCTCCGCGGCCGCCGTGTCGATACGGCTAGCCGCTCTGTGCGGGGATGGGCCGCGCCGGCTCGCCCACGTAGACCGCCGTCGGCCGGATCAGGCGCCCTTCGCGCTTCTGCTCCAGGATGTGCGCCGACCACCCCGCCGTCCGGGCGCAGGTGAACATGCTCGTGAAGAGCTCCGGCGGCACCTCTGCGAGATCGAGGAGGACCGCCGACCAGAACTCGACGTTCGTCGCGAGGACCCGGTCGGGCTTGCGCGCCCGCAACTCCGAGAGGGCGGCGTGCTCGAGCGCCTCGGCGACCTCGAACCGCGCCGAGCCGAGCTCACTCGCCGTGCGCCGCAGCACGCGCGCCCGCGGGTCCTCGGCGCGGTAGATGCGGTGGCCGAAGCCCATGAGCCGCTCGCCGCGGTCGAGGATCGCGCGCACGACGCGGCCGGCGTCGCCCTCGCGCTCGACCTCGTCGAGCATCGCGAGCACACGCGAGGGCGCGCCGCCATGCAGCGGCCCGCTGAGCGCGCCGACGGCGCCCGAGAGCGCGGCCGCGACGTCCGCGCCGGTCGATGCGATCACCCGCGCGGTGAACGTGGACGCATTCATGCCGTGCTCCGCCGCGCTGATCCAGTACGCGTCGATCGCCTTCACGTGGCGCGGATCGGCCTCGCCGCGCCAGCGGATCAGGAAGCGCTCGGGGATCGAGCGCGCCTTGTCGATCTCGCGCTGGGGCACCGGCGGCCGGCCGCCGCCGCGCGCCGACTGCGCGACGAACGACAGCGCCATGACCGAGGCGCGCGCGAGGTCGGCGCGGGCCCGCTCGTCGGTGATGTCGATGAGCGGGCGGAAGCCCCACTCCGGTGCGAGCATCGCGAGCGCCGCCTGGACGTCGACCCGCGGATCGCCCGAGCGGACGGCGAGCGGATGCGGCTCGGCGGGCGGAAGCCCCGGCAGCAGCGCGCCGTCGACGAGCAGGCCCCAGACCTGCTCGAACGGCACGGTGCCCACGAGGTCCTCGAGGTCGACGCCCCTGTAGCGCAGGGCGCCGCCCTCGCGGTCGGGCTCGGCGATCGTGGTGGCGAACGCGACGACGCCCTCGAGTCCGGAACGGACCTCGGGCGGCGCGGCGGGAGCGATCGATGCGGTCATCCGGACACCTCCAACGGGCGTAGCTTGAGTCGCCGTTCGCGTTCGGCGATGCGCGCGTCCTCGTCGCCCTCGAGCGGACGCAGGACGAACACGGCGAGGAGCGGCGCCAGGGCGAGCACGGCGAACGCGCTCGTCCAGGACGACGTCTCGACCACCGCGCCGAACGCCGACGGCGCAAGCGCGCCGCCGACGGCGAGGATCGTGTTCTGCAGGCTCATGGCCGTCCCGGCGCGGGCGCGGCCCGAGATCTCGGCCGCCGCGGTGAACGCGAGGCCGTTCCAGCTCATCGTCGACACGGCGGTGCACGTCAGCACCGGGTAGAGCAGCGGGCCCGGGGCGTGGACGAGCGCGGCCGTGGCGGCGAGGAAGGCGAAGTTGCGCACCGCGATGCGGCGGATCGGCGCGATCCGCACGCCCTCGCGGTCCGAGCGCCGGCCCGCGACGATGCGCATGCCCGCGCCGAGGAGCTGCAGCGCCGCGAGCGCGCCGGCGGCGAGCGCGGCCGAGACCCCGCGCGCGTCGTGCAGGAAGAGCACGACGAAGCCGAGCATCGACGCCTGCGCGGCGACGAGCAGCGCGCCGGCCGCGCCCAGACGCCACAGGCGCGGGTCGCGGGTCGGCGGGGGCGCCGGCACCGCCGGCAGCGGGCGGACGGGCGGCGGCGCGTCGCGCATGAACGCGACGGCGGCGACCGCGGCGGTGAGGCAGAGGCCCGCGAGGGTGAGGAACGCGCCCTTCAGCCCGCCCGCGTCGACGACCTGCGGGAGCGCGACGGACGCGGCGGCGCCGCCGAGCGGCAGCGCCATCTGGCGGATGCCGAGCGCGAAGCCGCGCTCCTCGCGCCGGAACCAGCCCATCACGGCGCGGCCGCTCGCGCCGGTCGAGCTCGCGCCGAGCATCCCGGCGACGAGCAGCCCGACGAGCAGGAGGCCGTAGCCGGGCGCGTAGGCGGTCGCCGCGAGCGCCGCGGCGCAGCCGGCGAGGCCCACGCCCATCACGGGGCGCTCGCCGATGCGGTCGGTGAGGACGCCCCACGGCACGAGCGTGAGCATCACGCCGACCGCGACGGCGGTGAAGGCGAACCCGACCTGCGGGAGCGACAGCCCGTAGGCGTCGCGCAGGGCCGGGCCGAGGGCCGGCAGGCCCATCCGCAGCGCGGAGAACGCGCCGGCGCCCGCGGCGCCGACGCCGAGGATGACCCAGCGGTAGCGGGATCTCACGCGGCCGTCCGGCCCCGTTCACGGTGGCGTCTCGCCTTCGCCTCGTTCCCGCACGTCCGCATCGAGCACCAGCGCCGCCGCCCGGCGGGCGAGCGGTCGTAGAACCGCGCACTGCAGGTCTCCGACGCGCAGACCCGGACCCGGCCGCGCTCGGCCGGGTCGCCGAGCATCCGCGCGGCGTCGAGCGCGATCGCGCCGAGCGCACGCCTGGGCGCGTGGCCGGCCCTGCGCTCGCCGAGCGCGGGAACCCCGTCGGCCTCGAGCACGAGCGCCGGGCGAGCGCCCGCGAACTTCAGCCAGCCGTCGATGTGCCGCACCGCGTCCGGCGGCGCCGGCGCGCCCGTCACGAGGGCGGTCGCGCAGGCGTCGATCGCCTCGCGCAGGTCGCGCGCCTCGGCGAGGACCTCGGGCGCCACGGCGATGTCGGCGGCGTGGGCCATGACGCCGGCCTGGACCAGCCAGACCTGGAGATCCCCGGGGGTGACGAGCGTCTCGACGCGGCGCCGCCAGCGCTCGCGCAGCGTGTTCACGAAGTCGAGCGCGGGGCGGCCGCCGAGCCAGTACCACCACGGCTCGCCGGTCACGAGCGGGAGGTCGAGGTCCTCGGGGAGGTCGTGGACCGGCCGGTCGCTCCGCATAACCGGAAGACTAGCAGTCAACCGGTTACGACTCGCCGCGGGGATAGCCTCACGCGCCCATGGC
>Ga0207689_10005591_pt1 | contig 11204 bp, 7 predicted proteins | sample KBSMisM52_FD_184312 | JGI IMG/M metagenome (GOLD analysis project Ga0207689, IMG submission 184312) | Miscanthus rhizosphere microbial communities from Kellogg Biological Station, Michigan, USA - KBS Miscanthus M5-2 (SPAdes) (version 2) | ecosystem: Host-associated > Plants > Roots > Rhizosphere... | reverse complement strand
AAGGTGTGAAAGCCGGTCAGCCTGGAAGAGAAATACACGTATAAACAGTCATTTGAAGTGCCGGTATTATTTTCAATGGGATACCCTTTCTTTTTAAAATAGTGAAATGACGGAAAAGCTTGCAGAGTATAAAAGGGAATTGGAAGATGAATTGCATGAAATTCTTTCCTGGTGGATGCAAATGACCATTGATGAAGATCATGGAGGGTTTGTCGGAAAGATCGATCATGATAATAAGATCTATCCCGGGGCGCCAAAAGGTTCAGTATTGAACAGTCGCATTCTTTGGGCATTTTCGTCAGCGTACAACCTGACGCATAGAGGTGAGTATTTGAAGACCGCAGAAAGAGCATTTCATTATATAGCGGAACATTTATTGACAAGGAATTTGGAGGAGTTTACTGGAGTGTTGATTTTACCGGCAAACCCTTGGACACAAAAAAACAGATCTATGCACTTGCTTTTTCTGTGTATGGATTAACCGAATTTTATCGCGCCTCAAAAAATGAAAACGCAAAAAAAATAGCAGTTTATATTTATAACGATATTCTCACGCATAGCTACGATGAAAAGTTTAGCGGATATATTGAGGCAATGACGAGAGACTGGAAACCGGCAACCGACCTGCGATTAAGCGAGAAGGATGCAAATGAAAAAAAATCAATGAACACACATCTTCATTTGCTGGAGGCATTTGCTAATTTGTACAGGATATGGAAAGACAGATCTCTGAAACAAAGAATAATTGAGATCATCCGGATCTTTTTAGACCACATTATTGATAGTAAAACGGATCATCTCATTTTATTTTTTGATGACGCCTGGAACCCAAGGTCGAATGTCATTTCTTATGGCCACGATATTGAAGCGGCGTGGTTGGTACAGGAGGCGGCTGGGATCATTGAAGATGACTTTTTACTGGAGGAAGTGAAAACAAGATCTGTGAAAATGGCGCAGGCTGCGGCAAAGGGTCTGGACAGCGATGGTGGCTTATGGTATGAATATGATATATCCCAACAACATTTAACCAGGGAGAAACATTCATGGCCACAGGCCGAGGCGATGGTTGGTTTTTTTAATGCATGGCAACTGGCCGGAGATGAAAAATTTCTTAGACGGTCATTACAGAGCTGGGAGTTTGTCAAGGAACATATGCTTGATAAAAGATTGGGTGAATGGTACTGGGGCGTAGACGCCGATCACGCTGCCATGAAACAAGAAGAAAAAGTGGGAATATGGAAATGCCCGTATCATAATACCCGTGCCTGCATGGAGATCATTCACAGGATTGAGAATATCTTTAAAGAGAGAAAATGAAACGGAGTTCTATCTGACCAGAAAAATAAAAAATATGCACTTGAAACGATTTGCTGCTGATATAACTTATCTCATCTTCTTTTTCTTTCTTTCAACTTCTCTTTCAGCAAATATTCGTTTGCCCGCTATTATTAGTTCTCATATGGTGATGCAGCAAAGATCAGAGGTAACTATTTGGGGGTGGGGTGATGTCGATGAAAAAGTAAAACTAAAGACCACCTGGGATACGACGACCTATACGACCACCGGGTCCACAGCAGCAAAATGGGAGATAAAGATCAATACGCCGGGTTCCGGGGGACCTTACCAGGTAACAATCGAGGGTAACAATAAGATTATTTTAGATGATGTATTGATCGGCGAGGTATGGATCTGCAGTGGACAAAGCAATATGGAGATGAGTATGGATTGGGGATTGCCTTACAAAGATGAAGCAGCCAGTGCGACTGATAAAAACATTCACTTTTTTAATATTCCAAGAACAACGGCTGATTATCCGCAGGATGATGTGAGAGCAGGTTGGGTAGTTTGTAACCCGGATGATATGAAAAAGTTCAGCGCAGTTGCTTATTTTTTTGGTAAGTCACTCCGTCAAAATTTAAATGTTCCCGTGGGATTGATCGAATCAGCCTGGGGAGGAACACCTGCAGAAGCATGGACGCCTGCTGATGCGATAAACAGTAATTCGGTTGTAAAAGAAGCTGCTGCGAAACTTTCACCAGTACCTTGGGGACCTGTCACTGCAGCCGCTATCTATAATGCGATGGTCTTTCCCGTCACAAAATATTCGATCGCCGGTGCGACCTGGTACCAGGGAGAAGCAAATGTAAACGCAGCTTCTACCTATTCTGAATTGCTGTCCACTTTGATTGCTGCCTGGCGAAAGTCCTGGCAGAAAGATCTTCCTTTTTATTATGTGCAGATCGCTCCCTATGCTGGCTATGGGGATAACAGTTCCTCAGCATTTCTGCGTGAAGCCCAAACAAAGACTCTGAAGACACGAAATACAGGAATGGTTGTCATAACAGACCTGGTGGACAATATCAACGATATTCATCCAAAGATGAAAAAGGAAGTAGGAAACCGGCTAGCGAATTATGCATTAGCCGAAACTTATGGCAAAAAAGATATTGTCTACAGAAGTCCTTTCTATAAGGGCATGAGGATAGAAAAAGACAAGGTCTGGCTTTATTTTGACAATGCCGATAAGGGATTAATGAGCAAAGGAGATGTACTTAATGAATTTTTCATTGCTGGGAATGACAAAAATTTTGTCCCCGCCAACGCAAAAATTGAGAAAAATGCAGTGATAGTCTGGAATAAAAATGTAAAAACTCCGGCTGCCGTTCGTTTTGCATTTCGCAATGGGGCTATGCCCAATTTATTCAGCAAACAAGGTTTGCCGGTGAATCCTTTCCGTACAGATGATTGGGATGTCGATGTCATTCTCAATAAAAAGTGAACGACTATCTGAATAGTTTTTTATTATAGGAACCATACAAGGTCATGGAAGACGTACAAGTTGATCATAGATTTACTTCCTTGTATGTCTTGTATGTCTAAATGATAACAATGATCGTAATTTAGAGATGATCAAAAAAGATTATTGAACAAACCTTCAAATCAGAACAATGACTGCAAGAATTTTAAAACTAATTGTGGCTTTTGCCGCTTGTATTTTTAGCTTAGGAAGTGTAGCTCAGCAAGTCGGGGTTTTTGATGGTCATGACGATGTGGGTGCAGTTCTTCATAAGGGTTCTGCAAACTATAACGAGGCGGGGCATTCATATCAGCTGACCGGCTCAGGCGGCAATATCTGGTTCACTCACGACGAATTTCAGTTTGCCTGGAAAAAAATGAAAGGGGATTTTATTTTACAGGCCAGGGGAACATTAGTGGGGGCAGGAACGGAAGCACATCGAAAGTTTGGGTGGATGATCCGGACCAGTCTTGATTCAACTTCGGCCATGGTTTGTGCAGCTTTACATGGCAATGGTCTTACCTCCTTGCAGTATCGTAAATCGCCAAGAACAAATGTGGAGGAGGTACCATTTTCCAGTAAATCACCGGATGTAATAGAACTGGAAAGAAGAGGAAAACAGTTCATCATGTCGGTAGCGCATTTCGGAGACACATATACAACAGAGCAAGTATCAGATATTGACCTGGGAGATGAAGTGTATGTTGGTCTTTTTGTTTGTGCCCACAATAAAGATATTACTGAAACGGCTTCGTTTGACAATGTAAGGATCATAACTCCTGTAAAAGCTGATTATGTCCCTTATCGGGATTACATAGGTAGTCACATTGAAACGATGGATTTATCAACCGGGCAACGTGAGATCATTTATACTTCGCCGGTATCTCTGCAGGCGCCCAACTGGATGACAGATGGCAGATCTCTTATTTACAACAGTAACGGTCTTATTTATAAACTTGATCTTAAAAAACTTGTTCCGGAAGTATTGAACACCGATACGGTAAAAAGAAATAACAATGATCATGTGCTTTCCTTTGATGGAAAAATGCTGGGCCTGAGCAGCAGCGACGGAAAATATAGTTCAATTGTGTACACCGTTGCTTCTACAGGTGGAGTTCCCAGGCGCGTGACTCCTGTTGGTCCGTCTTATTTGCATGGCTGGTCTCCCGATAAGAAATTTCTTGTCTATACTGCGGAGCGCGGTGACGGTAACTATGATATCTATAAGATTCCCTCATCAGGCGGCCAGGAAATCCGGTTGACTACTGCAGAGGGCCTCGATGATGGTCCCGAGTACAGTCCTGATGGAAAATATATTTATTTCAATTCGGTCCGCGGAGGTAATATGCAAATATGGAGAATGAACAATGATGGAAGCAACCAGGTGCAATTGACCTCGGATGAATATAATAACTGGTTCCCGCATATTTCACCTGATGGCAAATGGATAGTTTTCATATCTTACTCCAAAGAAGTAAAACCTGCTGATCATCCATTTTATAAACATGTGTATTTGCGTGCAATGCCTGTGGGTTATGGCCAACCAAAAGTAATTGCTTATGTATATGGAGGGCAGGGAACCATCAATACTCCGTCATGGTCACCCGATGGAAAAAAGATCGCTTTTGTAAGTAATTCAGAAATAAAATAAGAATGACCTTTCATACACTATGAGTCAACAAACTCGTCACCAATATAAAAAATCAAATTGCTTATTATGAAATTGAATAAACCATTTGCATGCCTGCTCTGCTTGGGGCTCATCGTGAATCATGTCATCGCACAAACTGCTTCACAACTTAATGCTTCCATTGAATCTAAGGTAGATAAGTTGCTAAAACAAATGACCCTGGAAGAAAAGGTGGGACAGATGGCCCAGGTATCGATCGAATCACTTGGTGGCTCAAATGGGCAGGTATTTACTTTTTCTGATAAAATGAAAGACGCTGTTATCAATTACAAATTAGGTTCAATATTGAATAGTCCCGGGCCATTACAGGCTCCACAAGACTGGAACAGGCTCATTACAGAAATGCAGGAAGCAGCTAAGCAAACAAGGTTAAAAATTCCTGTACTTTATGGTCTTGACGACATACATGGAGTGAATTATGCATCTGGAACAACCTTGTTTCCACAAGAGATCGGACAAGCTGCAACATGGAATCGCCAGCTTGTTCACGATGGCGGAGTTATCACAGCTTACGAGGCAAGAGCCGTAGGAGTGCCGTGGACATTTTCACCAACGCTTGATTTGGGAACAAATCCTCAATGGCCGCGTATTTGGGAAGACTATGGAGAAGATCCATATCTCTCTGCTGAATTGGGAGTGCAATTTGTAAAAGGTGTACAAGATCCTTTGGGAAGTAAAGAAAAGCTTGTCGTAAGTCTCAAGCATTTTATGGATTATTCTGATCCAAAATCAGGACAGGACCGGACTGACTCATGGGTGCCTGAACATTATTTACGTGAATATCATTTACCACCCTATGCTGCTGCTGTAAAAGCAGGGGCAAGAACGGTAATGATCAATTCGGGCCTGATCAACGGGATACCTACTCATATTAACAAGCATATCCTGACAGATATCTTAAAAGGTGAGTTACATTTTACCGGTTTCATTGTTACCGACTGGCAGGATATTGAAAATGTTTATCGTCGTGATAAGTTGACAAAAGATGTGAAAGGCGCGATCATGCTTGCGATCAATGCGGGTATCGATATGTCGATGATCCCTTACAACTATAAAGGATTTTGCTCTGACCTGATCGCTTTGGTAAAAGAAGGAAAAGTTTCACAGGCAAGAATTGATGATGCAGTAAAGAGAATTTTAAGAGTGAAATATGAACTTGATCTTTTTAATACACCCGTAACGCTTTTAAAAGATTATCCAAAATTCGCCAGTGCCGAATTTCAAAGAGCAGCTTACAATACCGCGGCAGAATCGATTACTCTCTTAAAGAATACAAACAACACCTTACCACTTTCAAAGAATGCAAAGCTATTAGTGACCGGTCCGAATGCGAATTCCATGCGCAGTTTAAATGGCGGATGGACGTATACGTGGCAGGGCAATATGACGAATGAAATTGCTCAACAGTATAATACCATTCTTGAAGCAGTAACTAATAAATTTGGAAAAGATAATGTAACATATGTCCAGGGTGTTGCTTACAAAGAAAGCGGTCAATACTATGAAGATACTGTTACGGGGATCGATGCAGCCGCGCAGGCTGCCGCTAATGCAGATTATGTTTTGCTTTGCATTGGTGAGAACAGTTACACGGAAACCCCGGGGAATTTGGTTGACCTCAGTTTATCAGAAAATCAATTGGCCCTTGCGAATGCAATGATAAAGACAGGCAAGCCAGTGATCTTTGTTCTGAATGAAGGCAGACCACGGATCATTAATAAAATAGAACCAGCTGCGGCGGCTGTTCTCAATGTTTACCTGCCCGGAAATTATGGAGCTGATGCATTGGCTGATATCCTGGCCGGCGATGTAAATCCATCAGGCAAGTTGCCGATCACTTATCCAAGATACACAAACGTGCTTGTGAGTTATATTCATAAACCTTCTGAGGGTGACAGCAATCCACAAGGTGGTGCGTTCAAACCACAGTGGCCTTTTGGTTTTGGATTATCTTATACGAGTTTTGCTTACAGTAACCTCGCCATCAACAAAAATAGTTTTGGTCCTGACGAAACGGCGACCATAACCGTGACGGTAAAAAATACAGGCGCTCGTGATGGAAAAGAAGTTGTCCAGTTGTTCATTTCCGACCTGATGGCAAGTTTTACACCCGACGTAAAAAGATTAAGGGGATTTGAAAAAGTGGATCTGAAAGCCGGCGAATCAAAGACTGTAAGTTTCAAGGTCCCCATGAAAGACCTGGCTTTTGTCGGAACAGATAATAAAAAGCATTTGGAAGAAGGAGATTTTAAAATTCAAATTGCTGATCAGTCAGCAACGTTCAATGTTACAAAGACTGTTACCTTCTGATATATGAAACATTTAAAAAGGATAGCAGGTTTTTATTTCTTTTTTTTATTCAACATCAGTACCTATGCCCAGGTTGAAAAATTGGATGATGGTGTACTGATCCATTTACAAGGTGCCAATGCTAAAGCGGTAAAATTAGAGGTCATTTCAGACAAGATCATTCATGTGATCACAAGCCCGGTGGAATTGGTTCAGAAGGATACCAGTTTAATGGTGATCGCGGGGAAGATAAAAACTGAGTGGTCGGTTGATACAAAGAATAATGAAGCGACTCTGTCTACGGCTCTTTTAAAAGTAATTGTCGAATTATCGACGGGGAGAATAAAGTTTCATGATCTGAAAGGCATAGCTTTATTAGAAGAAAACAAAAACGGAAGCTCGTTTAGTGCAACTACCATTGATGGAGGTCCTTCCTGGCAGATCAAGCAAACATTTCTTTCTCCAAAGGATGAGGCTTTGTATGGATTAGGGCAACACCAGCAGGGAATCATGAATTATAAAGGTGAACTCATTGAACTTCTCCAGAACAATACAGAAGTTGCTGTTCCGTTTTTAGTGTCCAATAATGATTATGGCCTTCTTTGGGAGAATTATTCAATCACGCAGTTTGGAGATGGTAGAAAGTATCAGCCGCTAAGTGAATTGAAACTTTATGATGAAGCCGGCAAGGCCGGCGGATTAACTGCAAAGTATGTTTCAAAAAAAGACAGCTCCAAAATATTTACAACGCGAACAGAGGAGGATATTTCTTATGATTTTCTTTCGTCATTAACAAGATTTCCCGGCAACTTTCCGTTAGGCGATGGAATGGCTACCTGGCAAGGTTCTGTGGAATCTTCATCAACAGGTATTCATAAATTTTCTGTGAGATATGGAGGCTATATAAAAGTTTGGATCAATGGTAAACTAGAGTTAGATGCCTGGCGGCAGTGCTGGAACCCCGCTACAAATATCCTTCCGGTCAGCATGCAGGCCGGTAAAGAATATTCTGTCAAAATACAATGGATGCCTGATGGCGGCGAGTCATACGTTAGTATCAACTGGTTGAAGCCCGCGTCGTCCTATAACAAAACTCATTTTGAGATCAGTTCTGAAGCCGCCAATAATATCAACTATTATTTTGTTTATGGGACGAACATGGATGAAATAATAAGTGGCTATCGTTACCTGACGGGAAAAGCGCCTATCGTTCCGAAATGGACTTTGGGTTTCTGGCAAAGCCGTGAGAGGTACAGAACACAAAATGAAATCTTATCTACGGTCAAAACATTCAGAGAAAAAAATATTCCTCTTGACAATATTGTTATGGATTGGCAATACTGGAAACCCGATGAGTGGGGAAGCCAGGAATTTGATCCGTCAAGATTTTCTGATCCAAAGGGCATGATCGATACACTACACAAAATGTATCACGCTCATTTTATGATCTCAGTGTGGCCAAAGTTTTATTCGGGGATAAAGAATTATGGCCTGATGAACGATCAGGGTTTTTTGCTGACGAAGAATATCCAGGATAACCGCAAAGATTGGCTGGGTTACGTATCTACATTTTATGACGCATTTAATCCGGCGGCGGGAAAGTTTTTCTGGCAACTGGTAAAAGAAAGCCTGTACTCAAAGGGGATCGATGCCTGGTGGATGGATGCGCCGGAGCCAGATATTCATTCTAACCTGCCTATTGAGAAACGTAAGGATTTAATGTTTCCAAATGCGCTGGGCTCTGCTACAAAGTATTTTAACGCGTATCCTTTAGCAAATGCAAAGACGATCTATGAAGGACAACGTTCGGCTGATGCAAACAAAAGAGTTTTTATTCTGACACGATCGGCGTATGGCGGTTTGCAACATTATGGAGCGGCTGTATGGAGCGGAGACATTGGTTCAAGATGGCTTGATATGAAGAACCAGGTTTCGGCCGGAGTAAATTTTTCCTTGTCAGGACTTCCTTACTGGACCATGGATATCGGCGGTTTTGCGGTTGAAAACAGGTACGCAAACGCAAAAGGAGAAGTGGCGAATGAATGGAAAGAACTAATGACACGGTGGTACCAGTTCGGGGCCTTTTGTCCTTTGTTCCGTTCTCACGGGCAATATCCGTATCGTGAGATCTTTAATACAGCTCAACCAACAGATACGGCGTACCAAAGTGTTTTGTTTTATGACAAATTAAGATACAGGCTGCTGCCATACATTTATTCAATAGCGGCTAAAGCCTACCATGATGATTATACCATCATGCGCGGCTTAGCAATGGATTTTCCCAATGACAAAAATGTTCTTACCATCAATGATGAATATTTGTTTGGCCCGTCATTACTGATCAACCCTGTTTATAAGTATCATCAAAGAATCAGGAAAGTTTATTTACCAAATGGGCGAGGCTGGTATGATCTGTATACAGGTAAAATTTTCAACGGTGGACAAAGTATTAAGACCAATGCTCCTTATGATCGGATGCCAGTTTTTGTAAAAGAGGGATCAATTATTCCTGTTGGTCCTGCGTTGCAATACACTTCTCAAAAACCTGCGGATACGATTACTTTATTTGTTTATACGGGCAACAATGCTTCGTTTAATTTGTATGAAGACGAGGACACGAATTATAACTATGAACAAGGAATGTTTGCAAACATACAGATAGACTATAATGAAGAAGACAGGTCACTGACGATCCATGATAGAAAAGGAGAATTTCCGGGTATGTTGCAAAAAAGGATATTCAATATTATCTGGATCACAAAAAGTAAAGCGAAGAAACTGGATTTTGATCAGCAGCCCGATGAACAAGTGTTGTACGGTGGAAAAAAGCAGGTAATAAAGATGAAATAGGCCCAACGGGAAGATTACTACAGTTGTGGGTGCTGGATAAGAATAATGAGTAATGAGTAATGAGTGTGTTATTGACCTTTGACGATTTACGTTTCACGATAAAACAAGTACTATGATCAAAAGATCTTCATTTTTTCTTTTTCTTTTTTTTAGCTGTAAAATTTACTCGCAGAAGTTTGAAGGGCTCGCCCTCACCCCTCCCATGGGATGGAACAGCTGGAATACATTTCAGACAAACATCAGTGAAGAGCTGGTAAAGGGCATTGTTGATGTAATGGTTTCATCAGGAATGAAAGACGCGGGCTACAGCTATATTGTATTGGATGATGGATGGATGACGATGGAAAGAGATCCGAAGACAGGTGATCTCGTTGCTGACCCGAAGAAATTCCCACATGGGATGAAAGCGCTTGCCGATTATGTGCACTCAAAAGGTTTAAAATTTGGGTTGTACAATTGTGCGGGAACAAAAACCTGTGCCGGGTACCCGGGTACAAGGGGATATGAGTACCAGGATGCGAGATTATATGCTTCCTGGGATGTTGATTATTTGAAGTTCGATTGGTGCAATACTGATAGAATAAATTCGATCGAAGCATATACAACGATGAGCACCGCATTGAAAACAGCCGGCCGTCCGATCGTTTTCAGTTTGTGCGAATGGGGAACAAATAAACCCTGGCAATGGGCTGCTCCGGTTGGACATTTGTGGAGAACGACCGGAGATATTTCCAATCTTTTTGACGGCATTCTTGATCATGGTAGCTGGCAGCAACAAGGGATCATGAGGATCGTAGATTCACAGGACACGATCCGTCAATATGCAGGACCCGGTCATTGGAACGATCCTGACATGCTGGAAGTAGGAAATGGACTGACGGCTGCTGAGAACAGGACACATTTTTCTATGTGGTGTATGCTGGCCGCTCCATTAATTGCAGGTAATGACATGCGCAAAATGGACGAGAGCACTAAAAATATTTTGACGAATAAAGAAATGATCGCCGTGAACCAGGATGCACTTGGTATTGAGGCGTTCAAATACAGGGACAGGGATAGCTTGCAAATTTGGTTCAAACCATTAAAGAATGATGCCTGGGCTGTATGCTTTTTGAACCGGGGTAGTCAGTCAAAACAAATAGACTTCGACTGGCAGAATGAAACAGTAAATGATACTCTTTCAAAAAGAGAATTGAATGCAAAAACAACTACGTATAAGTTGCGTGATCTTTGGCTGAAGAAAGATACAGGAGATACAAAAAAATCTTCAAAGGCAACGATCGCTTCGCATGATGTGTTGGTGTTACGACTTAATAAATAGATTTGTCAGTTGCAAGCCAGTAACGAATATGATCCTGTCTGAAACTTTGAACTCAAGGGGCCCGTATGAAACGAAGGATCACCGAGAAATTTCTCTGTGTAACGCTGTGCTCTCTGTCTCTATTGGTAAATCACTTCAAACAGATACATTATTTAGTAATGACCTCTTACCAGGGGTTTTATTTTCTCATCATATAAATTTCGTAATTGAACGTGCGTTGATCTGCTTAAGGGTGGAAGATCCGATGCTGCCATATT
>Ga0207689_10005586_pt1 | contig 11211 bp, 5 predicted proteins | sample KBSMisM52_FD_184312 | JGI IMG/M metagenome (GOLD analysis project Ga0207689, IMG submission 184312) | Miscanthus rhizosphere microbial communities from Kellogg Biological Station, Michigan, USA - KBS Miscanthus M5-2 (SPAdes) (version 2) | ecosystem: Host-associated > Plants > Roots > Rhizosphere... | reverse complement strand
TGATCGTCCCGCTGGAGTTGAGGTACACCTGAGCCACCTGGTACGCAGGGGTCGAGCCACTGGCCTGGGTGCGCAGCCCGAACAGCGTCATCGTCGTCGACTGGCTGGCCACGTTGATCCAGCCTTGTGCGTAGAGGGTCGATGACGACCCGGGCAGGGTCTGGAGCGCGAACGTCTGTCCGCCCGTGCTGGAGAGCTGCGCGGCGTACGAGCCGGCGTGGACAACGCCGGCCTGTACGGCCACCTGACCGGCCACCGGGCTCCATCCGCTGAGGTTTCCCGTCTCGAAGCCGGTCGTGAGCAGGGGCGTGGTAACCGTGTTCGAGGTGCCGGGCTGCGAGGGTGTCCCGCTCTGGTCGACCGCTGTGACCGCGTAGGTGTAGGCGGTGCCCGGCTGGGCGGTCGAGTCCGGGTATGACGTAGCCGAGCCCGGGACGCTCGTCAGCGGTGTCCCGTTCCGGCTGATCTGGTAGCTCGCGATCGTGCCGCCCGTCTCACTCGAGGCGTCCCAGGTCAGTTGCACCGATGTGGCGGAGGCGGCGGTGGCGGTGACATGCGACGGCGTGGTGGGTGCCGCCGACGCGAAGGTGTAGGCCTGGGTGTCGAATTCCTGGCCGGCCGCGTTGATGGGGTGCACCGTGACCGTGTTGCCCGAGACGGTGACCTTCAGGAAGTGGTAAGCCTGGGCGTCCGATGCCGGTGCCGTCGCGCTGCCGCACTTGGAGCCCTTGCCTGCGCTGTAGGACCAGCCGATGGCGTACGCGTCCCATGGCGAGCACCCTTTCCCCGCTACCGGCTGAATTGCTCCTCCGCCGCCGCCGGTAACGTAGCTGAGAATCGTGTTCGGTCCCGCCGTGGTATTGCGCTCGTAGTCGTGCGCGTGCCCGCTGAAGGCAATGTTCACGCCGTTCTGTGCCAGCAGCGGTTCGAGATCTTGCTGCAGATAGACGTCGCTGTCCTGGGTGGCATTGTCGGACCGGAGCGGGAAGTGGAAGAAGGCGAGCTTGATGCCGCCCGGATGGGCCTGCAGGTCGGCGGCCAGCCACTGGTACTCTTCGTCGCCGGGCAGGAAGTGAGCGTCGGCGTCAACCTGGTAGATCTTGCAGTTGGTGCCGCCGGCGGTGTACGGGCAGGCGGAGCCGGCCGCCGTCCCTATGTTGGCGTCCGTCCAGGAGCCGTCCAGGATGTAGAACCTGACGTTGCCGGAGGAGAACGCGTACCAGTCAGAAGGGTAGGACGCCGGGCTGATCCCGTCGACCGATGAGTACTGTTCCATGGCGTACTTCCCGCCAGAGCTCGACGCGGTGCCGGACTCTGGCCAGGTTGTAAGAATGTTGGAGTTCTGGCCATGGTTGCCGTCCGCGGCGAACAGGGGGATGCCGCCGGTCAGGGGCCAGTAATTCGGTCCGAAGACGTCGCTGATCTCGGTCAGGTTCGGCGTGCCGACGCTGGTACCGGTCTGCTGGAGATCTCCGTAGTTGTAATTGCCCCCGTCGTTGTAGGCGATATCGCCGACCCCCACCGCGAACCGGGCTCCCGACGACCCGATCAGGCTGTCAATCGCTGCCTGGTTGCTGTTTACCGACGTCGGGCTGCTGGTTCCGCGGTCGGAGGTTTCGCCGAAGTCACCGAGGACATCGAACGTCAGCGGCTGCGTGGAGTTGATGCTGGCCGGGTCGAGGGTGGTGACGGTCCCGTACGGCTGCGAGGCGGGCAGCAGGTCCACCGCGGGCGAGCCGGCGTCGAATACCTCGTAGCAGTAGGAGGTGCCCGGACTCAGCCCGGTGACGGGAACGGTGGACTGGTAGTCATACCGGGTCGGGTAGGTGCTCGGCGGATTCGGCGAGACCCGCACCTGCGTGACCATCCCCGTGGTCACCGGGATGCTGTTCGCCGTGCAGTTCCCGGGTGGCCCATAGTAGAGGGTGCCGTGGATATTGGGATTGGTAGCCCACGTCACAACGGCGGATGTCTGCGTCAGGTCCGTAACGTACGGCGCGCGGGCCAGTTCGGGATTGAAGCCACTGTAGGGCGCGGTCGGGATCGGCCCCGGCCCGCTCCCGTAACCCGATGCCCAGGCGGTAGCCGGCAGGGCCGCGGCCGTAAGCGCCACGACGGCAGAGAATGCCGCCCGGAAAGCAAGGGTGCCGATTCGCATGGTGCTCAACTCCCCTTCGGATGTCCATTGCACGTGCACGCGATGCGTCAGAGGCGGATTAACAAGTCAGGCCATCAAGGATGTCCCGTGTCGGGACGCGGCTGTTCGCGTCGCACTGCCTTCGGGCAGCGATCATGAGATGGGTAAGGCGACCGAGGCCTTGGGAGGCGAGCGGCCTGGACCGCCGCCCGCCTCCCTATCGTCATCTGCCTTCCCGGCTAGAACGAGGTGGTCTGGACGTCGAAGGTCCGTCCCAGCTCGTCGGTCGGCGCCACGGTTACCGTGGTGCCGCTGACGGTCACGAGCAGGAAGTGGAACACCTGACTGGCCGAGGTGGGAGCTGTGGCCGAGCCGCAACTCGATCCCTTCAGCTTCGTGGGACTCCAGCCGATGGCGTAGGCGTCGAAGCTGTGGCATCCGCTCACCGGCTCCAGCGTTGCCCCGCCGCCGCCGGTCACGTACGACACGAAGCTCTCGCCCGCCTGCTTGGCGTTGCGCTCATAGATGTGGGCGTGGCCGTTGAACACGTACTGCACGCCGTTCTGGCTCAGCAGCGAGGCGACGCCGTCCGGCGTGTCCGTCAGGCTGGTCCCGCCCGAGTGCAGGTAGGTATCGGTTGTCTCGGTCGGATTATCGGAATACATCGGGAAGTGCATCACGGCGAACTTCAGGCCACCCTGATGCGCGGCCAGGTCGCCGGCCAGCCACTGGTACTCAGGTGAGCTTGTGGTCCAGTGGGCGGCGTAGTCGTTGCTGAACAGGCTGCCATTGCCGAGATTGCCGTTGGGCCAGGTGGCGTCCAGCACGTAGAACCGCGCGGCGCCGACGCTGAAGGCATACCAGGCCGACGGGTAGCTCGCCGAGTTGGTCCCGTTCACGCAGCAGTACGTCTCCATCTCGTACCTGCCGCCGGACAATGACGGCGCGGTGGGCTGCGGCCAGATATTCAGGTACGTGGCGCTGACGCCGTGGTTGCCCAGCGCGTTGTACATCGGGATCCCTTTCCCGATGTTCTTGAAGAAGTTCGGCGCGAACACGTCCGAGATGCTGTTCCCGGTCTGCTGGAGGTCGCCGTAGTTGGTCTGCGATCCGCTGGGATAGGCCGTGTCGCCGGTGCCGAACGCGAACTGCGCGCCGCTGGCCGCGATCTGCTGGTCGAGGTTGGCCTGGTCCGGGTTGGTCCCGTCGGCGTTGGTAAAGCCCCAGTCGCCGAACACCGCGAACTTGAAGGTGGTGCCGCTGCCCGGGGCGGGCGGCGTGGGGAACACCGGTGACGGGTCGCTGCCCAGCAGGTCGGGTCCTGGCGAGGTCGGGCTGCCGGAGAACAGGCGGTAGCAGTAGCTCGCGCCCGCCGACAGGCCGGTGAACTTCACCTTCCACTGGTTCTCGGCCACGCCGTTGACGGTGATACCCGTCTTGGAACCTGTTCGGTTGGTCCCGCTGCACGAGCCGCCGGCCGGGCCGATGGTGGCGAAGGCCGCGGTGATCGTCTGGTCGGTGGCGAAGTTCACCGTGGCGTTGTCGGTGGCGCCGGCGCTGACCACGTCGGTCAGGTACGGATAGCGGGTCAACTGGGCCGCGGCCGCGGCCGAGGCGGAGCTGGCGCCCAAGGTCACCAGGGCCGATGGCACCACCAGGGTGGCTACCAGGATGGCAAGCCTCCGGCGATGCCACAGCGCCTTTGGCACGGGCATGCGAGTATTCATGAGCGTGTCTCCCTCCTTCGCCGGCTTACGGGCTCGTGGCAGGTCTTGGCTCGATGGGTCATCGTTACCCCCCAAGGGTGTTATCGGTGGATCGGTCGGTGGCCGGATCGTCGGTGCGAGTGCCGCCGGCGCGCGTAGCTGAGGAGAGCTACCGCGGCGACGAGCGCGAGGGCAAACGCTGAGAGCCGGAGCACGTTCGGCCACGGGCTCAGCGCGGGTGCCGGCGAGCTTGTCGGGCTGGCCGGATTCGGGGCCGGGGTTCCGTGGAGTGTCCGCAGGACATCCAGGGACTGGTAGCCGTAATGCTTCGAGGGCTCCACATGGGAGTTCTCGCTGAATTCGTTCCAGCTGATCAGGCCCAGCATGTTCGGGGAGGACCGGGCGGCCGTGGCGTATTCGGTGCGCAGGGTCTGGCCGTCGTTCCGGGGCACGATGCGCTCTCCGCCGACCATCCTGGCGTCGAATCCGGGCGCGAGAGGAGCGATCCAGTATTTGCCCTCGCGATGAACGGCCTGGCTCATCTGATCGAGCTTGGCCTGATAGCCGGTCTGGGTCGCCGGGTTAACCGACGACCAGTAATAGGCGTCACCGTCGGTGATACTGGCGACGCGGTCGAAGCCGGCCACGTTCTTCTCGGTGCACAGCACCAGCATGCCGGGCCGCACGGCCCTGGTGACCTGCGCCACCTCGTCATAGGAAAAGGCCCAGGTACCGCTCCAGATGGTCAGCGGCTTACCGTCCACCCGGAAGAAAACGGGGCTGGGCGCGAACTCGTCCCGGAACTTGACGAAATCGGCGGCGACCTTGGATACCGGCAGCGGATGCCGGTAGAAGTCCAGGCCTTGGTAGATCATGGCGAGCTTGAAGTGCTCCTGGGCGGCGGCAGTCATCAGCAGCCGGAGCCGCACATCGTTGAGCGGGGTGTCTTTCCAGCTGACGATGAAGCCGCCGATGCCGGCCGACTTGGCTTGCTGGATCTGATGACGCAGGACGGCCGGGTCGCTGCTGGAATAGCCGCCGATCAGCGGCAGGTCCTTCTTGGCCCGCGACCAGGAACTGCGGCTGAACCAGATGTAGTAATACGCGAACAAGGGGGTCGCGGGTGAGGCCGCCGGGGCCTGCCGCGGTGCGGGTGCGGTCCTCGCGGCGGGCGCGCTCGCGGCGATGCCGACGCCGATGCCGCATGCGGCCAGCATGCCGCATAGCCCCAGCACCCAGATCCTCCGCGCCTGATTGCCTGCCATCATGCAGCCTCCTTCGTCGCCGCGCGGCGGCGAGAGCGAGCCGGGTGCCGCAGGAAGGCGAAAATACTCCTGCGCCGGGTCCGTGACAGCAACGGAATCCCGGCCAGCCCGGCCAGCAGCGCGCCGCAGACGACAGCTATGTCGCCCCGGCTCACCGCGGCCAGGTTCGCCGTCTGGTCCTTGGACAGGCGGAGCGTCTGGCCCTGCACGCTCGCGCCGCGCGCCTTTACCTCCACCCGGTAGTTGCCCAGCGGCAGGTTCCTGACGGTGGCGACGTGGCTCGGCCCCAACTGCACCCGCTGGACCGTGCGGTCGGGCATGGTCAGCAGCGCGTAGCTGCCCATCGCGCTGTCGAAGATCGCGTCGTGCGCGGTGATCGTGAGAGCGTAGAAGTATCCGGTGAGTTTGGGGTTGGGCGTGCGGCTCGGCGTGAACCGCTCAACGCCGGCGTGGACCGTGTTGGTGCCGCTGACCAGCATGCTCTGCACCGAGTAGTGCAGGTCGGTGCTGGACAGGAGGCTACCGCGGTAGACCGGCCAGGCGCAGGGCAGCCAGGTGGTGCCGGACGGGCGCAACGTGGCCGGCTGGCCGAGATTGTTGCGCACGGAGATCTGGCTGACCCGGTTCACCGGGAGGGCGACGCCGTTCTGCTGGGCCAGCCGCGGGCTCACCTGGCACATGATGGCGAACGAAGCGGTGACCGTATAGTTGGCGCGCATCGGAAGCCCCTGCACGGTCGGGCGGAATGCCTGATCCGGGTCGCGCTGGCCGGCCCAGCGGACGAACGTGTACTGCCGGCCCGAGGCGCTGAGCTTGGTATCCGCCAGCGTCAGGCTGTGTGCGCTGAAGTTGTGCTGTTCGGTGACCGACGTGCTGCCCTGGGGACCGGTGACGATCGGGGTGCCGTCGAAGACGAACCGGACCCCGGGCAGCGACGGGACGGTGCGGATCGTGATGGTGATCGGCCACGGCTGCACCGACCCGCCAGCGAAGGCCGGCGGCGCCGCGACTGCGCCGCCGAGCGATACGGCCGCGATCACCCCGAGCACACGGGTCAGCCTGATCTTCACCCGCCCGTCTCCTTGGCCGCGGCGGCCCGGCTAGCCGGCGCGGAACGCCGCCGACGCGCCGAACGGGCCGACGAAAACGCGGCGAAGGCCACCAGCAGGATGCTGACCGCGGCGGCTCCCCCGTACAGCAGGTAAATCACGGTTACCTGACGGTGAGACAGCGGGTGCGTGACGGGCAATGGGTCGGGGGCGGCGCCGGCGCGCAGCAGGACGGGCGGACGCGGGCTAGCCGCGAAGTCGAAGGCGCTGATGATGCTGTTCGACCGGGCGTCGCGATCGGCCAGCGGGTCGAGCCGCCAGTTCTGCTCGATGAACTTCAACGCGCCGGTGTAGTCCATCACGGTGTGGTTGACCTGGCCCTGGCGTGAGTACGCGCTGACGAGCAGGGCGGGAACGCGGAAACCGACGGTGGCCGAGCCCATCTGGGGCGGTCGCACGCCGTCGTACCACCCGCCGGGTCCGTCATAGGACCACATGAACGCGGAGCTGCCCCAGTAACGGCTGAGCATGAGCTGCGTGATCATCGTCCTGACCAGGCCCTGGCCGAGGGAGACCGACCGCGCGGAGCGCTCGTCATAACCGGACGAGGATGCCACGTAGGCGACCGCGGGCATCGTCCCGGCCTGCAGATCCTTGTAGTACTGGTTTAGGCCGACGATGTGGCTGGCGAGCGCCGGGGCGTGGGTGAACCGGTAGAAGTCGACCAGGGGCACCCGGGAGGTCTGGGTCTCCGGGTTGGCTGGCGACGCGGTTTGATACGTCTGCGTGCGGTTGTAGCCCTGGACGTAGAACTTCCAGCTCACGCCGGCCGCCTGGAGCCGGTCGAAGATCGTCAGCTGGTCACCATAGCCGCCCGGTGGGATCCGGCCGGTGGCCCCGGGCGCGGGGACGGCCGACACCCAGTAGGACCGGTTGTTGCGGATACCGTACTGGTTCGACGAGAAGAAATGATCGAAGAGCACGTAATCGCTGGCGACCTTCCAGTAGAAGGCCAGCGTCCGGCCGTCGTAGTGGCCCATCGCGGTGGCTCCGTCGCGCCCCTGCCGCTGGTAGGCGGCGACGAAGCCGTCCATCTTCCCGCCGTTGTACTGGTTGGCGATGATCGTGTTGTTCGCGCTGAGCGACGGCAGGTGGCCGCCGCGTAGCAGGAACGGCTTGACGCAGCCATCGGCCGGCTTGCCAGTGACCCGGAGCTGGCAAGTGCCAGCCGAAACGCCGTCCGCACCCGGATAGGTGCCGAAGTAGTTGTCGAAGGCCCGTCCGCCCTGCATGAGGAAGATGAAGTGCTTGACCGGCGTGACCGCCTGATGCCCTGCTCCCCGGGGTTGGGCCGACGGCGGGGAAGCGGACGATGACGCGGCCGCCGGCCCTGCCGCCAGCACTAGGCCCAGCAGCGTCGCCGAGACGACCACCGCCGGCTTGACCAGGGCGGCGAGCCCGGCCCTCATGGGTGCACCTCATAGATGGTGATGGCGGGCCTGACGGTGTGCGGCCGGACCCGTACGGTGCTGGCCGAAGCGTAGACGACCACGCCATGGAACCGCCTGACCAGGCGGAGCGCCTTTCCAGCGAAGTAACGGCTATGGGACGCCGTGTAGGCATCCCAGACGATGTACTGGAACTCACCCTGGCGCAGGTCCAGGTCAGGGTTCGCCACTGGCGCGTAGGTCGGGTTCCGGTCGTGCGGGTTCGTGCTGATCGACAGGGCCGAGACCTGGTGGTGGCCATAGAACTCCAGCACGTTGGCGACGGAGGGCCCGATGGCCAGGAACCGGCTGCCCTGGGGCGCGTGCCGCAGGATCCACTCTCCGGCCTCCCGGCCGCTGGTCATCCCGCCGCTCCCGGCCATGGTGACCCTGGCCGAGGGCTGGCTACGGGCCCAAGCCGGGATCACCAGGCTGACGGCGGTGGCCGCGGCCAGCACCCCCATGGCCAGCCGGCCTGCCCGCCCGTGCTGTGGGAGTGGGAGCGGGCGGGTCAGGGTCCGGCCGGCCAGGGTGGCCAGCACCGGGGCTACCGGCAGCAAGTACTGGAAGCCCTTGACTGGCCAGAGGGTGAAGAACAGCACCGGGACGACCATCCAGGAGAGCAGCAGGCGCTCACGCCAGGTGGCCTCACGGCGAAGCCAGACGAGCCCGGCGAGGGCGGCGGCCAAGACAGCCGGGCCGATCCAGCTGGGCAGGACGGTGAAATAGAACCATGTGCCGTGATTCGGCCGCCGGAACAGCTGCCATACGAGGTAGCTCTGGCCCGTCCGGCTATGCCCGGCCAGCCGGAGCATGACCGGCCAGATCGCCACCTCCGCCCCGATCAGCAGCAATGCCAGCCAGAGCTGCCTGACTCGCAGCCGCGCGACCGGGGTGAGTGCGAAGAACATATACAGGCCACCGAGCAGGACGACGCTCGTCTCCTTGGACAAGATCGCGGCGCTCATCATGCTGGCGCAGGCCAGCAGCCAGCTCAGCCGCCCGTTCTCCACGTAGCGCGCCACACAGTAGAGGGCTCCGGTCGCGCACAGCGTCATGAGCCCGTCCAGCAGGACCTGCCTGCTCACGACGACGTGATAGGGCATGACGGCGAGCAGCCCGGCGGCCGCTAGCCCGGCGGCGGTCCCGTAGAGCTTGCGGCCGAGCACGAACGTCAGGCCCACGGTCGCGACGCCGATCCCGGCGGCGAAGGCCCGCGCCGTCCAGTCGGTGTCATGGACGCGCAGCACCAGCGACAGCAGCGTCTGGAACAACAGCGGATGCGCCCGGAACACCGGGAACATCGCCGCTAGCGGGGAGTTTCCCGCGATCGAGGCCGCGGATCCGGTATAGACCGCCTCATCGCTGTTGAATCCGACCGCGGTGAGCTGCCAGAACCGGAGGAAGGCGGACAGCGCCATGACGGCGATCAGCGGCAAGACGGGGTAAAGCAGCCGACTGAAGAAAGAATGCCGTGGCGGCTCCGACGCAGCCGGCCTCGCCGGAGCCGCCACGGAACCGGGTTCGGGATCGGAACCAGGCCGGGTCCCGTGGCCGGCCGGACCCGGCTCGGCGTGGCCGGCCGGGTTCCCCTCGGCATGGCCCGCGTCGGCATGATTGCCGTGCGGTTTCACGCCGTTCCCCAGGTGGATGCGGCCCGGGCCCGGCGGCGCTACGGTGCGCGGCGCCCCGTGCCCGATGCCTGACGCGCCATTGCCCGATACGCCTTTGTCCGATACGCCATTGCCCGATTCCCAGGACGAGCGGGAATCGCTCTCCCCAATCAGGCGGGAACTTTCCTCGGCCCAGCTGAAGCTGTCCGAGGCGCCGTTGCCCGATGCGCTGGCCGGGCCGGCGCTCGCCCCGACCAGGTGCGGGATCTCATCGGCCCAGCCGAATGTGTCCGAGGCGAGGGTCCGGACCCGGACGTTGGCGAGGAAGCCGGCCAGGATGTTCCGCTCGGCCGCCCGTAGCTCGTGATAGTCCTGGGAACCGATGCTGATGGCGGGCGCGAGGTACCGGAAGGGCGGGAAACCGTAGGCGTCGTCGGTGTTGGCCAGCAGCTGGGTGAGCGCGGCGTGCTTATCGAGGTCGGCGAGGCGCGGCGAGCCGCGCTCGATGATGAACAGTTCCCTGACCCGGGTGGCGTCGGTCATCTGGCACGGCACCAGCCGGTCCACGGTGTACTTGGGCGGCGGGATCAGCATCTGGGTGAGGGCGTTGATGCCCATGATAGGCAGGTTGAACCGGCTCAGCGCCATGGCGATCGACCGGCCGCCCTTGGAGTGCAGGCGGCTCTGGATCTGCAGCCGGCGCCATTCGGAACGGGTGAGGTCATCGGCCGAGACGGCGCGCAGGGTGTGGGCGCTGATCGTCAGCGGCTTGGGGAACCAGGAAGCATTGCCGCTGCGGTCGATGACCGTCATGTCATCGGACAGGAACCTGCCATCATGGCAGGTGTGATCGATATCGATGCGGCGGATAAGATGACCCGCTTCGTGCGCATGTGCGATTGTTTCAACATTCCACTGGTCACATTTGTTGACTCTCCTGGCTTTCTCCCGGGGATTGCACAGGAGCACGGCGGCATTATTCGTCATGGTGCCAAGTTGCTGTATGCCTATTCAGAAGCTACCGTTCCAAAAATTTGCATCATCACCCGCAAGGCCTATGGTGGTGCGTATGTTGTGATGTCGAGCAAATATCTGGGCACTGATGTTACTTACGCCTGGCCGTCTGCCGAGATCGCAGTACTGGGCGCGGAAGGCGCGGCCAAGACCGACGACCTCAAGCGCGAGGCCGCCGAGCACGCGCAGGCATTGCGCGACGCCGTGCGCGACTTGCCTACGAGCGGTGCGCGCGAGGGGTCGGCTCGCGCCGCGGCGGGCATGGCGCGCGATCACGCCCTCGCGATGGCCGAGCGCCTGGAGCGACTCGATCTCAATGACGCCGCCGACAGCGGTCGTACGGCGCGCGGCCTCGTCGACGAGGCGCAGAAGAAGGCGGCTGCCCCGCAGACCTCGTTCGACCTGCTCGATCCCGCGGCGCTCGGACGCGCGCGCAGTGCCGTCGAGCGCGAGCTCGCCTGGGCGGAGCAGCAGCGCGAGGCCATGAAGCGCGACGCCGCCGAGCGCTCGCAGAAGAAGCTCGGCGAGGCGGCTGAGCGCGAGCGCTCGATCGAGCAGCGACTCGGCGAGCTCAGCCAGCGCGCGGAGCAGAGCGAAGCGGCGCTGCCCGAATCCGCCCTCGACCAGCTCGGTCGTGCCCGCGGCGCAATGAAACAGGCAGCGGGCGAGCTCGGCGCGGGCCACGGCGAGGAGGGCCTGAAGGGCCAGCGCGAAGCCCAGCGGCTGCTCGAGCAAGACGGCGCGGACCCTTCGAACGAGGGCGGCAACAAACAGGGGCGCGAGCGGCTGCGCATATCGCGCCAGGCCATGGACCAAGTCGGCAGCAATCTCGATTTCTCGACAGAGGACAACGTCGGGTCGCCCTACTGCGTGCGCCGCTACGTGGTTGACCAGCACCTGGGTGGGACGCGGGGGCTCGCCGCGGCGCGGCGCATGCTGC
>Ga0207689_10005585_pt1 | contig 11211 bp, 11 predicted proteins | sample KBSMisM52_FD_184312 | JGI IMG/M metagenome (GOLD analysis project Ga0207689, IMG submission 184312) | Miscanthus rhizosphere microbial communities from Kellogg Biological Station, Michigan, USA - KBS Miscanthus M5-2 (SPAdes) (version 2) | ecosystem: Host-associated > Plants > Roots >... | reverse complement strand
GTTCGGATCCGACGCCCACGTACGCGCGTCCCGGCGCCGTTGTCGCCATGAGTGACGGCACGATCGACTGGAAGCGCGATGCGCAGTCGATTCACGATCTCGTGCGCGCGGTGGCGCCGCCCTATCCCGGTGCGCTCACAACGGTAGCCGGCGTGGCGGCGCGCGTCCTGCGCACGCGCGTGCACGATGCGGCAACGCCGCCCGCATCCGCGCCGGCGATCGAAGTCCGCGACGGCCGGCTCCTCGCCCGATGCGGAGGCGGAGGAACGCTGGCGGTGCTTCTGCTGGAGCTTGCCGGAATCCCCTGCGACGCCGCGTCGTTCGTCGCGCGCTTCGGCAATGCGCCGGTGCTGCTGCCCTGATGCCAAGGCGTGCCCTCGCGGGCACGTATAATTCCACCATCCCGGGGCGCGCCCTCTTGGCGCTGGAACCCGACGCCGCGGCGTCCGCCGCTTTCGGCCAACTCTCCCGGACATGGCATGCGCAAAATCCTGATCCTCGGCGTCAACGGCTTCATCGGCCACCACCTGTCGCGACGCCTGCTGCAGGACGTCCCCGACGCGGAGATCTACGGGATGGACATGCAGTCCGACCGGGTGACCGAGCTCCTGCCCGACAAGCGCTTCCACTTCTTCGAAGGCGACATCACCATCAACCGGGAGTGGATCGAGTACCACATCAAGAAGTGCGACACGGTGCTGCCGCTCGTCGCCATCGCCACGCCGGCCACCTACGTGAAGGAGCCGCTGCGCGTGTTCGAGCTCGACTTCGAGGCGAACCTGCCCATCGTGCGCGCCTGCGTCCGTTACCGCAAGCGGATCATCTTCCCGTCGACCTCCGAGGTCTATGGCATGTGCGCCGACGACGAATTCGATCCGGCGACCTCGCCGCTCGTGATGGGGCCGATCGACAAGCCGCGGTGGATCTACGCGTGCGCGAAGCAGCTCATGGATCGCGTGATCCACGCCTATGGCATGCAGGAAGGACTCGACTACACGCTGTTCCGTCCGTTCAACTGGATCGGCGCGGGACTCGACTCGATCAACACGGCGAAGGAAGGCAGCTCGCGCGTCATCACCCAGTTCCTCGGCCACATCGTCCGCGGCGAGCCGATCAAGCTGGTCGACGGCGGAACGCAGAAGCGCACGTTCACGTACATCGACGACGGCATCGCCGCGCTGATGACGATCATCGCCAATCCTCAGGGGATCGCCACCGGGAAGATCTACAACATCGGAAACCCGGCCAACAACTACTCGGTGCGCGACGTCGCGACGATGATGCTCGATCTGGCGCGCGCGCTCCCCGAGTACCGCGACCTCGCGACGGAGGTCAGGATCGTCGAGACGACGGCGGACGAGTACTACGGAAAGGGCTACCAGGACGTGCAGAACCGCGTGCCCAAGATCGACAACACGCGGGCCGACCTCGACTGGCAGCCGCGCGTGGCGATGGACGAAGCGCTGAAGCGAATCTTCGACGCCTATCGCGGGCAAGTGGCCGAAGCGCGGCGGCTGGTGGACTAGGTCGCGCCGCGCCAGCCCGGCAATGCTTCTCGCCCTCAAGATCGACGTCGACACGTTGCGCGGCACGCGCGAGGGCGTGCCCAACCTCGTGCCGCTGCTCAAGAAGCACGGCGCCGACGCCACGTTCCTGTTCTCGCTCGGGCCCGATCACACCGGGCGCGCGATCAGGCGCGTGTTCCGGCCGGGCTTCTTCGGCAAGGTGCGCCGCACGTCCGTCGTGCGGCACTACGGCCTGAAGACGCTGCTCTACGGCACCGTGCTGCCCGGTCCGGACATCGGACGGCGCGCCCGCGACGTGATGCTCGACACGCGCGACGCCGGGTTCGAAACGGGAATCCATACGTGGGATCACATCCGCTGGCAGGACGGCGTCGCGGGCGCGGATGCCGCGTGGACGCGCGCCGAGATGCAGCGGGCATGCGACCGCTACACCGACATCTTCGGGACTCCTCCCCTCGCCCACGGCGCCGCCGGCTGGCAGATGAACGTGCACGCGCTTCGCCTCACTCAGCGGCTGGGATTCGAATATTGCTCCGACGGGCGCGGGACGCATCCGCATCTGCCGGTGTGGAACGGCGAGCTCATCCGCTGCCCGCAACTGCCGACCACGTTGCCGACGCTCGACGAGCTCATCGGGCGCGACGGCATCACCGAAACCAACGTCGCCGCGCATCTTCTCGAGCGAACGAAGCGGCCCGCGGCCGCGCATGTCTACACGCTGCACGCCGAGCTCGAAGGCATGCGTCTCGCGCCGGTCTTCGCGCAGCTGCTCGCAGGCTGGAAGGCGCAGGGCTGGCGGCTCGTGTCCATGCGGACCTTCCTCAATACGCTGCAACCGCTTGCGCTGCCGCGATGCGTGGTCGGTCCCGGCGCCGTCGACGGCCGCTCCGGCACAGTGCTCGTGCAGCGCGAGGAGTTCCTGGCCGACGTCGATCCCAGACCTTCCAGTGTTCCGGCGCGCGCGAAGTCCGCATCGGGCGAGTCGCTGACGATCGCTCGTGGATAAGGCGCCGCTCCCCTCGAACCGCTCGTTCGGCACGCTGTTCGTCGTCGTCTTCGCGCTCATCGGCGCCTACGGATGGTGGCGCGGCGGCGCGACGTACCCGTGGGCGTTCGCGCTGTCGGCGCTCACGCTGCTCCTGACGCTCGCGAAGCCGGACTGGCTCGCGCCGGCAAATCGCGCATGGATGAAGCTTGCGGAGATCCTCCATCGCATCGTCAGCCCGGTGGCGCTCGGCATCGTGTTCTTCGGCGTGCTGACGCCGATGGGGTTCGCGATGCGCCTCTTCGGCCGCGACACGATGCAGCGCCGGTTCGATCCGTCGGCCCGGACCTACTGGATCGAGCGCGATCCGCCCGGGCCCGATCCGTCCGGGCTGCCGAATCAGTTCTGACCGGAACCGCGCAGCCCTTTCATGCGCATTCTCGGCCTGTCCGCCTACTACCACGATGCGGCGGCGGCGCTCGTCGTCGACGGCCGCATCGAGCACGCCGCGCAGGAAGAGCGCTTCACCCGGAAGAAGCACGATTCGGCGTTTCCGCACGGCGCCGTCCGATCGTGCCTCGAGGCCAGCGGGATCCGGCCCGCCGACATCGACGTCGTCGCCTTCTACGACAAGCCATTCCTCAAGTTCGAACGGCTCCTCGAAACGTATCTCGCCTTTGCGCCGCGAGGCTTCGCCTCGTTCCGGCGGGCGTTGCCGCTATGGCTCAAGGAGAAGCTCTTTCAGAAGAGCCTCCTCGTCAAGGAATTGAAGACCGTGGCGCCCGCCGTGGACTGGGAGTCGAAGCTCCTCTTCTCCGAGCATCACTTGAGCCATGCGGCGAGCGCATTCTTTCCTTCACCGTTCGAGCGTGCCGCCGTGCTGACGATGGACGGCGTCGGCGAATGGACGACCACGTCGCTCGCGCTCGGCAACGGCAACGGCCTCGAAGTCATCCGCGAAATCCACTTCCCCCACTCGCTCGGGCTTCTCTATTCCGCGTTCACCTACTACACGGGATTCAAGGTCAACTCGGGCGAGTACAAGGTGATGGGGCTCGCTCCCTATGGGGACCCCAGGTACGCCGATCTCATCAGGCAGAAGCTCGTTGACATCAAGCAGGACGGCAGCTTCCGCCTCGATCTCGATTATTTCGACTACTGCACCGGCCTCACGATGACCAATGCGCGCTTCGATGCGCTCTTCGGAGGGCCGCCGCGGCGGCCGGAGGCTCCCCTCACGCAACGCGAGATGGATCTCGCGGCGTCGGTGCAGGCGGTGACCGAGGAGATCGTGCTGAAGCTCGCGCGTGCCATTGGCCGCGAGACCGGCGAGCGCAACCTCTGCCTCGCGGGGGGCGTCGCGCTCAACTGTGTCGCCAACGGCAAGCTGCAACGGCAGGGATGGTTCGACGCGCTGTGGCTGCAGCCGGCCGCCGGCGATGCCGGCGGCGCCATCGGCGCTGCCCTGGTCGCGGCGCATCTCTACAAGCAGGAACCTCGGGCAGCGCATGCGACCGGGGACGGCATGCAGGGATCGTATCTCGGGCCCGCCTACTCGCAGGACGAGATCGAGCGGCGGCTGAAAGCGGTCGGCGCCGTCTTCGAATCCGTCGACGATGCCGCGCTCATCGATCGGGCGGCGCAAGCGCTCGCCGACGGCAAGGCACTGGGTTGGCATCAGGGCCGGATGGAGTTCGGACCGCGGGCATTGGGCGGCCGCTCGATCCTCGGCGACGCGCGCTCCCCGACGATGCAAAAGCTCCTGAACCTGAAGGTCAAGTACCGGGAGTCATTCCGGCCTTTCGCGCCGTCGGTGCTGCGGGAGGATGCAGGAGACTGGTTCGACCTCGACACCGACAGTCCCTACATGCAGCTCGTCGCCGACGTGTCGGCGAAGCACCGCATTGCGATGACTCGCGAGCAGCAGTCGCTCTTCGGCATCGACCGCCTCAACGTGCCGCGATCGTCGATCCCTGCCGTCACGCACGTCGATTACTCGGCGCGCGTGCAGACCGTCCATCGCGAGACCAACCCGCGCTATCACGCGCTCCTGGAGCGGTTCAAGGCGTTGACCGGATGCCCGGTGGTCGTCAACACGAGCTTCAACGTGCGCGGCGAGCCCATCGTCTGCACGCCGGAGGATGCTTTCCGCTGCTTCATGGGCACCGACATCGACGTGCTGGCCGTAGGCAACTGCCTCCTGCGCAAGGAAGAACAGGATCCGTCCCTCGCCACGCGCTACGAGCGCACGTTCGAGCCCGACTGATCGTTCGAAGCCGCAATCCCTTACCCGCGTTTGCCCCGTCCGTTAAGAAAGGAAATCACCGATGCCAGGCACGAAAGTCCCCGACTTTTCGATTCCCGCGACCGGAGAGGCCACGTTCCGCCTGTCCGATCACCTGGGCCACCCCGTGGTCCTCTACTTCTACCCGAAGGACAATACGCCGGGCTGCACGACCGAAGGCGCCGACTTCCGCGACCTCCACAAGCAATTCGCGAAGCTCGGGGCGGTGGTCGCCGGCGTGTCGCGGGACTCGATCAAGTCGCACGAAGGCTTCAAGGAAAAAATGGCGTTCCCGTTCCCGCTCCTCTCGGATGCCGACGAAAAGCTCTGCACGCAGTTCGACGTCATCAAGATGAAAAACATGTACGGCAAGAAGGTCCGCGGCATCGAGCGATCGACGTTCCTCGTCGGAGCGGACGGAAAGCTCGTCCGGGAATGGCGCAAGGTGCGGGTCGACGGCCACGCCGCGGAAGTCCTGGCGGCGGTGAAAGAGCTCTAGGTCTGCGCCATTTTGACCACAACTGCTGCCCGTCCCCCGCCCTATCGGGCCCCAGAGCTTGTGTTCACGAAGGGCGGGCGCTAGGATCGTCCGGAGTGTCCGTTCCTTCAGATCCGCCACCGCAACCGACGCCGCCAAGGAGGCTCATGGTCGAGCGCAAGATCCGTCCCGCGCCCTTAACCCTCGTCACCCGCAGGTCCGCCAAATCCTCGGCCAAGCAAGGCCCGGCCGCCCGCCTCGTTCCCGCCAGCAAGCTCTTCGTCCTCGACACCAACGTCCTGATGCACGACCCCACGAGCCTTTTCCGGTTCGAGGAGCACGACATCTACCTGCCGATCCTCACGCTCGAGGAGCTCGACAACAACAAGAAGGGGGTCACCGAAGTCGCGCGGAACGCACGGCAGGTCTCGCGCTTCCTGGACGAGCTCGTCACCGGGACGGCTGACGGAATCGTCGAAGGCATCCCGCTCGCCGAGAAGTCGGGGGGCGCCGCGACCGGCAGGCTGTACCTGCAGACCGAGGTGATCACGACCGTGCTGCCCGCGTCGCTCGCCAACGGCAAGGCCGACAACCAGATCCTTGCCGTCGTCATGCACCTGCAGCATCTGCACACCAAGCGCAGCGTCATCCTGGTGTCGAAAGACATCAACATGCGGATCAAGGCGCGTGCGCTCGGCATCGCCGCCGAGGATTACTTCAACGACAAGGTGCTCGAGGACACCGAGCTCCTCTACAGCGGAATGCGCGAGCTGCCGGCGGATTTCTGGGACCGGCACGGCAAGGGCATGGAGTCGTGGCAGCAGGGAGGCCACACCTACTACCGGATCACGGGGCCGCTCGTGTCGTCGCTGCTCGTCAACGAGTTCCTCTACCAGGAGAAACCCGGCGAGCAGCCGCTCTACGTGCTGGTCAAGGAGATCACGGGCCGCACGGCGGTGCTGCAGACCCTCAAGGACTACACGCACCAGAAGAACAACGTCTGGGGGATCACGGCGCGCAACCGGGAACAGAATTTTGCGCTCAACCTGCTCATGAACCCGGACGTCGACTTCATCTCGCTTCTCGGCCAGGCGGGCACCGGCAAGACGCTCCTGACGCTTGCCGCGGGGCTCATGCTGACGCTCGAGTTCAAGGTGTACTCCGAGATCATCATGACGCGGGTCACGGTGCCGGTCGGCGAGGACATCGGCTTCCTGCCGGGCACCGAGGAGGAAAAGATGAATCCGTGGATGGGCGCGCTCGAGGACAATCTCGACGTGCTCAACAAGACCGACGACGACGCCGGCGAATGGGGCCGGGCGGCGACGCGCGACTTGATCCGGTCGCGCATCAAGGTCAAGAGCCTCAACTTCATGCGGGGGCGCACGTTCATCAACAAGTTCCTGATCATCGACGAGGCGCAGAACCTCACGCCGAAGCAGATGAAGACGATGGTCACGCGCGCCGGGCCGGGCACCAAGGTCGTGTGCCTCGGCAACATCGCGCAGATCGACACGCCGTACCTGACGGAGGGAAGCTCGGGCATCACCTACGTCGTCGACCGCTTCAAGGGCTGGATGCACTCGGGTCACGTGACCTTGCAGCGAGGCGAGCGCTCGCGGCTCGCCGATCACGCGGCGGAGATTCTCTAGGTCGCGCGATCAGTAGCTGCCGGGGCCGGCGGCGTTCTCGAAGCGCGTGTGCTCGCCGAGGAAGGTGAGCCGCACGGTGCCGATCGGCCCGTTGCGCTGCTTGCCGATAATGATCTCCGCCGTTCCCTTGTCCTGCGAATCGGGGTTGTAGACTTCGTCGCGGTAGATGAACAGGATCACGTCGGCATCCTGCTCGATCGCACCCGATTCGCGCAGATCGGACATCACCGGCCGCTTGTTCGGCCGCTGCTCGAGCGAGCGGTTCAACTGCGACAGCGCGACCACCGGAACCTTGAGCTCCTTCGCGAGCGACTTCATCGCGCGGGAGATCTCGGAGATCTCGGTCGCGCGATTCTCGCCCTGCGTGGACGCCTGCATCAGCTGCAGGTAGTCGACGACGACGAGCCCGAGCTTGCCATAGGTTTTCGCGAGCCGGCGGGCACGCGAGCGAACTTCGATCGCGTTCAACGCAGGCGTTTCGTCAATGAGGATCGGCGCATCGTTGAGACGGCCCAGCGCGGCCGAGAGCTTGTCCCAGTCCTCCTGCACGAGCCGGCCCGTCCGCAGCTTGTGCTGGTCGAGGCGGCCCACCGAGCCGATCATCCGCAGCGCAAGCTGCGACGCGCCCATTTCCATCGAGAACACCGCAACGGGCATCTTGGTGTTGAGCGCGACGTGCTCGGTGATGTTGAGCGCCAGCGCCGTCTTTCCCATCGACGGGCGCCCGGCAATGATCACGAGGTCGCCGGGCTGCAGCCCTGAAGTCTTCTCGTCCAGGTCCGCGAATCCGGTCGGCACGCCGGTGACGGCCGACGGATCGTCGCGGTTGTAGAGCGTCTCGATCCGCTCGACGACCTCGCCCAGGAGCTTGCCGATCTCCTCGTACTGCCGCGTGCCGCGCTCGCCCTGCTCGGCGATGTGCAGGATCTTCGCTTCGGCGTTGTCGAGGATCTCCTTCGCGCCGCGACCCAGCGGGTTGTAGGCCGAATCGGCGATGTCGCCCGCGGTTGCGGCGAGCTGGCGCAGGATCGACCGGTCGCGCACGATCTGCGCGTAATGGCGGATGTTGGCGGCAGTGGGAACGTTCTCGACCAGCGCCCCCAGGTACGCGAGCCCGCCGATGTAGTCGAGCTTCTGCACCGAGGCGAGCGACTCCGAGACCGTGACGACGTCGGCCGGCTTGCTGTCGGCGACGAGCGCGACGATGTGCGAATAGACGAGCCGGTGCGCGTCGCTGTAGAAATCGGCGTCGGTGATGACGTCGCCGACCTTGTCCGCCGCCTCGTTGTCGAGCAGCAGCCCTCCCAGCACCGACTGCTCGGCTTCCAGCGAATGGGGCGGAAGCTTCAGGCGGTCGATTTGGGGATCGTCGGGCATGGCGTGCAGGCGAGCGAAGCCTGATTCTACCGCCGGACCAGGGAGATCAATGATCGGATACGACAAATGGCGAAGGGGCCGTCGCCGGCCCCTTCACGCTGCTGTCATGCAAACGGCCGAGTGAAGCGCTCAGTCGGTCGCCGCCTCGGCCTGTACCACGACGGTGATGTTCGCCGTGACCTCGAGGTAGAGCCCGACGACGAGTGGAAACTCGCCGACGTGCTTCAGCGGCCCGTCCGGCATCCGGATCGCCGACTTCTCGATCGTGATGCCCTGCGCCTTGAGCGCCTCGACGATGTCGAAGTTGGTGACCGATCCGAAGAGCCGCCCGTCGACGCCCGCCTTCTGCGACACGGTGACGCGCATGCCTTCGAGCTTCGCCGCCTGCTCCTGCGCCGCGGTGAGGCGCTCGTTAGCCGCGCTTTCGAGCTCCGCGCGCTTCGCTTCGAGCAGCTTGATGTTCTCCGGCGTGGCGCGCTTCGCCTTGCCTTGCGGAATCAGGTAATTGCGCGCGTAACCCTGCTTGACCTTGACGACGTCGCCGAGGTTGCCGACGTTGATGACCTTTTCGAGAAGAATGATTTGCATCGCCATTTCCCTCGTCAGTGCAGGTCGGTGTACGGCACGAGTGCCAGGAAACGCGCGCGCTTGATCGCGACGCCCAATTGGCGCTGGTAGCGCGCCTTGGTGCCCGTGATCCGCGCCGGCATGATCTTGCCGTTCTCCTGGATGAAGTCCTTCAGGACCTCGATGTCCTTGTAATCGATCGTCTTCACGCCTTCGGCGGTGAAGCGGCAGAACTTCTTGCGCTTGAACAGGTTGTTCCCGCGCTCGCGCTTCTTGCCGTCTTTCTTCTTGCCGAATCTTCCTGTGGGACGGGGCATTTCAGTTTCCTTCCGATCCGTGGTCTAGTGTTTCGAATGCATTGACGTGCAGCGCGACGGTGATGCCGGTACGGTAGCGACGCGCGAGAAAGCCCTGGCAGCGCACCGCAGTTCCCGCGGGCACCTTGGCCAAGGCCGTCGCCGGATCTCCGAACGCGACGGCAGCGAGCTCGCAATCGACGTTGCGATTGCCACCGGCTTCGGGCTGCACCGACGCGTGCTTCAGCACGCAATCGAGCGCCGGGATGCCGGCCGGAGTGAAGCGAAGGTCGCCGCGCTCCGCGAGAGTTGCGTCGAGCATGAGCCGATTGACGGCAGGCACGTGGGTTCGTGGAGCCGGGCTACGACGACGCCTCGGGCGCGGCCGGCGCTACGGCCTCCGCTGCGACTTCGGCGACGGCGGGCCGCGCTGCGGTCCGCTCGCCGCGGTCGCCTCGGTCCCCGCGATCGCCTCTGTCTCCGCGATCGCCGCGATCGCCGCGATCTCCACGATCGCCGTCCCGCGCGGGCTTGGCCCGTTCCTCGCGCATCATCGGCGACGGCGCGAGCACCGCTTCCTCCATGGCGACGATGAGGTGCCGGAGCACGGCGTCGTTGAACTTGAACGCGTGCTCGAGCTCATCGAGGGTCTCCTGATCGACCTCGATGTTCATCAGGACATAGTGTGCCTTGTGGACCTTGGCGATCGGGTAGGCGAGCTGGCGCCGTCCCCAATCCTCGAGCCGGTGGATGCTGCCCTTCTTGCCGGTGATGGTCGTGCGGTAGCGCTCGACCATCGCGGGCACTTGCTCGCTCTGGTCGGGATGCACGATGAAAACCACTTCGTAGTGACGCATGCAGAGCACTCCTTCTGGACATGGTGGGGCGGGCGCTGGTGCCAAAGGCACCGCTGCACCGCCGGGCGGCTTCCCCCGGTCTGCACGGGGTGAAGCAAGGGAATCGATGATTGTAGCGGGTTTTGCTCTGCAAAACAAGCGCATACCGCAATGAGCGCGGCCCTAGGCGGTGGCCCGCTCCCGGCACAGCCATTCGGCGGGGGAACGTCGGCGGGCACGCCGGGCGTCCCCGCGCCCCGGACATCCGCCTCAGGGGCGCACAGCCGCCACCAGCGCAGGCTCGCGCTCGCCCGGTGGCAAGGCCGCCAGCGCCTTCACCCGTGCATAGAAGCGCGGGAGGTCGCCATTCTCGGCCGCAAGGAGCGCGGTGAACTGCGGAACCCGGTCGGCGTAGAGCGCCATCGCGGCGATGCCGGCATTGTTCACGCCCCCCGCGAACCAGCGTTCGAACGAAACGCCGCCGCCCGAGGCCGCCCGCTGCTCCTCGTACCCGGCACGCAGCCACTCGAACGCGGCCGCCTTGCCGGCGCGCTTCTCCTCGTCGGTCGCTTTGCTTGCGTAGAGCGCGGTGAGGCGCTCGCGCGTCGTCCTGATGAGCGTGCGGAAGTGCGCCCGGAGCTCGCGGCCGCGGTCGAGATCGGCGGCGAGCGCGGCGGCCTCCGACTCGCCGCGAAGGCGGGTTTCGCTGGCAAGCCAGCGCGCGACGCCCGCTTCCTCGACCGTGACGGCGAACGACTCGTTGAACGACGAGTCGTCCTTGACGTAGACAACCTGATGCGCGAGCTCGTGGAAGATGAGCCTTGCGAGATCGACTTCCCGGTACTTGACGAACGTCGAGAGCACGGGATCGTCGAAGTACCCGAGCGTCGAGTACGCGGGGATGCCCGACGTGTGCACGTCGTCGCCCGCGGCTTTGAGGCGCGCCGCTTCGGCCCGCGCGTCGCCTTCCGCGAAATAACCGCGATAGTTGACGCAGCCGGCGACGGGAAAGCACCACTGCCGCGGGGTCAGCGAAAGCTCCGGAGCGGCGAAGACGTTCCAGACCGCGTAGGGCCGTCCGAGATCGGCGTAGCTCGTGTAGCTGCGGTTGTCAGGGAGACCAAGCTCGCGCGAGGCGAACGCGCGGATTTCCTGGGCGCGCTGGAGCTTGCTCTTGAGCGCGTTGTCGGGCGTGGTCGCGATCACTTCG
>Ga0207689_10005584_pt1 | contig 11212 bp, 10 predicted proteins | sample KBSMisM52_FD_184312 | JGI IMG/M metagenome (GOLD analysis project Ga0207689, IMG submission 184312) | Miscanthus rhizosphere microbial communities from Kellogg Biological Station, Michigan, USA - KBS Miscanthus M5-2 (SPAdes) (version 2) | ecosystem: Host-associated > Plants > Roots >... | reverse complement strand
ATGGAGCCGATGACCAGGATTGAACTGGTGACCTCTCCCTTACCAAGGGAGTGCTCTACCAACTGAGCTACATCGGCGAATCCTCTACCGCAGCTACTCGTCGTTCTGACTGGAGCGCATCGTGTCATTCCGGCGCAGCCAGGTTTTGAACGCAAACATGGCCAAAATGGCCAAACACAGTAGCCTGATCCTCTCGTCGCTCAGCGTGGTCCAGGCAAGTACTCCCAGCACTGCAAATGCGGCCATCGCTATGGCAAAACGCGTCACGAGAATCTCTGGTGCACAGGGAAGGATTCGAACCTTCGTACCTCGCTAGGAGGGACAGATTTACAGTCTGTTGGCTTTAACCACTCACCCACCTGTGCAAAACCGCAGACCCGAAGGCCCAAGCTTCCGGCAAACAATCCTCGGCATTTGCGCACTCACACAGACGAGCAATTTTCAGCAGGCGTCACAGAAGAACATTTGGAGGGCGCATACCACTCAACCCAATTGGAAGTTCTCTATGGAAGTTGCTGTTGGAAAATCTCTGCTGCCACCACGCCGCGCAAAATGTCCTGCGTACCGGAACCGTTTCTTGGAGCTGGCGATAGGATTTGAACCTACGACCCTCTGATTACAAATCAGATGCTCTACCAGCTGAGCTACGCCAGCAATCTGGGACAGGTACCCCGTCTGGGAGCAACACTAGTCCTCTGGTCCCTCGCTGCCTAACCGGGACAATTTTAAAAGATACCATAGAGGGGGGAGGGGTGCAATTCTCAATTCGCGGAAATGAGCCTTCGGGATTAGCTATTACCCAAAAGCTGCTTGGACTTCCCCATCGCTCTTTACGAAATTCTACATAATATCCGCAGTTAAATTTAAGATAATGGCTCGGCGAACCCGCAATTTATGCCGCTTCGCGCCGTGATTTTCGTAGTGTTACTACCTGCCGTAGTATTAGCCGGAGGTCAGCCTGCACAACCCAACCCCACAACCACGCTCAAGTCACGTTCCGAGTTGGTTGTCGTACCGGTAGTTGTTACAGACAAATCCGGCAATCATGTTTCCGGATTGACGAAGGAAGATTTCACTCTCCAGGAAAATGGTGTGGAACAGAAAATTTCCTTCTTCGATGAGGTCGCCACCGACGCCCAGCGGGTAGCGCGACCTCAGCCGCCCAACCATACGTTCAGCAACATCCTGCCTGAGCAGCCTTCGGTGCGGCGGATCACCGTCACAATCATCGATTTGTTAAACACTAAGTTCGAAGACCAGAGACGGGTCAAAGACCATCTGATCAAGTTTTTGTCCACCCTTGATACGACTGAACCAACCGCCCTCTACGTGCTCACTCGCAATGGATTGAAAGTAATTCACGACTTCAGTACCGACCCGCGGGTTTTGATAGAGGCTGTACATAAGCTAAAAGGAAGCACTGCCGAGATCAGCGACAACGGTTCCAGTGAAGGCCTGTCGGACTCGAGCGAAACCTTGGATATTACCAGCGAAACCCAAGCCCTTCAGCAGGTTCTGGATGATGCCGCGGAAAATTTCGCTGCATTCCAGCGGAGAGTATCGATCCAGATCACGCTTGAGGCCATGCAGCAGGTGGCAAAAGCCTACGCCGGATTGCCGGGACGAAAATCCCTGGTTTGGGCAACTGGCAGCTTTCCTTTCTCCGTTAGCGATTCGAATATGGAATTGGCCCCGGCCGGGCGTGATTCTCTCGTTGATGTTCTGCCTCTCTACGAGCGCACCTGGCAGGCCATTAACGATGCGAATTTTGCGGTGTATCCAATTGATGCGCGCGGCCTTATGGCGCCGCCTCAAATCGATGCCAGCCGTCGTGGCATACCCGGGTCATCCGGAGGTGGCAGGCGCGGATTCCCATCGGGTCGTCAATCTTCGACTACCTGGTCCCAGAGCGATACTCTGGCAACCCTTGCAATCATCGCCTCGGCCACCGGCGGAAAAGCGTATTACAACAGCAACGATCTGACAGAGGGGTTCCGCGAAGCCGCGAAAGACTCTTCCGCTTACTACCTGTTGTCGTACTACCTCGATCACGATGCGGCCGCCAAGCCCGGCTGGCACAAATTGCATGTCAAGGTGAACCATCAAAAAAACGTGAGGGCGCGTTCAGGATTTTTTGTCACGGCAGCAAGCGCCGATCCCTCCGCGCAACGCAAAGCCGAAATCGTCGCTGCTCTAAATTCACCGCTCGACTACACCGAAGTTCCGCTAACACTCAGTTGGGTTAAGTTCATCCCTACAAAAGATCCGGGGAAACAAATTATCGAGTATCAGGTGCTCATCCCCAGAAACGGAACAACCGTCGACCTATCCGATAACAACCACGTGTTCCTGCAGTTTGTCTCCATCGCTCGTACGGCAGACGGAAAAGCCGCCACAACGCCACAAATGCAGGTGGTCGATACTCACTTGAAACCGCAAGGTTTTGAGCAGCTGAACACTAAAGCCTTCCGCTATAACGACTACATTGAGCTTCCCAATGGTGAGTACACTGTGCGCTTTGTTGTGCGGGACAACCTTTCCGGCAGGATGGGGAGCGTTGCTGCGCCCGTGAAGTTGGTGGATTCCACAAGTAATCAATGATCTGCTGGAATCCGCGGGCTGATTCGTTTTCCTAGTGGACCTTACCAGCAGAATTCTCCAGAACTACGTTCGATAGTTCTGCTGTATCGGATTTGTCGGGCAAGTGCGAGCAGAATCCTATTCCCACGTAAAAAGGTCCATCGATGTGCAGATTGATCGGTGCGCCGAACTGGTGGAGTGATTCACCATCGACACTGGCGAAAAGCGAAAAAGAGTCGCCACGCTTCTCGATGCCGATGCGCTTGGCAACGATTCCAACCAAGCTATCGGGGTTGTTTCCACCGGGGCGGTCACCCCGGCTTCCGATGCGGTATTCGATATCACGAACACGGACGTTTTTCTCCGGACGGAATGCAATTTGGATCATGCCCAAACCGTGGAGTGCGACTAGCACTTCCCTCGAATCATCTTCAAGGTCCTGACGAATGACCAGTACAGCTTTGCGGTCGCCGTATCCATTCGGATCCGGAAACGCAATATCGGCTGCGAGTGAAACGTCGCCGGACATTTTCTTCCAGAGAAAACGAAACTCGTCGCGCGTATACCAGACGTTGTATCCAGCAGAACTGATCGTGTATTGCTTCCTGCTGGTGTCGTAGCTGGCGCTGCCGGGAACTACCGCGCTTCCAATATCTGACTGGCCTTCAAATATGCCGATCGGCATGTCGAAGTTCTTGCTGGGTCGGTGAAAATCCGGCGGTGGCGCGGTCTGGGTGTGGGTTGCACTGCCGGGCTGTGCCCACGCCGGCACGGTTGGAGCAGGCATTGAAGGCGCATCGGGTGTTTGCGAATAGAGAAAAGGTAAAGCTGTGAACAGCAATAGTGACAGCGCTGAGAATCGGCACTCTAATCTCATAGTTAGGCGGGAATGATACAGATACTCAAAGAAAACATCATTGGTAATGGAGACCGTTGTCTACGGATGTGCCTCAATTGGTACGATTTCGTAACTCAAATCCACGTCTGCATGCACATCCACCGTGCCGGGGACAATCGGTGCCAGGTTGGTGGACTGCAGTCTTTCGAAGCTGATCTCGCGTGGCGGAGAGACCACTACCGGTTGGCCCTCTTCGACAGCCAACAGTCTTGTCAGTTTCAATTTCAGTGAACTGGCGAGGGCCTCTGCTCCGGCTTTCGCCTGGCTAGCTGCTTCGCCCAACGCTTTGGCACGTGCTGCGTTTTCGTTTTGCAAACTGAATTGCAGGCGGTTGATGCTGTTTGCTCCAGATTTAATGGCGATGTCCATCACAGTTTGCACGCGAGAGAGGTCGTTCAGAAGAATACGCACGGTGTTGTTCGCTGTGTAACCGGAGATGACTGGCGCGCTGTTCTGAGGATATCGATAGTTTGGATTTACAGAATAGTTCACGGTATTAATAACAGCTGCCGGAAAAGTGGCGGTGAGTTGCTTGACCAAAGTTTCGGATTGAGCTGCATTCTGATCAGCCGCCCCTTGTGCGGTGGAGGCCTGGGTTACGACGCCGATGTCAAATTGCGCTTGGTCTGGCACCAAGGAAACTGTCGCCTGACCGTGCACTTTTACCAGTGGAATCACCTGCTTTTCCTGTGCCCACCCGGCAGCAGTGCAAAGCAAAAGGGCAACGCTCAACAATCGCATAGGTATTCCAAACTGTATCATTGTCCTGCCGAGGGAATTGTTGGAAATTCGTTTTCGAAAATGCGAGATTGCTCGCCTGTCCTGGTTTCATTCATGCTGTGCGGGATTTCAGATTTGACCCTCTCACGCCGCCATTTTCTTTCTCTGGCCGCAGCCCTTCCCGGCATCCTCGCCTACGGTGATCGCCTTTCCACTTCAGATGACGCATTTCTTGAGGATCTGTCGCACCGGGCATTTCGCTTTTTCTGGGAGCACGGAGGCTCGAATACCGGACTGGTTCTCGATCGAGTGCGCAATGATGGGACTATCGTTCCGGGGCGAAATCTGGAGGTCGCCAGCACTGCGCTGACCGGGTTTGGACTTACCGCCATGTGCATCGCTGCGGACCGGCGGTGGATAGACCCGAATCAAATCCGAGAGCGAGTCCGCTCCACCCTTCGATATTTCGTCCGGGATCAGGAACATGTTCGTGGATGGTATTACCACTTTGTGAATCGCAAGAATGGTGAGAGGGTCTGGAACTCTGAGATATCCACTATTGATACGGCGATGTTTCTGGCAGGAGTAATCACGGCGCAACAGTATTACAGCAACGATGCTGAGATCTTCGATCTTGCATCGGTCCTATATAGAAGAGTGGACTTCGAGTGGCTGTTAAACAGAGCTACTGGACTCCTGCGTATGGGTTGGGATCCTGAGACGGGATTATTCCGCTCGGAATGGAAGGCCTATGATGAAGAGGCGCTCCTACTATTGTTGGGGATTGGATCGCCGACCCATCCGATTCCGGCAAAATCCTGGTACAAACCTGAACGGCAGAAGGCGGAGGTCTACGGTTATCGCTACGTGGGCCGCGGGCCTTTGTTCACTCAACAGTACTCGCAAGCTTGGGTCCCCATGAATGGTCTGCGTGATGGACAGCCGTTTGCGATGGATTACTTTCAGAACTCGGTGGTCGCGACTTACGCGAATCGCGCATATTGCTTGAGCCTGCGCGGGATTTTTCCACACTACTCAGAACGATTGTGGGGAATCACAGCATCTGACAGCGAGATTGGATATATCGGCTGGGGTGGTCCAAAGTCGAGGAAAGATTTAGATGGTACCGTTGTCCCGTGTGCGGCGGGCGGCTCGTTGATGTTTGCGCCGGAAATCTGCCTGCCGGCGCTTCGTTACATGAAGAAACAGTTTGGGCCATATATTTATGGCCGCTACGGATTTGTTGATGCGTTTAACCCCGGCACGCTTTGGGCCAATCCGGATGTGGTGGGAGTGAACGTTGGCATCATGCTGCTGAGTGCAGAGAATCTTCGCTCAGGTCGCGTTTGGCGCTGGTTTGGGCAGTCACGTGACGTGCAGAGGGCGATGCGGCAAATCTTCCAACGTTATTCCTGATTCGAATGTCAAAGTGCCGGCAATAACTTTGACAGGCCTTGCTCGTTGAGATCGTGTCTAAGCTGAGGCACATCTTTAAAAACACTTCCCAGGAATCCAGCTTCGCGCGCCGCTCGAATATTTTCTTCGCGATCATCAATGAATAGGATCTCCCGGGGTGCAACCTGCAGCTTCTCCAGTGCGCTGCGAAAGATCTTTGGATCGGGCTTGGCTGTGGCGAGTCGGCAGGACCAAATGGTGTATTTGAATTCGGCGACCCAAGGAAAGTTGTTCTCCATCGCAGTAGCCAGTTCAAAACCGATGTTGGAGAGAATGCCCGTTTTGAAACCGGCTCGGCCGACACTTCTGGCCCATTCGAGCATGGGAGCGTTGATCCCGCTCCACATGAATATGTCCGCCTCGATGAGATCCTTTATCTGTTGAGGGGAAAAACCAATTCCTGCATCGCTAGCAACTTTGTGCCAATAGCCTTCTCCGGTAAATTTTCCCTCATCGTAGGCATGGCGGTGTGCCCAATAGTGGCGATCAAAAACATCGGCGCTCAAGGCGCTAATTCCCAACAAGCGTAGATGGGCGCTCACCACAGGAGGCGTACTCAGTACCATTCCGTAATCGAAAAGAACCGCGCGCAAATTCATTCGGTCTCTAGATTTGTGTGGAGTTACACAAAAAGATTACCAGACGTTTTTGTTTCATACCTCCGAGGTGAATCGACTCCGATTCTGAACCTTGTACAAATTCGCGAAGATGATCGGAGGTATACTTCCGACGATTGTGTCACGATGAAGGTATATCTCAACCGGCGTAGTTTTTTGCTTGCTGGGACCGGCCTCAGTGCAACCTTTGTTTTGCCGAAGAATTTTTTCGGCTCACACAAAAAATCTCTTTTAGTCTTCACCAAGTCATCCGGCTTCGAACATGATGTCGTGAAAACTATCGATGGCCATCCCAGCCTTGTGGACAATGCCGTCACCGCGCTCGGCAAGAAATATGGCTTTGAAGTCATGCCCAGCAAGGACGGGCGCATCTTCGACTCAAAAGAATTTCACGATTTCGGCGCGGTGCTCTTTTATACCAGCGGATATCTCACCAACGTCGGCAAAGACGGCAATCCGGCGATGACACCTCAGGGCAAAAAAACACTGCTCGATGCCATTAATAACGGTATAGGATTTGTCGGCATCCACGCCTCGACCGACAGCTTTCACACTCTGCCCGATCCCGACGATCGCTCGAACCGCTACATCGCACATGGCGAGCAGTCGGATCCATTCATTCATATGCAGGGTGGCGAGTTCATTATTCATGGAAGTACGCCGCGGTTGCAGGCTGCGAAGGTGATTGTGAATGATCCGGGGTTTCCTGGGCTGGAGGGTGTCACATCGCCGGTCAACTACACCCAGGAGTGGTACTCACTCAAAGATTTCACGCCAGACTTGCACGTGATCCTCACGCTGGATACGCACGGCATGACCGGTGAGCCTTACCAGCGGCCTCCTTATCCCGTCACTTGGGCGCGCATGCAGGGTAAGGGACACGTGTTCTATACCGCGATTGGGGACCGCCCGGAAGACTGGACTGATCCATTCTTTTTGAATCTGCTAGCAGGAGGAATTCGTTGGACGTTGGGCGATGTTGCGGCTTCACCCTCGAAAAATCTGGTGCAGGTGGCTCCTGGCTATGCAGTGATTCCACCGAGGGCCGGACAAGAACGCTAAAGTGCTAGCTTACGCAGCGTCTTTTTTATCGATTTTCTTCTCTACACGCAGGAGGTTTGGCTTCCGCGGGCGACGAAAGAATCCCTTCACTACACGCGAAATTCTGCCAACAATACCTGCCGATTCCGGCTTGCCATGAGTTTTGGCGAGAATTGCACGCAGACGTTCTAGTTCATCATCAGACATGGCTATCTTTTAGACGAGGTGAGCAGAATCCGCTTTACAAACCAATTGTGCGCCAAGACGGCTTGGCGTTTCTTGATTGTACTTTCAAACCCTGTGGGAATGTTGCGAAAAAATAAATCTATTTCACGGTCATGGCGGCGACTTCGTAGTCCTCGATCCGCGGTATGGTGAAGCGCAGAGTCCCATCTTCCAGGTGGAAACTCACATTCTGCTCGGAACGCAGGAGTTCCACTGACTTTACGTTCACACCCGAGGGCAGCTTCATGCTGACAGTTTGCGGACCCAGGGGAAAGGTGTCCCGTACCCATCCATGGTGGGCGTTGGGGTTGGTGTAATTGAGCAGATGTACAGCGTAGCCGGGAGCCGTCTCCCAAGCGAACATCTCAATGAACCCTTCGCCCTGGACATGGACGACGCTTTCGTCTCGGGTTAGCCAGCGAATGGTGTTGTGATGCAGCCGAAGGAGATCTCCATGGCCGGTCAGCCACCACGTGCGCTCGATGTCTCCGGGAAAGTAGGCGGTGCGACTTGGGCCGATCTCTCCCAAGACGACGGCCGGCTCGTCGGTGTGCGAGGCTGGCGGGTAGGCCAGCTCCGGCGGATACTGCACAAAGCCGGGAACAACGCTCAGAATCGGGCTTTGCACTGGCCTAACCGGCAGGCGGTTTTGCGTGCCAGGAAGCCAGTTGGTGTCAGTGAAGCCGGTGAGGATCGGGTGCTGGCGCTCGATGCGGCTGTAACATGCATTGCCATTGGTGCCGATGGCATCGCCGGCTTTGCTGGTTCCGAGCACATCGGAGAGGCCGAACTCCGCGCGCTTGTTCATGTTTTCGTCGTAGAGACTGGTTTCGAAGCTGGCCATGATGGATCCACCGGAGTGCAGGTAGTCGCGAATCTGCTGACACTGGCGATCGCTCAGCATGGCGACATTGGGCAACAGCAGCACGCGATATTTACTGAGGTGCTCGGAATCGAGGCGATCTTCGTGCACAAAATCAAAGGCGAAGCGGCCGCTCAGCAACATCTCATAGAGGCCATGCGTCGTCTCGCGCATGTAGTGGCTTGAATGCGCAGCCTCGGGCCCCTTGTAGAAAAGTTGCGTGCTCTGTCCCATGACAACGCCAATGTTAGCGATGGAACGCCGAGTTTTCAGGTGCGCGTCGTGTTTCGCAGCCCAGTGGAAGTAATCGCTTCCCACTTTCTGCCAGCGGTGGTCTTCCGTAAACCCGTTTTCTGAACCGATGAAGTGATAGTAGAGGGCCATGCCGCTGGCGACCGACTCGTTCAACCACATCTTCGCTTCGGCAGGATTTTTGGAGGCGTTACGCCAGCGCACAGTTCCGGTGGAATAAGCAGCAGTAACATTCGCGGAGAACTTGCCGTCCAGTACCGCATTGCAGGCGCGACCTTGCAGGGAGCATCCCCAGATCGCGGGATCGTCGTAGGTGCGGCCCTGGTTGTCCGCCTGAAACCAGGACGCGATTGTGGCGAGACGATGGAGATTCGGCCCGCCGTGAACGTTGCCACCAAGGTTGGCAAAAAAGAAACTGCCAGGCCTTTTTTCTTTGGCGATGGCGTCGTACTTGTTCCACAGTTCGAAGACGCGATCGTTGAAAACATTCCAATACGCAATGGTGTTCGAGGGCGGCAGTTTGCTGCAGATCGCGCAGTAGCACTCGGGCATGCTGCCGATGGGCGGCCAGCCATTGGTGTAAAAGCAGTCGACGTCGTAGAGCGAACTCACTTCCCGCATGATAGCGGGCACGTAGTCATCCATGTAAGTGGTGAACATGCACGTCTTGAACAGGCGGGGATCTTCGCTGCTGAATTGCGCTGAACCATCTTTGTGGCGCATGGCCCACTCCGGATGGGCCTCGAGCGCGTCGCCCCAGTTGAGGTCGGGACTCATGCGGGCGACCACGCGCATGCCGCGCGTCTTGGCGGCGGCTACACACTCACCAAAAAAGTCTCGGCCGTTCAGAAATTTTCCGTGTCGGTGAAATTTGACCTTCGAGGGATAAAACGCAAGGATGCCCGTCACGCTGATAAAGACGATGTCCGCGCCGGCGGAGTGCCAGTAGTTGGCCCACTCTTCGATGTTCATGACCGCGGGGTCGTGCTCGGTCATGTTGCTTTGTCCAACGCGGCGAATTTTCTGCTGCCACGGGATGGACGAGGGATCAATGGGCGGCAGGCGGTCTGGCAGTGTGATGAGGTTCGATGCATGGTCACTGCCGGCAACGGTTTCGGCGGAGAGGATGAAAACTGGATCCAGAGCGTTGAGCCCGCTGGCTAATGAAAGTGCTGCCGGGCCGGTTTTGAGGAAGGTGCGGCGATTGAGCATTGAACATCCCACGACTGCATGAGGAGTTATGGAGTCAGCGGAGAGACTAGCACAGTCTTTACGCAAACTGTCTTAGCAGACAGCGGTGAGCGACCCGACACATAGGTTGGAGATCGTACCGGACAATGGGCTACACTTTTTCCCTTTCAGGGAGGAAGTGATGCCGTAAAAGGAGTGTTCGGTGAGGGACGATAGACTTCGGAATCTCCCGCAAGACCGGCTACAAGATCTTCGATCGCTGCCAGGAGTACGGAGTGCAAGGACTCACCGACAGGAGCCGACGTCCCTTCCGCTGCGGCGGCTTGAAATTTCCTTCAGCAGCAGACCCAGTTCGATGACTTCGTCCACATCTTCAACCAAAGCAGCGGCGGAATGAATGTCTAGTGCTGTTTCGAGGGCTTCCCATCCCTGATTAGAAACTCGCATATTATTAGGACCACCACCCACTTCAGCATAGGGTATGCAAAGCAGAGATCTAGGGCCTTTCTTTGATAAGAGAATAGAGTCTTCCGTGATAGGGTTTGTGACAGTGGATAGTAGTGAAAAACCTAAGCGCGGAACGGGTGAAAGCCCTGATTGCCGAACTTGAACAACTCCATCAATGGCAGCTTGAAGTCCTTAAGACTGCGACCTTTATCCCTATGTCTTCAGACGATTGGGGATTGTATGAAGCCCGCCTGTATCGCATAAGAGAAATCAGCGAGCTTTTAGGTCCTTAATTGGATTCCCTTTGTCTTTTTTCGACATCGAACAATCTGCGTCGCCATCTGACGTGTAAACTATTCGCCGTACAAAATGCGCGAACACCAAAAGGAAGATTGGTTTCAGCTTTATCAAGCGGCCGTCCTGGAATTGGAGCATGTCAAAATGACGGGCCGCATCCGTGGTGCCCGTGTAGGAATCAGCGTACGCATTGAAGCTCTAAGACATTTGCCGGGACTCCACGATGAAGAAAACCTAGCCCTTCACGATGCCTTGAGCACGCTACGCACATTGGAACGGGAAGAACAACGGCTTGTCGAAGCAGAAAAGAAGCAGTTCGCCGCAATTGCCTTGGAAAAAATTCAGCCCCTCGGTCCAAAAATCAAACAACTAAATAGCGGTGAGAGCTAAAAATCAAACCCCTGAATTCAGCTTGTCATCCCTGATTAGAAATTCCTCCCCACAATGCGAGCACAGCGCCCACTTCGCATGAATAAATTCGATCGCAGTCTCTCGGAGGAGTAGCGACGAGAGAAATTGTCGTGATCTCAATACTTGGAATTATTTTTCTGGCTTGTCATTCCTGATTAAGAATTGCTTGTGGCAATGTTTGCAGGATACCCGTTTCATAAAGATGTATTCCATTGA
>Ga0207689_10005583_pt1 | contig 11212 bp, 6 predicted proteins | sample KBSMisM52_FD_184312 | JGI IMG/M metagenome (GOLD analysis project Ga0207689, IMG submission 184312) | Miscanthus rhizosphere microbial communities from Kellogg Biological Station, Michigan, USA - KBS Miscanthus M5-2 (SPAdes) (version 2) | ecosystem: Host-associated > Plants > Roots > Rhizosphere... | reverse complement strand
ATGCCGAACATCGTACCGTTCACCAGAATGGCGACCGCGATCCCGTGCTGCCGTTCGATCGGGCTCTGCATGTACCCGCGGAACGCGGCTTCTTCCGTGACTCCGGCCACAACCGACGCCATTGTCAGCAACGCAATCGCCGTCACGGCCGGCATCGTCGGCGGGGTCACGATCTGCGACACCGGCATCACGATGAGACGTGCCATGACGGCCGTCAACGCCAGCACCGCACCGAATCCGATCAGACCAGTGATGATGGCCGCGGCCCACACGGACGGCGGCAATGGCCGGGCGCGCAGGGACTCGCGCCGTGTCGCCGCACTGTCGCTCGCTCCGATGGCGCCACTGATGAACGCCCAGTAGACGCCCAGATAGATCGCCATCGGGACGATCGCCCACGGCACGCTCGGGAGGAATCGCAGGTTGAGCGGCGCAAGGACTGGCGCCCACAGCAGGTTGCCTGCGAGCAAGACGCCCACACCGAGCAACACTGCGGACGCGATCGTCGACATTCGGCAGCGAGGTGGCTACGAGCCCCAGCCGTGTGGCGGCTCGACGCGGCCCTGCGTGAGGACCCAGTACTCGCGCAACTCACGACACTCGCCGGTTTCGGCAAAGAGCAAGAGGAACTCGCCCGCCAACGTGAGAGGACCATCGTTCGTCTGCAAGTTCGCCCACCATTCCACGGCGAGACGCCGGCCGTCGACAATCGAGTTGCCATAACGGAGCTCGACGGCGGTCTGCGACGCAGTGACGTTGGCCCAGTAATTCCGAATCGCGGTTCGACCCACGAACGGCGCCTGAAATGGCTGCTCGCGATAAGTGGCGTCCTCGGTGAACAATCGGGCTGCCGCGTCGGCGTCCCGTTCGACCCACGCGCGACGATATCGCTCCAGCCAGTCGGCGTAGCCGTGTCCCTCAGCTTGCATGCTCATAGACCAATCATCCCATCGAAAAAGCGCGCGAGCGATGCCAGCCCTTCCGAACAGCGACATGCGCGTGTATCAGGCCCCCCAGGGGGCGATATCGCACAGGTAGCGCTTTATCCTGAGGACGAGCTTCGAGCCGCGGACTTGCAGCTTATGCTTGGTTCGTGGCCACTCACGACCCGATCGGGAGCATGAACGCAGCGGGCCTCACAGTAAAACCTCGCGAACTCTCGGTAGTATCCCCGGCGCGCCGTGTTCACGTCCTGCATCTCGAAGCAGGCGAGATTAACCAGGCACCAGGCTGTTCAGCCTACGAAGACTACCTGGCGATTATCTGGAGACACGATCGGCCGATCGGTCAACTCTACGGGAAGGCCGATTCCGATGGCCGTCCGGACACGCAGGCGATGCTGGAGCTCGCGGAACGCGCGGAGCGCCATCCCGATCGATCGGACGTCGCTGCCTCGCTTCCCCGCAGCGCGACCGTTGTCATCTGTACGCGAGATCGCGCCGAGATGCTGGCCCGCACCCTCGCCTCGCTGCACGAGCAGACGCGCCCACCCGATCAGATCGTCGTTGTGGACAACGCCTCACGCGATGATGCGACGCGCACCGTCGCGTTGACCGCTGGCGTGGACTACGTGCGCGAAGACCGGCCCGGTCTGGACATCGCTCGCAACCGCGGTGCCCGCGCTGCCACCGGAGAGATCGTCGCCTACACGGACGACGACGTCGCGGTGCATCCGCGCTGGCTGGAGCGGCTGGTCGAGGCATTCGATTCGCCGCGCGTCGCCGCGGTGACCGGCCTCGTGCTTCCTGGAGAACTCGAGACCGACTCCCAGATCGTCTTCGAGCGGCACTGGGGATTCGGCCGCGGCTTCAGTCGCATCGATTTCGATCGTGACTACTTCGCTGCTCACCGTCATCACGGATGTCCGGTCTGGCGAATCGGCGCCGGGGCGAGCATGGCGTTTCGGAAGGAGACGTTCGCGGCCATCGGGTACTTCGACGAGCGCCTGGATGTCGGTGCCGCTGGCTGCTGCGGTGATTCGGAATACTGGTACCGGATTCTCGCAGCGGGTATGACGTGCCGCTACGAATCGTCTGCGGTGGCGTTTCATTTCCACCGTCGCGACCAGGACGCCCTGGCGCGGCAGATCTTCGCGTACATGCGCGCCCACGTGGTGGCGTCATTCATCCAGTTCGAGCGCCACGGGCACCTCGGCAATCTGCGGCACGTGTTCATCGGCATGCCGTATTGGTACGCGAAGCGGATCGTACGGTGGGTGATCCGCGGCACCGATGACACCAACCGCCTGCTGCTCGTCGAGATGCGCGGCGCCCTCGCCGGGATCGTCTACTACCTCCGCGCGCGGCGCACACCAGCCGGGATCTGGCCGTGAGTCACGCGTCTCCCCGCGTCTCAGTGATCATCCCGGCATTCAACGCCGAAGCCACACTCGGGCAGACACTTCATAGTCTCTTCGAGCAGCGTCTCACAGACTGGGAAGCTCTGGTCGTCGACGACGGTTCGAGTGACGCGACCGTGGAAGTGGCGCACCGTCTCGCCGCCGTGGATCCACGCATCCGTGTCCTGACCCAGGCGCATAACGGCGCCTCGTCGGCTCGCAATGTTGGTGTCGATCAGGCGCGGGGAACGTGGCTGGTCTTACTCGACGCAGACGATTGGCTGGCACCGGACCACCTCGCACGCCTGTCGGAGGCGCTGGGCGCCAGCGACACGGCGATCGCATGTTGCGATCACGTTCGCATCAGGCCAGATGGCAGCCACATCGCTGTCGAGTCGTGCACGGTTTTCTGTGATCGTCCGTTCGAGATCTTCGCCCGACGCTCGGCGGGGGCCATCCACGCCTTCATGGTGCGGCGCGATCTGGTTCTCGCGGTCGGAGGTTTCGACGCGAACTTGAGCACGTGTGATGACTGGGATCTGTGGCAGCGGATCGCACGGACGGGCACAAGGTTCGTCGCAGTTCCTGAGGTCCTGGCCTTCTATCGATCGCGTTACGGTTCGCTGTCCAGCGGGCGCCACCGGATGCTCCAGAACGCGATCGAGGTCATCTCGCGAGGTCATCGCCCCGACCCGCGCGTGCGCACGCCGCTTCCCCACTATGCGAACGGGATCGACGACGAGACAAGGGACGAGAGCGTGGCGTTATTCGCAGTGTGGTGTGCGGCCGCCGAGGCTGCGCGGGGCGAAGACGCATCGAGTCTGCTGGACCTTGTCCCTCAGTTTCCGGATCTGGGCCACAGGCTCGATGCCGTGTGTGACGCGATCCGTGGCGCCATGGTCGTGGGTGGCCAACTCCTGCCCGAGGGAGTGCCGGACGCGTGGCCACGCACATGCGCTCGCCTTGCTTCACTGCTGGGACGCCTCGAGCATGCCAGCTATCGCGGCTTCGGCTATCAGGTGCGCTCGAGCATCGAGCGGCGAATCATCGCCGACGCGCCGTTGCCCTCACCGATCTCTCTGACGGTCTGGATGGGCCTTCGCGCCGATCTGCGGCGGCCGTTCGCGGCCGTCGCTCCGGCGTCGCACATCGACGCCGTTGATTGCCGCATCTGCGCCGGCGACGTACTCCTCGGGAGGATCGAGCTTCCGGTGTTCGGAGCCATCGGGGCAAGTGACCTCGCCCGATCGGTCGTCGACTTACTGGGGTGGCGGACAGCCGTGGCACAAGGGCGGCTGCTGAGGCGCCCGCGATTCTGGACCGCCCTGATGGTTGACGGCTTCAGCGCTGCACCCACATTCGGACGCGCGATCGTTTACCGCGTGACCGGCCGTCCACTGGGCATCCGCCGCCGGCTTGGAGACGTTCTGCGCGAAGCCACACGGCGTGCTCTGACAGCAAAGGACGATCCGGCATCCGTTGTATCCAGCGACTCCCGCGCGGCACAGATCACACTCGACGCGCGTGCCACAGCTCTTGCGACCTGCCCGCCGTCTACGCGCGCAGATGCCAGCCAGCGCTCTCAGGACCGGAACGACTCACACACGACCGATCTCAAGTCGTACTTCGAGAAGACGTTCGAGACTCCCGATCCCTGGGGCTACGAGAACGCCTACGAGACACGAAAGTACGCACAGACCATCTCGTTGCTGGACGAAGAGCCGATTGATCGTGCCCTCGAGCTCGGCTGCGCGGAAGGACACTTCACGCACCAACTGGCCCCGCGCGTGAGGCACTTGATTGCCGCCGACATCTCCGAGCGCGCACTGGACCGCGCGCGCGCACGATGTGTGGCCAATCAGAACATCGAGTTCCGGCAGCTCGATTTCTTTTCCAATCCGGTTCCACGAGAGATGGATCTGATCGTCTGCTCGGAGGTCCTGTACTTCCTCGGCAATACGGAACGCCTGGCCACTGTCGCCCGACAGATCGCAGACGCTCTCGCCGACGGGGGCCGGCTCCTCACTGCGCACGCCTTCCTGCTGGCAGACGATCCGAGTCGCACAGGATTCGATTGGGAGCAGCCGTTCGGCGCGGCGACGATTGCCGACGCCTTCCTGGCCGCTGGCCTGACACTGGAGAAGTCGATCCGCACTGATTTGTACCGTGTCGATCTCTTTCGTCGCGGCGCACTCGACGAGTTGTCCGCGCCCTCGGTCAGAAACGAGCTGCTCGGTTCGCCGCTGCCTCCCGAGGTCGAACGGGGTGTCGTCTGGGGCGGCGCAGTCGTGCGACGAAGCGACGTGGCGGCGACCGACACCATTCACGTGCCCGTCCTTCTCTATCACCGCGTTGCCGCCGATGGCCCGCGGTCCCTCGCCGACTATTTCGTCGACCCGTCGCTGTTCGAAGAGCAGATGCGCTTCTTGCGACGCCATGGTTTCCACACGGTCACCTCCGCCGACCTGGAGCAGCATCGCCGCGAGCAGCGTCCAATGCATGGCCGGCCAGTGCTCATCACGTTCGACGATGGGTATCGCGATTTCTATCAAGTGGCGTGGCCTATCCTTCGCCGATTCGGTTTCACCGCCGAAGTGTTCCTTCCCACCGATTTCGTTGGCGGAACCGCCGATTGGGACAGCGCCCACGGCGTCCCCGCCGATCTCATGAACTGGGACGAGATTCGCCGCGCCCACGCAGAAGGCGCGCGTTTCGGCAGCCATCTCGCCAGCCACACGGCGGCCACACGAATGGATTCGGAGACGCTCCTGCGCGAGGGTGTACGGTCGCGCGCGATATTGGAGCGGCGCCTCGGCTGCGACGTGCGTTCAGTCGCGCCGCCGTACGGCGCGTGCGATGAACGTGTCGTCCGCGTTCTGCAGTCGTGCGGGTTCACGCAGATCTTTACGACGAGCCCCGAGCTGGTCACGACCGATCGCTGGACGCCGACCGTGCCACGGATCGCGATATCCAGGCAGCACACCATCGAGATGTTTGCAGCGCGATTGGGGGCTGCAGCATTCGACCCGGGTGCGGCCGACGCCCCACTCGTGACCGTGGTCGTGCCCGCCTACAACGCTGAGAAGACGATCGACGAGACGCTGAGGAGCGTCCGTGCCCAGACGTATCGCAACCTGGAAATTCTCGTCGTGGACGATGGCTCGAAAGACGGGACTGCGGCCCTGGTCGAGGCGCACGCGTCGGCCGACGCGCGCGTCCGCTTGATTCGTCAGACCAATGCGGGAGTCGCCACTGCGCGCAATCGGGGCATCTCCGAGTCCGCCGCAGACTTCGTTGCTCCAGTCGATGCCGACGATCTCTGGATGCCGACCAAGATCGAAAAGCAGATGGTGGCGATGCGGTCGCGAGGGCCGCGCTGCGGTCTCGTTTACACGTGGCAAACCACGATCGACGAACACGGGCGGGCAATGTCACCCCGCCGCAGGTGGGAGTCCGATGGATATGTCCTTCCCCGGATGCTCTACGGCAACCTCGTGGGAAGCGGCAGCCCCGCCCTCATGCGCAAGGAGGCGATTATCGAGGCCGGTGGGTATGATGCGTCGCTACGGGAGCGCGGCGCTCAAGGGTGCGAAGACTTCAAGCTCTATCTTCAGATCTCCGAACGATACGAGTTCGCGGTGATCAAGGAGCACCTGACCGGCTACCGCGAGCTGCGCGACGCCATGTCAACTGATTTCCTTCAGATGGTCCGGTCGGATGAACTCGTGGGGGCGTACGCGGAGCGGACGCACCCACACCACGCGCGACTCATTCGTGCCGGACGGATCTACTTTCGACAGTCTCAGATTCGCCGGGCGCTGCGGCATAGGCGCGTTCGCATCGCGGGGATCCTTCTTCTCGGGCTTCTCAGGAGCCACCCGTGGCATGCGATCAGGCTTCTTGCCGGGACGCCGCACCGGGCGCTCCGCCTCATTGTGCCCGGTCACACCACGACGACGGACGGCGAGGAGTCGGGGCGCCTGCTCCCGTTCCTGCCGCCGGCTACATCGAAGTGATGTCACGGATCCTGAAGCAGGTCCACATCATTGCGCCATTTACCAGGGGGTACGCCTGGGCGGCACCGGTCCTTGCCATCCTCGGGCTCTGCGCATCTTTCGCCGAGAGCGCGGCGATCAGTCTCGTGACCTTGTTCCTGTACACAGCCATCGGGCCCGGCGGCGATGCCGCCGACTCGAGCGGCGTCCTGCAGCGCGTCTTTTCCGGTGCCCGCAGCATCACCGGCGACAGCCCCGCACGTCTCGCAGCCGTAATCGGGTTGCTCGTGCTGTTCAAGGCGGTCCTCAACGTCGGCTACGGGCTGCTGTCTTCCATGCTGAAGAACGTGATCAGCGAACGCGTCCGGAATGCGGTCTACGCGCAGTACTTGCACGTGTCGTACGGCTACATCCAGAGCCGCGATCGCGGCGAGCTCGTGAACGTCCTGGCGACTGAGTCGTGGACGGTGGCCGAGGCGTTTTACGGCCTCACGCGCATTCTCAGCAACCTCTGCTCGTTTGTGGTCTTTGGCGCGGCGCTGGCCGCGATCTCATGGCCGATCGCCCTGGCGGCGGCAGTGGCCACCGCGGTGACGTTCGCGGCGTTACGCGCGTTGTCGAGGCCGGCGCAGCTTCTGGGACAGGAAGCAATCGACGCGAACCGGGCACTCGCGGAACAGATGGTCAATACGCTGCAGGGGATGCGCACGATCCGCGCGTATGGACAGGAGACGCTGCGGGAGCGGATGTTCAGCAAGGCCTCGCGACAGGCACGGCGAACGCTCATCCGGCTCGATCAGGTCTACAGCATCATCACACCAGTCAGCGAGCTCGCCTACCTGGCGCTACTCGCAGTGACGGTCTGGATGGCGAGCACACTGAACATCGGATTCGCCGCGACGCTGAGTGCCGTGGCGCTGCTCTATCGCCTGCAGCCATACGTGCGCGAGTTCGAGGGCAACCGGCTCAAACTGGCGGGGTTGAGCGCCTCGCTCGGCGCCGTGCACAGTGTGGTGGACCGGTCGGACAAGACCTATGCCCCAACGGGCACGCAGACCTTTAGCGGGCTCGACACCGATATCCGGTTCCGCGACGTGTCACTGACCTATCCAGCAGCCGACCGTCCCAGCCTGACGGCAGTGAACTTCACCATCCCGCGAGGCGCCACCACGGCGATCGTCGGCCCGAGCGGCGCGGGCAAGACGACGATCGTCAGTCTTCTTCTTCGTTTGTACGAGCCATCGGCGGGATCGATCGTCGTCGACGGGCGATCGCTCCATGACATCGAGCGTGGCAGCTGGCTGGCGCGAATCGCCGTCGCCGGCCAGGATGCGGAGTTGATCGACGACACGGTCATCGAGAACATCCGCCTTGCTCGACTCGATGCCCATCGATCAGAGATCGAGCAGGCCGCGCGGCTGGCCGGCATCGATACTTTCATTGCGTCGCTTCCCGACGGATTCGACAGCTGGATTGGCGAGCACGGGCTGAACCTGTCTGGTGGCCAGCGGCAGCGAGTGGGACTCGCACGGGCACTCGTCAGACGACCGGATCTCCTGCTGCTGGACGAAGCCACGAATGCGGTGGACCTCGAGCTCGAACGCGAGCTCCGAACGAACGTCGCGACGGTCATGCGCGGCGGAACGATCGTCATCATCACGCACCGCCTCGAGACGATCCTCGAGGCGGATCACGTCGTTCACATCGAGGACGGGCGCGTCGTCGCCGAAGGCACGGCCGATCAGGTGCTCCCGAAGTTGAACGTTACGTCGACTTCTTTTTCACGGGCACAGGTACGCCGGCAGTCTTGATGGCGACCGAGAAGAGTGTGCTCGCCGTTGTGAAGTAGAGCGTCTTCCAATCGTCACCACCGAACGCGACGTTTGTTGTGGCTGCCTGGCCATGCACGATGCGCCCGAGCTTCTTGCCGTTTGAGTCGATGATGTAGAGACCACCGCTCCCGCCGCAGTACACGTTGCCCGCCGTGTCTACCTTCATGCCGTCGGGGACGCCGGGCTCAGCCCCGCTCAGGTCGACGAACACTCGACTGGTCTCCTTGCCGATCGTGCCGTTGGCCTGCATCTGATAGGCGCGTACGTGACGACGACGCGTATCGGCGACATAGAGCGTGCTTTCGTCGGGCGAGAACGCGAGCCCGTTGGGCCTCACCATGTCATCGATGATCAGCGATATGGACCCGAGATCCGGCGACACGCGATAGACGCCCGAGATCGTCACGTCCCACTCCTCGGGTGCGGCATTCCCGCCCGGGTCGGTGAAGTAGATCGCGCCGTCAGACTTGACGATCACGTCGTTCGGCCGGAGCAGACGCTTGCCCTGGAAGCTGTTGGCGATGACGGTGAGGCTGCCGTCTGATTCGTAGCGCGTGACGCGCCTGGTGAGGTGTTCGGCCGACACGAGGCGGCCCTGCTGGTCGCGCGTCATGCCGTTGGCTTCGTTGGTCTTCTCCATCGCAACGGTCGGACTCGAGCCCGGCGTGTGCTTCATTCGTCGCGCCGTGTTGATGTCGTTGAAGAGGAGGTAGTGGCCTTCCGACCACCACACTGGCCCTTCGGCAGGACCGATGGTGCCGCCATATCCGGTCGCGAGCTCGCGAATCGGCTCGCTCGTGCTGATGATGCGATCGAGTTCGGGCGCCATCGACTCGATCTTTCGTGCGGACTGGGCCCACACCCCAGGCACGCTTGTCAGCGCGAGGCCGCCGACCGCGCCAGCCATTCGCAGTACTTCACGACGTGAAAGGACGCTGAAGTCGCGCATCGATTCCTCCCTGTCTCGCCGCAGCCGAAGGCGGACCTGCTGTGATGTCGATCGGCCACCGAAGAGCGACAGGATACCGCATGGTTAATACTGTTGAGGGAGAGTTCGGGCTCCGGCCGGCCTCTTGACCACGAGTGTTTCAATTCGAAAAAGGATGTGCGAGTGAAGAAGATTGGGTTCCTCTCGTTCGGGCACTGGTCGCCGTCGCACCACTCGCAGGTGCGCACCGCGGCGGACTCGCTGCTCCAGTCGATCGATCTGGCGGTGGCGGCTGAAGAACTGGGCGCTGACGGCGCCTACTTCCGCGTGCATCATTTCGCTCAACAGCTCGGTTCGCCGTTCCCGCTCCTCGCGGCCGTTGGCGCGCGCACCAAGACGATCGAGATTGGCACCGCCGTCATCGACATGCGCTACGAGAACCCGCTGTACATGGTCGAGGACGCAGGAGCGGCGGACCTCATCGCCGGCGGCCGGCTCCAACTGGGTATCAGCCGGGGGTCACCGGAGCAGGTGATCGATGGCTGGCGCTATTTCGGCTACGTGCCTGCTGAGGGCGAGACTCACGCCGACATGGCCCGGCGCCACGCCGAGGTGTTCCTCCAGGTGCTCGAGGGCAAAGGATTCGCGCAACCCAACCCGCGGCCGATGTTCCCCAACCCGCCCGGGCTGCTGCGCGTCGAGCCACATTCAAAAGGGCTCCGCGATCGGATCTGGTGGGGCTCGAGCTCGAATGCCACGTCCCAGTGGGCCGCGAAAATGGGCATGCACCTTCAGAGCTCGACGCTCAAAGACGACGAGAGCGGCGAGCCGCTGCACGTGCAGCAGCGCAAACAGATCGAAGCGTACAAGGAGGCGTGGAAGGAGGCCGGGCACACGCGCGAGCCGCGCGTCTCGGTGAGCCGCAGCATCTTCGCCCTCGTGGACGATCGCGACCGCGCCTACTTCGGAGGCGACGTTCGCAGCGAGGATCAGGTCGGCTACATCGACGCGAACACGCGCGCCATCTTCGGCCGCTCGTATGCCGGAGAGCCCGACGTGCTCGTGAAACAACTGGCCGCTGACGAAGCCATCGCCGCCGCCGACACCCTGCTCCTCACCGTTCCCAACCAGCTGGGCGTTGAGTACAACGCGCACGCGATCGAGAGCATCCTCAAGTACGTCGCCCCAGAACTCGGTTGGCGTTGACGCGGCTCGGGGATATCCTCCCATCATGAAACTTGCGATGGCGTTGGCGTTCACCGTGCTTGCCGCAGGCGCTTCGGCGCAGGAGACACGCCCCTCGAATGTCAGCTCGCGCCGCTGGGATCCTGCAGCAGCCGCTGCCTATCTGGACGCACGGATGGACTTGTGGTTCGCCAACGGCACCAAGCTCAAGACCGGAGACACGCAGACGGCGTGCGTCTCCTGTCACGCTGGGCTGGCTTACGCGCTCTCGCGTCCGGTGCTGCGACGCGTCATGCACGTCGATGTCCCCTCGACACAGGAAGCGAAACTAATCGACGACACGACGCGCCGCGTCGAGACGTACAGCACACACCAGGTGCTCTATGACTTCAACGAGCGCCGGCAGATCGAGTCGCGCGGCACCGAGGCCGTCCTGAATGCGGTGATCCTCACGAGCGCTGACGCCGCGAGGAATCTGCGCGAGCCGAGCGCAATCACGAAGAAGGCGCTCGCGCGATTGTGGGACACACAACGAGCCGATGGTCGATGGGACTGGCTCGAGTTCGGGCTCGAGCCGTGGGAAACCACCGAGGCCGCGTATCACGGGGCCACGTTTGCAGCGTTCGCTGCGGGCACTGCTCCGGGCCCGCGCGACGCGGTCGCCACCGCCGGCATCGAACGTCTTCGCGCGTATCTCTCCAGCAACTATCAGGCGCAACACCTCTACAACCGTACGTGGGCGCTGCTCGCCTCTACTCGGATGAAAGGCATCGTCACCGACTCACAACGCAACGCACTGATCGACGATCTCGTCCGCGCGCAGCGAGGCGATGGAGGATGGTCGCTGGAGGCGATGGGCCCGTGGAAGTGGAGCAAGACTGCGCCGCCAGTGAAGTCTCCCGGCGATCTCGATGCGTCCCTTTTGACGCAGTCC
>Ga0207689_10005582_pt1 | contig 11215 bp, 11 predicted proteins | sample KBSMisM52_FD_184312 | JGI IMG/M metagenome (GOLD analysis project Ga0207689, IMG submission 184312) | Miscanthus rhizosphere microbial communities from Kellogg Biological Station, Michigan, USA - KBS Miscanthus M5-2 (SPAdes) (version 2) | ecosystem: Host-associated > Plants > Roots >... | reverse complement strand
CGCGACCCGCGCTTTCCGCCGCTCGAGGAACGCGAATTCGAGACGACGTCGATCGAGGTGTCGCTACTGTCCGCGGACCAGCCCGTGGATGCGACCGACGAGGAGCGCGTCCTCGCTTCGCTGCGCCCCGGCGTCGACGGCGTGATCGTCCAGCACGACGCCCGGCGCGCGACTTTCCTGCCGCAAGTCTGGGACTCGATCGCAGACCCGCGGGCATTCCTCGCGGCGCTGAAGAAGAAGGCGGGGCTGCCGGAGGATTTCTGGAGCCCGGGGTTGAACGTTTCGCGGTACACGGTGACGAAGTGGGCGGAGCCTGAATTCCAGTTGAGCGAAGAACGGCGATGACCCACGATTCCGCCCACCACCCCGGCCGCTGGTGGCATGCGCTGCCGGACGGGCGCATCCAGTGCGACCTCTGTCCGCGCGACTGCCGGCTGCACGAAGGCCAGCGCGGCGCGTGCTTCGTGCGCCAGCGCGAAGGCGACGCGATGGTGCTCACGACGTACGGCCGGTCGTCGGGCTTCTGCATCGACCCGATCGAGAAGAAGCCGCTCAACCATTTCTATCCCGGATCGTCGGTGTTCTCCTTCGGCACGGCCGGCTGCAATCTCGCGTGCAAGTTCTGCCAGAACTGGGACATCTCGAAGTCGCGCGAGATGGACACGCTGATGGATTCCGCTTCGCCCGAGGCAATCGCCGAGACGGCTTTGAGGCTGGGATGCCGCAGCGTCGCGTACACCTACAACGATCCCGTCATCTTCGCCGAGTACGCGATGGACACGGCCGATGCATGCCGTGCGCTCGGGATTGCGTCGGTAGCGGTCACGGCGGGCTACATCGGCATCGAGGCACGGCGCGAGTTCTACGCGAAGATGGACGCGGCGAACGTCGATCTCAAGGGATTCACCGACGAGTTCTACGTGAAGCTCTGCGGCGCGCGCCTGCAGCCGGTGCTCGACACGCTCGTCTATTTGAAGCACGAGACCGACGTCTGGTTCGAGATCACGACCCTGCTGATCCCCGGGAAGAACGACTCCGCCGCGGAGATCGAGGCGATGAGCGCGTGGATCGTGCGCGAGCTCGGCACCGAAGTGCCGCTGCACTTCACCGCGTTCCATCCCGACTACAAGCTGACGGACATCGAGCGCACGCCGGCTTCGACGCTCACGCGGGCCCGCGACATCGCCCTCAAGGCAGGCATTCGTTACGTCTACACCGGCAACGTTCACGACCGCACGGGCGGGACGACGTTCTGCCCCGGCTGCGGCAAAGCCGTCATCGTTCGCGACTGGCACGACATCCTGCGCTACGAGCTCACCGACGATGGTCGTTGCCGGCACTGCGATGCGCGGCTCCCGGGACGGTTCGAGGCGTTCAAGGGGCCATGGGGACGGCGCCGCGTGCCGGTTCGCGTCAGTGTCGAGCCCGCAAGCGGGAGGCCGCGCGCAGGCGTGACGGTGCTGCACCGCGGCGCGTAGTTCGCGCCGTCGACCGAGCGCTTGGCCGATTGGGTCCGGCTTCCATGGCGATAGTCCGTGTCCTTGCTGCCTTCGTGCTTGGAATCATGGCCGGCGTCGCCTCGGCACAAGGCGCGCCGCACGGCCCCGACGGCTATCGCAACAACTATCCGCACGGCGGACGCGAGAGTTTCTGGGCCTGGCAATTCGAGCGTTGGCGCGACGGATTGCCGAAGGCGCCTCCGGGCGGCTGGAATCTGCCGGCGGTGAAGACCGATCCGGCGGCGCTGGCCTCGCTCGAGGCCAACCCGTCGGTGACGTGGATCGGCCATGCGACGATGTTCGTCCGGCTCGCCGGCAAGAACATCCTGTTCGACCCGGTGTTCGCCGAGCGTGCGTCGCCGCTCAGCTTCGCGGGACCGAGGCGGATCGTTCCGCTGCCGATCGACATCGCCGGGCTGCCGCGCATCGACGTCGTGCTGATCTCGCACAACCATTACGATCATCTCGATGCGGATGCGGTGACGCGCCTCGCCGCAATGGGTGAGGGCGGCCCGCGCTTCCTGGTGCCGCTGGGGTTGAAAGCCTGGTTCGCGACGCTCGGCATCACGAAGGTCGACGAGTACGACTGGTGGCAGGAAACGCGCGAAGGCGATCTCGAGATCACCTTCGTGCCGGTGCAGCATTGGAGCAAGCGCCGACTGGACGATGCCAACCAGACGCTTTGGGGCGGCTGGGTCGTCGAAGGCGAGGGGCTGCGGCTCATCCACACCGGCGACACCGGCTACTCGAAGGACTTCCGCGACATCGGCGAGCGCCTCGGCCCCTTCGACATGGCTTTCATTCCCATCGGGGCCTATGCGCCACGCTGGTTCATGAAGGTCATGCACGTGGACGTTCCCGAAGCCGTGCAGATTCGCGAAGACCTGAAGGCCGCACGCGCGATCGGCATGCACTGGGGCACTTTCGAATCGCTCACCGATGAGCCGCTCGACGAGCCGCCTCGGGAGCTTGCGAAGCAGCGAGCGGCGCGAGGGCTCTCACAGGTCGAGTTCGACGTGCTGAAGATCGGCGAGACGCGGCGGATCGAAAAAGCTGCCGCAAGGTAGCGGGTGAGGCGGGGATGGCTTTGCCCCGCCGCCCTCCGCCCCACACTTCAGTCGGAGGTCAGGGCAAGGCCCTCCCGGCCTTCGTGGCTGCGCCTGCGGGCTAGTAATCGGGAAGTGGAATGGCCTCGGTTTCGCCGGGTATCGTCGCGAAGCGGCCATCGGACCAGTCGCGCTTTGCCTGCTCGATCCGTTCCTTCGAGCTCGATACGAAGTTCCACCAGAGGTGACGCTCGCCGTCGAGCGAATCTCCGCCGAGAAGCATCACGTGGGCATCCGTCGTGGCGGACAACGTTGCGACCGCTCCCCGCGTGAAGACGATCATCCGCGGGGCCGCGACGCGCTCGCCGCCGGACTCGACCTCGCCGCTCACCACGAAGGCCGCGCGCTCGGCCGGCTCGAGCGGCAGGGCGAGATGCGCACCTTGCGGCATCTTCGCATCGACGTAGAACAGCTTCGAGAGCGTTTGCACCGGGGATGCCAACCCGTACGCGCTTCCGGCGAGCACGCGGAGCTTGACTCGGTCGACATCGATCACGGGCAGTGTCGCCGCTGGATGATGGGTGAACGCCGGCTCCGCTTCCTCGTGCGCTTTGGGCAGCGCCACCCAGAGCTGCAGGCCGTGAAGCCGCGAGCCCGTCTTGCGCAGCGCATCGCCCGTGCGCTCCGAATGCGCGATGCCGCGGCCCGCCGTCATCCAGTTGATGGCGCCGGGCTCGATCGGCTGCACGAAACCGAGACTGTCCCGATGGACGATCTCGCCTTCGAAGAGATACGTCACCGTCGCAAGGCCGATGTGCGGATGCGGCCTCACGTCGATCCCCGTGCCCGGCGGGAATTCGGCCGGACCCATGTGATCGAAGAAGACGACCGGCCCGACGTTGCGCATCGCCTTCGACGGCAGGAGCCGCGCGACGAAAAAGCCGCCAAGATCGCGCGCCCGGCCTTCGACGATTGTCGCGATCGGACCTTGCGTGCCGGTGCTGCCGGGCAGTCCGGGACGACTGTTGCTCACGTCAGGCCGCGGCCTTGCCCGCCTCGCGGTTCAGGCGATAGAGCATCTCGCCGGCACGTGGCACGACGAGGATGCCCTCGCGTTCGCGTCCAGTCCAGGCGGCGATGTCGATGGACTTGGGATCGCGATAGCCGAGATTGATGCGCGCGCAGTGCTCGGCCGAGATTCCCGTGGCGAGCGTCACCTGCACGCGTGGTCGCTCGACGCCGGTCGCGGCATCGTACGTCCCTTGGCCCTTGACGTGCGTCGAGTGCGCGAGCACCCCGCCGGGGTATTGCGCGAAGCGCTCGGGCTGGGCGACGAAATAGTCGCGGCAGTGGTAGCCCACTTCCTCGATCAGGCGGCCGTGCGTGTAGCTCACTTCGGTGATGTGCGGCGCGTAGATGACCACCTCGCCGCCATCCGCCACGACCGGCTCGATCTTGTACATTCCCTTGCCGGCCGTCCAGATGTCCGCGTACATCGGCGGCATTACCGACAGCACCTGTCGCACGGGCCGGTCGAGCCAGACGATGTGCCGCTTGGCCGAGAGCGCGGACGCGCGCTCCCAGGCTTCGCGCGCGGAGCCGAAGTAGACGCCGGCGAGCCCATCCTTGGTGACGACGAGCGCGAAGCACGACGTCGGCACGGTCACCATCGACGCGGCGCGATCGATGACCGCGCGCACCGGCGTGTAGCCGCTGCCGATGATCTCGTAGTTGGTGATGAGCGCGCCGAGCCAGTGCGTGAAGTTGATGACGTCCGCGCCGGCGATGCCGGGGAAGAAATACTTGTTGCCGCCCGAAAAGCCGACGACTTCGTGCGGGAAGACCGGTCCGCAGATGACGATCCGGTCGTAATCGAAGATGCGCCGGTTGAGCGCCACGGTCACCGGTTTTTCGAGCCGCCCGCCGGAGAGCTTCGCGATCTCGGACGCGGAAATTTCGCCGATCGTGGCGAAGGTCGCGGGGTCGGCCCATTCGTGGTTGAAGATCCGGCACTCGCCCGCGCGGCCGTCGACGACCGGCACGCCGACGAGTCGGGAAAGCTCCGCGTCGTCCATGGGCCGATGGGTGCCGAGCGCCACCAGGAAATCGAGCGAGGCCACCTTGCCGGCGAGCATTTCCCGGAAGAGTCCGAAGAATTGCGGCATCGGCATCGTTCGCGTGCCGTCGGGGATGATGAACAGAACGCGCTTGCCGGCGAGGGACAGCGAGGCCAGGCCGGTGCGGACGATCTCGCGCGCTTCTTCCGCCGTCAGGAAACGGTCGGTGTATCCGATACCTTCCATGAGCCGTATCGTACCGCCCGCGGGGCCCGAGCGGGACATTGCGAGAATGGCTCCGCCCAATCCCCAGGCGGGCCGGGGTAAACTGACCGAGGCGGCGCGACAGGGAAGGCGAGGCGGAGATGAACGAAGGCGTGGACGTAACGACGGTCAGCATTCTCTATGGCAAGTCGGAGATGCATGTCCGGCTGCCGCGGGACGCGCGCCCGACGGTGATCGGCAAGCGGCCGATGGCCAAGCTCTCCGATCCGCGGGCTGCAGTGCGCGATGCGCTGGCGCGGCCGATCGGCGCGTCCCCGTACGAATCGCTGGTGCGCGGCAGGAAGAGCGCGTGCATCCTCATCTGCGACATCACCCGACCCGTCCCCAACCACCTCTTCCTGCGGCCGCTGATCGAGGGCCTGCTCGCCGGCGGCGTGCCGCGCGAACGCATCACCGTGCTGGTTGCGACGGGCCTCCATCGACCGAACGAAGGCGCGGAGCTCGCCGAAGTGGTCGGCGATCCGTGGGTCTTCGACAACGTGAAGGTCGAGAATCACCATGCGCGCGACGACGCGGCCCACGTCGACCTCGGCGTGACCTCGGTGCGCCGCACGCCCGTCAAGCTCGACCGGCGCTTCGTCGAGGCGGACGTGCGCATTGCGACCGGTCTCGTCGAGCCGCATTTCATGGCGGGGTACTCGGGCGGCAGGAAGGTCATTGCGCCCGGCATCGCGCACGCCGACACGATCCGGACGTTTCACAGCGCGCGCTTCATGGAAGACAAGGCGGCGGTCCAGTGCAATCTCGCCGGGAATCCGCTGCACGAGGAGCAGCTCGAGATCGTGCGGCTGCTCGGCGACGTCTATGCGGTCAACACCGTGATCGACGAGGATCGCGATCTCGTCCACGTCAACTTCGGCGAAGTGATCGAGAGTCACCTCGAAGCGGTCGCGTTCGTGGCCGAAAGCGCGCGGGTTCCCGTGGGGCGGCGCTTCTCGACGATCGTGACCTCGGCGGCGGGTCACCCGCTCGACGGCACGTACTACCAGACAGTAAAGGGCATGGTGACGCCGCTCGATATCCTGGAGCCGGGCGGCACGCTGATCGTCGCCTCCGCGTGCTCCGAGGGCTTTGGCTCGAAGGAGTTCCGTGCGGCGCAGGAGCGTCTCGTGGCGCTTGGACCCGATGCGTTCCTCGAGACCCTGCTCGCGAAGCGGTTCGCCGACGTCGACGAATGGCAGACCGAGATGCAATTGAAATCGATGCGCGCGGGGCGCGTGCAGCTTTTCACGACTGGCCTCGATGCCGAGGAGCGGGGCCTCACCGGCGTGGACACCGTCGACTCGGTCGACGACGCTCTTGCGGCGGCACTGGCGCGCGCCGGGGATCGCGCGTTCGCGGTCGTGCCCGAGGGTCCATATGTCGTACCCGTCGTCGCCTGAGAACGCGGCGCTGCCGCCCATTGACGCTGCGACGATGCCGTCGCCGGCGTCGCTCGCGATCCACCTCGATCTCGTCGGCGGCTTGAGCGGCGACATGTTCGTCGCTGCGCTGGTCGATGCACTGCCGGCGCTCGCCCCCGCGGTATTGGCGGAGCTCGAGGCGGTGCGATCCGCCAGCGAAGACCCTCCCGAATTCGCCGATGCTTCGAGCGGAGGGCTGCGCGCACGGCGCTTCGGACTCGCGCCGGCGGTCCGCCCGCACGCCTATCGCCGTCAATCGCACTGCAGGATCAGCATCGTCGGCGGCGCTGGGGACGAGCATGCGGGCACCTCCTGCGCGGTGCTTCGCCGCCGGATCGAAGCGGCGCCGTTGTCTCCGGCGACGCGAAAACATGCGCTCGCATTGCTTGCGCTTCTTGCCGACGCGGAAGCGCGCGTCCATGGCGTCCCGGTCGAGGAAGTTCACTTTCACGAGCTCGCGGACTGGGATTCGCTGCTCGACGTCGTGGCGGCGGGTTGCATCGCGGGGCTGCTCGAGGGCGCCCGCTGGACCGCAACGTCGCTCCCCTTGGGCGGCGGCACCGTGCGTACGGCGCACGGAATGCTGCCCGTTCCGGCGCCGGCGACGACGCTGCTCCTGGTGGGATATCCGTGGCACGACGACGGCATTGCCGGCGAACGCGTGACGCCGACGGGCGCGGCGATCCTGCGTCATCTCGTGCCCGCGGCGCACTGTGGCGGACGGCGCGAGCCGGGCCGCCTCATCGGCACCGGCTCCGGCGCGGGAACGCGGAGCCTCCCGGGGCTGCCGAATATCGCGCGCGCATTCGTGCTTCAACGCTCCCAGGTCGGCAATGAGATTGACGCGGATGTGGATGCCGACATGGTGGCAGTCGTCGAGTTCGACGTCGACGACATGACCGGAGAGGAAATCGCGGTGGCCGCTGACCGCCTGCGCATGGAGACTGGCGTGATCGACGTGTCCGTCGGCACGCGACACGGCAAGAAAGGACGCCCGCTTGCGGAGTTCCGTTTGCTCGCGCGACCGGAGGCGACAGAGGCGATCGCGCGCGCGTGCTTCACCGAAACGTCGACGCTGGGGCTGCGCTGGCGCGAAGAGCGGCGACGGACGCTCCACCGAACCGAAGTCGCCGCAGCCGTCGACGGCGGCACCGTTCAAGTGAAAGTCGCCCAACGCCCGGGAGGCAAGCGCACCGCCAAGGCAGCGCACGACGATGTCGTCGCGACGCGGGGTCTGGGTGCGCGGCGCCGGCGGCGCGCCACCGCGGTCAAGAGAGTGCTCAAGGGATGAGCGCCCTCTTCTCCGGCAGCGGCGAGCTCGCGCGCCTCGTCGCGGCGCTCGATCGGCATCCTCGGCTCGCAGTTGCCGTCAGCGGCGGTGTCGACTCGATGACGCTCGCGCACGTCGCGTGGCGCTTCGCGCGAACGCACACGACGATGTATCACGCGACAGGGCCCGCGGTTCCGGCCGCGGCGCGCGGGCGTGTCGAAGCTCACGCAGCGAAACATGGCTGGCCGCTTGCGCTGCTCGATGCCGGCGAGCAGGCCGACCCCCGCTATCGCGCAAACCCCGCCGATCGCTGCTATTACTGCAAGACGAATCTCTATGCGCGCATCCGGGAGGCGACCTCGGACACGATCGCGTCGGGGACGAACCGCGACGATCTCGACGATTTCCGGCCAGGCCTGCGCGCGGCGCGGGAGCGCGACGTCGTGCATCCCTATGTCGAAGCGGGCATCGACAAGGCGCGCGTGTACGCCATTGCCGCGCACCTCGGCCTCGACGATCTCGAGCGCCTTCCGGCGCAGCCGTGCCTTGCGAGCCGGGTCGAGACGGGGATCGCGATCAAGCAGGAGGACCTCGCGTTCATCGATTCGGTCGAGACCCGACTTGCGGAGCGGCTCGGGCGCGAGGCCGTGCTTCGCTGCCGCGTGACGCACGGCGGGATCGTGATCGAGTTGTCGCCGGCGTTGGACGACACGGCTGCAGCGCTCGCTCGCGACGTCGGCGTCGAAGCGTGCAAGGCGGAGGGCCGCATGTTCGCAGGCGTGCGGAGCTACGTGCGCGGTGCGGCATTCCTGCGCAAAGCCGCCGATGGATGAATTTCGTCTCGATTGGGAGCGCGCCGAGCGCTGCGGCACGAGCGAAGCGGTGCTGTGCGAGCCGAAGTCGGCGGCGCAGATCGACGCGATCGTCGCGCACGCGAGCGAACTCGACCGGCGCCTGCTGCTGACGCGCCTTGGCCCGCGCAAGTTCGCTCGGTTGTCAGCGGATGTCCGGGACGCTCTCGATTACGACGAAGCCACCCGCACGGCAATCCTCGGCGGTCTTCCCGCAAGCTCCGGGATCGGCCGGGTTGCGATCGTCTGCGGCGGCACGTCGGACCTTGCCGTCGCGGGAGAAGCGCTGCGGACGCTCGCGTTCGCCGGAGAGAAGGCGACGCTGCTCGCGGACGTCGGCGTGGCGGGCTTGTGGCGGCTCATGGAGCGGCTTCCCGAGATCCGCCGGCACCGCGTCGTCATCGCGATCGCGGGGATGGAAGGCGCGCTCTTCAGCGTGCTCGCAGGGCTCGTTCCGTGCGCCGTGATCGCCGTGCCGACGTCGGTGGGCTACGGCGTGTCCAAGGGCGGGCGGACGGCGTTGAACGCGGCGCTCGCGAGTTGTGCGTCGGGCCTCGCGGTGGTCAACATCGACAATGGCTTCGGCGCGGCGCACGCGGCGCTGCGAATACTGGGAGTCGAAGCGCCGGCGACCGATACGGCGTCGAAGCGCGTGCGCGAGCTGTCGGTCTAGATCCGGCGGGCGTACGGCAGCTCGGAGGATTGCGTGTGCGGCATCGAGCCGATCGTCGCTTCGCGCGCGCTTTGACCTCGTCATCGGCTACTTCTGCAGCTTCGCCTCTTCGACCAGGACCTTGAAGGCGTATCCCGAGCCGATATTGACGTCGGTGCGCACCGTGCCGCGGGCGAGCACGATGTCGCCGATCTTCGTCTCGTCCTTCGTGGTGACGAGCACGTCGTTCGTGCCGTCCGAGGCCGATCCCGATCCGTCCTGCAGATGGACCCAATTCTTGCCCAGCACGCCGGGCGTGTATTTGACGACCTTGCCGCGGACCGCGACGGTCTTGTCCTTGAGCTCGCTGCCTTTCGCGACGATTTCCGCGACGGTCCGCGCGTCCGGCCCGGTGGCCTTGGGCACTTTCACGTTCCCGACGTCGACGGCTTTGGGGACTCCGGCGTGCATGTGCGCGGCGTCATTGGGCATTTGCGTCGCCGGCATTTGCGTCGCCGGCATTTGCGTCGCCGGCGGCGTTTCCGCCGCGAAACCGGCGCTCGCGTAGAGCGCGATGAATAGGGCCACCAGTGGCTTCATGAGTCGAATCCCTTCAAAGTGAGTGATGCCGCTCGCGCTCAGTCGAGATCGACGTACTTCGTCGCGCGTCCCTTCGCCTTCTCGACCGGATATTTCTCGCGGTTGAGCGCGAGCTTGTCCCGCGCCGCGACGAGCGGGTCGATGTCGAGCGTCCGCGACAGCCGCAGGAGATAGATCAGCACGTCGCCGATCTCGTTTGCGACTTCGGCTCGCTTGGCCGGCGTGAGCTCGCGCGACTCCTCGCCGGAGCACCAGAGGAAGTGCTCCATGATCTCCGCCGCTTCGATGGCCACGCCCATGGCGAGGTTCTTCGGCGTGTGGAACTGCGCCCAATCACGTTCGGCAACGAATGCCTCGATGGCATCCTGCAATCCGGCGAGGCTGTCGGCCATCTTCGAATTCTCCCCAGCGGTCAGAACTTCTCGTCGGCACGAAGGTAGCGCCAATGCCCCGTCGGCAGCTTGCCGAGCACGACGCTGCCGGTGCGCACGCGCTTCAGTCCCGTGACCGCGAGCCCCACCAGCTCGCACATGCGGCGGATCTGGCGCTTCCTGCCTTCGCGCAGCGCGAATCGCAGCTGATGCTCGTTTTGCCACGAAACGCGCGCCGGCTTCAACTTGACGCCGTCGAGCTCGAGGCCGTGCTGGAGCTGCTTCAAGCCGGCCGGCGACAGCGCGCCTTCGACGCGCACGAGGTATTCCTTCTCGACCTCGGAGTCGCGCCCGATCAGCCGTCGCGCGACGCGTCCGTCCTGGGTGAAGACGATGAGGCCGGTGGAGTCGATATCGAGCCTGCCTGCGGGTGCGAGACCGCGCAGGTGGCTCGGCTTGAACGTGATCGGCGCGCGGTCTTCGGACCAGCGATTTTCCGGACGGATCAGCACGCTCGCCGGCTGGTAGCCGTCCTCGGCCTGGCCCGAGACGTAGCCGATCGGCTTGTTGAGAAGGATCGTCACGAGCTCGCCCTGGTGACGGCGCGCGGCAGGGTCGATCTCGATGAGGGCGGAAGGCGGCACGCGCGTGCCGAGCGCATTCGTCACCACGCCGTCGACGGTCACCCAGCCATTCTCGATCCATTCGTCGGCTTCGCGCCGCGAGCAAAGGCCGAGCTCGCTCATGCGCTTCGACAGCCGCGGGTTCTCCGTGGCGGTGGCCGGCGCGGGTTTCGAGGGCCGCGGGTTTCCCGCCGCGGCTCGCTCAGGCCCCGGCCGACGCCGAGCATCGTCATTGGCGGGCGGGGAAACCGCTGGGCGGGGGGTCTCCGCATCCGACGATGCGGCTTGAACTTCCGATACCGGCGACCGCGCGACCGCGCGATCACGCTGCTGGTGGGCACGCAGAGCTCGCGACGTCGGAGGCTTCGCCCGCTGGGTCGGCGCGTCCTTGCGCGGCAGCTTGAGCGTTGGACGCGGCATGGAGGACGTGCCCGTCAGTGCGAAACGTCGTAGCGCGCGGGGTCGATGATCGTCGTGTGCGTCGCGAGGTAGATCTCGCGCAGAAAGCACGTGAGCCCGCAGATCACCGCCACCATCGCGCCCACGAACAATCCCCCG
>Ga0207689_10005580_pt1 | contig 11223 bp, 11 predicted proteins | sample KBSMisM52_FD_184312 | JGI IMG/M metagenome (GOLD analysis project Ga0207689, IMG submission 184312) | Miscanthus rhizosphere microbial communities from Kellogg Biological Station, Michigan, USA - KBS Miscanthus M5-2 (SPAdes) (version 2) | ecosystem: Host-associated > Plants > Roots >... | reverse complement strand
CCTCGCGCGGCGCCGGCTGGCGCAGAGCGGGATCCTGTTCGTGAGCCTCAACGTGTATCCGGGCTGTCACGTGCGCGAGGCCGCCTGGCAGATGCTGCACCATCACGTCGACGCCATTGCCGATCCCCATGCCCGGATGGACGCCGCGCGCGCGTTCGCGCGCCTCCTCGCGGAGCCGCACGTCACACAGACGGAGACCGACGCGTTCCTGCGCAACGAGCTCACGCGCATCGCGAACACCACCGACAGCGCGCTTTTCCACGACGACCTCGCGGTGCCGAACGAGCCCGTCTATTTCCATCAATTCGCCGCCCACCTCGCGCGCTACGACCTCGCGTATCTCGCCGAGGCGAAGCTTTCGATGATGACCGCTGCCGGCCTCACGCCGAATATGCAGCAGTTCGTCGCGGGCCTGGACCGGCTCGCGCGCGAGCAGTATCTCGACTTCGCGCGCCTGCGCCGATTTCGCCAGTCGCTCGCGTGCCGCGCCGATGCCGTGCCTTCCGGTCTCGATCCGGCGGAGCGCGCGGCGGGCATGCACGTGGCGGCGTCGATGCCGCTCGTGCGCGCCGCCGCCGAAGGCCGGGCGTTTGCCGAGGAGCTGCCCGCCGGCGACGCGAATGCGCACGCGGCGCGACGCCTGCTGCAATGGCTGGTTGCGCAATCGCCTCGCATCGTGCCGGTCGCCGAAGCCGTGGCGTGGCAGCGGCAGAACGCGGCGGACGATGCGAACGCGGCGCGTCCGGCGGCAGTGCTGCTTGCAGAGGCATGCTATGCCGGGACCGCGGACCTCTTTACGCATCCGCCGGGACTCGCACCGGCCGCGGGCGAGCGTCCGATCGCAAGCCCCGTCGCCCGCTGGCAAGCGAGACGGCAGTCCAATCTCACCAACCTTCGCCACGAGCCGCTGCGCCTCGACGATCCCGTGGCGCTCGCCGTCCTGGTGCTGCTCGACGGCACGCGCACGCGCAGCGAGGTCGCCGCCATGCTTGCGCCGCTACTGCCCGACGCCGAGCGGCACGACGCGCAGCGACGGCTCGCCACGTATCTTTCGCAATTCGCGCTGCACGGTCTCATCGTGGCCTGATGCCACGAGGCTCCTAGTGGCAGAATGCGGCTTCATCACCCAAAGGACCGAGGATGGATTCGAAAAAGTGTGCAGTCGTCACCGGCGCGGGCACCGGCATCGGCAAGGCTGTCGCGCTCGCCTTTCTCAAGAACGGCTACCGGGTCGCTCTCGCCGGGCGGCGCAGCGAACCTTTGCAGCAGGCGATCGCCGACGCGGGGGCGCCGGCCGGAGCCGCGCTCGCCGTGCCCACCGATGTCTCGGATCCGGCATCGGTCGCCAACCTCTTCGCGCGGACGCGCGAAGCCTATGGCCGCCTCGATGTACTGTTCAACAATGCGGGCGTCGGCGCACCGGGCAAGAACCTCGAGGAGCTCACGTTCGAGCAGTGGAAGAACGTCGTGGACATCAATCTCACCGGCGTCTTCCTGTGCATCCAGGAAGCCTTCAGGATCATGAAGGACCAGGACCCGCGTGGCGGCCGGATCATCAATAACGGCTCCATCTCGGCCCACGCGCCGCGTCCGAACTCGGCCCCCTACACGTCGACCAAGCACGCGGTCACCGGCCTCACGAAGTCGGCGTCGCTCGACGGCCGCAAGTACGACATCGCCTGCGGGCAGATCGACATCGGCAATGCGCATACGGAGATGGCCGCGCGCATGGCGAACGGCGTGCCGCAGGCGAACGGCCAGATCGCGGCCGAACCGCTGATGGACGTCGCGCACGTCGCGAATTCGGTGCTCTACATGGCGAGCCTGCCGCTCGACGCGAACGTCCAGTTCCTCACCGTGATGGCGACGAAGATGCCTTTCGTCGGGCGCGGCTAGGAAAGCTCCGCGTCACTTCCAGATCTCGACGCTCGCCCCGCTCGCGCGCAGCCGTTCGGCGCGCGCCTGGATGAAGCGCTGGAACGAAGGCTCGTCCCGATATGCGCCGCTCGCGACGTAGTCGAGCGACGATTCGAGATGGAACGGCCGCAGGTACGCGTCGATGCGAAAGACCTCGCGACCTTCGGTGCCGAAGAAGACGATCGTCGGCGTGAACGTGACGTGAAGCGCATCGGCCCACTCGCGCGCCGTCTGCGCGTCCCCCGCCGGCGTAGTCAAGCGCGTCGTCGCGCCGAGCGCGAAGCGGGCGACGTCGAACTGGCTTAGCAGTGCGCGGACTTTCTCTCGCTTGAACCCTTCGCGATGCATCTCGTCGCATGGACCGCAATAAGGGCTCTCGAACAGCACGAGAAGCGGCTTGCCGCCAGGACGGCGACGAAGATCGGGCGGCGGCGGCAGGAAAAAGGGCTCGTCGGCGAGACGGGGACTCGCCGCATCGCGCGCGTTCCGAGCGAGCCAGGCGCCGAGCGAAATCTTCCGCTCGCGGTGTTCGGCCACATAGTCGAGCACGGCCTCGAACTTGTGCGGAGGGTAGTACCCGTTCAGCCGGGCGATGACCGCGCCCGTCTCGTCAAGGAACAGCAGCGTCGGCGTGAACTGCACGTCGAGGCTCCGCGCAAGCGCCTTTTCGCTCAGCGTGCGGCCGTCGATCCACGTCGTCTCGCGGTCGCCGAAGATGTTGAGCGCGATCGCGACGAAGTGCTTCTTCGTCTTGTCGACGATGGTCCGCTGGGAGAAATTGGTCTTCATCAGCGCCGTGCAGTACGGGCAGCCGTCCTGCCCGAAGTAGATCATCAGCCGGCGTCCGTCGCGCGCCGCGTCGCGGACGTCCTCGCGAAAGTCGAGGAACGTTTCCGTGAACCATGGGGGAATGTCGATGGCGTGCGGAGATGCGCCCTGGGCCCGCGCCACCAATGGAACCGCCGCGAGCGTCAGTGCTGCGGCGAGCACTCCGATGGTGGCACGGAGCTTCCAGCCCCATGCCCGCAGCGAAGCCATCAACCCACGTGGCGCTGCAGGAAGGCGAGCGTGCGCTCGCGCGCGAGCTTCGCCGCCGCGGCGTCGTACGAGCCGCGCTGGTCGCAGTTGAACCCGTGATCCGCCGCATAGATGTAGACCTGCGCCTCGGGATGCGCGGCGGCGAGCTCGCGCACGCCGGTCACCGGGATGTTCGCGTCGCGCTCGCCGAAATGCGCGATCAGCGGACACTTGGGCTCTTCGCCCGAAGCTTCGAGCATGCCTCCTCCGTAGTACGGGATCGCACAGGCAAATCCCGGGAGGCGCGAGGCCGTCATCCACGCGACGTAGCCGCCCCAGCAATAGCCGACCACGCCGACCTTGCCGGAAGAGGACACGGCGTCGCGCGCGGCTGCGACGTCGCGCAACGCGGCGTCGATCGTCGTCTTGCCCTTGAGTTCGCGGCCCTTGGCGATGTCCGCCGGCGTATAGCCGATGTCGACGCCACGCTCGTAGCGGTCGAACAGCGCCGGCGCGATCGCGACGTAGCCGTCGGCGGCGAACCCGTCGCAGACGCTCTTGATGTGACTGTTGACGCCGAAGATCTCCTGCGCGACGACGAGCGCGCCGCGCACCTTGCCGGCCGGATCGGCGCGGTAGGCCGCGAGCTTGAATCCGTCGGCTGCCGTCAATTCCATCGCTTGGCCCATCGTAATCCTCCTTGAGGTCCGCTACAGATAGCGGAAATAGATGTACGCGTGCGAAAACGCGATCGATATCAGCATGAGTGGAAACGCGACCTTCAGGAACTCGACGAACCTGAAAGTCGTCCCGGCACGCTCGGCAAGCCCCGCGACGACGAGATTGGCAGAGGCGCCGATCAGCGTGCCGTTGCCGCCGAGGCAGGCGCCGAGTGAGAGCGCCCACCACAGCGGCAGGAGCGCGGCCTCGCCGCCGAACGTCGGGCCCATCGCCTTGATCAGCGGGATCATCGTCGCGACGAACGGGATGTTGTCGATGAACGCCGACAGGATTGCGGAGCCCCACAGGATCGCGATCGTCGTCATCTTGAAATCGCCGCCGGTCGCCTGGAGCAGCGCATCGGCCATCATGCCGATGAGACCGGCTTTCTGGATGCCGAATACCAGGATGAAGAGCCCGAGGAAGAACATCAGCGTGATCCATTCCGCCTCGGACAGCGCGCCGTGGACATTCTTCGATTGCGTCTCGGAGTCCTTCCCGAAGTTGTCGAGCAGCAGCAGCACGGCGGCGCCGAAGATGGCGACCGTCGCGGGCTCGATGTGCGTCTGCCGCTGCAGCATGAAGCCCGCGATCACCAGCGCGATCACGGTGAGCGACTGCTTGAGGAGGCGCGGGTCGGTGATCGCTTCGCTTTCGTTGAACGCCATCACGTGCCGGCGATTCTCGTCGCTCGCCTTCAAGTGCCGTCCCCAAAGAAAATAGAGCGGGATCATCGTCGCCACGAAGATCGGGATGATGATCGGCGTAAGCGCGATGCCGAAATCATTGAACGTGAGGCCGGTCGCCGAGCCGATCATGATGTTGGGCGGATCGCCGATCAAGGTCGCCGTGCCGCCGATGTTCGACGCGAAGATCTGCGCGAAGAGATAGGGATACGGCTTGACCTTGAGCTCGTCGGTGATGAGCAGCGTCACCGGCACCGTGAGCAGCACCGTCGTCACGTTGTCGAGAAACGCCGAGAACACCGCGGTGACGGTCGACATCATGAGGAGGATGCCCCACGGCCGCGCGTCGACCTTCTTCGCCGACCAGATCGCGACGTACTGGAACAGTCCGGAACGGCGCGTGATGTTGACGATCAGCATCATCCCGAGGAGCAGGCCCAGCGTGTTCCAGTCGACGGCGCCCATCGCCTCTTCCTGGTTCAGCACGCCGGCGAGAATCAGGAGCCCCGCGCCCAGGAGCGCGACGATCGCGCGGTTGAGCTTGTCGCTCATGATGACGAGATACGTGACGACGAAGAGCGTCGTCGCCACCCACAGCGGCGACAGGCCGAAGAGGAGCGCCGTGGCGTGCGGGGCCGCGCCTGGCGTCACCGCTTTCCTCCGGGCAGGAGCGCGGCCAAGAGGTCGCGCGCGGACACCATGCCAATCAGGCGTCCGCTGGCGCGATCCGCCACCGGGACGTTGTTCTCCCCCTGATGCAGGAGCAGCACGATCTCGAGCGGCGTCGTGTCCTCGTGGACGACGTGCCGGGGCACGACGACGAATTCGTGGACCGGCCGGTCGTCGATTTCGTCCATCTTCTCGCGCAACTCTTCGAGCGTCTCCGACGCGAACGAGAGGTCGGCCATGCCGTGGCCGATCAGCGCCGCCTTCGGCAGGAGCGACGCATACAACTCTTCCAGCTTGAACATCCCGATGAGCTTGCCGGCGCCGTCGACAACCGGCAGGTCGGAGACGCGGTCGGCCAGCATCCGCCGCAATGCTTCGCCCACCGTTTCGTTGGCGTCGAGCTTCGAGAAGTCGGTGTCGTAGATCGGCGGTGCATTCATCGCGGAAGCGCCTTTGCGGAAGATTGGAACGATTCGGGCGGGACGTCCCGCACAAGTCCGGCTCGCCAATGGCAGCGGGATTCTAGCCGAATGTTCGGGCTATAATGCGCCCCTGCGGCAATTGTCCAGTCCTCCTGCCGCTGTCAGTTCCGACGCTCCATTCTCCGCACTTGCCTGCGACTGGCACCCCGCAATGGGTGACGGGCCGAGCTTTTTCGAAAGTCACCATGTCCTTTGCTTCGCTCGGGCTGTCCGACGCGCTTGTCCGCGCCGTGACCGAACACGGCTACACCCAACCCACTCCCATTCAACAGCAGGCGATCCCCGCAGTCCTCGCCGGCGGGGACCTTCTCGCCGGCGCGCAGACCGGCACGGGGAAGACGGCCGGCTTCGTGCTGCCGATGCTGCAGCGGCTCGCTCTCTCGCATGCGGCGTCCGGGGAGCCGCAGCGCAGCGCCCGGAAGTCCATCCGCGCACTGATCCTCACACCGACGCGCGAGCTCGCCGCACAGGTCGAGGAGAGCGTTCGCGTCTACGGCAAATTCTCGAAGCTCGCGTCGATGGTCATGTTCGGCGGCGTGGGCATCGGCGCGCAGACCGCGAAGTTGAGGCGCGGCGTCGACATCCTCGTCGCGACCCCCGGCCGCCTCCTCGACCATCAAGGCCAGGGCAACCTCGATCTGTCTAAGGTCGAGATCCTGGTGCTGGACGAAGCCGACCGGATGCTCGACATGGGCTTCATCCGCGATATCAAGCGCATCCTCTCGCTCCTGCCCAGGAAGCGGCAGAACCTCTTGTTCTCGGCGACGTTCTCCGACGAGATCAAGGATCTCGCCGACAACCTGCTCGATGCCCCGGCGCTGATCGAGGTCGCGCGCCGCAATTCGACGGTCGAGATCATCACGCAGACCGTGCACCCGGTCGATCGCGGCCGCAAGCGCGAGCTTCTCTCGCATCTCATCAAGACGCAGAACTGGCACCAGGTGCTCGTGTTCACGCGAACCAAGCACGGCGCAAACAAGCTCGCCGAGCAGTTGAACCACGACGGCATCACGGCGCTCGCGATCCACGGCAACAAGAGCCAGGGCGCGCGCACGCGGGCGCTCTCGGAATTCAAGGACGGGAGTTTACAGGTGCTCGTCGCCACCGACATCGCGGCGCGCGGCATCGACATCGACCAGTTGCCGCATGTCGTCAACTACGACCTCCCCAATGTGCCTCACGACTACGTTCACCGGATCGGGCGCACGGGTCGCGCCGGCGCCACGGGCGAAGCCACCTCGCTCGTTTGCGTAGACGAGCACGAGTTCCTGCGCGACATCGAGAAGCTGATCAAGCGGACGCTGCCGCGGACCATAGTCGCCGGCTTCGAGCCCGATCCCCATGCGCGCGCCGAGCCGATCCTGCAGCGCCAGGGCCGCGGGCAACCGCGTGGGCAGCCGCGAGAGCAACCGCGCGGGCAACAGCGTAAGCAACAAGGCAAGGGGCCGCAGGGTGGCGCAAGGAACAAGCCCGCGCCGCGGTCACGGCAGGGTGCTGCCCCTCAGTCACGCCAAGGCGCGGCTCCGCAAGCGGCAACGGCGCAACCGCGCCAGGGCGCAACCCCGCAACCGCGTCAGGGTGCGGTTCCCCACTCGCGGCCGGCGGCGGCAACTCCCGCCGCGAAGAAGCCGCGCGTCATCCACCGCTTCGGCGGACGCGGCCGCTAGCGGGCTTCGCGACCCGGGCAGTCACCGTCCGATGCAGGCGATAGCCCACGTCGTCTCGCTCACATCGCCGCTCTTTCTGCTGGCGGGACTCGGCTACGTGCTGGTGCGCTTCATGCGCTGGCCGAAGAGCGTTTCCGACGCACTGACGCGATTCGTCTTCGCCGTGGCAGTGCCGGCGCTCCTCTTCCGGCTGATGAGCGACTTCAGCGCGCTGCCGCCGGTCGACGCGCGATTGCTGATCGCCTATTTCGGCGGCTGCCTCGCCGTGTTCGTGCTGGGTCGGGCTATCGCATCGCAAATCTTCCGCATGGACGGCAGCGAGCAGTCGGTGTTCGCCGTCGGGGGCATCTTCGCCAATGCGCTCCTGCTCGGCATCCCGGTCGCGAAAGTCACGCTGGGCGACGCGGCGCTCCCCGTCGTCTCGCTGGTGCTGGTGTTCAACTCGATGGTGCTGTGGACTCTCGTCACCGTCTCCGTCGAATGGGCGCGCACGCGACACGCGTCGTTGGCCGGCCTTGCGGAAACGGCAAAGAACGTCGTCACCAATCCTGTCGTCGGAAGCATTCTCGCCGGAACCGCCTGGGGGTGGGCAGGGTGGCCGCTGCCTGCGGTCGCCGACCGCACGCTCGAGCTCCTCGGCCAGGCCGCGGTGCCGCTCTCGCTGATCGCGCTCGGCATGGGGCTCGCCGAATTCGGCGTGCGCGAGGCATGGCGGCAAAGCGCCGCGATCTCGGTGCTGAAGCTCGTCGTGCAGCCGCTGACCGTGTTCGCGCTCGCCCGCTGGCTCGGCCTGCCGGCGCTGGAGACCCAGGCGGTCGTGCTCCTTTCGGCGATGCCGGTCGGCGCCAACGTCTACCTGATGGCGCGCGAGTTCGACGCCCTCCCCGGGCCGATAGCCGCGAGCCTCGTGCTATCGACCGTACTCGCGTCGCTCACGACGCCGCTCGTCGTCATGCTCGTCAAAGGCGTGTAGCGCGCGCCACCTGCCGCGCGGCGTCGGACTCGCGTAGCATTGGGAATGGCGGGACGATCCGCACACGAACGGAGGCAACGATGACGAAGGGCAAAGGCGGTGGCAGTTATCCCAACCCCAAGGGACACACGGGACCGAGAAATCAGTTTCCACAGGCGCGCCGGCCGCCTTCGGCGGTCGTGCCGCGCGTCGCCCCACGGACCAAGGCGAGCCCCAAGGGCCGATGACGTGCCGCCAACTTTTATCGCTGTCGTCCGATGACCCGAGCCCCTGCCCAAAAGAAGTGCTATCGCGTTCGCCATTCGGTCATCCACGGTCGGGGGGTGTTCGCGGCAACCCCGATCGCCAAAGGCACGCAGATCATTGAATACCGCGGCGAGCGCACGACGTGGGAGATCGTTTGCGAGCGCCCGGCGAGCGATCCCGACGACCCGGCGCACACCTTCATCTTCGAGCTCTCCGACGGGAGGGTGATCGATGCGGGCGTGCGCGGCAGCGTGGCGCGCTGGATCAATCACTCGTGCGCGCCGAACTGCAAGTCCTTCGAGGATGACGATGGGCGGGTCTTCATCGAGGCTCGGCGCGCGATAGCCCCAGGCGAGGAGCTCACGTACGACTATCGGCTGTCGCTCGACGGCCGCATCACGCGGAAGATTCGCGAGGAGTACGCCTGCCGTTGCGGCGCAAAACGCTGCCGCGGATCGCTCCTGCTCGAAACCTGATTGCGCGGTGCCGCTGGGGGCGGCGCTCGTCGCCTCTTCGTCAAGTCGACGTGCACAAGTCTGGAGATTCAAGCCCATGGCCAAGAAACGCCCCGCATCGCCTTCCGGCACGGTCGTCGTGCTCGAGCACGATTCGCGCGTGCTCGCCGACAATCCGCTCGGCGACCCGCACGTGCGCAAGCTCGCCGTCTGGCTTCCGGCGCAGTACGACGAAGGCGCGGCCCGGGGTCGTGGCCGCCGCTTCCCGGCGCTCTACGACCTCGTGGGCTTCACCGGCTCGGGGCTCGCGCACACGAGCTGGAAACCATTCGGCGACAACCTGCCGGAGCGGGCGGCGCGCCTCATTCACGAGCGCAAGATGGGGGCCGCGATTGTCGTCTTCCCCGACTGCTTCACGTCGCTCGGCGGTAACCAGTACGTCAACTCGTCGGCCATCGGCGCCTACGCAGACTACCTGACGCAGGAGATCATCCCGCTCGTCGATCGCGAGTTCCGCACCCTCGCCTCGCGCGAGCATCGCGGGTGCTTCGGCAAGTCGTCCGGAGGCTACGGGGCGATCATCCACGGCATGAAATACGCGAAGCACTGGGGCGCGATCGCCGATCACTCGGGCGACGCCTACTTCGACATCGTCTACCACCACGACTGGCCGAACACGCTCAACGAGCTCGGCAAGTATCGCGAGCCGAAGCGCGTGGCGGGCGCCTACGACGCGTTGGTCGAGTCCCGTTCGCGCAAGATGCTCGCCGACGGCGCCGACGACGGCCGCGTCGGGCGCTTTCTAGATGCGGTCTGGAAGAAGGAAAAGCTGTCGACGGCGGAAGTGCACGCGATCATGAACGTCTGCATGGCGGCAACCTACGATCCCGATCCGAAGGCACCGCTCGGCTTCAGGCTCCCATTCCACCTCGAAACCGGCGAATTCCTCGCGGCCCGCTGGAAGCGCTGGCAGCAGCACGACCCGATCCGCCTCGTCGGCAAATACGCCCGCAACCTGAAGACGCTCAAGGGAATCTACGTCGATTGCGGGTGGCGCGACCAGTATCACATCCATTACGGCACTCGAATCCTGTCGCTGCGGCTCGCCGAAGCGGGCATCCGACACAGGTACGAGGAATTCGACGACAATCACTCGGATGTCGACTACAGGATGGACGTGAGCCTGCCGTTTCTCTACAAAGCGCTGAAGCCCTGACGGGGTATCGGCGCTCGAGTTGCACGTGCCGGTGATCGAGGAGAGCCGCGATGCGCTGGGGTGATTTTCGCCGGAGCGACAACGTCGAAGACCGGACCGCCGAGAATTCCGGCGGCGGGTTCTCGGGAGGAGGATTCCCCGGAGGCGGCGGCATCCGGCTGGGGGGCGGCGCGCTCGTCGTGATTGTGATCGCCAGCCTGATCTTCGGCGTCAACCCGCTGGAGATGATCGGGGCGCTCGACAGCGGCGGACCGGTTCCTTCGCCGCAAACCCGGCAGCCGTCCCCGCCGCCTCCCGGATACGGTCCGCAGCGCTCCCCGGCGCCTCCGGGCGTCCGCGCCCCGCCGGATGCCGCAAAGGACTTCGTACGAGCGACTCTGGGCGACACCGAAGACGTGTGGCAAGCGGTGTTCAAGACCCTCGGCGCGCAGTATCAACCCCCGGGGCTGGTGCTCTTTCATGGCTCGACGCGTTCCGCATGCGGCGGTGCGCAGTCCGCCGTAGGACCGCATTACTGCTCCGCCGACCGCAAGCTCTATCTCGACACGTCGTTTTTCGCCGAGCTGTCCCGGCGGTTCGGCGCGCCGGGCGACTTTGCGCAGGCGTACGTCATCGCCCACGAGATTGGGCATCACGTGCAGAACCTGCTCGGCGTCTCCGAGCGTGTCTCGAGCACGCGCCAGCGCGTCAGCCGCGGCGAGGGTAACGCCCTGTCGGTCCGCCTCGAGCTCCAGGCGGACTGCTACGCCGGCGTCTGGGGGCACTACGCCGCGCAGCACGATCTACTCCAACCGGGTGATGCCGAGGAAGGTCTCCGCGCCGCGGCCGCGATTGGCGACGACCGCCTGCAGCGCCAGTCGCAGGGTCGCGTAGTGCCCGAGTCGTTCACGCACGGCTCGTCCGAGCAGCGCGTGTCGTGGCTGAAGCGCGGCCTCGAAAGCGGTCAGATCGAGAGCTGCGACACCTTTAAGGAGTAGTCCGAGGCCAGGAGCCCGAAGCCGTATAGAATATCGGGCTGCAACCTCGTGGCCGATGCGGAGCGTTGAATCCGGGCGGCACCTCAGGGGTCACTCGACAGGGGTTCAACTCGATGCACATCGGCGTACCAGCCGAAATCTATCCGGGCGAAGCGCGTGTGGCCGCTACCCCGGAAACCGTGAAAAAGCTCGTGGCGG
>Ga0207689_10005577_pt1 | contig 11229 bp, 14 predicted proteins | sample KBSMisM52_FD_184312 | JGI IMG/M metagenome (GOLD analysis project Ga0207689, IMG submission 184312) | Miscanthus rhizosphere microbial communities from Kellogg Biological Station, Michigan, USA - KBS Miscanthus M5-2 (SPAdes) (version 2) | ecosystem: Host-associated > Plants > Roots >... | reverse complement strand
GTGGTCGGTGCCGTGGCCGGTGTGTGGCTCGGGATGGTGCTCGCCATCTCGTTCCTGGAGGCACCGCTGAAGTTCCGCGCCCCGGGCGTCACCCTCGCGCTGGGCTTGGGCATCGGGCGCATCGTCTTCGCGGCGCTCAACCGAGCCGAGGTGGTGCTCGCGCTCGCGGTCCTGCTCGCGGCGGTATTCGGCCCGCACCCGGTCGGGCTGGTCGTGGCAGGCGCTGTCGCCTGCGCTGCGCTCGTGGCCCAGCTCGTCCTGGTGCGGCCGTTCCTCGTCCGGCGCTCGAACCAGGTGCTCAAGGGCGAGCAAGGTCCGCGGTCCCGCGCCCACCACGCTTACGTCGTCCTCGAGGTTGTCAAGGTCGTGGCACTGGTCGCGTTGGCGTGGGCCGCTCTGTGAACGGCTCAGGCACTGTTGTGGTGGGGTGGACGTCGCCGAGTACTGGGGTGGTTGGCGTGGAACGGCCGCGGCCCACGCCGGACGTCCTCCTCAGCGCGTATCTGGGTTCGGTCGGGCGGCAGTGCGTCTTGCACGCGCCGTGCCCGGTGACGATCGTGAGACCCGATGGAGGTACTGATGCCTGAAGCCGAACGCCCGACTCTGCGGACCCTGACCGACGACGAGTGCTTCGAGCTCTTGGCTACACAGCAGATCGGGCGGTTGGGTGTCAACGCCGAGCACTACCCGCTGATCTTCCCCGTGAACTACGCGCTGGACCAGCGTGCTGTCGTCGTGCGCACCCACCCCGGTACCAAGCTCAGCGCTGCCGACCACGCCAACGTGACCTTCGAGGTCGACCACATCGACCCGATCAGCCGTAGCGGCTGGAGCGTGCTCATCCGTGGTCTCGCCGAGGAAGTCACCAGCGCGCACCGGACTGAACTGATCGAACGCACGCACGCCACCGGAGTCGAGCCGTGGGCGCCCGGCGAGCACGGGCACTGGTTGCGGATCATCCCGCACGACGTCAGCGGCCGTCGCATCGTGCCCGGAGAGCTGCCACCGCCGTTCGAATCGGCTGGCTACTTGTGACGGTCTGAAACGGCTTCACCCACTGAGGTCCCACTCGTCTGTGCGGCCGCCAGTGGTGCGGACCGCGAGCGCCGCATCACCAAGGTGTCGACATCCGTGCCCGGTCCCGCCAATACGAGCTCGGCATCGGCCGGTGCCGCGAGCGTCGCCGCCGCATCTGCGTCTTCGCGGTGCTCACCCGGCATGGCCATGCACAGGTTCGCGTTGTCGGGCCGCCGCCTCGCGCACCGCCAGGTCGTCGGGCTGACCGCGCAGGTCGGGTGGCGTCCGGATCGCCGCCACCCGCGCAGCTGATCAGACCGTCTCGGGCGTCGTGCGTAGGAGGAGGTCGTCGACCGACCGTCGTGGTGTGGCGGAAACCGGCCAACCGCGGCCGATGCGCAGCACCACCTGCGGCCCGCGCGGTCCGCCGATCAGCCGTCGCAGCTCCTCGCGGGCCCGCTCGACCTCGATCAGCTGCGACAGGAACGAGGCGGTCAGACCCTCAGCGGTAGCCGTCAACAGCACGCGCTGCATCGCCTGTCCCGCGGCCACGTCGCCGTACGGCCCGAATGCGTAGGAGGTCAACACCGCGATCGCGGGCTCGCTCTCGAACGGGATCCCGGCGCTCGCGTTCGAGCGGCCCCGTCCGCCGGTGAAGTCCCGCATGACCCAGCGTTCATGTGCGGCGGGCCGGTAGTCGCCCGCACGCGCGGGAACGCCGTCGTCGCGGGCGTCGGCCACGGCGGTCCACTCGGCGACCTCGGCCCGGTACGCCGGGTCGGCCCGCTGGACGGCATGCGCCTCGGCGGCCAGGCGCGCCAGACCGGACCGCTCCCGCTGATCCACCACCATGTGCAGCCAGGCGCCCTCTTCGATGGCGGCCTTGCCCAAAGCGGCCCGCTCACCGGGGGTGACAGGGTTGTCGGTGAACGGCAGCCGGTTGGTGTGCCGCTGCGGCACCGCGGCGAGCAGCTGTTGCTGCGCAGGCGTCGGCGGCCTGCGCCCGCCGAAGCGGACCGAGGCCAGGAGATCGGGGTGGTCCCCGTCGACGTGCAACGTGACGAGCGGGCGGATGCCGAGCCCGTGCAGCGCCAACCGCAGGTTGAACAGCGCCGCGCCACATGCCAACCGCTGTTCGCGCCCGGTCGGGTCGGCGGCGGGCAGCCGTCGCTCCGGGTCGGCCCACAGCTCGATCACCTGCGGCCGAACGAGGAAGCGCCAGGGTTGGGAGTTGTGCAGCGACGGAGCCCTGCTCGCTGCGGCCAACAGGTCCGCCACCTGGTCGGGGGTCAAGCCGAGAGCAGCTGCAACGGTGGTCATGGCACGAACGATGCCGGGTCGATCCGCGGCTCGTTACGGCCGAAAGACCCGAAGCAGGCCCGCGCCCAGGCCCGGCATGATGAGGCCCTGGCGACGTCCCTCGGAGGCGGCGATGACGGAGTGACCGATCCCGAGTCCGGTTCGACCATGAGTGGTCTGCTGACGGGTCTGCGGCTCGACGAGCTCCTGCGCGAGGTGCAGGACCGGCTGGCCGAGATCATGGCGACCCGCGATCGCATGCAGGGTCTGCTCGACGCCTTCCTCTCCGTCGGCACGGGGTTGGAGCTCGACGTCACGTTGCAGCGCCTCGTCGAGTCGGCCGTCGACCTCGTCCAGGCCCGCTACGGCGCATTGGGCGTACTCGGCCGTCACGGTGGGCTCATGCAGTTCATCCACGTCGGCATCGACGAACCGACCCGCGCGAAGATGGGCCACCTGCCCGAGGGCAAGGGCCTGCTGGGTCAGCTGATCGCCGACCCCCGTCCGCTGCGGCTCGCGGACCTGAGCAAGCACGAGGCCTCGGTCGGCTTCCCGAACCACCACCCGTCGATGCGCAGCTTCCTCGGGGTACCGGTGCGGGTGCGGGACGCGGTGTTCGGCAACCTCTACCTCACCGAGAAGGTGGACGGCGGTGAGTTCACGCAGGCCGACGAGGTCGTCGTCGAGGCGCTGGCGGCGGCAGCGGGGATCGCCGTGCAGAACGCGGACCTGTTCGAGCAGAGCCGACTGCGTCAGCGCTGGCTGGAGGCAACGGCCGAGATCCGCACGGAGCTGTTGGCCGGAGCAGGTGAGAAGGACGCGCTGCGGCTCATCGCGCAGCGCACGCTGGAGCTGACCCGCGCCGACGCTACCGTGATCGTGCTCGGGCCTGCCGCCGACGGCAGCTTCACGGTGGCGGCCCGACGCGGACAGGACGAGGACGTCGTCGACGAACACGTCCCCGCCGGGCAGCCGCTGCTCACCGAAGTGGTCAACGGGCGTGCACCCGTGCTGGCCGAGTCTGCCGACGAGCTGTTGGTGGACAGCGCTTCGCGGGCCATGTACGGCGCGGTGGTCGCGGTGCCGCTGCAGACCCCCGATTCGGTGATCGGCGTCCTGACGGCCCTGCGGGTCACGGGCAAGGAACCGTTCCACCCCACCGAGGTGCCGCTGCTGACCTCGTTCGCCGAACAGGCGATGTTGGCGCTCGAGCTGGAGGAGAAGAACAGGACGCAGCGCCAGCTCGACGTCTTCGCCGACCGTGACCGGATCGCCCGCGACCTGCACGACCACGTCATCCAGCGGCTGTTCGCCACCGGTCTGCAGCTGCAGAGCACGCTGCGCCGAGTCCCCGACCCCGCTGCGCAGAAGCGCATCGGGCAGGCCGTCGAGGACCTCGACACCACGATCCGCGAGATCCGCACCGCGATCTTCGACCTGCACTCCACGGAGGACGACACCGGCCTGCGCAGGAGGCTCCTCGACACCGCTGCGGAGGCCGCTGGTCCGACTGTCTCGCCGTCGTTGCGCATCTCGGGTCCGATCGACACCGTGGTGCCTCAGGACGTGGCGTCCCACGCCGTCGCCGTGGTCCGCGAGGCGATCAGCAACGCCGTGCGGCACGGCCACGCAGGCACGGTCACGCTCACCGTCGACGTGGGTGACGACCTCCTCGTCGATGTGCTCGACGACGGCGTCGGGATCCCCGCTGACGTAGGCCGCAGTGGCCTGCGCAACCTGGAGGACCGCGCCCGCGAATGCGGTGGGCGGCTCAGCGTGCATCGGGTCGAGCCGTCCGGCACCCGCCTCACCTGGCGGGTGCCGCTGACCCAGCGGGGGTGACGCCGACCGCCGGGCAGGCCGATAGGTCCGCACGACCCGCTCCGGAAGGGCCGAACGCTGCTTGTTCGTCGTGAACCGCCGTTGGCAGCATCTACGGCGCGCGAGCGGAGGCAGTGATGACCGAGTACCGACTGCGGTACGCACCGTCGTTGCGCCCGCTGCTGTCGGCGCTGGGCATGGGGCCGGGTTTCTCCAGCGTCGAGGTCGACGATGAGCGGCTGCGGGTGCGGATGGGTTGGGCCTGGTCCTGGCGGGTCTGCTGACGACGCTGAGGGGCGGCGCGGGTTGCGGACGCGGCCCAGCCGAGCTCACGATGGCCGGGGGACGCTCTGGCCGGTTGCGCCCGGCTGCGCGGCAGCAGTCGTGGAGGCGGTCGGCGATCCGAAACCAGGTCGAAGGTCCCTAGGCCGGAGCGCCGATGTGCGGCGAGATGGACATTGTCCACAACCGAGCCGCAGGAGAGAGCGTGACTGGCATGACGACGACCGTGGAGAACTTGACCCTCCTCGGATGGCTGCGCAACGCAGGTATCACCGAGGAGCGGGCCCGCACGCACCTGGCGGAGGGCCACGTCTACGCCGACGGCGTGCGTGTGAGTGACCCCGACGCTGCGTGGGCGGGAGCGAAGATCGAGCTGCGCATCCCCCCGCGCTGGGACTAGCGACAGGCCGCCGCGCCGCCACCGGGGACCGCGCCCCGGTGGCGGCGCGGTGGCGTGCGGTCGCTCGGTTCGGCAAGAGGGGCCGTATGGCCCTGCGGGAAGGGTCGGCCGTCGCTGCCCACGCGCGGTCACACCCGGCTGAACTGGACGCATGAGCACCGAGGTCCCGAGCACGGGGCACCGATGAGCGCCGCCGGGCTCGAGTTCCTCGTCGGGATCGCGTCCGACCCGTTGGTCGGGCCGATGCTGACGGTCGGGCTGGGTGGCACGACGACCGATGTCGTCGACGACCGCTCCCACTGCCTCGTGCCGCCGACCGAGGACGACCTCGACCAGGTCCTCGCGCACCTCCGCTCGGGGCAGCGCCTGCTCGACCGCCCCGAGGCCGCCGGGCTGCAGGCCCGGGTGCGAGACGTCGCGGCGCGGCTGTCGTGGCTCGCCGACCGGTTCCCCGAGGTCGTCGAGGCCGAGATCAACCCGCTCGTCGTGACCGCGGACAGCGCGGTCGCCATCGACGTGCGGATCCGGATCGCCCCCCGCGGGGCGATCGACCCGATGGTGCGTGAGCTGCCGTCCTGATGAGGAGGATTGAGTTTGATGAGCGCGATGATCGTGGTGGGCGTCGACGGGTCCGCGGAGGCGGCACGGGCGCTGGAGTACGCGGCCGCCGAAGCTGCACGGCGCGGGGTACGGCTGCGGGTGGTGTCGGTGTTCGCGATGCCCGACTACTGGATGGTGCCGGTCGGGTTCGCCCCGCCGCAGGTCACCGTGCCCCCGGTGGAGGAGCTGCGGTCGGGCGCCCAGGAGGCGGCCCAGCGCGCGGTCGATGAGCTGTCGGCCGCCCGGCCGGACCTGGCCGGGCAGATCGAGGTCGAGGCGGTCGGGATCTGCGGGCACGCGAGGGACGACCTGGTCGAGCAGAGCCGGGGTGCCGACCTGCTGGTGCTCGGCCACCGCGGTCGAGGTGCGATAGCCAGCGCCGTCCTGGGATCGGTGGGCCTGAGCTGCGTGCTGCACGCAGGGTGTCCGGTCACGATCGTGCGGCCTGCCGAGCAGGCCACACCCCCGGCGCCTGCGGAGACGACCGCCCAGCATTCGGCGGTGTGAAGTGCGCACCTCGCGGAAGACCACCGTCGCCGAGGTGATGACGACCAGCGTGGCGTCGGTCGCGCCGTCGACTCCGATCCCGGACGTCGCTGCGACGCTGTACACCGCAGCCGTCCGCGCGCTGCCCGTCCTCGACGAGGACGGCAGCCTGATCGGCGTCATCTCGGAGGCAGACCTGCTGGCCGCCGTCGCGGCCCCCGAGCATGCAGAATCACGGTGGTGGCGGCCTCGACACATCCACCGCGGCGTCCCGGCGGCGCACCCGGGAGCCCGTACGGCGGGCGAGCTGATGAGCGTGGACCCGGTGACCATCGGCCCCGGCGCTACGGTCGCCGCCGCGGCCCGGCTCATGCGCGAACGCGGGCTGAGTTGGCTGCCGGTCGTGGTCGATGATCAGCTGGTCGGCGTGCTGGGTCGCTCCGACCTGTTGACGGTGTTCCTCCGCTCGGACACCGCAATCCGATCCGAGGTGCTCGAGGACGTGCTGGCACACGCAGTGGTGGTCGAGCCGGAGCGGGTGGCGGTCGACGTCGTCGACGGGGTCGTCACGCTGACCGGTGCGCTGGACACGCACGCAGACGCGGAGGTGGCGGTGGCGTTGGTGAGCCGGATCGAGGGTGTCGTCGACGTCGTCGACCAGCTGAGCTGGCGGGTCCCGGACAGCCCGGAGACGATGCCCGTGCGCGACCTGCTCCACTGACGTCGAGGCGCCGTGAGCGCCCCCACTGTCCGGGGGCGGCTGACGGGCGGTCGGTCAATCCGTCCCGCTGTAGAGGATGTTGGCGGTCGGCCTGCGCGGGGCAGCGGCCCGGCGGCGGTCGGGAAGCCCACCCCGCAGCACGAGCTGCGGGCTGATCGCACCGTCGAGCACGTCGTCCCGCAGCACGCGACGCGTGTCGTCCACTTCCAGCACCTGGCTGAGTGGGCAGGTGGCCAGGCCGAGGAGGGTGGCGTGCAGGAGCACCGCGCTGAGGGCTTCCCCCGCGCGCAGCTGGGAGAGCGTGTCGTCGAAGGCGGTGCCGATCACGGCGAGCACCGCGCCGTCGGGCTCACCTGCGAGTTCGTCCTGGATGCGGCCCGGAGCGAAACGGCGCCCGTGCGTCGGGTCGGCGGCCCGTGACGGGATCAGCGCACGCGGCGCGGTGCGGCGACCGCGGAAACCAGTGCGCTGACCGCGGACACCAGCGCGGCGACCGCGGCCTGTCCGAAGACGGCCAGCGTCACCACGATGAGCACGACGATTGCGGCCAGGAAGCCGAGTACCGCGGTCGCAGCAACCGCGATCGGGTTCACGACCGCACCGCCGTGGCGGACGTGGCGGCAGCTCCTGCGGAGAGGGTGTGCCGTGGGTGGACCACCACGACCGGGCAGGCTGCGAACTCGACGAGCGCCTGGCTGGTGGAGCCCATCAGGATGCCGGTCTGGTTCGTACGCCCACGCGTGCCGACCACCAGAACGCGGGCACCTGCCGCGCACTCCGTCAACGTCTGCAGGGGCGGCCCGTCGACGAGCTTCCGTTCGACGCGCAGGTCGGGGTATCGGGTGGCGATCGTCCGCAGCTGCCCGTCGAGCGAGGTCGCGGCCTCCGCGGCCAACGCCTCCGGTGACCGGTGGCTGCGGTGGGCGCTCGCGTCCGGGGCGGCGTAGACGTCCGACCAGCAGCGAACCGCGAGGAGGCGGGAGCCGAGCGACGCGGCCATACCGGCGCCGAACTCCAGCGCGGCCGCCCCCGCGGCCGAGCCGTCGACACCGACGACGACGGGCCCGCTGCGGGGTGGGGGGATCCGGGGCGCCGATCCGCGGACCACGGCAACCGGGCAGGCAACGCGTTCGACGACGGCATTGGACGTGTTCCCGGCCAGCATGCCCGCTACGGCACCCGCGCCGTAGCTGCCCAACACCATCATCCGGGCGCCGACGGCGCGGGCGGCGAGCGTTGTGACCGTGTCGCCGGGCTGGGCCTCCGCGGAGCAGGGACGTGCCCCCGCCCGCTCGGCGACGTCGAGCAGCTCGGCGAGCCAACGGGGAAGCGGGTCCATCGGGAGGTCCTGCGGGTCGCCCGGGATGACGTGGACGAGGTGCAGTGGCGCCGACCAGTCGGCCGCGATGTCGGCGGCCCAGGCCGCCGCCTCGCGCGCGGAGTCTGAAGCGTCGACCGCCACGACGACCGGTCGCGGGTCCGTGCTGCTCTGCATGGTTTTCTCCGGGCTCGTCGATCCTGCTGTTCCCAGCTTCGCCGCGCCGCCGTCGCGCCCCCAGAGGCCCAGGACACCGACACGCGGGGTCGAACGGCCCTCCGCGTCAGCGACCCGGACGTCGCAGCTCGGTGGCGAACACCGCGGCTTCGGTGCGCCGCGTGACGCCGAGTTTGTGCAGCAGGGAGGAGACGTAGTTCTTCACCGTCTTCTCCGCCAGGTGCATTTCCGCCCCGATCTGGCGGTTGGTGCGGCCGTCGGCGATGTGGTCGAGGATGCGCCGCTCTTGCGGGCTGAGGGTGGCGTAGCGGGGATCGTCGGGCATCCAGCCACGGCGCATCCGCTCCAGCACGGCCGTTGCCGCGGTCGGGTCGAGCAGCGAGCCGCCCGCGGCGACGGTGCGGATCGCGCCGACGAGGTCGACGCCGCTGACCTGCTTGAGCAGGTATCCGGAGGCGCCCGCCATGATCGCGCCGAACAGCGCCTCGTCGTCGGAGTGGGAGGTGAGCATGAGGCACGCCGGGGCGGGCGTGATCGATGAGCGAAGCTCGCGGCACACGCTGACGCCGTCGCCGTCGGGGAGCCGCACGTCGAGCACGGCGACGTCCGGGAGGAGCGCGGGCACCTGCGCCACGGCCTGCGCCGCGGTGGCCGCCTCACCCACGACGGCGATGTCGTCCTCGGCTTCCAGGAGGTCTGCGAGCCCGCGCCGGACGATCTCGTGGTCGTCGAGCAGGAACACCGAGATCGTCATGGTCGTCGCGATCCGGTGGGCGCTTGGCCGTGGATCAGGACGGACGCGAGGTCGCGCCGGGGCGTGCCGGGCAGCTCCGCGGCGTGGGTGGCCTGCCAGCCCACCCGGAGCACGAGCTGGGGCTGCTCGGGGATGCCCACCACCTCGCGGAGCAGTTCGCGGCTCGTGGCGACCTCGGTCGCCTGGCTCAGCGGGGTGGTGGCGAGGCCTTGTCGGGTGGCGGTGAGCAAGACGCTGCTGAGGGCCTCGCCCGCTCGCAGCCGATCCTCCGGGCGGTCCTCCGCCGTGGCGAGGACGAGGAACGCTGCGGCATCGTCGGGCAGGCCGTGGCCTGTGGGCGGCATGGGCTGAGCCAGCTCGGCGTGCGGGAAGCGGCGCAGCCCGGACGGGCCCGGCAGGCCGGTCGGCGGCGATGCGATCGCGGTCGACGGGATCCCGTCGCGGGCGCCGCCGTAGCGACGGGTCCAGATCTGCAACTCGGCCGGATAGCCGGGTGTCCAGCGCTGCCGGGCGGCCGCATCGACCAGAACAGCGGCAAATCGCTCCTGAGCGTGCTGGACGGGTTGGAGCACGACGTCCGCCCGCGCTGCGGCGTCGATCATGTCACGTATCACTCGCGCCGGGACCGGGCGGTGGCTGAAGCGGCGCCGATCGGTGTGGCGGCGGTGGATGGCCGGGAACAGCGCGGCGAGAGCGGCGGTCTCCGGACCGCGCATCCCGCCGACCCGCACGGTCGCCAGGTGGGCCGAGTTCTCCGGGTCCGGGAAGCGGCGGGTCGTGGCCTCCAGCCCCGCGTGGGCCAGCGCCACCACGAGGTGGTTCAACGCCGCTCCGCAGCTGATCAGCAGGTCACGGCCGTCAGGGTCGGTGGCGGAGAGCTGCCTGCCCCGGTCGGCGTACAGCTCGACCACGCCGTCTGCGGTGTCGATGTGCCACCGCCACGGCTGGGTGTTGTGCACCGAGGGCGCCCGGAGGGCGTGCCCGACGGCCTCGTCGAGCGGCGGTATCCGAGTCATTGTTCGTTCCTTTGCGAAAGGGGTGGTCAGGCGCCGGAACCGCCCGGGCTCGGCGGGAACCCGGGCCGTGGCGCGAGCAGCACTGCGCACGGTGCGTGTCGCACGGCGGACCCTGCGACCAGCCCGATCCGACCGCTGGATCCCACGCGTGGACCGCCGAGCACCAGCAGGTCGGCGTCCAGGAGCTCACCGACGATCTCGTGGGGCCACGCCCGCACGAGCGCGACCTCGACAGCCACGCCGGTGTCGGCCCCCTCGACCAGGGCGCGGGCATCACCGAGGAGGTCGCGGCCGCGGTCCACGGCTTCCGCCCGGCCGATGCTGCGCTCGCCGAACGACAGCGGCACGCCGTGCAGCACGACCAGCAGGCCGTTGAGGTGCGCGGCAGCGTCGAGCGCGTCGACGAGCACGCACGCGTCGTCGGGCAAGCTGCGCAAGGCAGCGACGACCCGCGGACGCGAGGCCCGCGGAGGTTCGGCGCGCGGGATCAACACGCTGTCGCCTGCTCCCGAGGCGATGGCGACGGCGTCGGCGGAACGCGTGGCCACGGTCCGGCCACTGCGATCGCACCATTCCTCGACCCAGGGGGGCACGACGGAGGCGTTGACGACGAGGCGACCGGGCCTGCCTGCCGTCCGGCGAACTCCTCGTGCGGCGGGAGCGGTCATCGCGACCGTCACCAGAGCTGCGAGCGATCGTGCGGGTCGCCTGCCAGTGCGGCCGCGACGGTGTCGCCGCTGGACAGCGAGCGGGAAACGATCGTGACCGGAACGCGGCTGTGGCGGAGCACGAAACGGCTCACCGAGCCGAGCACGGCGCGCACCGCGGCGTGGCGGCCGCGGGTACCCAGCACGATGTGCCGGGCATCGGTGGACTCGTGCAGCAACGCGAGGCCGGGGTTGCCCTGCCCGATCCGGACGCTGACCTCAACGCGCGGGTGCGCGGAGAGCCACGGCTCCAGCCGGTCGTGCACCGCGGAGGCGGCGAGGCCGAGGTGGCCCGGGTGGCTCGGCACCTGGACGACGGTCAGGCCGCTGCCGTGGCGCTCGGCGTCGTCGAAGGCGGCGGTGACGGCGGCGGCGTCGGCATCGACGGACTCGATGCCGAGCAGCACGGGCGCCGGTCGGCGGCGCGCGGCGTGGTCTGCCGCGCTCTCGCCGCGGACGACGGCGACCGGGCAGTGCGCGGCGGTGGCGATGTCCAGGGTCACCGAACCCAGCACGATCTCGGGACCGGATCCGCCGATCATCCCGATCACGAGCAACTCGGCACCCGCGGAGGCGTGGACGAGTGCCGCCACCGGCGGGTCCGGCAGCACGGCGACGTCCATGGTCAGCT